>JABAHS010131627.1_pt1 | contig 27587 bp, 19 predicted proteins | sample 7062111 | NCBI WGS metagenome assembly JABAHS01 (sample SAMN14534600, study PRJNA622989) | marine sediment metagenome | biome: marine biome [ENVO:00000428]; feature: marine pelagic biome [ENVO:01000023]; material: deep marine sediment [ENVO:00002113]; isolation source: pool of 4 deep marine... | reverse complement strand
GCGAAAACTCGGCCAGAGGTGAAGGCGGCGGGATGGACAACCGATATGACAGTTACCCGGCGGTGACCAACTGCACATTCAGTGGCAACACAGCCAATACCGATGGCGGCGGGATGTACAATCGTTTAGGCAGTACGCCTACGGTGAGCAACTGCACCTTCAGGGATAACTCGGCCATCAACGGTACCGGCGGCGGAATGTTCAACTTTGGGAATAGTAATCCTGTAGTGAGCGAATGCATCTTCAGCGGCAATGAGGCCGGCTCCTACGGCGGTGGGATATACAACACCGGCAGCAGCCCGACGGTGACCAATTGTATATTCAACTACAATGTCGCTCAATCATCATCAGGTGGCGGTATTGCAAACTATAGCAGCAGCAATTCCGAGATAACCAACTGCAAATTCACCGGTAACTCAGCAGGTGGCGACGGCGGTGGAATGAGGAACTGGACCAGCAACCCGACGGTGACCAACTGCACGTTCAGCGGCAATACCGCCACGGGCTACGGCGGCGGGATGAGCAACCTTGACAACAGCAGCCCGACGGTGACCAACTGCATTTTCAACCAAAACATAGCTTACGCATCAGGTGGGGGGATTGCAAACTATAGCAGCAGTAATTCCGAGATAACCAACTGCACGTTCAGTGGCAATCATGCTGCAACCTATGGCAGCGGAATAAGGAACTGGGATAGCAGCCCAACCGTGACCAACTGCATCTTATGGGATAATGAGCCCAATGAGATTTCCAGCGCAGGTACAAGTATACCAGTCGTTAATTATAGTGATATTCAGAACGGCCATAACGGCACCGGGAATATCAACGTCGATCCAGATTTTGTAGACGCTGACAATCCGGATCCCAATTTAGTGAACTTGCGGCTGAAGCCGGATTCGCCATGTATTGATGCAGGAGATACAACATCAGTTCCATCCGATATTTTTGAAGATGTGGATGGAAATCCACGTGGATTAGATGAACCTGCAAGCCCAGACACGGGAATCAGTATTTTTGGCGTTACGGTTGACATGGGTGCCTATGAGTTCCAGCTTTGTCGAACCCCAGGAGATATCAACTGTGACGGTGTTGTGGACTTCAGAGACGTGGCGATAATCTGCGAGAACTGGCTTGCCGGTATCGAGCCGGAATTGTAAATCCTTTGAGATAACCCCAGTGAGATAACGCTTTGCTATCTCACGGGGCAAACATTTCACTATCTGATGGTGTAAACTGGAAGCTGCTTAATGCGCAGCGTATCTGGCTGGTTGAGGCCGGGAAGGTCAGTGGTTTTTGGTGGACAAGTGGGGGCTGGAATAGTAAGTTGTATTTAAGCAGAATCAGCTATAAGGGTGATTGACATCTTTACTTAAGGAGTATGCACTCAGAAGTTAGCTTGTCGACAATGCTCTTGTGAGGATATGAGGATTAATTATGGAGGTTGAAAATGAGATATGTTGAGTTTTTCGTTATAATACTAATCATACTTAGCAGCCGGCTTTATGCCGCCGGGGGTGATATGGGAGGGGGAGACGGGACAGAGGCAACTCCCTATCTGATAGAGGATTTTGCCGATTTTCAGGTGTTCAGCGATCCCAATAATTCTGCAATCTATTGGGCGGAAGGAGTTCATACGAGATTGGAATGCGACCTTGACCTGGATCCTAACGCGACGGGCCTGCCAATTTACGTCGGTGCGGTTATCAGCAACTTTAGCGGTGTCTTTGACGGTAACAGGCATGTGATTAGTAATTTAACCATTGATACGCTCAGCGATGCCAACGGCACTAACGACGATAGCAATGATCTGGGGCTGTTCGGCCGGGTTGTCGGTGCCTTAGTGGAAGTCAGGGACCTTGGCCTCGAAAACGCCTTCATTGCCGGAGGATATGATTCAGACTACCTTGGCGCGCTGTGCGGGTATAAAGACGGCGGCATTCTAACGAATTGTTATACGACCGGCAGCGTCACCGGCGGTGGTTCCTCAGAAGATTTGGGCGGGCTGTGTGGGAAACAATATAAAGGAAGCATAACCAACTGTTATTCAACGTGCAGCGTTACAGGAAATGAGAATCTCGGCGGCCTTTGCGGGAAAATCTCTTACGGTAATATCACAGATTGCTATGCGACCGGCACCATTACCGGCATAAGCTCTCCATTGAGGTTTGCCGGGTTGTGCGGATTCAATTATGACGCAAGCATTATGAATTGCTATTCGGCGGGGCTTGTTACCTGGACGGGAGTTTTTCATACCGGCCGCGGGGGCCTGTGCGCTTATAATTCCGGCATAATTGAGGCCTGCTTCTGGGATGTAGATACCAGTAACTATGGCAATGCCGGCGACAACGACTATAATTCTGTCGGCAAAACAACCGCCGAAATGAAGGACATAACCACCTTTGTCACTGCCGGCTGGGATTTTGACCCTAATGACGGCGATGCGATGGACTGGTTTATGCCGGCCGGTGATTATCCGAAACTTGTCTGGCAGCTAACGATAGTTTACAGTTGCGAAGCTTCGATATCTCTGGCCCAAAATCAAACCGGCCGGATAAGAATGGAAATATTCAGCCCTGTTGAAGAATCAGTGAGCTGGACCATCAGCGGACATGAATCCTGCGGCTGGATAACCGGTCTTGCTCCAGACAGCGGGACGTCCACCGGCCCAATGGATAAAACCACAGTGACTATTAACGTTGACAGTGACGGCCTGGATCCTAACGAGTATTTCTGCAATCTTAGTATAACCGCAGATAATAACGACACGCTTAGTTTCCCTGTTTCGCTTTATGTTTATAACCGTGTCGATTTCGAAGAAATGGCCCGGTTGGCGCAATTCTGGCAGACGGCCGACTGTAATGAAGGCCAGAGCTGCTCAGAAGTGGACTGGTATATTGACGGAACTATAAATGGCCGTGATCTCAAACAGTTGGTTATAAGCTGGCTGGGTGAGGGAATTGTTTATGATTCGCCTGAGATTAGTGACGGCTTTGAGACTGGTGATTTAACCGCTCTGGATTGGAATGTCACGGGAGATGCCGACTGGGCAGTTGGCAGTGATTCTGTTTATGAAGGTAATTACGCCGCTAAATCCGGCATAATAACTCATAACCAAGCCACCAGCCTAGAGCTGACTGTTGAAACGGGCTTTGATACGATAAGTTTCGCCCGGAAGGTTTCCAGCGAAAGCGGCTGGGATTATCTGCGATTCTACGTTGATGATGTTGAAATTGATAAATGGTCGGGTGAACAAGACTGGCTCGTTGTAGAGTATGCGATAAGCGGTGGGCAACGTACATTCAAATGGTCCTATACCAAAGACGGATCGGCAAGCGGCGGCAGCGACTGCGGATGGATAGATGCTGTAAGAATTTATGATTCCGGCCAATAGCGCGATACGTATTTTGTCCTTATCCTGTAAACCATATCGGGCTTGACCAGGCCAGTTCATCGTCCCGGGCATGTATCCGCGCGTAATACCAGAGCAGTTCAGCAGCCGGTGGTTCCATGTCCGTCCAGTTCAGGTCGAACTCTTTTCTTTTCGGCTCAAGCCGGTGGATGATTTCGTTATTGCGAAAGACGACCAGTTCGACAATGTCACGCAGGGCAAGGGCTTTTATCCTGAACTTAATCGGCCTCTTACGGCGTTTTACCTTATCTCCCATCATCGCGTTCCCGGCACTAAAGAACAGACTCATCTTCGCCCCGGACGTCCCGAATGTGTGACGGGCACGAACAGCGGCGAAAATACTGTCGCGGGTAAGTTCTTGGGCCCAGACGCCAACCTTGCCGCTGCCGCCGCCGTGGTCGGGACTGGCAATTACCCCGATTATAATGCCTTTGGCCCATGCATCCTGGATGTAGTTTCCTTTGAACGGGGCGCCGGACGGTGATTGTCGGGGGCAGTTTAAATACTCGTAAGACTGCCTTGCCTGAAAAATCTCGGCTACCGGCTGGAGTTTTTCATCGGTGTAGTTCCAGTCCGTAGGAGGATTGCCCTTTCCATTACCCTTCCAATCGGCCAACTGGTGCGGTATGCAAATAAACTCGTGTCCCTCAAGCTCCTTCCAGAGTTGTGCGGGAGATATGTCACCATCGAAGGAATCGTAGAACTTGGCATGGTAGGGATCCAGAAAAATCAGGTTGCGGTGACCGTAACGATTCATAATACCGCCATCGGCGGGGGGATTCCTGCTGGATGTCCACTCCTGGCCCAGGAATGTGACAAACCTGCCCGGGTCGTTGTTGTTCCTGGTCTGTTCGCCGTTGAATGCCCACTGTGGGCCGTCGAAGTTGTATCCATGATCCGTCAGCGCGCAGAAATCGAGCTTTTCGATGTCCCGCACGTTGGCAAACAAGTCATGGCCGGGAGGATTTCCCCTGCGATTACATACGGATATGTCGGTGTGGTCGTGAAAGTCACCCCAGAACAATTTCAATTCGCGCCCGTTTTGGCTGCTCTTCTTCCTGGGCAAGTTGGTGCCGCAGAGTTCTATCCTTTCGCCCAATGAAAAAGAAGTCTTTGGTGTCCTTAGGGGCTCGGTCTCAATTTTGACCGCAGAGGGCTTATCATTTACGGTAAGAATCCTCAGCAGAGTCCCCGATCTCCAGTCTCGATATTTTCCCCTCGTCCTGTCCCAGCCCTGTGCCAAGTCATCATACTGGCATACGGCCGTAGTCTCTGTCGGTGAACCGGCCAGATTGACGGGCCGCCACCTTCCCTGCTGGTCCATTACGATTCGTTGCGGGGACCACCGCTTCCCTTCGTATGACCAGACGACCGGCCGCCAACCGCTGTTCTGACCTATGCTTTCTCTTGCCGTGAGCCAGAGCCGCCCTGCACCATCGAACACAATCCTCGGTCGCATCAACATCCTATTCAACTTCGAGACATTCTCGAACAGTCCAATCGGAGCGAACAGGCCGCCTTTGCGGATTACGGCTGCCGCAATCCGCTGCTCAGTGATACTATTCAGGCGAATCTTTTCGAAGCTTTGCATCTGCCAGGCCATCCAGACCTCATTTTCCCTCACGGCCAGCGACGGATGCCTTTCTATTCTGGCGTCCGAAGTGATACGTCGCTCTTTTTGCCAGCGGCCGTTGCGAAACCATGCTCCATAGATATCGGCGCTGTTGTCACGCATTGAATCCCAGGCGGCGAACAGTGAACCATCACCAAGGGCAACTATGGCAGGATTGTAGCTGTTGGCGGCCTCAGATGAGATACGGCGAACCTTACCTGAATTCCGTTGGTCTACCATGCACGAATATATCCGGCGCGCATTACCCGCATTTGACTCCCATAGAATACACGCTCGGCTGCCAACGGCGACGGCGGGTGAAATGTTTACCGAGCCTTCGCAGTCGATATATTTGCAATCCACCTTTCTACGCGCATCTTCGCCTTCTACAAAACCGTATGCAATTCTCCATTTGTCCTTCTGCTCCAATGCAAATGTCACCACGCAGCCGTTTTCCGTACCCGCAATCGCCGGTGCGCCGATACCAGTCAATCCCGGTGGCTCCAAAGCGCACACCGGGCGGCGCTGCCGACCATCAACACGAAACACACCAATCTGTCCTCGATTCCTGGGGCGCTGAAGAACAGCCATCCACAGCCGGCCCGACTTATCGTATGTAATCGTGGGAAAATCCTCTACATAATCAGGCCAGTTGCATTCGCTGGCGGTTTCCCATACATGCACATCATCAATCCATGCCTTGCCGGCCGGGGCATTATGCGAAGACGGTGCAACAATCTGTATAACACCACGAGTATCCCCGCTCACCGGATAGCGGGCCTCTACACGCATCCATTTTCGGACAGGGACGTTGTCAATCCTTCGCCTGATGCTGGTTCTCTTATTTCCAATCCGTACGAAGACAGCACATGCCGACCTCTTGTCAGTCCGGACCCAGAATGATACGTGGACTATCCTGTCTTTTTTCGAAACGAACGGAATCTCGAGAAATCTCGCCTGGTTTGGCCCGGTCACCTCACCCATCATCGAGCACTTACCGGTCCTGGCGACGCCTTCAACACACCTGTGCTGCTTCGAGTCTATAACGGGCTGTCCCTTCTCAAAGCTGGTTTCCAGGATATTGCGGCCGCCCTCCCCAAAGTATTGACCACGGCCCACAGTCGCTCCTGAAAGCCTCTTATCGAATCTGCAGGTTACTCCTGTCGCGACAGCACCGGCTAGAAATTGGCGCCTGTTCATTCGGTTTTTCGCTGATTCCCTACTCATAAGCACACAGTAAAAAACGCCTGAATACGTAATCAGACTTTACATTCCATGATAATATCAAAATCTTACCCAAATTGCCACCAATTGAAGTTTCTTTTTTACAGCTTTTAACCCTGGAGTCAAAAGACAAGGTCGTAAACCACGTTGCCGATTTGAAGGGGGATTGGGTATTCAAGTGGGGTGTAAATTTGCTTGTCCGGTGCATGTTTCCTTGCTATAATGACTTATGTAAAAACGTCAGTTTTCCAGGGAGGCTATATCGTTAGTATCCTCCCGGGACATGACGATGGTTTTTGGGCTCCATTCGGCAGTAAGCGCCGAAATGTGAGCCCTCTCATTGAGAGATTACAAGTCGAGCAAAAAGTTATGCAATTCAGCATTTCATTCGTCGGTTTTAATGGAGAGAGTACAGGAACAACTTATACGGCGGCAGGGTCAGGACTTGATGTTTTTACCAGTGAAAACAGGGGTAGCCCAATTATTGGAGACAGCCGGGGCGGGATGGTAGGAAAAAAATGCCGTAAAGACACAAATTACGGATTTAATTGGCAATTAATCACGTTTTGCAGTGAATGATCGATAAGAGCGAAGGAGTTATCGAAATGGAATCTGAGATAGAGGTATTTGGAAATGAAGTTGTTATGCTTATGATTGGCGTGGGGGTTTTAATATTTATTCATGGAAATAGGCGGCGACTGAAAAGCCTACCGGCGTCGAACATCCTTATCACGGGCTACTGCATGATGTTGGTAAGCTGGATTCTGACAGTGCTGGAAGGTCTTTTTGGGCCCTTTTGGGAAGAATGGTTGAACTACCTGGACCACGCATTCTACGCTATTGGCTCGATATTTGTGGCAGTGTGGTGTTGGAAGGTATTTAGAAGCGGGAGGGAAACCGGAAAGGAGGCTTCGTAATGCATCCTGTATCAGTTTTTAATCTTATCACTGTCCTGGCCTCAAACGCCAATCAGGCAGAACCATCAACCGGATTCAAGCTTGTAGCATTCTTTGATCTTATTACTTTTGTGGCCTCGATGTTTGCTTTGATTATATTATTGAAGGGTTGGAAGCGTGCTTTTCAGCCGAAGGTCAAGTATATATTCCTGGGTCTTCTGGTATTTACCTTATCCTATGGTTTGCTTTTGTTCATCGAGTGGTCCAGGAAAACCGAAGCTCTTGACAGGACTGAAGTTCTGGACAGGACTGAAGTTCTGGAGGGGGTAGAGGACGTCATAGGGGCGCTGGTTCCGGTGTGGTGGGCGTTTGTGTTCTACGCCTTTCTGGCGGGAATCGTAGAAGAAAAACTGCGCGAGAGAGAATCAGAGTTTGTAGAGCTGTTCGACAATGCACCTATCGGTTATCATGAACTGGATCCACAGGGCCGTATTACGCGAGTGAACCGCACGGAACTTGAGATGCTTGGGTACACGGCAGAGGAGATGTTAGGCAGGCCTATATGGGAATTTTCGGCCGACCCAAAGAGGTCGCGTGATACGGTTACCGGTAAGCTAACCGGTGACATACCCCCCGGGCGGATTTTCGAACGGACGCTTCGGCGAAAGGATGGAAATACCGTTGCGGTGCTTGTAGGTATTCGTCTTTTGCGCAACAAGGCCGGTCATATCAGCGGTATACGCTCAACCATACAGAATATTACCAAGCGCAAGCTGGCGGAGGAGTCACTTGCAGAAGAGCGTAATTTGCTGCGGACCCTGATAGACAACATGCCTGATAACATCTATGTTAAAGATACCGAGAGGCGTTTCGTTGTGGGCAATATTGCGGTGGCACGTTTCATGGGTGCGGATACGCCTGATGAGCTGCTTGGAAAGACGGATTTTGACTTCTATCCACAAGATTTGGCAGCGAAGTATGACGCCGACGGTCAGAAGGTCATCAAGTCGGGCCAGGCGTTGGTTAGCCGGGAGGAACCGGCGATAGATGCGGAGGGGAACCGCAGGTGGTCTTCTACCACAAAGGCCCCACTGCGGGATAGCCACGGAAAGATTGTGGGTATTGTGGGTATTAGTCGTGATATAACAGCGAGAAAACTGGCGGAACTCGACCGCGAAAAACTTTTGCAGACACTTGCTTTTAAGAACAAGGAACTTGAGTCGATTTTGTACGTTACGTCGCACGATTTGCGGTCGCCTCTGGTTAATATTCAGGGTTTTAGCGGCGAGTTGACCCGGTGTTGTGAACTGATACATTCTGCTCTTAAAGACAAGATAGAAGCCGGGGATATGAGCGAGGAAGTTCAAACAGCTTTTAATAAAGAAGTTCCGGAAGCTTTAGGTTTTATTTTGAGCAGTGCGAAAAAGATGGATTCGCTTCTTTCCGGTCTTTTGCGGCTTTCCCGGCTGGGCCAGGCAGCGATTGATATTGAGCGTCTGGATATGAACGCGATGCTCGCTGATGTCACCAAGAATATGGAATTTCAGGTAAAAGAAGCAGGTGCAACAGTGGAATCATCATCGCTTCCGGCCTGTCTGGGTGATTCTTCGCAGGTAAACCAGATTTTTTCTAATATTTTGGATAATGCGTTGAAATATCTTGACGACTCCCGGCCGGGGATGATACATATATACGGGAAAATTGATAACGACCAGAGTATTTATTGCGTCGAGGACAATGGAGTCGGTATTGCTCCGGAACATCAGAATAAGATTTTTGAGGTTTTTCACCGGCTCGAACCCGACAAAAAAATCGGTGAAGGGCTTGGGTTAACCATCGTCAGGCGTATTCTGGACCGGCATAATGGGAAAATATGGGTAGAATCGGAGCTTGGAAAAGGCAGCAAATTCTTTGTGTCTTTGCCGAGCGGCTGATTTATCAGAAGGGAAGGTATTGACAGGAAAGGGAAAGCATGAAGAAAGAGGGTGTTATTCTTATTGCAGAAGATGACGAGGGTCATTTTGAATTGATCAAGAGGAGTTTGCAGCGTGCCGGTGTCTGTAACGAGATACTGAGATTCGCTGACGGTCAGGAAACGCTCGATTTTCTTTTCGTAAGAGGTGACGGGCCTAAACGTGAGCATGATAAGGAGTATCTGTTGTTGCTGGATATTCGCATGCCGAAGATTGACGGAATGGAAGTTCTCGAGAAAGTCAAGCATGACCCGGAATTAAAGAAGATTCCGGTTGTAATGTTAACTACAACAGATGACCCGCGTACCATAGATCGCTGCCATAAACTTGGTTGCAGTGTCTATATAGTCAAACCAGTGGAGTATCAGGATTTTGCGGAGGCTGTTCGGAAAGTCGGTTTACTTCTTTCTGTTGTTGAGGTACCTCAGATCAATGGAATGCCGAAGACGTAAGGTGTCTTACAATGAACAAGGACGCGGTTATCCTTATCGCCGAAGATGACCCGGGACATGTCGAACTTGTAAAGAAAAATCTGTGGCGCAGCTGTGTCGATAATAATATTCTGCAGTTCAGGAATGGTGAGGAGATACTGGATTTTCTTTTCAGGAGTGACGATAAAGCCAAACGCGATGAAAGCGGCAGTTATTTGTTGCTGCTTGATATTCGGATGCCCAGGATAGACGGTCAGGAAGTTCTTCGACGTATTAAAGAAGACGAGGAACTTAGAAAGATGCCGGTGATAATCCTGACTACTACTGATGAGGCAATCGAAGTCGGCCGGTTCTATGAAATGGGTTGCAGTTTCTATATGATTAAACCGGCCGATTATACTAAATTTATGGAGATGGTTGAAAATCTGGGAGCTTTCCTTTCTCTCGATGGGGTAAGAGTGCCCGTTGTAGATGGTGTGGCTACCTGTTAAATTTACTTGAGCAGGACCCGGGGGTGTAAAAAAATTTCGGTAAAATCGGTTGAGACAAGATATTTTTTGCTGTCTTTTTTTCCGGCGATATTGAACGCAAATCATTCTCAGGGGGTTATATTATAAGCAAAATTAATTATGCGCTCGTTTGTGCTTATAAAAAAAGATTTAGAGTTTAATAAAATAAAATAGTTCTACTTGTAAGCTCTTTATTAACAAGACTTTCTATTTATTTATTTTAATAATATCAGAACTACTTTGGTGTGTTTTGAGTATAAGGGTCTTGACTTGAGTACCCTATTCTAATATAATTGAGTTTTAATGACTAAATCGACGAGAACAATCGGAAAGAAGCAGGCTAAAAAACGTACCTCTAAATCGGTCAAGGCCAAAAGCAGAAAGGTCTTTAAGAGTTATAAAGAGGCTCTTAAGTACCTTTATGAGAGGACCGACTACGAAAAGGAAAAGCGTCTGCGCTATAACATTACGACGTTTAACCTTTCGAGGATGGAAAAACTTCTGTCTTTAGTAGGTAATCCACACAAAAAAATTCCTACAGTTCATATAGCCGGTACAAAAGGGAAAGGTTCGACTGCCACGATGTTGGCCAAGATGCTCGAGGCTAACGATTATACCGTTGGATTATATACGTCGCCGCACCTTGTACACCTGCATGAGCGAATCAGAGTCAACGACAAGATGATTCGCGAGTCGGAAATGCTTGGTTTGCTGAACCGCATTTATGCGTCGGTAGAAAAAATAGCCAAAACCGAGCAGGTAAGTTTCTTTGAGATTATGACTGCATTGGCGTTCATGCATTTCGTAGATGTGGATGTCGACATTGCCGTGATCGAAACAGGGATGGGCGGCAGGCTTGACAGCACTAATGTTATACGGCCTGAAGTCGTCGGTATAACCAGCTTGAGTATTGACCATCAGCTTCAGCTTGGTGAAACGATAGGCAGTATCGCCAAGGAGAAAGCCGGGGTTTTTAAGCGCGGCGTGCCGGTTATCACGGTTGAGCAGGACCCGGAGGCAATGCGTGTGCTAAAATCGGAAGCATCTGCAATTAAGGCGCCCCTGAGCGTAACTGGCAGCGATATTGATTTTTCACAGCGTTTTGAGACGTCAAGGGAACACGGGCCCCATACGAGAATCTGCCTGACGACTCAAACAAGCAAATTCGAGCACCTTCGAGTACCGTTGTACGGCAAACATCAGGCCATCAACTGCGGTTTGGCTCTGGCTATGCTGGATAAGCTCAAATCAAGTGGCTACGAGATAAATGACGAGAAGGCAACTGAGGGACTTTACGATGTTTCGCTGACGGGGCGGATGGAGATGATTTGCGATGACCCGAGGATTATGATAGATGCCGCTCACAACGCGGCGAGCATCCGGGCCCTGATACATGCCATAGGTCAAAATATTCCCTACGATTCCATGGTGGTGATATTCGGCTGCAACAGCGACAAGGACGTTAAGGGAATGCTGCATCAATTACAATATGGCGCCGACAAGGTGATTTTCACCCGCAGCAAATCAGCGAAAGCGATGTCTCCTGAAGACCTGGCCGAGATGTATACTGAGATGTGCGGCAAAATGTGCCAATCGGCTACAACCCTCGGTGAGGCACTGCGACTTGCCAAAAGTGCCGTTGACAGGGAAGACCTGATTTGTATTACAGGTAGTTTCTATCTCATCGGCCAGGCCAAAAAACGCTTCCAGGACGCTCAAGCACTTTCAGCCAGATAACAGCCGGCCGCAGCCGGCCTCTCAAACTTTAGTATCATTGCGCATTGTATTTTAATTGCGTCAAATCAATTGCATATCGCATTTAAGTTGTGCTATTGTTTCAAGGTAAGTTTCTGTATTCACATACGTAAAAGGGTCACCTTTACGCCTGGATTTTCAATTTGCAATGGCAGGGCATTTGGGTTATAAAACCGTTTCTTTGGAATTATCAGAAGAAAATATCTGTCGGCAATAATAAGTGAAAAACAGGAAAATTCTTGTAAAGGGAATAGGTAATGGCGGAAACAAAGAAATATATCGCGGTTGACCTCGGCGCCGAGAGCGGCAGAGTGATGCTTGGCTCAATCTCGGCTGACAAGCTTGCTCTTGAGGAAGTTCATCGCTTCAGCACCGGCCCGATTGAAGAAGCCGGGACACTACGGTGGGATTTCGAGAGATTGTTGTCAGAGATAAAAAGCGGCATAGTAAAGGCTGTAAAGCAGGCAGGTGATGTATCGGGTATCGGCGTCGATAGCTGGGGCGTTGATTTCGGGCTCCTGGATGCCGATGGAGAACTTATTGAGAAGCCATATCATTATCGCGACAGCAGAACTAATGAGATGCTGGAGAAGGCCTTCGAGCTGATGGGCAAGCGCGAAATCTATGAGAACACAGGCATCCAGTTTATGCAGCTAAATTCCTTGTATCAAGTGCTTGCGATGCGCCTGGCAAACTCAGAAGCCCTTAGTAATACCAAACAATTAATCTTCATAGGCGACTTGTTCTCCTACTTTCTCTGCGGCAAGGCCTTCGGCGAATACAGCCTGGCAAGCACCTCACAAATGATGGATATGAAAACCGGCCAATGGTCGAAGCCGATATTCGATAAGCTTTCTCTTCCGATAGATATTATGCCGGATATCGTCGAAACCGGCACTGTTGTTGGCCAATTAACTGAGTCAGTCGCAGACGAACTTGGCTGTGGGAGGATTGCCGTTATTGCAACCGCCTCACACGATACGGCATCGGCTGTGGCCGCGGTTCCTGCTGAAGAAGACAGCAATTGGGCGTATCTTTCGTCAGGGACGTGGTCCTTGATGGGGGTGGAAGTTCCCGAGGCGATTGTAAACGATAAAACTTTTCAATATGAGTTCACCAATGAAGGCGGAGTTGAGAATACGATTCGGCTTTTGAAGAACATAATGGGACTATGGCTGGTCCAGGAATGCAGGAGGCAGTGGCAGCGTGAGGGGGTTGAACTGTCTTATGCCGAAATGACCGACATGGCGAAAAAAGCAGAGCCGTTTGCCCGGCATATTGAGGTTGATTACAGCGGCTTTCTCGCACCGGGGAATATGCCTGATAGAATCAATAGTTATCTTGCGGAGACGGGCCAGAAAGCCGTCGACGACAAGGGTCAGATGATAAGGATGATTCTGGAGAGCCTTGCACTTAAGTATCGCGTGATAATGGAAAGGATCGAAGATATTACAGGCCAAAATATAGATTGCCTGCACATTGTAGGCGGCGGGATACAGAATGAGCTTCTATGTCAGTTTACAGCTAATGCTATCGGCAAGAAAGTCGTCGCGGGGCCGATAGAGGCGACGGCAAGCGGCAATCTTTTAATACAGGCCAAGGCGACCGGACAGATTAAAACCTTAGCCGAGCTGAGGAAGATTGTGCGTAACTCCTTTGAACTAAAAGAGTATGAGCCGCAGGAAGCCTCGCTCTGGGAAGAACAATACAAAAATCATTATGCATAAATGGAGCCTTAAAAACTGGGCCCTAAAACAAAAGGGTGAGTAAAAAGCCACTAAATACGAGGTATGAGATTGATAGAAGAGCTTGAACAGCAACTTGATAGTTTCGATTCTAAAGAGAGAAAAGCGGCGCTGCTGGCACTGTGTGAAAAGGTGCGGTCGGGTGAAATAACTTTGCCTGAGCTCGGCACGGATGTTAATCTGCATTGTCATACGTTCTTTTCCTATAATACATATGGCTACTCTCCGAGCAAATTCGCGTGGCTGGCCCGAAAGCGGGGCCTGGCTTTTGCGGGAGTTGTGGATTTTGACGTCCTCGACGCCCTTGAAGAATTTCTTGAAGCAGCGAAGATGTTGAACCTCAAAGGATGCGGCGGTCTGGAATCGCGAGTTTATGTGCCGGAATTTTCCGATAGGGTGATTAATTCGCCGGGCGAGCCGGGCATTTCGTACCATATGGGTGTCGGATTTCCTACCTCCAGATTTCAGGGCGAGATACAGGATTTTCTAAATAATCTCCTCGAACTTGCTCAGAAGAGAAATCGAGGTCTAATGGACCGGGTTAATAAGCATTTATCACCTGTGGAACTGGATTACGAGCAGGACGTGCTTGTTTTAACGCCGTCAGGCAATCCAACTGAGCGTCATATCTGTTTGGCCTATGCGCGAAAAGCCAGAGAGGCCTTTGATGATGATAATGCGCTGCAGCAGTACTGGTCTGAAAAGCTGGGCGTAGATGCAAAGTCGTTAGAGTTACCTGAGAGCAGAGACCTGCTAAATACGATTCGGGCAAAAACTATGAAGCGAGGCGGTGTGGGTTATGTTCCGCCCGACAAGGGCTCGTTTCCGCTTATGGCCGACACGAACCGGTTTATTCTTGCGGCCGGGGGCATCCCGACCGTGACGTGGCTGGACGGCACCAGTGAAGGTGAAAAGGCAATCGAAGAACTGCTGGAGGTGAGCAAGGCTACGGGGGCGGCAGCGATTAATATTATTCCCGACCGCAATTACGGCCCCGGACACGGTGAGGAAAAACTGGCAAATCTTTACGACGTGGTTGAACTGGCCCAGAAGCTGCATTTACCTATAATCGTCGGGACGGAAATGAATAGCCCGGGGCAGAAATTCGTCGATGATTTTGCTGCTAAAGAGCTTTCGCCGCTGATGCCGGCTTTCTTAAAAGGGGCGTGCATTTTTTATGCTCACTCGGTGCTTCAACATCAATGCGGGCTGGGATATACGAGCGAATGGGCGAAGAAAAATTTCAAAGATGTTGTAGAGAAAAATGAATTCTTCGAGACCGTGGGAAACTCTCTGCAACCACGGGATGAAGATAAACTTGGCGGCTTAAGTGAGGAAGTAACCGCGAAGGAAGTATTAGATAGTATAACCAACAATATTTAAGCTGTGAGCCCGAAGACAGGGTACAGGAAACGAGACACGCACTATTATGGCAGATTTACCGGAAACACAATATGCTGTTCAACTGGTCGGTCCGGATGAGCTTGTTTTGAATAAATCCAAAGAGGTCTTCAGGCCCGGGCCGCATCAGATTCTTTGCAGGGTGGAAGTGGTCGGGCTTTGCTTTTCCGATCTAAAATTGCTGAAACAATTTTCTTCACACGTTCGCAAAAGCGAATTAGTCGCAGGGATTGATCCTGAAATACTAAAAGAGATACCCAGCTATGTCCCCGGCCAGAAACCTACTGTACCCGGACATGAAACGGTAATAAGAATCGAAGCCGTCGGGCTCGGCGTAAAAGACTTTAAGCCGGGCGAGCGTTTCCTCGTCCAGACTGATTACCGCTGGCTGCGAACCGCAAGCTCCAACGGCGCCTTCGGGTATAACTTCGAGGGGGCACTTCAGGAATATGTGTTGATGGATGAAAGGGTCATAACCTCGCCGGATGGTGAGTCTATGCTGATACCGGTTTCAGATGAGCTTTCAGCCTCGGCAATCGCTTTAGTGGAACCGTGGGCTTGTGTGGAAGACGCGTTTGTCTCCGGGGAACGTACAAAACTAAAAGCAGACGGGCAAATGCTTGTCGTAGCTGAAGAAAAGGTGGACGAAGCTGCTTTTGAAAATTTACTTAATCGCTACGGTAAGCCAGCCCAAATAACGTGGCTTTCGAAAACAGCTCCAGTGGAACTGGATGTGCCCGTCAAAGCTGTCGCAAATATATCAGAACTTACCGATGTCGGTTACGATGATGTCCTTTACTTCGGCTCTGATGCCAAAACAGTCGAGAGCCTGTTTGCAAAAGTTGCTATAGGAGGATTGCTGAATATAGTTCTTTGCGGGGGTAAATTCGGTCGGGATGTTGTCACTGCGGTCGGGCGGATCCATTACGGCCGGATTCGCATAACAGGCACAACCGGCTCAGACCCGGCTGATTCCATGGAAGTAATCCCGCAAACAGATGAGATAAGAGAAGGTGACAAGATTAATGTCATCGGTGCGGGCGGTCCCATGGGAATGATGCACGTTATAAGGAACATCTGCCAGGGCGTGAAAGGTGTCAGCGTTTTTGCCGGGGATCTGGACGATACGAGACTGGAGACATTAACGAAAATTGCTGCGCCTTTGGCCCAAAAGAACGCGGTTGAATATAAGACATATAATCCGACAAAGGAAGAAGTTGCAGAATCGTTCGACTATACTATTTTGATGGCTCCCGTGCCAAAGCTTGTTGCCATCTCAGTCCATAGTGCTGCCCAGCGGGGCCTGATAAACATCTTTGCCGGTATACCAGCAACAGTGTCAGGTGAGATTGATCTCGATACATATATCGAAAAGCAACTCTATTTCATCGGGACGAGCGGCTCGACTTTGGATGATATGAAACGAATGCTGAGAAAGGCCGAATCCGGCACACTTGACACAAATGTCAGCGTTGCAGCCATCTGCGGTCTTGAGGGTGCGACGGAGGGAATTCGGGCGGTTGAGGACAGGTCCATTGCCGGAAAGATTGTTGTCTACCCGGCCTGCAGAGAAATGGGGCTGATGTCTCTGGAAGAATTAAGCGAAAAGATGCCGCAAGTGGCTGGCTGTCTGAGCAATGGTTTGTGGACGAAAGAGGCAGAAGATAAACTGTTGGAAATATATCAGAATTCATAAACAAAAGGAAAAGAAGTTAACGAATTAAGAAAGGAGAGAAAATGAAAAAGTATATTTTTCTGAAGCGCGGATTGAATTGCCGAATCAAGACAAGAACGCATAACATTTTGCTGATTTGCGGATTTTTATCGGTTATCTTCCTGTCTATAGGATGCACCGGGCATAAATCGGGATTCAGCGGTTTGAAAATGAGCATGGGAAGCCTGCCCCGCTTATCAGAAGCAAAGACGCGGTCTATCAGCCCGGAGAGCTTTACCGGCGAAAAGGGCAAGGCGGGTATGGCCACAGAAGGCACCGGGTCCAACGCGGCACGTGAGCTGGGACAGGGCTGGAAGGTGTCTCCTTCGGTCAGGATCAAGGCCGGGCAAACCTTCGTGATGGCCGATATCGAAGGCACCGGCGCCATCCAGCATATCTGGATGACTCCGACCGGAGATAATCGTATGAACATCCTGCGGATTTACTGGGACGGCGAAAAAAATCCCTCCGTTGAGTGTCCAGTCGGTGACTTCTTCGCATGCGGTATGGGCGAGTATATTAAGGTGACTTCGATGGCTGTTTGTGTCAATCCCAAGAGCGGCTTTAACTGTTACTGGACGATGCCGTTTCGCAAGCGATGCAGGATTACTATGACCAATATCGATGATAAAGCGATGACGCTGTATTACCAGGTTGATTATACACTGACCGACGTGCCGGAGGACATGGCATACCTGCATGCACAGTTTCGCCGGGTCAATCCCCTTCCCTATAAAGAAGACTACACCATTGTTGACGGTATCGAAGGACAGGGACATTATGTGGGGACCTATATGACGTGGGGCTCGAACAGTCCCGGCTGGTGGGGTGAAGGCGAGATCAAGTTCTTTATGGATGGGGACAAGAAATTTCCGACAATCTGCGGCACGGGGACGGAAGATTACTTCTGCGGCTCCTATGGTTTTTCAAACCCAAAAGGCGGCGGCTACCAGGAATTCAATACGCCTTTTGCCGGGATGCCCCAGGTGATAATGTCTGATAAGCAGCCGCGTTTCGGGCTGTATCGCTGGCACATCATGGACCCGATAAGATTTGAAAAGGACCTGAAAGTTACAATGCAGGCATTAGGATGGCAAAGCGGCGGCAGGTATCTGCCTCTTAAAGACGACCTTTCTTCAGTGGCGTTCTGGTACCAGAGTGAGCCTCACGCGGCTTTCCCCAAACTGCCTGACAAGGATTCGTTGAAAATCAAGTAATTATTACGCCTTACAAATTACAGTTTTTGGATTTATTTCGTGCATGAAGGATTTGAGAAAAGATGAGTATTGAGAAAGCGTATGAAGCGGCACGGCAGCGTTATGCTGACCTTGGAGTAGATACAGAAAAGGCCATAGAGCGCCTGGCCGGGACGGCAATATCACTTCACTGCTGGCAGGGTGACGACGTCGGCGGTTTCGAGACAAGCGAGGGTCTAAGCGGCGGAGGTCTGGTGGCTACCGGTGCCTATCCCGGCAAGGCACGAACTGCGGATGAGCTGCGCGAGGACATCGAAAAAACGATGAGCCTGATACCGGGCAAGCACCGGCTGAACCTGCACGNNGCTGAACCTGCACGCAATGTATGCCGAGACAGCCGGCAAGGTAGACCGCAACGAGTTGGCGGCGGAGCATTTTACAACGTGGATAGACTGGGCAAAGGCAAATGGCTTAGGGATGGATTTTAACGGGACCTTCTTTTCGCACCCGAAAGCCGAGAGCGGTTTCACACTATCCAGCGCCGATGAGGTAATAAGGATTTTCTGGGTGGAGCATGGTATAGCATGCAGAAAAATCGGTGCTGCTATGGGAAAGGAATTAGGAACGCCCTGCGTGACAAACCTGTGGATTCCCGATGGGTATAAGGACATCCCCGCGGACCGCAAAGGTCCCCGGCAGCGGCTTAGAAAATCTCTCGATGAAATATTCGCTGAAAAGATGGACCAGAACCACCTTCTGGATTGTGTCGAAAGCAAGCTTTTCGGCATAGGTTCGGAATGTTATGTTGTCGGTTCGCACGAATTTTACCTCGGTTATGCCGTCCGAAACAACGTCCTGCTGTGTTTGGACACCGGGCATTTTCATCCGACCGAAGTTGTTTCCGACAAGATATCCTCGGTAATGGAATTTCTTGACCGGATACTATTACACGTTAGCAGGGGCGTACGCTGGGACAGTGACCATGTAGTTATCCTTTCGGATGAGCTGCGTGCCATTTGCGAAGAGATAGTGCGAGGCGATTACCTCGAAAGGATACACATCGGACTTGACTTTTTCGACGCCAGCATCAACCGGGTGGCGGCCTGGGTGATTGGCAGCCGCTGTATGCTCAAGGCCCTTTTGATTGCCTTGCTGGAGCCGACGGAGAAACTGCGTGAGATGGAAACGGGCGGGGACTTTACTTCAAGACTGGCAATGCTGGAGGAACTGAAAACGATGCCTTTCGGGGCGGCATGGGATTACTACTGTACAAAAATGGATGTCCCGCCGGCTCAAACATGGCTGGATGAGGTGAAAGCATACGAAAGAGAAGTTCAGAGTAAACGGCAGTAAAGATTTCTGCTAATAGTGTGGGAGACGATATGGATACAGAACAGCAGTCACAGCAAACACAGAGCGGAAGCGAATTTGAACGCGAACCGGTTCCGAAGAGCGCCCTGCTCGGCTTCAAGAGCTTTATCGGGATGTACGCCGGTGAGCATTGCGCGGGGACCGAGTTAATGATCGGGCCGCTGTTCGTAGCCGCCGGGGTCAGCGCCTTTGATTTGGTTGCAGGTCTTCTTCTCGGCAATGCCCTTGCAGTTCTTAGCTGGATGTTTCTTTGTGCTCCTATTGCTACTCGTACTCGTCTGACCCTTTACTTTCAACTGGAGAAGATTTGCGGCCGAAAACTTGTTACCCTCTACAACCTTGCCAACGGCGTTATGTTCTGCTTTCTGGCCGGTGCGATGGTCACCGTCTCGGCAACGGCGGTCGGCGTCTGGTTCAAGTTCAACATGCCGGGGCTAAACGACCTGTATCCCAACAGTATCGGCTGGGTCGTGGCTGTTGCTGTTGTCGGCGGGCTGATTGCAATTGTCGCCGCCTATGGCTATCAAACCGTTGCCAGGTTCGCTAATGTGGCCGCCCCATGGATGGTTCTGGTGTTTCTGGTATTCGGCTTTGTGGGTCTTCGCCAGTTCATCGATGCGACCGGCACCGAGGTCGGCTCTGTTGGTGACCTCTGGGGCCTGGCAAAAACCGAAATATGGAAGGGCGGCTCCCCGCAGGAAGGGCAGGTAAAGTTCACTATCTGGCATGTGATGTTTTTTGCGTGGTTTTGCAACATGGCCATGCACGTCGGCATGAGCGATCTGTCCGTCTTTCGGTTCGCCCGCAAGAGCTGGTATGCCATAGCAAGCAGTGCGGGGATGTACGTGGGACACTTTATGGCCTGGATAAGCGCATCAATCCTCTATGCCTATCAACTGCATCAGGACCCGAGCAATATCGATGTATTACCCGGCCCACTGGCTCATCGGGCAGCGGGGCTGGTCGGGCTCTTGTGTGTGATCATTGCCGGGTGGACCACGGCCAATCCGACTATCTACCGTGCGGGACTGGCGTTCCAGGCGCTTTCGCCGAAATCATCCCGTTTTAAGGTCACGCTTATAACCGGCGCGATTGCAACAATCGCCGGTATGTTCCCTGCTATAGCAATGAAGCTGCTGGACTTTGTCGCTCTTTACGGTCTGGTGCTTATGCCGATGGGCGCGGTTATTTTTGTCGATTTCTGGCTTATCCGCAGGTTTGGCTTACAGAGTTACTACGCCGAATTGAGTGGAAAGACCTTTAACTGGGCGGCAGGCCTGGCATGGTTCGTGACCCTGGCAACGGCCTGGCTGTTGGTGAGATTCGCAGGAATTCAGATATTCTTCGTTTCACTGCCCGGCTGGTTTGTCGCCGCCCTGCTATACATCATACTTAGTAAAGTTTATCAGAAAAAAATCCGTTCTGTCGCGGTTGAATAACAGGAGAATTAGAATGCGTTCTATATTACAGATTATTTCTCTGCTGGCGCTGATTGCCCTGACATTGCCTTCTGTCATCTTTCTTGCAGGCAAACTGGATTTGAATATGCTGAAGTGGATAATGCTTTTGGCCACGATAGTATGGTTTGTCACAGCCACGGGCTGGATGTGGAAAGACAACGGCGTCGAATCCCAGCAGGACGGTTAGATTGAAAATTAAATTTACACGACATATAAATCAAAATGGAAATTAATTGAAAGGAAATTTACACCAATGAATAAAGCCTTAGCCGACCTGATTAAAATATCTAATGTAACCGGCAAAGATACAACACTTGTACAGGGAGGAGGCGGCAACACATCGGTTAAGACCGAAGACGGCAAATATATGTATATCAAGGCCAGCGGAACCGCCCTGAAAGATATGAGCCAAAGGAAGGGCTGGCGCAGAATGCGTCTGGAACCGGTCCTTTCGATCATAGGGGATAAGGCACTGGCCAAACTTGGGCCCGACAAGAGAGAGCCGGAGGTTGTTGATCGTCTGCTTCTTGCCTGTGACGACAAAGTCAAGGGCGGCGCCCGGCCATCGGTTGAGGCGCATCTGCACGCTATTCTTGATAAATGCGTGATTCATCTCCACCCACTTGTAGTGGCTGCTTATGTAAATGCCCAAAATGGAAAGGCGGTGATTGAAAAGCTCTTTAAGAAAGAGAAATTTCCTCCCATTTGGGTCCCCTACACAGATCCCGGCTTTATGCTCGCAAAGAAAATCGCCCGGCTGGTTGGTGACTACCAAAAGGAATACGGCAAAAAGCCTGCTATTATGATTCTGGAAAAACACGGCCTTTTTGTAACTGCAAAAACGGCCGATGCTGCATTACGCCTGGTCCGCAGAGTCATAAAGCTGTGCGGTAGTAAGTTGACAAAGCCAAAGTCGCGAAAAATCAAACCTGCCGCCGAAAAAGATATCACTGATGCCAAATCGTCTATCAGCAGGGCGGTTCACGCTGCGACCGGTAAAAAGCTGCCGGTAAGCCATTTCCCATGTATCGAAGCCATCGCTGCATTTATGGCGCGCAAAGACGCAGCGAAACTGCTCGCCACCCCCGCCCTTAATCCCGATGAGCTTGTTTATGCCAACGGCTCTGCAATGTGGCTGGATAGCTGCGACGTCAAAACAATCACGAGCAAACTAACCTCTCAGATCAACAAAGGACAAAAACCGGCGGCGGCATTTATCGTAAAGGGATTGGGGCTTTTTGTAGCCTCCGACGAAAAAACAGCCCCGATTATCGCTGAAATTACGGCTTGTTCCCTCTTGATTCGTATCTACGCTCAAAAGTTCGGCGGTATTCTGGCCCTGAACAAGCGCCAGCAGGACTTCATTAACAACTGGGAAGCCGAGGCGTTTCGAAAAAAATTGGCAAGCGGCAAAAAATAAGGAAGCCAACGGTTACTCTGGACAACGAATAAATGGCCTGAGGTTCTAAAGCACAATGCTTGTTAAAAGGCCATGTACTTTCCAGTTCTCTTTTCTCTATCGCCAAGCTACAAAAACCGCTATTTATGTCAACAAGCGGCTTTGACAGATTTCCAGTTGATTCTTTGGGTCAAAGTGTGCTATATTAGCAGGTTTCAATGGTGTTGATGTGGCAATGAAGTGCGTTTTTGCCCAGAAAAGATTGTTTTTGAGGAGATTTGAAATATGGATTTTTGTATTGAGGACACTCGAAAGAGACCGCATCCTGGCTTAAAAGAGCTTATAAAAGATGAAATTATTACCTTTGAACAGGTAAAAGACTGGCTCAGGACGATTTATGAGATACGTTTCTTCGAGGAAAAGGTTTTTGACCTTTTGGGCCAGAATATTATCAAGGGCGCCTCGCACCTTTATGCAGGCGAGGAAGCGGTAGCCGTTGGTTCCATAGCTGCCATTGAGCGGGGTGATGTAATCGGCTCAACCCACCGCGGTCACGGCCACTGCGGAGCAATCGGCAACAAGTACGCCGACACCGAAGAAGGCCGCCAGAATCACTGGAACGCCATGATGGCCGAGCTGATGGGCAAAGAGACCGGCTACTGCAAGGGCCGGGGCGGCTCGATGCACATAGCCGAAGTAGATAAGCAAAATAACCTCGGCTCAACCGGCATTGTCGGGGGCAACCAGCCGTCGGCGGTCGGAGCTGCTTTAGCTGAGAAATACAAAAAAACCGGCAAAGTCGTGCTTTCTTTTTTCGGAGACGGCTCGACCAACTGCGGCAGTTTCCACGAATCTATGAATATGGCCTCAACTCTGAAGGTTCCCGTGGTTGCAATAATCGAAAATAACCTCTATGGAATGAGCGTACCATTCTCCGGCAGTGAAGTCGATGGCACCAGAACAGCAAGCAATATCACCGACATCGCTGAACGCTGCTATGCCTATAACATCCCAGCGATGATTGTCGATGGACAGGACGTTGTGGCAGTGTATCTGGCTGTGAGTTCGGCGGTAAAATGGGCGAGAGTCGAAAACCAGATGACTATCATCGAGGCCAAGACCTATCGCTGGTACGGCCACAGCCGAAGTGATCCACGTGCTTATCGTACGAAGGCAGAGGAAAAGGCCTGGCACGACCGCGATCCAATTATCGTTCTGCGGCAAAAACTGCTGGCTGATTCGCTTTGTACAGAGCAGCAACTGGATGAGATTAAAGATACAGCCTTTAATACAATCGAAGCCGCCACGAAATTCGGGATGGACAGCCCCTGGCCCAACCCGGCGGATTTGACCAAAGATGTGTATGTCGAGGAAACTTACGAAGCTTCGCTTATCGAGTCCGAGAAGGCCACATCTGCGAAGGTGATGGAAGCAACTACTGCTTTTGAGAAAGCTCTGGACCAGGCGACCGGCAAGACGAAAAAAGAATCAACCGAACAAGCCAGAACAGTAGTGAAATCCGAGTTCGGCATGGACGTTATGACTATAGGTCAGGCGGTTTCGGCCGCACAGGCTGATGAATTGAGGCGAGATGAGAACGTTATCGTAATGGGCGAGGACGTGGGCCTCTACGGTGGAGCGTATCAGGCAACTCGCGGGTTGTCGGCCGAATTCGGTACCGACAAAGTCATTGATACCGCGATATCTGAAGCGGCCATTGCGGGTGCCGCCGTCGGTGCCGCCCTTCGAGGATTAAGACCGGTGGCCGAGATTATGTATGTCGATTTTGTTACGATAGCGATGGACCAGCTTGTTCACGTCGGCGCCTATAATCGTTACATGTTCGGCGGAAAAGCCAAGGTACCGATGGTATTGCGGACGGAAGGCGGGGTAGGCAGGTGCATAGCCGCACACCATTCGGAGTCGCTGGAAGCATGGCTTATGCATCCGCCGGGCTTGTATGTGGTAATGCCGTCAACGCCTTATGACGCAAAGGGCCTGCTCAAGGCCGCCATACGCAGCGACAATCCCGTGGTCTTTATCGAGCACAAGGCGACCTATGGCCAGTTCGGCCCCGTGCCGGAAGGTGATTATATAATTCCACTCGGGGTTGCAGATATCAAAAGAGCCGGCAAAGACGCAACTATCGTCAGCTACAGCAGGATGGTGATGTACTCGCTGGAGGCCGCTAAAGTCCTGGCAGAGCAGCACGGTATCGACGCCGAGGTGATTGATGTGCGAACGCTAAAGCCCCTGGATATTAAAACAATAGCCGAATCCGTTCGCAAGACCGGGCGACTGGTTACGGTCAGCGAGGGCTTCTGCACCTGCGGCGCAGGCAGGGAGATGAGCGGACAGTTTATGGAATACGAATTTGACGACGGCAGCCGGGGTTTCGATTATCTCGACTCGGCACCCGTGAATCTGGCGGCAGCCGATGTGCCCCCGCCGATGAGTGAGCCTTTGGAGATAGCCAGTATTCCCAGCGTAGATAAAATTGTTGAAGCCGTTAAGGCAATGGTGTAATTAGGACGCATTAAGAAACAATATGAGGATTCTATAAATGGCAAAAGAAGTCAGACTACCGCAGCTTGGCCAGACAATGGAAGAGGGAACAATCGTTAATTGCCTGGTCAAGGTCGGCGACGAGGTGAAAAAAGGTGATGTGATTTTTGAGATAGAAACCGACAAGGCGACGCTTGAGATGGAATCGCCGGCGGAAGGCTTTGTAAAATATGTTCTTACTGAGGTTGACCAGACGCTGCCTGTGGGCGCACCACTTCTGGTGGTAGGTGATAAGGATGAGGATGTACCACAGAGCTTCGTTGATTCTTTAGAAGGCTCTGCCGGTGCCCCGGCTGTTACCGAACCTGCTCCTGCTGAACCGGCTCCAGCAGTCGAATCCGCCCCCCCGGCTCCTGTCGCCGAAGCTACCCCAGCAGCTCCTGTTGCTGAAGCTGCACCTGCAGCCCCTCCCGTACAGCCGCAGCCGACCGAGCCGAAAGTCGAAGCCCCGACCCCCGAGAGGATAAAGGCCTCCCCACGGGCGAAGAAACTGGCCGAGCAGCTCGGTGTTGCTCTGGCGGCAGTTACGGGCACAGGACCTGCCGGCCGAATTACCGAGCAGGATGTCAAGCAGGCTGCCTCCTCAAAGCCCGCTAAACCGGCCCCGGTCCAAAAGACAGAGCCATCACCCAAACTCGGTACGGCACTGCCGCTCAACAGGCTCCAGAAGATAACCGGCCAAAGAATGGTGCAGTCAAAACACGAAATTCCCTGCTTTTATCTAAGTGTCAAGGCTGATGTGACCGACCTGGTAAAGTTTCGGACCCGGCTGAACAGGGCCAGCGATGTGAAAGTCGCCTACAATGACTTTATTATGCGGGCGGTCGCGATGGGACTGGAAAAATTCCCGGTTATGACAGGCCAGTTGGCCGGGGAGACCATTCAATTGGCAGACAGCATCGGCGTCGGACTGGCTATCTCTGTGCCGGGCGGCCTGGTTGCACCGATTGTCAAGGATGTGAACAAAAAAGATGTCAGGCAGATTGCACGCGACAGCAAGGCCCTGATTGAAAAGGCCCGCAGCAACAAACTGGCTCCGACGGATTTGGAGGGCGGCTGCATCACAGTAAGTAATCTCGGCGCATTTGAGATAGAATCCTTTATCCCGATAGTCGTGCCCGGCCAGTGCAGTATTCTCGGCATCGGAAAGATTAGCGAAACCTGTGTGCCCGAGAGCGGCAATATTATGGTTCGCAAGCTGATGAGCATGGTCCTGTCGATAGACCACAAAGTTACCAACGGCGCTTACGCAGCAGAGTTTCTGGACTATGTAAGAAAGCTCCTCGAAGATACATCCACATTTAGTCTCGAATCTTGAGTTCCGAAGACTGTATAAGGGGCCCCATTTTGCTTTCTTTTGCAAAATGGGAACCTGAAAGGAGTATCCGAAATGGCAAAGAAAATTGAAGCAAGGCATCTTCCAAACATAAGGAAAGCTACCCCCAAAATCCCCGTAATTGGTGTTTTCGCCACAAGCGACCCGCGTATCGACAAGGCCAGCCGGACTCGTTGTCAGAACATTGCGAAGATGGCCGCTGATTGTATAAGCGGCTCCGTAGTTTTGCCTGATAAAACACCGGTTCCCGTGGTTTACTCTACCGTTTTAATAGACGGCGAAGCACAAGCCGATATCGTTGCTCAACAGTTTCGCAAGGCCGGCGTGGATATTTTGGTATGCGTGCCGGATACATGGGCCTTCCCGCAGCTTACGACTATCTCGCTGCTTCAGCAGTTCCCGGCCCATACACCAATAAACATTACCTGCGGTAATAGCGGCCCCAAACCCGGCGTAGTCTATGCCCACGCCCTCAATGGTGCGATTAGCCAATACGGGCGAATGGTTGCATTGAATGTTGGGACCTGGCCGGATACAGGCATGAATCCGAAGATGACCGACCAGACGGCCAAAAACCTTATCGATTGGTGCTATGCCGCTGTGACGGCCGTGGCCCTGCGGGGCCGAAGGGTCGTGATTTTAGGCCACGACTCGATGGGGATGGAAACAGCTTTGGCCCATGTACTGCCGACAAGGAATACCTTCGGTATTGAAATCACACGTTTGGATATGAAGCTTTTGGCTGATATGCTGAACAAAAGAGCGTACAGCGAAAAGGAGCTAAAGGCGCTTCGAGGCTGGATCAACAGACACGTCGGCAAACGTCTGGAACTTCGCGATGAGGCCGACAGTGAGCGATTCAATATGAGTTTAGGGATGTATTTAATTGTTCGCGACCTGATGGCTGACCTAAACGCAATCGGCGGCGGCTTTATGAGCCAGTTGGAATGGGGCAGCGACCTTCGCGGGATTCCGCTGCCAGTTGCCGACGCGATGGAATCTTTCTTTAACAGCACGTTCGACCATAACGGCCGGAAAGCCCCCCTTCCCTTTGCCACTGAAGCCGACGTCCAGGGGCTGCTCACGATGCTGTTTATGACCTATCTTTCCGGTGGAAATCCCCCCTTGTTTATGGACTTTAGAAAGGTATGGGAAGCGTGGGAAATCAAGAAGCTCGCTGGAAAAATCGGCCTTAAGAAACTGGATAAGAAAGCGGACTGGTATAACAAGGGTCTTGTTGACGGCGATAATTCCGGCAGTGCCGCATTCGATTGGGCGGCAAAACCCGGGGCATCCGTCAAAAAGATTATGGACGGCGTCGGAATGCCTCTGGCAGATGAAGGGTACTTCCCCGGCGGCGGCAATTCGGTAACGTTTATGACGCCGGCCGGAATAGAAGGCATCGCGGCTCGATGCACATACAGCAGTATCACAGGATTGTTCTCTTTTATTTGGGACCAGGCCCACACGACCGAGGTTCCTAAAGAGCTTGCCAGGGCGATGTGCGAGCTGACTACACCCACCTGGCCGCATACGTTTGTCGTACCGAAATACGCGAGTATGGTCGAGTATAAGCAGTATCCGCCGGCCA
>JABAHS010002149.1_pt7 | contig 27590 bp, 25 predicted proteins | sample 7062111 | NCBI WGS metagenome assembly JABAHS01 (sample SAMN14534600, study PRJNA622989) | marine sediment metagenome | biome: marine biome [ENVO:00000428]; feature: marine pelagic biome [ENVO:01000023]; material: deep marine sediment [ENVO:00002113]; isolation source: pool of 4 deep marine... | reverse complement strand
CGGGCCGCCGGCTGCCAGCTCGTCGCCGGTCGCGGGTTCTTCACCGCCCCCGGCCGTCTCAGGGCCCTCCGTCGCTGGCGTCACCGCTTCGCCCCCGGTCTCGGGGCCAGCCTGCTGCGCCGCTGTCGGGTCCGTCGGCTCCGGGCCGTCGAACGGACTGAACGGTCCCGCCAGCAGGACGACGGTGGCGATCACGATGACGGCGCCGATGCCGCCGATGAGCAGACCGAGGTGCGGGCCCTTTCGACGCTCGACTTCCGCCAGCCGGACGGTCGCCGGCTGATCGCTTGCTGCGGGCTCGGCCGGCTCGGGCGGCGTTGGCGCGGACGCGGCCCACGGCTCGTCGGACGGGGTCGGGCCGGATGGCGGGGTCGGGGTCTTCCGCATCGAGGGCGGGGTGGGGATGCGAACCGTGGTCTCCTCTCCACCCTCGACGGCTTTTTCCTCTTCCTTCGCCGGGACCTCGATGACCACGTGGTCCGGCGCGTCCATCGCGGCGGCGAACTCGTCCATGTTGGGAAAGCGCAGTTCCCGGTCCTTGCTGATCGCCCGCTTGATGGCGGCCCGCAGGTTCCGCGGCGCATCCGGCCGGATCGAGTCGATGTCCTCCGGTTCCTCGAAGCGGTGCTTGTACATCAGCTCGGCCAGATTGTCGGCCTGGAAGGGCCGGCGGCCGGCGAGCATCTCCCACCCGATCAGGCCCAGCGAGTACTGGTCGGCGCGGCCATCGAGATCGTGCCGCCCCTCTCCCTGCTCCGGCGACATGTACTGCGGTGTTCCCAGCAGGTCGCCCGGCGTGGTCAGGGTGGTCTCGGCGGCCAACGCCTTGGCGATGCCGAAATCGGTCAGGATCACCCGGCCCCGCTCGGAATCGATCAGGATGTTGTCCGGCTTGACGTCGCGATGGACGACGCCACGCCGGTGAGCGTAGGCGAGGGCATCGGCGGCCTGGCGCAGGTAGCGCTTGATCTTGTTGAGGCCCGGACGGGGGTCGTCCCTGAGCGCCGTCCGCAGGCTCATCCCGGAGATGAAGGGGACGCTGAAAAAGGTGAGCCCGCTCTCGTTATAGACCTCGAATACCTGGATGATGTTCGGGTGGTCGAGCTTGCCCTGGGTCTTGGCTTCCCGCATGAAGCGCTCGACGATCTCCGGATCGTAGGCCAGCAGCGGCAGCAGGACCTTGATGGCCACGAGACGGTCGAGGGACTTCTGGTGGGCGAGGAAGACGACCGCCATCCCTCCGCGGCCCAGCTCCCGAAGCACCTCGTACTTTCCGACCGTGGCCTCGGTGAGTCGATCGTAGATCTCGCGCCCCTGCGGGGTCACGGTCGGCGCGTCGGTCCGGCCACCGGATGTCGGGGTCCCGCACTGGGAGCAGTAATGGCTGCCGTCGGGAAGTGGTGTGGAGCAGTGGACGCAGACTTCCACGGGCTTCAGTCAGTTCCGGAATCGGGGGGTGATCTGCCGCACGATCATGGTCGGAATTTAGTCAGGCCCGGCGGCCGGTGGCAAACCCGCCGCGCTGAAATCCCCTCCAGGCAAAAGGCCCGGCAGCTGCCGGGCCTTTTGTCGCGCATCGAACTCGCGCCTGACGGCTAGTACATGCCGCCCATGTCGCCACCGGGCATCGGCGGCGCGGCTTCCTTCTCCTCCTTCTTCTCCACGACCACGGCCTCCGTGGTGAGGAGCAGGCCGGCGATCGAGGCGGCGTTCTGCAGAGCCGAACGTGTGACCTTGGTCGGGTCGATCACGCCGCTCTTCACCAGATCCTCGAACTTGTCGCTCTGGGCGTTGTACCCGTAGTTGAGCTCCGCCTTCTCGCGAATGCGCTCCACCACGATCGAGCCCTCCTTACCGGCGTTCGCCGCGATTTGCCGGGTCGGCTCCTCGAGGGCGCGACGCACGATATCGACGCCGATCTGCTCGTCGTGGTTCTTGATCTTCAGCTCGTCGAGCGCCTTCTGCGCCCACAGCAGCGCGACGCCGCCGCCGGGCACGATGCCCTCCTCGACGGCCGCGCGGGTCGCGTGCAGCGCGTCCTCGACCCGAGCCTTCTTCTCCTTCATCTCGGTCTCGGTCGCGGCGCCGACGTTGATCACGGCCACGCCACCGGCCAGCTTGGCCAGCCGCTCCTGGAGCTTCTCCTGATCGTAATCCGAGGTCGACTTCTCGATCGCGGCCTTGATCTCCTGGATCCGGCCCTGGATCGCGTCCTCGGACCCGGCGCCGTCGATGATCGTCGTCGAGTCCTTGTCGATCACGATCCGCTTCGCCTCGCCCAGGTCGCTGAGCACCGCGTTCTCCAGCTTGAACCCGACCTCCTCGCTGATCACCTTGCCGTCGCTGAGGACCGCGATGTCCTGCAGCATCTGCTTGCGGCGATCACCGAAGCCAGGCGCCTTCACCGCGCAGACCTTCAGCGTGCCGCGGAGCTTGTTGACGACCAGCGTCGCCAGCGCCTCGCCCTCGATGTCCTCGGCGATGATCAGCAGCGGCTTGCCCGTCTGCGCGACCTTCTCGAGCACCGGCAGCAGGTCCTTCATCGTCGAGATCTTCTTGTCGTGGATCAGGATGAAGGCGTCCTCGAGCACGGCCTCCATCTTCTCGGGGTCGGTCACGAAGTAGGGCGACAGGTAGCCGCGGTCGAACTGCATCCCCTCGACCGTCTCCAGCTCGGTCTCCATGCCGCGGGCTTCCTCGACGGTGATCACGCCGTCTTTGCCCACCTTCTCCATCGCCTCGGCGATGATGTTGCCGATCTCCTCGTCGTTGTTGGCCGAGATCGAACCGACCTGGGCGATCTCCCGCTTGCCCTTGGTCTCCACCGAGACGTTCTTCAGATCCTCTACCACGCTATCGACGGCCTTGTCGATGCCACGCTTCAGCGCCATCGGGCTGACGCCGCCGGTCACGGCCTTGAGCCCCTGGGTGAAGATCGCCTGCGCGAGCACCGTGGCCGTGGTCGTACCATCGCCGGCGACGTCGCTGGTCTTGCTGGCGACCTCCTTCACCATCTGCGCACCCATGTTCTCGACCGGGTCCTCCAGCTCGATCTCCTTGGCGACGGTCACACCGTCCTTGGTGATCGTCGGGCTGCCGAACTTCTTCTCCAGGACGACGTTCCGGCCCTTGGGACCGAGCGTCACCTTCACCGCTCGGGCCAGGGCATCGACACCGACCTTGAGCTTGTTCCGCGCCTGGGCGTCGAATTCAAGCAGCTTCGCCATCTCCCAAATCCTCCTCTATTCGATGTCCTCGTTGACTCTCTTGCTCGTTCCAAGCCGGCGCCAGGCCTCGCGGCTCTCGGCGCCTCTCTACAGCGGGCCGATCGATCTGCCAGGACGGCCCGAACCGGATCGCTTACTTCTTACCGTTCGCGACAACCGCGAGGACGTCGGCCTCACGCAGGATCAGCACCTCATCGTCGCCGACCGTCACCTCGGTGCCGCTGTACTTCCCGTAGATCACCCGGTCGCCGACCTTCAGCTCGGTCTCGATCCGCTTTCCATCCTCGCTCATTCGTCCCGGACCCACAGCCACTACTTCACCCTGCTGCGGTTTCTCTTTGGCGGTATCCGGTATGTAAAGACCGCCCTTCATCTGCTCCGTCTCTTCGAGCGGCTTCACCACCACACGATCGGCCAGGGGCTGCAATTTCATGGACGCTTTCCTCCTCTCCCGAATTTCAGTATTGTTAGGCACGGATCTCGGACGCGACCGCCCGGCTCGGGCCGGGACGCGCACCGCGATCAGAGTTGTGACGTATTGTGCTCCGCTACTCGGAGCTATAAGTAGGCACGAAGTGTGCCATATGTAAAGCCCGGGTGAGGGGCGAAACGAGGCGCAGAGCGGTCGCTGGCGCCCGCTGGAGGGCCCGGAAGGTCTGCCAGAACGGCAGTGCCACCGTCCCGGGACTGCTGTTGTGGCCGAAGTCGACCGCCAACCGGAAGCTTGGAGTCCGCCCGGTCTGAAACCTGAGAGGGCGGCGTCGCGTACGGTGTCATGAGAGGCCGCGGGGAGGGTGCGCCCGGGCAGAGGCATGCCTCCCGTGGTTCTGGATCTATTTGAGGAGGAGCGAATGCTCAGAGGTCTGTTCACGCTTGGGGCGCTGCTCATAGGCGGTATTGTGGCGCTGGCAGTCGCGTCGGCCGTGCTGTTGCCGGTGCTGTCGCTGCTGACGGCGTTGCTGGTGGCGTTCATCAAGCTGGCGTTCTTCCTGGCGGTGATCTACTTCATCGTGAAGCTGATCAGCCCGGAGACCGCCGATCGGGCGGTGGAGAAGATTCGTTCGAAGGTTCGCCGCGTCGCCTGAGGGCGCGGGCTATCAGCGTTCAACGGGATCGCCGATCAGGCGATTGGCGATCTCGAGTCCATACAGAGTGAGGTAGGGCTCGATGATGTCGACGGTCTCGCAGTGCGGCGCGATGAACGCGGCGAGCCCTCCCGTCGCCACAGCCAGAGCTTCAGGACGCCCCCATTCCCGTTTGATCCGTCTTACCATCCCATCGATCGCATCCACGATCGAATAGAAGCATCCCGAGCGCAGGCAAGCGTCGGTGCGTCGACCCACGACCCGATCGGGCGGCACCAGGTCGATGTACGGCAACCGGCTGGCCCGTTGCGCCAGCCCCTCGATGCCGGCTCGCGGTCCCGGTGCGATGACGCCGCCCAGGAACACACCGTCGGCGGTAATGCAGTCGTAGGTGGTGGCCGTTCCCAAATCGACGGCGATCACATCGGCAGCGTAGATTTCGGCGGCGGCGAGGGTGTTGAGCATGCGATCGGCGCCGACGGTATGGGGCTCCTCGACATCGAGCGAGACGGGGAGCGGGCCGGCGGGCCGGACCAGCTGGCTGGGATCGGTGATCAGGCGTGGCTCCTGCCCCAAGGCGCGTCGGACGCCGCGGCCGACGATCGGGTCTACCGCCGGCACCACGGACGCGACGATGCCGCGGACGGATCCCTCGACACCTTCCTCGGTCAGGAGCTGGCGCAACAGATGGGCCAGTTCGTCAGGGGTCCGGCGGACATCGGTGGCGATGCGCCAGTGACGCACCAGCTGGCGGCCGCGGAAGAGCCCCAGGACCGTTTCGGTGTTCCCCACGTCTATGGCCAGCAGCAGCGCTTTCATGTCAAAAGTCAGGGGTCGGTAGCTCCGGGACCACCACGCGCCCCGTGGTCACGCGTGCCAGGGCGCCGCCGTCGGGTCGAAAGAGCAGCGCTCCGTCGGGCGCGATCCCCACGGCTATCCCCTGTCGGGGCTCCTCGTCCTCAGAAACCACGCTGCAGCGTCGGTCGCGCAACCAGTCGTGGTTATCGAACTCTCTCAGCGTCTCCCGATCGAGGGTCACAGGAGGATCTACACAGCGGTTCTCGACCTCGCGGACGATCAGGTCAGCCAGTTCCAGGCGCGAGATCGACCGTCCGGCGGCCGTGTCGAGTGAGATCGCCACGTCACGGAGCGCCGGCGGAAAGTCGCGCGCCGTCCCGTGAACGTTCACGCCGATCCCGATGACCAGGTGATTCGGCTCGCTGCCCGCCCAGGACGCCTCGCTCAAGACACCACCCGCCTTGCGATCCGCTGCGATCAAGTCGTTCGGCCATTTCACACCGACGGCCGAGGCCCCGATGAGCTCGTCGGCCGCGCGTGCCGCCCCCAGGCCGGCCAGGAGCGGGACGAGCAGCGGGTTGGCCAATTCGCGCGGGCGCAGCAGGAGCGAGAGGTAAAGCCCGGCGCCACGCGGCGAGTGCCAGCGTCGCGACTCGATGCCGCGCCCCGCCGTCTGCTCATCGGCCAGCACGATCGTGCCGGCGGGCGCGCCGGCGGCGGCCAGCTCCAGCGCGCGCGCGTTGGTGCTGTCGACCCGGGAGTAGAGGTGAACGTCGGCGCGATCCCAGCGCTGCTGCAGCGCCTTCAGCGATTCACCTTCCCAGGTAGATGCCTTACGGGTCACGATTCGACCTCCGTCATGCGAAGCGATAGATCGAGCGCCGGCGCCGAATGCGTCAGCGCCCCGACCGATATGAAACCGACCCCCGCCCTGGCCAGATCGCCGACCGTGTCCAGGTCGACGCCGCCCGACGCCTCGATCTCGGGCCGCGGGTCGTGATCCTCGATGAGCCGAACGGCTTCACGCACGGTCGCCAGATCCATGTTGTCGAGCATGATCCGGTCGACCCCGGCGGCGAGGGCTTCACGCACCTCGTCCAGATCCGTCACCTCCACCTCGACCCGCAGGCCCTCCCGGTTCGCGCCGTGCACCCGCGCCACCGCCGCGGCGATGCCGCCGGCGCTCGCGATGTGGTTCTCCTTGATCAGCACCATCGCGTCGAGGCCACTGCGATGATTCACCGCACCGCCGGCCGCGGTCGCCGCCCGCTCGAGCTCGCGCCAGAGCGGCGTGGTCTTCCGGGTATCGGTGATCCGCGCTCCCGTACCCTCCACCGCGGCGACGAACCGCCGCGTCAGGCTGGCGATCCCCGAGAGGCGGCCCAGAAAATTGAGCGCCGTTCGCTCGCCGGTCAGGATCGTCCGCGCCGGACCCGCGACCCCGGCGATCCGAGTTCCTCGACCCACCGCCGAGCCCTCGGCGACCAGTGGCTCGAGCTCCGCCCCGCCCGCGCAGCGAAAAACTTCAGCGGCCACGGCGTGACCGAAGATCACCCCGGTCGATTTGGCGACGATCTCCGCCCTGCCCCGCGCCCCGGCCTCCACACACCACTCGGTCGTCCGGTCGCCCCGGCCCACATCCTCGGCGAGGGCGGCCGCGATCCGGTGGCGTGTGGCATCAGAGAGAGGGATGCGGTCGATCACGATCAGCGAGCTCCGGTAAGCAGGACATAAACGATATACGTTCCGCCCACGGCCCAACAGTAGTAGGCGATACGGTGGAATCGACCGGCCCGCAGCCAGCGAACGAACAGCACGATGGCCAGCAGGCCGGCGAGGAACGCCGCCACGGCCGCCGCGGCCATCTGCGGCGCGGCCGCGGCGCCGTCCGCCGCCAGATGGGGAAACTGAAAGATCGACGCGCCGATGATCGCCGGTATCGAGAGCAGGAAGCTGAACTCCGCCGCGGCCTCGCGGCCGGTCCGGTGCCAGAGGGCCGCCGCGACGGTGAACCCTGACCGCGAGAGGCCGGGCAACAGCGCCGCCGCCTGGGCCAGACCGACGACGATCGCGCCGAGCCAGCCGGGATCCAGACTGGCGCCGCGCCGTACCAGCCAGCGCGTGGCGTAGACCACGACGCCCGTCACCAGCAGGTTGAGCGCCACGAGCATCGGGCGGTCGAAGGTCCGGGCGACGGCGTCGGCCAGCGTCGTACCGACCGCCGCCGCCGGTACCGTCGCGACGGCCAGGAGCCCGATATAGCGGAGCGCCGCCGGGTCGCGGCGAACCGCCCCGATCGCCAGGGTCAGCAACCGTCGCCGGTAGACGACGAGAACCGAGACGACGGTGGCGAAATGCACCAGGACCTCGAAAGATACGCCGGGGGGGTTCACGCCGATCAACGCCTCGGCCAGCACGAGGTGGCCGGAGCTCGAGACGGGAAAGAACTCGGTGAGCCCCTGAACGACCCCCAGCAGAATGGCTTCGAGGGTCGTCATCGTCGAAGACTCAACTCAGTTCACCCGGCGGACGCCGCCGGAATGGTCGGTGATACGCCCGGGTCTCCGACGCCGGATGCCGGCCCCACCGCCTACACCTCGCCGTAGAGCCGCTCGTACATCGCCACGATGCGCTCGACCGAGAACTTCTCCTCGGCAATGGCGCGGCCCGCCCGACCCATCTTCCGGTGCAGCTCCGAGTCCGCGAGTATCTGGGTGGCGGCGTCGGACATCGCGTCCACCGCCCCAACCGGCAGCAAGCGGCCGCAGACCCCATCTTCCACCACCTCCTCCAGACCGCCGTTCCGCGTACCCACCACCGGAACCTCGCACGACATCGCCTCCAACGCCGACAGGCCGAACGACTCCGATTCGCTGGGCAGCAGGAATAGATCGGCACACGCCAGCAGCTCCGCCACCTGTTCCTGTTTCCCCAGGAAGAGGACCCGGTCACCGATCCCCAGGTTGCGGGCGCGCTCCTCGGCGATCGGCCGATCGGGGCCGTCGCCGACGAGGACCAGCCGGGCCGCCACCTTGTCCATCGTCCGGGCGGCGACACGGACCACGTCCTCGATCCGCTTCACCGGCCGGAAGTTGGAGATGTGCATGAGGATCTTCTCCTCGGGCTCGGCGAGGGCACCGCGGTTTCGCTTATCGGTGTCATGCCGGAACAGGTCGGTGTCGACGAAGTTCGGGATCACCCGCACGTTGCAGCCGGCGCAGCCGAACCTGGCGAGCGTCTCACGCTTCAGATACTCGGAAACGGCGGTGAGGGCGTCGGAGCGTTCGATCGAGAACTTGACGATCGATCGATACGACGGGTCCTGCCCCACCAGCGTGATGTCGGTGCCGTGCAGCGTCGTCACGACCTTGAGCTCGCTCGGTTCCTCGAGCATCTGCTTGGCCAGCAGGGCCGACGTCGCGTGGGGCACGGCGTAATGGACGTGGAACAGATCGAGATGCCGCTGAGTCGCCACCTCGTGCATCGCCACCGTGGCAGCCAGCGAATACGGCGGATACTCGAACAGCGGATAGCGAGTGACCTCGATCTCGTGGAAATACGTGTTCCGCAAGAAACGGGGCAGGCGGAACGGGTGCGCGTACGAGACGAAATGCACTTCGTGCCCACGCTGCGCCAGCCGCATCCCCAGCTCGGTGGCCACGGCCCCGCTGCCGCCGTAAGTCGGGTAACAGGCGATGCCTATCTTCATAAGTCGGGCAGAAGCTACAAGCTGGCATCCCGATTGGCCAGCCCGCGGGCTACCCGTGGTCCGCCGAGCGGGCGTCCGGTGCCGATCCTCTCCAGGCTCCGACCACCTGGGCCACCAGCTCCTCGGCCGGGTGCGTGGCGTCGAGACGAACGGTGCCCTCGGGCAGCTGGTGACGGAACCAGGTGAGCTGCCGTTTGGCCAACCGGCGCGTCTTGCGTTTCGCCTCCTCTATCGCCTCCTCCAGCGAGCAGGCGCCGCGCAGGTGGCGGACCAACTCGGCGTAGCCCACCGAATCGAGCCCCGGCGCCTCGGGCCCATACCGCTCCACCAGACGGCGGACTTCATCCAGCAGACCCTCCGCCAGCATGCGGTCGAAGCGAGCGTCGAGACGACGATACAGCGCCTCGCGGGGCAGCTCGAGACAGAAGACCCGGGCTTCCAACCGCGCCGTCGGCGGCGGCCGTTCGAGCCAGCTCGAGTGAGGCCGACCAGACAGAAGCGTGACCTCGAGCGAGCGACCCAAGCGCTGACCCCCGCCCTCACCCGCCAGCTGGCTCGCCCGTTCCGGATCCAATCGGACCAGCCAGCGTTCCAGCTCGTCGGGCGCGAGTCCGGCCAGGTAGTGGCGCAGTTCGGCGCGGCGCTCCCGGTCGACCCGAGGCTCCGGTCCCAGAGGATCGAGGAGGGCGCGGATGAAGAACCCGGTGCCACCGGCGATTATGGGGACGGCGCCCGACTCCTCGATCTCTTCGATCCAGCTCCAGGCGTCGCGCGCGAAGCGGCCGGCGCTGTACGACTCTGTGGGCGCCAGCAGATCGAGCCCGAAATGCGGCACCCGCGCGCGCTGTCGGGGCGACGGGCTGGCGGTGCCGATCTCCATATCCCGATAGATCTGGCGCGAGTCGGCCGAGATGATCGCGCCCCCGATCGCTTCCGCTACGGCGACCGCCAGGTCGCTCTTGCCGGATCCGGTGGGCCCGGTGATGACCAGCGCCCGAGCCGCGGCTGGCTGCGTCATCGCGGGCGGCGTTCAGGTCCGACCGAAACGGCGCGCCAGCTCATCCATCGAAAGGCGCAAAATCGTCGGCCGACCGTGGACGTCGTGGCTGGGCAGCTCGGCGGCGAAGAGCTGGTCGAACAGCTCCTCCATCTCGATCTCCGAGAGCGGCTGGCCGGCCTTGATCGCCGCTTTGCAGGCGAAGGACTTGGCGACGCGCTCGTGCTGGTTGCGAGCCGAATCGACCAGCGGCGACCCCGTCGCCAGCTCGTCGACCATCTCGGTAAAGCAGCGCTCGGCGTCGAAGTGCGGATGCGGGTTGGGCACGGCGTGGATGATGACCGTATTGCTGCCGAACGGCTCGAGCTCGAAACCGACCTGTCTCAGGATCGTCTGCAGCTCGTCGACCGCCGCCATCTCGGTGGGTGATAGACGCAGGGTGATCGGGAATAGGAGCCGCTGGGACGTCGCGCTCCCCCGGTCGTAGTCCCGCATGGCCCGCTCGAACAGCACGCGCTCGTGGGCCGAATGCTGGTCGACGATGATCACCCCGCTCCGCGTCTCGGCCAGGAGGTACGTGTTATGGAGCTGCCACATGCCGCCGGCGTGGAAGCTGGACGGCTCGTCCGCCGTCTCTTCCGAGTCGACCATCGCTTCGCGAGCCGGCACCTCGCTGGGCACGAAGAGGGCCATCTGGCCGGCCGCCGTCGAAGCGGAGCCCGCCGCACCCTCCCTGCCTTGCCGCGCGCCGCGCCGGGCCGAGACCAGCTGCGAGCTGGGACCCGCGAATCGGCCCAGACCGGGCGCGCTCGCCAGCCCCTCGAGACCCGAGCGGACCGCCTCGGTGATCGTGCTCTCGAGCTTCATCTTGTTGCGGAAACGGACTTCGGCTTTCGTAGGATGCACGTTGACATCCACTTCATCCGGCGGCAGCTCGAGATAGAGGAACAGCGCCGGCCGATGGCCGTGCGGGATCGTGGTGCGGTACGCCTCTTCCGCCGCCCGCACGGTGAAGCGGTCGACGAACGGGCGACCGTTGACCAGCTGGTAGACGCGGCGCGAGCCGGAGCGGGCATCGGCGGGGCGCTGCACGAGCCCGGCCACACGGACCCCGTCGGCCGTGTAGTCGATCGGGATGAGGGTCGAGGCCAGCTCGGGGCCCCAGATCGACTCGATCCGGGCGGCCAGGTCGCCGGTACGCGGCAGATCCAGCAGTTCGCGGTCGTTGGAGCGCAGCCGAAACGACGCGCTCAGGTTGGCCAGCGCCAGAGCGATCGTGGTCTCCGAGACCGCGCGCGACTCGGCGGCGGCGGAGCGCAGAAACTTCGCCCGGGCCGGCACGTTGAAGAAGAGCGAACGGACGGTGACCGTGGTGCCGGGCTGGCGGGCGATTTCGTCGACGGCCACAACGCGGCCGCCGTTGATCCGGATCCGCGTGCCGCTTCCGCCGCTCGCGCCGCCTTCGGCCGGCGCCGTCTCCAGCTCGAACTTCGAGATCGCGGCAATGGAGGGGAGCGCCTCGCCGCGGAAGCCCAGCGTGCTGATCGCCCGCAGATCGCTCGCCTCGCTGATCTTCGAAGTGGCGTGCCGGTCGATGGCCAGCAGGGCGTCGTCCCGAACCATCCCGTGTCCATCGTCCGAGACGCGCAGCTCGGTCTTCCCTCCGTTGCGGATGTCGATCTCGATCCGGCGCGCCCGCGCGTCCAGCGCGTTCTCGATCAGCTCCTTGACCGCGGACGCCGGCCGCTCCACCACCTCGCCGGCCGCGATCTGGTTGGCGATGTGGTCGGGCAGGATGTGAATTCGACGTTGCATGACACGAAGAGTATCCTCGGGGTGGCGGGGCATCAAGCAGTTGAACATTGAACATTGAGCATGGAGCACGGAACGCTGAACGCACTGCCGAAAGACGGAACATCGACCTTCGAAAACTGAACTTCCAACACCTTCAAAGTTCCGACGTTCGATGCACAGCGTTCCGACGATCGACAGTTACTTCAACGTTCCGTGTTCCGTGCTCCGGGCTCCGTGCTCAATGTTCAACTGCCCGTAGAACCGACACGCGTTCCGATACGTCAGATCCGCCACGTCCTCCAACGTCTGGCCCCGCATCTCCGCCAGCTTCTCCACGGTATGCCGCACCAGCGCCGGCTCGTTCCGCCGCCCTCGTTTCGGGACCGGCGCCAGATACGGGCTGTCGGTCTCGACCAGCAGACGGTCGTCGGGAACCCGCCGCACCAGCTCCACGTCGTCGTATTTCTTGAAGGTTATCAGCCCGGAGAAGGAGACGTACCAGCCGGCGTCGAGCCCCGCCTGCAGCAGGGCGGCCCCACTGCTGAAGCAGTGAAGGACCCCGACGACCCGCCCGGCGAACTGGCCGACGAGAGCCGCGACTTCGGCGTCGGCTTCGCGGGCGTGCACGACCACGGGCAGACCGAGGCGCTCGGCCAGTTCGAGCTGGGAGCGGAACGCGACGCGTTGCGCGTCGCGGGGCGCGTTGTCGTAGAAGAAATCGAGCCCGGTCTCGCCGAGGGCGACCACCCGCGCGTCGTCGGCGAGGGCCTCCAGTTCGCCGAACGCGGTGTCCTCGAAGGACCCGGCGGCGTGGGGGTGGATCCCGGCGGTGGCGAAGACCCGCGGGCGCCGCGCCCTGTCGGCCAGCGCCAGCGCGGCCCGGGCATCCTCCAGGTCGCTGGCGATGGAAACGACGGCCTCGACACCGGCCTCGGCCGCCCGGGCCAGCGTTTCGTCGAGGTCGGACGCGAACCCGTCGTCGGTCAGGTGCGCGTGCGAATCGAACAGCCTCAACTGTCGGCGCTGGCCGTCGCGATCTTCCGCTTGTCGGTCTTGCTGCGGACGCCGCCGGACCGCTGCTCGACTTCGAGGAGGGCGGGCGACGCGACGAAGATCGACGAGTACGTCCCGATGAGCACACCGATGATCAGCACGATGGTGAACTCACGGATCACCGCGCCGCCGAACACGGCCAGGGCCAACAGCACGGCCAGGGTGGTGCCGCTGGTCATCACGGTTCGCGGCAGCGTCTCGTTGATCGACAGGTCGAGGATCTCGATGTACTTCATCCGCCGATGCTTCTTCAGGTTCTCGCGGATGCGGTCGAAGATGATGATCGTGTCGTTGAGCGAGTACCCGATGATGGTCAGGATCGCGGCGACCGTGGGGAGCGAGATCTCGATGTTCAGTATCGAGATGGCGCCAAACGTGATCAGCACGTCGTGGACGGTGGCGATGATCGCGGCGAGGCCGAAGCGCCACTCGAAGCGAAAGCCCAGGTAAAGCAGGGTCAGCACGAACGAGATCAGCACGGCGCCCACCGCGCGCTGACGCAGCTCGCCCCCGACCTTGGGCCCGACCGCTTCGACCCGCACGACATCGTAGGAGCCGGCGCCGAAACGGTCGGTGAGGGTCCGGTCGACTCGATCGGCGAGCTCGCGTTCGCCCTCGAGGAACTCGGCGGTCCGAATCAGGAACTCGTCTTCGCCGCCGAAGTCCTGCACCTGGGCACCGGTCATCTGCGCGGCGTCCAGCGCCTCGCGGATCTCCGACGCCGCCACCTCTTCGTTGAATCGCACCTGGAACAGGGTGCCGCCGGTGAAGTCGACGCCGTAGTTCAGGCCGCCGTGGATCCCGATCGATAGTACGCCCAAGATCACGAGGGCCGCGGAGATCCAGTACGCTTTGGTGCGCTGCTCCAGAAACTTGTAGTTCGCATGAGCGAATAACCGCATCGATCGCTTTCCTCGAGCTAGATGCTCAGCTGGGCGGTCGGCGCGCGACGGTCCAGCCAGATGAGCATGAAAGTCCGTACCACGAATACCGCGCTGAAGAACGACGCCACGATACCGATCGACAGCGTCACCGCGAAACCTTTGACGGGGCCGGTGCCGAACTGGTAGAGGATCAGCGCGGTGATCAGCGTGGTCAGGTTCGAGTCGATGATCGCCGAGAGCGCGTTCTGGAAACCGGCGTCCGTGGCCGTGCGCGCCGTCTTGCCGCCGGCCAGCTCCTCTCGTATTCGCTCGAAGATCAGCACGTTGGCGTCCACCGCCATCCCGACGGAGAGGATCAGTCCCGCGATGCCCGGTAGGGTAAGGTCCGCCTGCAGTCCTGCCAGGCCGCCGAGCACGATCAGCACGTAGACCATCAGGCCGAGCACGGCGAGGGTGCCGGCGAACCGGTAGTAGCCGATCATGACCACGACCACCAGCACCAGGCCGATGATCCCCGCCACCTCACCCTGGTCGATGGAGTCCTGGCCCAGCGACGGACCCACGGTGCGCTCCTCGATGATCTCCATCGGCGCCGGCAGCGCGCCGGCACGGAGCACGAGGGCCAGGTCCCGCGCCTGCTCCAGCGTGGCGCCGCTGCCCAATTCGATCTGGGCCCGTTCGCGCAGCACGTCGCGGATCACCGGCGGACTGCCCTGCACCCGGTCGTCCAGGATGATCGCCATCCGATCACCCACGTGGTTGGCGGTGCCGCGCTCGAAGATGCGGCCGCCCTGGCGCGTGAGCTGGAACGGCACGATCGGCTGGTTGTACTGGGGGTCGCGGATCGCCTGCGCGTCGGTCAGGTACTCGCCGGTGATCAGCGCACGCGACTCGACCACGTAGAGCGGGCGATAGATCTTCCCGGCGAGCGCCCGGGTGTCGCTATCGGCGCCCCAAACGAGATCGATCGAGTCCGGGATCCGCGCGTCGACCCGGGGGAGCTCCAGATAGCGCTGGACGGTCTCGACCTGCGGCTCCTCGACCAGGAAGATGCCCGGCTCGCCGGAATCGAGGAGCAGCGTGGTGAGGGGTCGCAGCTCGGTCTCCGGCTCCTCGGTCGGCTCCGCGACGGCCGTGTCCTGCTGCTGGAACAGCTCTTCGATCGTCTGGTCGGCGCCAGGCTCGACCCGGGCTTCCTCTGGGATCTCCTCGGCACCGACCGCGGCGACCACCAGGCTGTCCAACAGCGACAGGCGCTCCACGAAGTCCGCACCGTCGGTGAGGATCTTGAACTCGAGGAACGCGGTCTGCTCGATGATCGACTTCGCGCGGTCGACGTCCTGGATGCCCGCCAGCTCGACGATGATCCGGTCGAGCCCGACCCGCTGGATGGTGGGCTCGCGGACGCCGAACTGGTTGATGCGGTTCATGATGATCTCGCGCGCCCGGTTGGCGGCGTCGGTCCGCGCGTCGTCCGACATGGCGTCATCCGGGTCGGCGACCTGGAGGACCAGGTGGGTGCCGCCCTGCAGATCGAGTCCGAGCTTGAGCGGAGGATCACCGGAGCCCTGGATCACCGGGCCGAGCAGGGCCCAGAGGCAGAGCAGGCAGACACCGAAGATGACGAGCAAACGACCGCGTAATCCGGAAAACATCTCAAAAAACCTCGTATCGACTTGCCGGCGCCCGGCCACAGCGGCCCGCCGGTCAACGGCGCCGGACGTTTCGGCGCTCGTCGGCCAGCACGCCACGGATCAGGGCAGATCCCTATTGGCTAAACGCAGAAACGTGGACGCGGCCGGGTGAGTTGTCAATGCTGAACGGCTGAACGGGCACGCGGGCCCGAACTCACCAGACCAGCTGCTGCTCACAGCTCGGGCAGCGGCGGACCCCGAACGGCACGTCGGCGCCGCATCGCGCGCAGCGCGGCGAACCGTTCTCGATCGGGCGCCAGCTCTTTCGTCGGCCGGTGGAGAGGGCCAGATAGAGGAAAGCGGCGGCAATGCAGGCGCCGGCCAGGAAGAGCAGGCCGGCCTCCGAAAACCAGGCCGGCAGCTCCGAATCGACGGCGAACGGATCGGCTTCATAAAGGACAGCCTGCACCCTCTGTGCGTTGATGGTCATGGGTACCATCATCGCGAACCCAAGGAGGGCGAAGATCCCATATATGAAACGGCGAATCGGTGTCGGCATCGGGGTCCTTCCCAGCAGAGGCTAATGGGCCCGGCAGGACTCGAACCTGCGACCTACCGATTATGAGTCGGCTGCTCTGACCAACTGAGCTACGGGCCCGGCGTCGCTCTCCGACAATACCCGGGCCGCGAAGGGGGCGTCAAGATCGGGTCCTCACTGCCAGAGCGAGTACGAGTGGGGAGTACGATCGCGATAAGGATAAGGATAATGAGAAGGAAGATAGGCCGGGCGCTGCGGGTCCGCCGAACCCATCTCTTCCCATATCCCGATCGCGATCGTACTCGACTTGACAGAAACGAGTGTTGCCCCTAGACGGTAGGTGCCCGCCGGGTCCTATGACCGGCACGGATCCCGAATCGAGGACACCGAATCGAATGCGAATCCTGATCGTCGGCGCTGGCGCCGTCGGCTTCCAGCTTGCCGAGCATATGTCGGAGGAAGGTCACGACATCGTCCTGGTCGACCAGGACGCCGAGCGGCTCGAGCGGGCCCAGGACCAGCTGGACATCATGACCGTGGTGGGGAACGGCGCGAGCTTCGCGGTGCTGGAGAAGGCGGGGGTGGCCCGGGCCCAGCTGCTGACCGCGGTGACCAACGTCGACGAGGTGAATCTGGTCGCCTGTATGACGGCGGCGTCGTTCGACCTCAAGGTGAAGGTGGCCCGCGTATCCAACCCGGACTATTTCCTCGAGGTCAGCCGGCTGCACAGCGCGCGGCGCGGTGTCGACGTGATGATCAACCCTGAGCTGGAGTGCGCCCGAGAGACGTTCCAGCTGCTCCAGTCGGAGGCGGCGTCCGAGATCGCGTTCTTCGCCGGCGGCCGGGTGCAGGTCACGGGGCTGCGGATCCAGCCCGAGGCACCGATCATCGGCAAGACGCTCGCGGACGTGGCGGCGATGATCAAGGATCGCCGGTTCCTCACCGCGGCGATCCACCGGGGCGAAGAGACGATCGTGCCGGGCGGCGGCGACCACTTCGAGGCCGGCGACGAGGCGTACATCATCGGCGACCCGAAACAGCTGCCGCGGGTCCTCGAGCTGGCCGGCTACCCGGAGTTCCGTCTGCAGCGCGTGATGATCGCCGGCGGCAGTCGCACGGGGGTCTACCTGGCGAAGATACTCGAAGACCACGATGTGGAGTGCACGATCATCGAGGCCGATCGCGCGAAGTGCGCCGCGCTGGCCGCCACGCTGTCCAAGACGCTCGTTCTTCACGGCAACGCCACCGACATGGAGCTGCTGGAGATGGAGGGCGTGGAAGGGATCGACGGCTTCGTGGTCCTGACCGGGCACGACGACACGAATATGCTGGCGAGCCTGCTGGCGAAGGAGAAGAAGGTCAGGAAGGTCGTGTCGCTGATCAACAAGATCGAGTACATCGAGCTGGTGGACAAAGTGGGGATCGACGCGGCGGTCTCTCCGCGCCTCTCGGCGGTGAACGCGATCCTGAAGTACGTCCGTCGTGGCACGGTGACGGGGGTGGCGGCTCTGCGCGGGATCGAGGCGGAGGTGATCGAGTTCGAGGTCGAGCCCGACTCGCAGGTGACAGGAAAGACCCTGGCGGAGATCGATTTCCCCGACGACAGCCTGGTGGGTGCGATTACGCGTGAGGGCGAGGTGATCGTCCCGATGGGGAACGTGGCGCTGCACAACGGCGACCGGGTGACGGTCCTGGCGCTTCCACGCGCCGTCGCGGCGGTGGAGCAGCTGTTCGAGTGAGCGGGGTCGTGTGATGGGCGCGACCAAGATGCTGCACATCGTCGGCCTGATCGTCGCCGCGGTGGGCGCCGCCATGCTGGCCTCGGCGGGTGTCGCCTGGATCTACGGCGGCGGCGACGCGCCGGCGCTGCTGGCGGCCGGCCTGATCGCCATCCTGACGGGCGGCGCGGCCGGCCGGCTGACGGCACGGCCGACCGAACTGACGATCCGCGAGAGCTACCTGATCGTCACCCTCGCCTGGCTGGGCGCGGCGGTCTTCGGCGCTCTCCCCTTCTGGTTCGCCGGCGCCTGCGGACCGTTGGACGCGTTCTTCGAGTCGATCTCCGGGTTCACGACGACCGGCGCCTCGATCTTCCCCGACCCGGGCGCGCTGCCCAAAGGGCTGCAGTTCTGGCGCGACTTCAGCCAGTGGCTCGGCGGCATGGGGATCATCGTGCTGGTGGTCGCGGTTCTTCCCTACCTCGGGGTCGGCGGAATGCAGCTGTTCCGGGCCGAGGTCCCGGGTCCGACGCCCGAGCGGCTGCAGCCGCGCATCAAACAGACGGCGACGATTCTCTGGCGGGTGTACGTTCTGCTGACGGCGCTGCAGGCGGTTCTGTACACCTTCGGCGGCATGAGCCTCTTCGACGCGGTGACCCACGCCTTCGGGACGATGCCGACCGGAGGCTTCTCACCGCGCACGGAATCGCTCGCTTACTACTCGGCTTACCACCAGTACGTGACGATCATCTTCATGTACCTGGCGGGGGTGAACTTCGCCCTTCATTACCGGGTCTTCCGTGTCCGGAGCACGCGGGCACTGCTGCGTGACGAGGAGTGGCGATTCTATTCGCTGGTGCTGGTGGGAGCGCTGGCGGTTCTTCTCGTCGCCCACGTGTTGGCCGGCACGTACGACAGCGTGGAAGAGATGATCCGTGCGTCGGCGTTCCAGGTCGTAGCGATCGGCACGACCACCGGGTTCGCCACCGCCGACTACGTGACCTGGCCCGCTGTCACGCAAGTGGTTCTGTTCTTCCTGATGTTCGTGGGCGGCATGGCGGGCTCGACGGGCGGCGGCATGAAGACGTTGAGACTGTGGGCGGCGCTGAAGCAGGGGACGGTGGAGCTACGCAAGCACCTGCACCCCCGGGCCGTGATCGTCACACGAGTCGGCGGCCGCGTCGTGCCGGACGCGGTGATGCTCAACATCCTGGGGTTCATGCTGCTGTTCGTTTTCTCGTTCGTCCTCGGCGCGCTGGCCCTGACCGCGTTTGGGGTCGACATGGTCACGGCGGCCGGCGCCGCGGCGGCGGCGATCGGGAACATCGGGCCGGGCCTGGCGAGCGTCGGACCGACGGGCAATTACGCCTGGATGCCGGGTCTCGGGAAATTGGTGCTGAGCCTGCTGATGCTGCTGGGACGGCTGGAGATCTACACGGTCCTGGTCCTGTTCCAGCCCGAGTTCTGGAAGCGGTAGCGCCTCGAACCAGGGCACGCGGGGCGCGGCGGCCTCGAAAGCGAAGCCAGCAGCTATCGGCGCTTCTTCTCCCGCTCCAGTCGAGCCACCCGGCGTTCCAGATCCAACCGCGCCTTACGCAACCGCTCCACCGTCTCTCGTTCCCGGGCCAGCGTCTCGCGGAGCCGTTCGGCCTCCAGCCCTTCGGCGGCCGCCGGTGTGGATCCGTCGGCGTCACGACCCGGTTCGGCGGGCGGCGGCGCTATGGCGCTCTCCGTCCGAGCCATCGGACCGGCAGGCCGGACATCGGCGAGGCGACCCAGCGCATGGAGGAGCTGACCGACCATCTCGAGGAGCTCGCGATGCATGCTCGCCAGCTCGCGGTCCCGGATCAGCAGAACGGCGAGCAGGTCCTCGAGCTCAGGCCGTGGCAGGTAGGCGGGCGCGGCGACGGTGATCGGGTGGGACCGCTCCGAGTCGGACTCGGGCTCGATATCGACGGGCTCGGCGACGAGCCCTTCGGTCCCGTCTTCGGCGGTCGCGCGCTGCAGCTGGCGGCGAACGCTGCCTCTCGATTCGCCGGCGGCGAACATGCGAGCGATGAGCTGGAACGCGGGGATCGCTTCTTCGGGGTGTCGACGTCTCCTGCCGCTGCCAAAGGTGGGGATCAGCTCCCCGAAGACGGTGCGGTAGTAGCGAAGCGTGGACTCGGGCAGATCGGTCCGTCGGGCGATCTCGCGAATGCTCAGGGTTTCGCCGGATACGCTCATCGCACCTCGATCGTCCCGGGCTCGCCCTCGATCAGGCCGCCGACCGTCGCCGCCGGGTGCCCCTCGGCGATCAGCTCCGCGACCAGGTCGGCGCTCGCCGACGCGGCGACCGAGACCAGCAAACCGCCGGAGGTCTGCGCGTCGCAGAGCAACACTCGGTCGGTCTCGTCGAGGCCGCCGGGCCAGCGGACGAACGGTTCGACGAACTCCAGATTGCGGCGCGTGCCGCCGGGCACGCAGCCGGCAGCCGCCAGGTCGCGGGCGCCGGTCAGCAGCGGAACGCTGGCGGATTCGACGGTCGCGGCCAATCCGCTCATCTTCGCCATGTCGTGGAGATGACCCAGCAACCCGAAGCCGGTCACGTCGGTGACGGCTCCCGGATCATGCGCCCGGACCCGCTGGAGGGCCGCGGCGTTGAGGCGCAGCATCGAGTCGACGGCTGCATCCTCCGCCTCCGGTGGCGCGGTCTCCCGCTTGATCCCGGTGGCGATCACGCCGGTGCCGATGGCCTTGGTGACAACCAGATGATCCCCGACCCTGCCCTCGCCCTTGCGGAGGATCTCGTTCGACGGGGCGGCGCCGATCACGGCCATGCCGTACTTGGGCTCCCGATCGTCGATGGAGTGGCCACCGATGATCGGGACGCCCGCCTCCGCCGCCTTGTCACGTCCGCCACGCAGTATGGCCCCCAGAACGGACGAGTCGAGCTCGTCGGCGGGAAAGGCGACGATGTTGAGGGCGAAGAGCGGCCTGCCGCCCATCGCGTAGATGTCGCTGAGCGAATTGGCGGCCGCGATGGCGCCGAACGTGTACGGATCGTCGACGATCGGCGTGAAGAAGTCGACGCTGGAGATCAGAGCCCGCTCACCATCCCACGCATACACGGCGGCGTCGTCGGGAGCGTCGAGTCCGACCAGCACTTCGGCTGGCGCCCCGCTCCCGAAACCCTCGAGCACGCTGGCCAGGTCCACCGGACCTAGCTTGCAGGCTCAACCGGCGCCGTGGCTGTACTGGGTAAGGCGCACGCGCTCTGAACTGGGCGTATTCATCGGGTCGAACGTATCGGAAGCGGCGATCACCGGTCAAGCTCGCTTGCGAAGCGGGGTCGGCCGGCCCTATGGTTGAACACCTACCCGCAGAGTGGAGCCCATCTCTTGAGCGAGGATGAGTTCGCCGCGGCGCGGCGCGACATGGTCGAGACCCAGATCAAGCAACGGGGCGTGACCGATCCCCGGGTGCTGGAAGCCATGGAGCGTGTTCCGCGCCACCGGTTCGTCGTCGCCGGCCACGAGCGCCACGCCCACGACGACACGGCCCTGCCGCTGGAGGCGGGGCAGTCGATCTCACAGCCGTACATCGTGGCGGCGATGACCGAGGCGCTGGAGCCGAAACCCAGCGACCGGATCCTCGAGGTCGGCACCGGCAGCGGGTATCAGACGGCGGTCCTGGCCGAGATCGTCGACAAGGTGTACACGATCGAACGAATCGCCGTGCTGTCGCGCACGGCCCGACAGCTGCTCGACGATCTGGGCTACACCGACATCGAGTACCGGGTGGCCGACGGCGCCCAGGGGTGGCCGGAGGAGGCGCCGTTCGATGGAATCCTGGTCACGGCGGGCGCCGAGCGACTGCCCGAACGGTTACTGGAGCAGCTGAGCGACGGCGGCTGTCTGGTGATACCGATCGGTGGGCGTATCGACCAGGACCTGTATCAGATCCGGCGGTCGGGCAGTAGATTCGAAGATCGGTTCATCACGCGCTGCCGATTCGTGCCGCTGGTCGAGGAGCGGGAAGGCCCGGCCGAATAGCTCGGGCGGCTCACCCGTCGATCAGCTGCACCTGCGCGGCGTTGATCCAACCCTCGCTCTCCACTCCACGAGACACCCGCAACCAGCCGCCGCGCTGCTCGATGACCCGGTAGGCGCTGCCGAGCGGCGGTGAGGCGAGGATCTCGCTCTGCCGCACCGGACCGGCGCGGAGCGCCGCGTCATCGGCGGCGACGATGGCGTACTCGGCGCGGGGATAGAGCATCAGGGCGGCGGCGGCGAGTCCGAGGAGCAGGGCCGTGCCGCCGGCGAAGGTCAGCCATCCCTTGCGCCAACGGCGCCGGGCGATCAGGGCCGCGCAACCGCCGATCCAGAGGGCCGAGAAGATCAGCGCGAGCTCGTCAGGGGAAAGCGGCAGCGGGTTGAGCGCGCTTCCGACCACCGGATCATCGCCGACGGCCAGCCTCAGGTTGTACCGGACATCGTCGTCACGCGGGCGCAGGCGCAACGATCGGATCCACAGGGCCACCGCCTCGCCCTTCCGGCCGAGCTCGTAATAGGCGTTGCCCAGATTGAAAAGAACGTTGGGATCCCGCGGCCGGGCGCTTCGCGCCAGCTCGAACAGCTGGGCGGCCTCGGTATACGCCCCCCGACCGTAGGCCTCCACGCCCTGGTCGAACCAGCGCTCCCCGTCGGAAGCGTTCGTCTGACCGACCCCGATACCGGGCAGGACCAGCAGCGCGGCGATGGCCAGGGCGCCGCCGCCGGTCTGCATCAGGGTGGCCCGGAGCCGTTTCTCGGATACCGCCTCCCGGTCGACCAGGGTCATCAGCCGCTCGGCCTCGGCGAGGCTGTCGAGAGCGACCGACGCGCCAGGCGGATCCGGCGCATATCGCAGACGGCCGCAGCGCTCGAGCAGGCCGATCACCTCCAGCGCCACGTCCGGCGGTACCCCCGCATCCTCGAGTCCGTGCTGGAGCTGGACCATCCCTCGGCCCGCGAGGCCTGGCTGATGCAGCCGCGACTGGAGCCAGGAGAGCAGCGCGGCTCGCAGCTGCCCGAAGAAGGCGGCGTCACCCGAGCTGGCCAGGGGCCGCAGATCCCGCAGCACCTGCTGGCGCCGCTGAGCGCGTGGCCGGCGCAACGCTGGCGTTCGGAGCCGGTAGCGACCGAAAGCGAAGGAGGCCAGCAGCACACCGAGAGCGAGCAGCTGAACGAGCCAGAACCCGGTACGCCTCGCCAGATCGAGGGGCTGCCGTCCGGGCTCGGCCTTGACGAATCGCAGCGCGCTGCCGCCCGTGGCTGGTACGACTCCGGCCGCGGCCGGACGGTCGACCGTCAAGGTCACCGGCTCGGTCCGCGCCACCGAGTAGCGCGCCTCCCACGGATCGAAGTAGGGGATACGCAAAGCGGGCAGAACGAACTGGCCCGGCCGCTCGGGCACCAGGACCCAGGAGAACCGCTTGTGTCCGGCGAACTCGGTGCCCCGGAGCTGGACCTCGGCCTCCTCGCCGCCCTCGTAGACCCGTACGCCGGCTATCTCGGGCATCTCCGGTCGGGCCAGCGAGCTCAGGTTTCCGGATCCCTGGACATCGAGCCACAGGTGCACCGCCTCCCCGGCTCGCAGCTGGGACCGGTCGAACCAGATCTCCGTCTCGTAGCGGCCCACAGCGCCGGCGAAGTCCGCCGGCGCCCCTTCTCGGGGCAGCGGCTTGACGAACACGGTGACCGGCGCGCTTTCCACCTGGAAGGTCTCCGGCGCGTAGATCAACCCGCGTCGCACCTCATAGATGACCGAGGCCGGCGGAATGCGCTGACCTCCCGGGCTCAGCGCGAACAGCGCCCGTCGGTAGATCTGCACGAAATACTCGCGACCGCCCACCACGCGACGCTCGGGCCGCGAGCTGCCGGGCAGGTCGGCGATCCAGAACCCCTGCAGCTCCGGGGGTCGGTACTCGGGCTGCCGCTGGAGCCGGCTGCGGATCAGCGGGTCGAAGAAGGCGCCGACGGTCATCGTGACTTGCTGACCCACGTACACGGTCTCGGGCTCGACCCATAGCCGGACCGCCACTTCTTCCTCCGGGCGCGGCCCCATGCTCCGGGGAATCTCGGTCGCGCTCCCCATGCGCTCGACGACTAGCCTCAGGGCGTCGGTTTCGTAGGTCACACCCTCCACCGTGATGCGGACCGGCGGAATCGTAACCCCGCCCGGCTCCAGAGCGCGTAGCGTGTATTCCCGGGCCAGCTCTCTCACCGCACCCAACGAGCTGGAGAACCGGAACGTGTTCCGATCGCTCGAGGAGATAAGCTCCAGCGACTCGAAGCTCGGGTCCTCGATGGACCAGACCCGCAGACCCGGTGCCCGCAACGTCACCGTCAGCGTCACCGTTTCGCCGACCTCCGCCGTCTGCCGGTTCAGCGCGGCGCTCACTTCGACTTCCCCACCCTGCTGAGGGAGGGCCGCGGCGAGGGCCGCCGTGACGCCGAGGACGAGCTCGCGTATCACCAGTCGGGCCCCCGGGTACGCTGGCGCTGGCGTCTGAGCTTCTCGCGCTGGAGCGTCCGCTCCCGTTCCTCGACCGCCCTCAGGATCTGCTCGGCGAGCTCCTGCGGGAACGGGGCGTTCGACGCATCGGTTCGCGCGCCCCGGGGTTGCGTCGGGCCGGGCTCTGGAACCCCCGACCCCTCACCGCCCGCCTGCGGGCGATCGGGGGAACCGGGTCCCTCGCCCTGCTGGGGCGCCTGCGGCGGTGGTTCCGGGCCCCGTGCCGGGGCCTGGTTCTGTCGCTCCTCCAGCCGTCGCATCGCCAGCTCCAGGTTCCAGCGCGCCTCCTCCCTCTCCGGGTCGAGGAGCAGCGCGCGTTGGTAGGCCTCGATCGCGGCCTGCAGCTCCTCTTCTCCTGGCCCCTCCGCGTCCGAACCGAACGCCAGCGCGTTCCCCAGGTTATAGAAGGCGCGGGCCCGAAGCTCCGGCGATTGGGCCGCCAGGGCGGCGAGCAGCCGCTCCCGCGCCGCCGGGTCACCCAGCTGCGAGAGCGCCGTGCCCAGGTTGTATTGCAGGCGCGGCGAGCCGCCGCTGCGGGCGATCGCCTCGCGGTATCGCTCGATGGCTTCCGGGTAGTCGCCCCGGCGGTAGGACCGGTTTCCCGCCTCCTGCTGGGGAAGCATCCGGAAGCCGAGAGCGGCCACGAGCAGTACCAGAGCCGTACGGAGCGCGCTCATCGTTGTGCCCTCCGGGCCCAGGCCCAGTCGGTGGCCAGCAGCATCAGCGCCGCGGCGACGAACCACTGGAAGCGGGGCGTCCAGCGGACCCCGCGAGTCACCTGGCCATGCCCGGCTTCCAGTTCGGCCAGCCCGGCGAGCACGCGGCTGACGCCGGCCGCATCGGCGCGAGTCCAGAAGCCGCCGGTCCGATCCGCCGCGTCCGCCAGCGGCTCGGCCTCCATGCGGCTGAGCACGACCTCGCCGGTCGAGTCGCGCTTGAAACCGCCGATCCGCTCGCCCACCCGATCGTACCGCGGGATCGGTTCGCCGCGATCGCTGCCGATCCCCACCGCGAAGATGCGAATGCCCTGAGCGGCGGCGGCTCGCGCCGCGCTCTGCACCTGGTCGTCCTCGTCGTGCGACTCGCCGTCACTCAACATGACGATGGCCCGATCGCCGTCCTCGGTCGGTTCGTCGCCCAGCAGCTCCACGGCCGCGCCGATCGCCGACGCCGGCGATGAGCCGGGCGTGCCGGCCATCGACGGGTCCGCCGCGTCCAGGTAGAGTCGCAGGGCGCTGTGGTCGACGGTGAGCGGCGACAGCGGATACGCCGACCCGGCAAAAACCACGAGCCCCAGCCGGTGACCGGCCAGCTCGTTGACCAGCCGCCGCGCCTCGAGGAGCTGACGCTCGAACCGATTGGGTGTCACATCCTCGGCCCACATCGACTCGGAGATATCGAGGACGAGCACCACGCTCAACGCCACCGTCTGCTCCTCCACTTCCTCGGCCCCCCACTGGGGCCCGGCGAGGGCGAACCCCATCAGGCCCAACGCGGCTGCCACCAGCGCGCCGCGTCGGTGCGGCGTTCCGGTCAGGTCGACCCCGGTCAGCCGCTCGAGCATGCCCGAGCTGCCCAGCGCATCCAGCGCGCCGCGGCGGCGTCGATGCCAGAGATAGACCAGGGCGACTCCCGCCGCCGCCGCCAGGATACCGAGCCAGACCCAGAGCGGATGCTCGAACCTCACCGTTCGCCTCCGAACGCGCGCCGCCGAGCCATCAGACGTAGAGCGGGTATCGCCTGGCCCGAAGCATCCATTCGGCCAGTACGAACAGACAGGCGAGGAGCACGAACGGGCGGAAATGGTCACTGAACTCGATATAGCGCCGCACGTTCACGGGGGTCTTTTCCAGCTCGTCGATGTGCCGATAGATCTCCTCCAATGCCCGGGCGTTGGTGGCGCGGAAGTACTGGCCACCCGTGATCGCCGCTATCCGCCGCAACAGATCCTCATCGAGACGCACCCGCATGTTGGCGTACTCGGTTCCCAGCGGGCCGCGGCCGATGGGCACGGGTGCTACGCCTTCGCTGCCGACGCCGACGGTATAGGTGCGTATCCCGTAAGCCGCCGCGGCGCGGGCGGCGGTGACCGGATCCACCTCCCCCTGGTTGTTCTCTCCATCGGTGAGCAGGATGGCCACTCTGGATTCGCCGGGCGCGCGCCGTAACCGGTTGGCGGCAGTGGCCAGCGCCGTACCGATGGCGGTGCCGTCTTCCAGCAGGTCGACCTCCAGATCGTTGATCGCGCCCTCGAGTACCCGATAGTCGATGGTCAGGGGCACCTGGGTCATCGCCTCGCCGGCGAACGCGATCAGCGCGATTCGATCGTACTCACGGTTGCGAACGAACTCGAGGACCGTGCGCTTGGCCACCTCCAGGCGGTCGAGCGGCTGCATATCCAGCGCGAGCATCGAGCTCGAGATGTCGACGACCAGCGCGATGGCGATCCCCTCGGCGTCGATCTCCTCCGTTGCCACGCCGGTCTGGGGGCGAGCCAGGGCGACGATCAGCGCGACCAGCGCCAGACCGCGAAGCGTCGACGGCAGGGCGCCGAGCCAGCGGCTCACTCGACGGCCCGAGCGCGCCGCCACGTCACCACGGGAGAACCGGAAACCGCCCCGAACGCCGCGACGCCAGAACCACACGGCCGGAAAGATGAGCAAGAGCAGCAGAGCCAGAGGCGATTCGAACGTCATCCCCGCTCCTCCTCGTCATCGTCGGTCGGCTCTCCTGCCGCGCCGCCGTCGCCCTGCCCCGGCTCTCCCATGAAGACGCTCTCGATCGCGGCGAGGGCATCGTCGCCCGGCAACACACCACCCTCCACCAGGGGGTCGATCTCGACCTGGTCCTCGACACCAGGCTCGGGCGCTGGCTCGAGACGCACGAAGTCGGCGACCCAATCGCGGGCCGCCTCGAGGGCGCGCCCGGCCCGGATGCGCGACGGACGGCGCCGCGCGAACTTGACCTGATCGGCCTCTTTCAGCAGAACCTGCAACCGAGCATGCGCCTCCGCGGTCACACCATCCCGGGCGACCTCGGCCAGGATCTCCCGGGTGGTCAGATCGAGACCCCAAGCCGGATCGCTCTCGGCCAGGAACTGTCGCAGTACCTGGGACACTCCCGAATAGAACCCCTTCAACTCGCCAGCCTCGATCAGCCCGCTTTCCAGCAGCCCGTCGAACGCCTCCAGGGCGCGCTCACGCGGCGTCTTGGTCGGCGGCGGCGACACCGGCTCCGCCGCACCGCGACGCCTCAGATAGAGGGCGCCGACGACGAAGAGGGCCACCAGCAGAGCGGCCGCCGCCAGCTTCTCGCCCAGGCTCCAGTTGCCTCCAATCACATCCGCCGGCGGCTTCCACGCCAGGGTATCGGCATCGGCTCCTTCCGGGAGGGCGGAGACGACCTGTACGATGACCTCAGGAAACGGGATGGCACGCTCGGCACCGTCCGGATTGACGATCAGCGCGGCCTCGGGAAGCTCGAGCTGGCCCAGCTGCCAGGCGGTGAGCTGATAGTGGGCGGTGCGCGTCCCGGCCGGTTCGTCGCCGGCGGTGCGGGGCGGTCCGAGCGCGGCCAGCGCCCCCGTATCGGGCAGTTCCGGGAAGGATACCCGGGC
>JABAHS010021274.1_pt1 | contig 27591 bp, 29 predicted proteins | sample 7062111 | NCBI WGS metagenome assembly JABAHS01 (sample SAMN14534600, study PRJNA622989) | marine sediment metagenome | biome: marine biome [ENVO:00000428]; feature: marine pelagic biome [ENVO:01000023]; material: deep marine sediment [ENVO:00002113]; isolation source: pool of 4 deep marine... | reverse complement strand
GCTGACTGACGAACAGTGCCGTTTCACCGCAAGCCGCGAGCGAGCTCCGTGAGCGGTGCCATCGTGCCAGCGCTTCGCGCGCCCGCGAGCCGACGGGCACGATGCGGTCCTTGTTGCCTTTGCCGGTTACTCTTACTGTCGCGTCGCGCATGTCCACGTCGCCGAGATCGAGATCGGCCAGTTCCGCGAGGCGCAGGCCCGACGAATAGAGGAGTTCGAGGATCGCGCGGTCGCGGTTGACCAGCGGCTCGTCACCGGGGATCTCCAGCAGTCGTGCCATGCGATCGGCGTCCAGGTTTTCGGGCAGGCGCTTCGAGCCGCGGGGCGCGGAGACGGACTGCGCCGGGTTGCGCCTTACGTGCTTCTCGCGCAGCAGGTAGCGAAAGAACGTGCGCGCCGCCGACAGGCGCCGCTGGATGGTCCGAGGCGCCAGGCCGCGGCGGAAGCAGGCCGCGGAGTAGTTTCGAAGGTGTTCGCTGTCGAGGTCGTGCCACCCGGCAAGGCCGGTCTTGTCGCACCAGGCCTCGAGGTCGACGAGGTCACGCCGGTAATGCTTGCAGGTCTCCGGCGACAGCCTGCGCTCGTACTGGAGGTGGCGGACGAATGCGTCGATCCGGGCGGATTCGGCGGCGTCCACGGGCCCGTGTCAGTACCGGTTCAGCGCGCCGGAGATGAGATCTCCCACGCGCGCCAGGAAGTCGATGCTCATGCCGGGATGGAAGCGGTTTGCGTCGACGCTGCCGATTGCGAGAAAGCCGATACAGGCCTTGTTGCCCAGTGGCACCAGGGCAACCGAACCGATGTCCTCGGCATCGTCGCGGAACAGGAACTTGCGCTGCGAATCGCGGACCTGGCCGCAGCGGGGGCCGCTGCCCTTCAGGAAGGTGGCGAACGGCCGCAGCGCCTCGTCCTCCCGCTGAATGGCGCGGAAGAATCGGCCGGCAGCGACGTCGTCGAAGCCGTCCGGGTTGCCGAACAGCACGAGCACCGCGTGGTCGGCACCGAAACCAGAGCGGACAGCTCGCTCGACCGCTGTCACTGTGGCGTTGAGGCTGTCGGCTGCGAGCAGGTGGATGCCGAGCTTGTGGACCTTCGCAGCGAGCACGTCGTTGTCACGAGCCACCTGTATGAGTTCCCGGAGTTGGCGCTCGAGCTTCACTTCCTTCTGGCGCAGCATCGAAACCTGGCGTTCGACGAGCGAGACCGTGCCGCCGGTCTCGTGCGGGATCCTGAGCTTGCCCAGGAGTTTCGGGTTGCGCTCGAAAAAGTCGGGATGGGCCGCCAGGTATCCGCTGACGGCTTCTTCGGTCAGCTCTTCCTCGGCGTATTCCGGCTTCGCTTGTGTGCTCATAGGTCGATCTTTCCCTCGCTGATTAACTCGGCGTTTCCGGTCAGCCAGACCGGCTCGGCGTCGCCGCGCCAGCTTACCACGAGTTGCCCGCCGGGCAGGCTCACGCTGACGGTGTCGTCCAGCTGACCGAGGCGTTGCCCTGCGACGACCGCGGCGCAGGCGCCGGTGCCGCAAGCCAGCGTCTCGCCCACGCCTCTCTCGTAAACGCGGAGGTCGATGGCCTTGCGGCCGCGGATCGCCATGAAACCGACATTCGCGCGTTCGGGAAAGCGCTCGTGGCGTTCGACCAGCGGACCCAGGCGGGCGACGTCCGCGGAGCGCGTGTCGGCGACCTGCATCACGCAATGCGGGTTGCCCATGGACAGCACCGAGACGTCGTAATCCTCGCCGTCGACCGACAGCAGGTAGCGGTCGGCCTTCCTGTCTGCGACGAAAGGAATCCGCGCCGGCTCGAACTCCGGCGCCCCCATGCTGACCGTTATCTGCCCGTCAGCTTCGACACGGGCCGTTACGATGCCGGAGGGACTCTCCAGTTGCAGCGGTCCTTTGCGGCCGGACTCGCGCGCGAGCATCCACACGACACAGCGGACGCCGTTACCGCACTGCCCGACCTCGGAGCCATCGGCGTTGAAGATTCGATAGCCGACATCGAGCCCGCCGTCGTGCGCTGTCGTTACCCACATCAGCTGGTCGAAACCGGGCCCCGTCGCCGGATCCGCGAGGCGGCGCAGCGTATCGGCGGAAGGGGGTTCCATGCCCCGCCCGCGGTCGTCGATGACGAGTATGCGGTTACCTGCGCCGTGCATTAACAAATAGTCAAATTTCACGGTATCCCTGATGGACTTTTTGTGCCCCTGCCTGTAGTTTACATAACCCCTCGTCATGCCCGATAACAAACCAGTTCCAACGAGTTTCAGGGGAGAATAATGCGGCATATTATGGTTCTGAATGCGAAGGGTGGTTGCGGCAAGAGCACGCTCGCGACGAATATTGCATCTTACTTCGCCACGGAAGGCGCGTCTGTCGCGCTGGCCGATTACGACCCGCAGCGGTCGGGCCTCGACTGGCTGGCACGTCGCCCTGCCGACAGGCCGGAAATCGTCGGTGTTGCCGCTTTCGAGGACGGCCTCCGGCACGTTCCCAGGTCGGCAGACGTCGTCGTCGTCGACGCGCCTGCCCGCTCCCACGGCAAGGAACTCACGGACCTGGTCAAGCACGCAGAGACCATCATCGTGCCGGTGCTGCCGTCGACGATCGACATGCAGGCCTCGACGGCGTTTATCGAGGAACTCAGGAACGTCGGCAAGGTGCAGCGCAAGCAGGCGAAGATCGGCACCGTCGCGAACCGCGTTCGCGACAACACGCTGATCTGGGGCGATCTCGACGAGTACCTGACCAAGGCGCGAGTGCCGTATATCGCCGCGCTGCGCGAGGCCCAGAACTACGTGCGCGCCTACACGCGCGGTCTCGGCATCTTCGAGCTGCCCGAGTACCTCGCCTGGCCCGACTGGGAGGAGTGGGAGCCGCTGACGGCCTGGCTCAGGAGCAAGCGCAGCCAGCCGTAGGAGCGGTTCTCGAACCGCGATCTGTATTGTTCCGGGGGCGGCCGGGGCATTTCTCTCCCTCATGGCTCGCTGCGCTGCGCTTTACTTCGGTCGAAAAACGCCCCGGCCGCCCCCGGAACGTTCGCCTTCTGTGGGCGCGGTTCGAGAACCGCTCCTACACGTCGGATTCTTCCGCGAGACTTGCCGCGATGCCGTCAGCGGCGTCCGTGTATCTCGGGGTGACGCCGAGCACGTCGCGCATCCTCGTCGTATCGACCACACGCGATTCCCTGAGGAACGATAGTCGCATCGGCGAAAAAGTCTGCTGCGCGTCGGCCAGGCTGATGACCGGCGGCGGTGCCAGCCCCGACTGCCGGGCGACCTCGTTGGTGAACCAGGTACCGGAGCGATGGTCGCCGTCGCCCACGTTGTAGATCCCGTCCGGTACGTCCGGGGACAGGGCCGCGATACAGCAGGTCGCCAGATCATCCACGTGAATGCGATTGCCCGGGTTGGCCTCTTCGTCGCGAATGACCGGCATCGCTTCACGTAACTGCTCGGTGCCCAGCCGCCCCGGGCCGTAGATGCCCGGGACGCGCAGCACGACCGCCGTCGTGCCTTTGCCCGTACACCAGTCCGCCAGCAGCCTTTCGGCGGCCAGGCGACGTTCCGCGCGCGCGGACTGCGGGCGCGGTTCACTATTCTCGTCGACGCGTGCGCCGTCGCGATTGCCGTAAACGCCCGTGGTGCTGAGGTAGACGATGCGCGCCGGCGGGTGCGGCAGCAGGGCGAGGAACCGGGCGAGCCTCGGGTCGCCCGGCTGGTCGGAGGCGGGCGGCACGGAGTAGATGACCGCGTACTCCTCGGGCAGCGCAATTCCCAGGGCTTCGTGGCGGTCGAGGTCGAGCCGCTCGTTCCCCGCGCGGGAACGTCCGAGCGCGACGGCGTCCGGCAGCCGTTCGAGTACACGCGCCCCCGTGTATCCGGCGCCGACGAACAGCGTGATCACCTGCGTACCGTCTTGAGGTGCGGGATGGCCGTCTTCGGTGACTCGGCGACGAGCCCCAGGCCTTCGCGGAACGCGTCGGCCGCGGCATCGCCTTCGCCGAGGCGCGTCAGCAGCCGGCCGTATTCCTGGTAGGCTTCCGGCGTCGGCCGCAGCGAGATCACGGTTTCGAGGTAGCTGCGGGCCTTGCCCCAGAGTTCGTTGCGCAGGCACAGGCGGGCCGCCGTGAGCAACAGGTCCGGATCCTCCGGGTGCGCGGCGAGCCAGCCTTCGGCGCGCTTCAGCTGCTTGGACGCGTCCGTGCCCTCGACCAGGCCGAACAGGCGCACGAGCGGGCCGCGCCATTCCTTGTTCAGCGCCGACGCCAGTTCCTTCTCGGCCTGTTCGTGCTTGCCATGGCGGATCAGCGAAGAGAAATAGGAATCCAGCAGGTCCGGGTCCGAGCGCAGGTTTCGCGGCACGTTCTTCCAGGCTGCCTGGACGGCATCGCCGTCCTGCGCGCGCTCGAGATGTTCGCGGTGCACGCGGACCGTCCAGGTACGGATGGTGTCGTTGGTGATGCGGCCCTGCGCCTTCAGGCGCGGCAGCAGCTTGTCCAGGTTATCCCAGTCCTCGAGTCGGTAGTAAAGGCTGCCGATCAGGCCGAGCGCGTAACTGTGATCGCGCGAGTTTTCCTCGATGCGCCGCAGCGTTGCCAGCGCCTGCTCGTACTGCTCGCGGTCGAGTTGCAGCTCGGCCTGCGTCAGCAGCACCGCGTTCGTGGCCGCGGGCGTGTTTTCATAGGCCAGCTTCAGCCACTCGTCGCGACGTTCGTCATTGCCCTGCAGGTGCGCAGCACGCGCAGCCTGCAGGTAATTGAGCAGCGGCGCATCGCTGGTGCCTGCGGCTCGCGCCAGCAACTTCTCGCCGCGGGCGAAATTGCCCTCGGCGACCTCGATCATGCCGCGCGTCAGCTTCTGCCCGGCACGGCCGGCGCGATAGCGGCCGGCCGCCTCGCCGATCAGGCGCGGCGCGATGATGATCTTGCGGATCGCCCAGACGGCGACGACCAGCATGACGGCGATGCCGAGCAGCACGGGCACGGACATCTCCACGAGGTAGCCGCGGAAGTTGATCGCGACATAGCCGGGGTCCTGCAGCAGCAAATGGGCAGCGAATGCAAATATGAGCGTCGCAATGACGACGATGAAGCTGACCTTCATTGCGCGTTCTCGGAAAGCACCCGGAACTGGCGAATCAGTCGCAGCGATTCGGAAATGTCGGGCGCCTTGACGGCGACCATGCCGTTACGAATCTCGGCGATGGTTTCCTGCGCGCTTGCGACCTGCGCGCTGCTCACGTCGAAATACTGCGCCAGCAGCGTATCGGCATCGTCGAGGCTCTGCTCGAAGATCGCCTGTTCGCCGCGCAACAGGGCGAGCCTGGCCGCCTGCAGCTGCAGTGCCAGGTTACCGCGGATCAGGTGTGCGGCATCCGGCGTCAGCAACGCCCGAGTCTCCTGGTCCGGCGGCGTCACCTTGACGAGGCTGGACATGGCGTCCTTCACCGAGGCCCAGGCTCTCGCCGCGGTGCCCTGCTCTTCGTCCGGGGCATCGGTGGTCCCGGCATCTCTGCCCCCGGCTGCCCGCAGCGGCAACGAGTCGACTACCCGGGCAAGGCTGGCCAGCGTCAGCGTCGCGCCTTCCAGGTCGGGTTTCTCCATTGCCTCGAGCGCCGCCAGTTCTTCCGCCAGGGCGCGCCGGATGTCGGTAAGCGCCGGATTCGCCATCTGCACGACGCGCTCGTCGGCCATTTCGAGCGCAAGCATCGCGAGCTGCGGGTTGTTGCCGAGCTGCAGCTGCGCGTTGGCGATCTGCATGTAGTACTCGGCCTCGGCGAGCAGCCAGGTATCGCGGGCGCCGGCGGACGCTCCCTGCAGCGCTGCGACGGAGTTTTCGAGGTTTGACATGCGGCCGGGCAGCGAATCCAGCACGTCGGCACGTTGCTCGAGTTCGCGTTGCAGGTCGACGATACGGGATTCGAGGGCCTCGTCGCTCGATACCAGGCCGTCCAGGCTGTCGTCGAGGCTGGACAGCGATTGCCGCGATTCGTCGATGCGGCTCGCAAGGCGCTCGAGGGAGTCGCTGCTCGCCTCCTCGACGGCGCGCGTGCGGCGGTCCTCGACGATCATGTAGCCGACGGCCGCGAGCGTCAGCAGCGCGAGGAACAGCGCGAGCCACGATACCGGCGACGTGCCTCGCCGTGGCTGTGCGGGCGTCTTCGGCACCGCTTGTTCCTGTCCGGCGGCCGCCTGTTGCCCGCCCTGCGCCTCCTCGTCCTTGGCTTCCTCGGACACGACCTCCCCGGTCCCGGCTTCCGCCGTTTCCCTGTCTTTGGTTTCTTCGCTCATGAGTTCTTTCCGGAGCTGTGAGGCGCGAGTGTCGCGATTGCGCGCACGATCTCGCCGGCGCCCGGTCCGTCCGCAAGCGTCGCCGGACAGTGGGGCAGGCGATCTGCCACCTCTTTTATCACACGAGACGCAGGCGTAACCAGTCGCGTTTTTGCTAATGCGGCGTGGCAGGATTCGGGTAACAGGGCCAGCAGGTTGTGCAATGATTCCACGCTCATGACGACGACTGCGCCGATTTCCCCGCCCTCCAGCCGCGCTCTGACGGCATCGATTTCCGGCTCGGCGTAGTCGGGCAGACGCCGCGCGTAGACCTCGAGGTATTCCACCTTCGCCCCTCGCTCACGCAGGGTCGTCGCCAGCAATTCACGCCCGCCGCTGCCGCGGATGATGCGGATCGTCTTGCCCCGGACTTCGCTCAGTGCGGGCTCCTCCAGCAGGCTCTCGCTGTCGAAGCCGCGCACCGGGCGAATATCGACGACCCGGGCCGCCGCCTCGATTGCGGCGGCCGTCGCTGGCCCCACGGCGGCGATGGCGCCATCGCCCGACCAGGCCAGTCCGTGCTCGACGGCATTGCGGCTGATAAATATGACGATATCCGGGTCCGCCCGCCCGGCGAGCTCGGCCTCGATCTCCTGCGGGCTCCGCGGCGCGATCTCGATGACCGGAAACACGATGCTGTGGCCGCCCGCCGCGTCGATTGCAGCGACGAGATCGGCGGCCTGCTCCTTGGGGCGAGTAACGAGCACGCCGACGCCCGCGAGCGGGGCGTCAGCCATCCGTGGCGGCCGCCTGCTCGAGCAGCTCGCCGGCGCCCTGGTCGAGCAGCGATGCGGCCAGCCGCCGGCCGATCTGCTCGGCATCACCGGCCGGCCCTTCGAGAGAATCCCGCAGCGACTGGCTGCCGTCGGGGAGCGCGACGAGCGCCGTCAGGCGCAGTCGACCCTCCGAGATGGTCGCATACGTCGCGACGGGCGACTGGCAGTTCGCCTGCAGGGTCAGCGCGACCGCGCGCTCGGCGACGGTAGTCTTGGCGGTCGCGGCATGCTCGAGTTTACCGAGGATGGCGCGCAGCTCCGCGCGTTCTTCGAGGCACTCGATACCGATGACCCCCTGCGCGGCCGCCGGCAGCATCTGTTCCGTCGCGAAGTGATGGCGGATGTGATGCTGCAGGCCGAGGCGCTCGAGCCCCGCCGCCGCAAGGATGATGGCGTCGTACTCACCGGCCTCGAGCTTGGCCAGCCGCGTGTTGACGTTGCCGCGTAGCGGTTCGATCACGAGATCGGGGCGCATCATGCGGAGCTGTGCCTGGCGCCTCAGGCTCGAACTGCCGACGCGCGCGCCCCGGGGCAGTTCCTCCAGCGAACCGTATCGGGTGGAGACGAAGGCGTCCGCGTGATTGGCGCGGTCGAGCACGGCCGCCACGCAGAAGCCCTGCGGCATTTCGGCGGGCACGTCCTTCATCGAGTGCACGGCGATGTCGGCCTCGCCTTGCTGCATCGCGACCTCGAGTTCCTTGATGAACAGGCCCTTGCCGCCGATCTTCTGCAGGCTGCGGTCGAGGATCTCGTCGCCCCGCGTGGACAGCGGCACGAGTTCCACGTCGTCGACGTCGTCGAGCTGCCGGAGCCGGTCCGCGACGTGTTCGGCTTGCCAGAGGGCGAGTGCGCTCTTGCGCGTGGCGATTCGGATCAACAAGGGTCTTCAACCTCCTTTAAGGCGCCGGCGGACGTCCGCGAGGTGCCGGCGACTGATTATCAACGCGTTTTCGGGCCTTTGTGAACCCTTGCGCAAAATGACGTGGTACTTGCCGTCCGCGCTCTTCGCGAGCCGCTCGATCTTGTTGACGGCCACGACGGTGCCGCGGCGGATGCGCACGAAATCGTCTGCGAATTCCTCTTCCAGCGATTTCAGGGACTCATCCAGGAGGTCGCGGCCGCCGGTATGATGCACGCAGACGTATTTCCTGTCTGCCTCGAAAAAGTGCACGTCCGCGAGGGGGATCAACTTCATCCGGCCAAGGGACGTCGAACAGACGTGTCGCCTGCGCGGCTCCATGCGCGATGCCGCCGCAACCTCGACGAGCGTGCCGGCTGCAAGTTTCGCCGCCTGATCGAGCGCGCTCGCGAGCCGCTCGCGCCGCACGGGCTTGAGCACATAGCCGATGGCGCGCGCCTCGAAGGCATCGATGGCGTACTCGTCGTAAGCGGTTGCGAAAACGACGGCCGGAGGGGATTCGAGCCTGTTCAGGTGATGGGCCGCCTCGATGCCGTCGATCCCTGGCATGCGAATGTCCAGCACGGCGATATCCGGCTTCGTCTCCGCGGCCAGCCTGACGGCTTCCTCGCCGTTGCCGGCCTCGGCGACCACCTCGTAGTCGTCGAAGTCCTCGATCAGTTGCCGCAGGCGGTCGCGTGCCGGTTTTTCGTCGTCTACGATCAGTATCTTCATCGGTCTCTCACGCCCGTGCTTCTTCGAGCGGGAACCGCAGGGTCACCGTATAACGCGCGTCCTCGTCGGAGACGGACACGGATCCTCGGCTGCCGTAAGCGAGTTCGAATCGCTGACGGATGTTGCTCATCGCCATCTTGTTTCCGTGCGTCGAACGGGACGTGCCGGGCGCGACGGGGTTCGATACGGAAATGAGGAGCTGCTTGCCGTCGCGCCGCCCGGAGACCGCCACCTCGCCGCCATCCGGGAGCTGCTCAATACCATGGTAGATCGCGTTTTCGAGCAGCGGCTGAATCGTCAGGCTCGGGATGAGCGCGTGCATCGGCAGCTCGCCGACGTCCCAGCGCACCCGCAGCCGGTCACCGAGACGCAGGTTCTCGATGCGCTGGTAGATCTCCGCGGTTTCGAGCTCCTGCTTCAGCGAGGTGCGGTTCTTTTCGCTGTTCAGGTTGGCGCGCAACAGGTCGGACAGATCCTGCACCGCTTCCTCGGCTTGCGACGGGTCCGTGCGCGTCAGCGAAGCGATCGTGTTCATGCTGTTGAACAGGAAATGCGGGCGGATGAGCGCCTGCAGCGCGCTGATCCGCGCCTGGGCTTCCAGTACGATGCTGCGCCGCCATTCGCTGGAGACGTACAGGTAGCGCATCCCGAGCGCGATGACGATGGCGCTCACCGTGAAGGTCCGGAACAGGAATCCCGCGTGCGAATCGTGGATGATGACGGAATGCGCGAAGACGCGAGTCAGCTGATACGCGATCTCGGCAAGTAGCAGGCACATTGCGAGCAGGATCAGGAAACTGTTGACGAACGCCCGGGTCTTGCCGGCGCCCTCCAGGCGACTGCGAAGCGAGCACATGACCGCACAGCCGAGCAGCGAAAGCCAGAGCACGAACAGGGCGGTCTTGGACAATTCGAACAGGAACCGGCCGGAGCCTGCTGTCCCGGCAAGCGTAAGCACGATGGCCACCAGCGCCCCGACGACCACGACCACGAAGACCGTGCTGGCGGCACAGAAATCAGGCAGGTACGCCTGGGACCCGGGCTCGCCGGACTTGCTGGAACTGGGGGCTACGGCCAAACCTGGCGCTCCTCACGAACTGAGTCGGGATTGTAGCGCCGGGTGCGGAGCTTTGCTTTACGAGCAGGTTTCCTGGATGGCTTCTTCGACCCTGCGTCGCGCTTCCATCGTCTGCTCTTCGTCGAGGTATTCACGCTCGCCGGCGGCGTTTTCGCGGTACAGGCGGCGCGCCTGCAGGTAAGTCTCGAGACGCGCGCGATGCTCCCGGCATTTAGCCGCTCGCTGTTCCAACTCGGCGCGCGCCTGGGCTTCAGCCTCACGCTGGCTCTTTCCTTCCCTGCGAGCCTCCTCGAGGGCGGCCATGTAATCGCGCCGGTTCTGGACCCGGGCGCCAACCGCGTCCCTATTGGTCCTCGAATAGGTTATTTCCAGGCGCTCCTCGCCCGACTCACCGGTCGGCCGGTCCACGTAATGTACATTGCCTTCGTCGTCCACGTGCTTGTAGATCTCGCTGGCGAAGGCACTGGTCGCCATGGCCGCGGCAGAGACAACGAGTACGAGCATTTTGCGATTCATGGCTTACCTTCCGTGTACTGGCCACGTTCCGAGAAGCATTAAACAATAGATGCATTCAATCATGACAGGTTCAAAACTGCCGTGATTGCGTTCACAGGCATTACGTGAGCCGTGTCCCATTTTTTCGCGACTGCAAAAAAAGCGGGCCCGAGGGCCCGCCAAGTCCTTGCTTTCAAGGGGATATTGCTTTTTTGGTGGGGGTACCTTATGTCATCATTCTGCAGAGGTGAATTCCGGGTAGGCCTCGAGACCGCACTCGGAAATATCCACGCCCTCGTATTCTTCTTCCTCGGAAACGCGGATGCCCAGCGTCTTCTTGATCGCGAACCAGAACACGAAGCTCGTGCCGAATACCCAGGCGAAGATCGCGACGATGCCCTTGAGCTGGGCGACGAGCGACGCGTCGGGGTTCGTGAAGCACACCGCGAGCAGGCCCCAGATGCCGACCGTGCCGTGCACGGAGATGGCGCCGACCGGGTCGTCGATCTTGAGCTTGTCGAGGGTCACGATGGATGCGACGACGAGCAGGCCGCCGACGGCGCCGATCGTGGTTGCGGCAATCGGCGAGGGCGTCAGCGGTTCCGCGGTAATTGCGACGAGACCGGCGAGCGCGCCGTTGAGCGCCATCGTCAGGTCGGCCTTGCCGAACCAAAGGCGCGATAACAGCAGGGCGAATACGAGGCCGCCGGCTGCCGCCATGTTGGTGTTGACGAATACCAGCGCTACCGCGTTCGCCTCACCGACGTCGGACACCTTGAGTTCCGAGCCGCCGTTGAAGCCGAACCAGCCGAGCCAGAGGATCAGCGTGCCCAGGGCCGCGAGCGGCAGGTTGCAGCCGGGTATGGCGTTGACCTGGCCCTTCGGGCCGTACTTGCCCTTGCGCGCGCCGAGCAGCAGCACGCCGGCGAGCGCCGCGGCAGCACCGCACATGTGCACGACACCTGAACCGGCGAAATCCAGGAACCCGGCGGCGTCGAGCCAGCCGGCGCCCCATTTCCAGAAGCCCTGGACGGGATAGATGAAGCCGGTGAGGATGACCGCGAACAGGAAGAACGACCAGAGCTTCATGCGTTCGGCGACGGCACCCGAGACGATGGACATCGCGGTCGCGACGAACACGACCTGGAAGAAGAAGTCCGACAGGTTCGAGTAGTAGGCATCGCCGGCAACCACGGTCGCGACGTCGTTGTCGGCCGAGCCGAGCAGGCCGCTGCCGAGCGTCGAGAGGCTCGCGAACACGCCGCCTTCGTAGGCGCCGGGGTACATGATCGAGTAGCCGCACAGCATGTACATGATGCAGGCGATCGAGTAGAGGCCGACGTTCTTGGTCAGGATCTCGGCCGTGTTCTTGGCACGGACCAGGCCGGATTCGAGCATCGTGAAGCCCGCCGCCATCCACATGACCAGCGCCCCACAGACGAGAAAATAGAAAGTGTCCAGCGCGTAGGCCAGCTCGGTGACCTGCGTCGCTATCTGCGTTACATCTTCCACGACAGATTCTCCTTATGAGTTATACGGCCGCCGCGCCGGTCTCACCGGTGCGAATGCGGATGGCCTGCTCGAGTTCGGTAACGAAGATCTTGCCGTCCCCGATCTTGCCGGTTCGTGCCGTGTTGGCGATGGCTTCGATGACCTGCTCGGCGATGTCGTCGTCGACGGCCAGTTCGATCTTGGCCTTTGGCAGGAAGTCGACGACGTATTCGGCGCCACGGTAGAGTTCCGTGTGGCCCCGTTGGCGGCCGAAGCCCTTGACCTCGGTCACGGTGATGCCCTGTATGCCTATGTCGGCGACGGCCTGTCGGACGTCGTCGAGTTTGAAGGGCTTGATGATCGCGGTGATCAGTTTCATGAGTAGCTTCCCCTTGAGTGCATGCCTGAGAAACGGGGCAGCCAGCGCTGCCCCTCAGGTTGATTACTTGATGTCGAACGTCTTGCTGATCGAGAAGATCAGCGCTTCCTCGCTCGTTCCGACGAGGGTCTCGTCGGAGAGCAGAAGGCTGAGGCCGACATCGAAATCAGCAACAGACGTGTCATAGCCGAATTGCCAGTAGTCGCCGTCGAAGTCGTTCTGGAAGGTGCCGTACTGTCCCCAGAACCCGTTGTATTCGACCGTCAGCGTGTAGAACTCGTAGTCGAAGGTCGGTCCGTCGAAGTTTTCGTACTGGCCGATAGCGGCATCGAGCGTCACGATGCTATAGCCGCCACTCAGGTTGATTTCCTGGTAGGTATCGTCGAAATCGCCGGTGTAGAAGTAACCGGTGTAGCCGACACCATAAGAAAAATCACCCACCTCACCGCCATAACCGAAGTAGCCATCGACCTCGAGGCCGTCACCGGTGAATCCACCGCCGACATCGGCAGCCCAGACGCCGGCATAGAAACCGCCGGTTTCATAGTCGACGCCGCCCTGTGCGGAAGAGGACTTCTGGAAAATGCCGCGGAAGTAATAATCGCTCTGCCAGCCGATATTCGCTGACCAGCCGGCGTTGGCAGCGGCGCTGGCCGACAGTAGCGCCAGGATCATCCCGGTCCTTATCAAGATCTTCATCGTTCTAGCTCCCATTAAAAGTGATTGGCCCGATTGGCCGCTCGTCGACCACCAAGGAGCAGAATTCGTGCCAGTTTGATTAATTTGTATTCATATCAATTAGATAGAATTGATGCACCGCAACACGCGCACCATCTTGGCGCACGCCTGCAGCGGGATGCCCCGTGTTGGTGAGCCCCGGCCGATTCGCCGGATTACGCAATGATTCGGGGCTGGTGTTTTCCGCGGTGGTCAGGTATCAAGCGGTTATGAATGACAATTCCATCGAAGGCCTGGCGAAGAAGCTCGCCGACTCGCTCCCTGTCGGCCTGCGCGCGATGCGCGAAGACCTGGAGCACAACTTCCGCTCGATACTGCGTGGCGGCCTCTCGAGACTCGACCTCGTCACGCGCGAGGAATTCGAGGTCCAGGAAGCGGTGCTGGCGCGCACGCGCGAAAAGCTCGAGGCGCTGGAGAAGCAGGTCGCCGAGATGGAAGCAACGCCAGATTGAACCTGTAGGAGCGGTTCTCGAACCGGGACAGGGGCCAAGGAGGGCCAGTGAGCATCGCAATTCTCGCGAGCCGGGCGCAGCTCGGCATCGAGGCGCCGCCCGTCACCATCGAGGTCTTTCTCTCCGGCGGCCTGCCGCGCTTCAACGTCGTCGGCATGCCCGAGACGGCGGTCAGGGAAAGCAGCGATCGCGTGCGCGGCGCTATCATCAATTCCGGGCTGCCGTTTCCGAGGGAGCGCATCACCGTGAGTCTCGCGCCCGCGGACATGCGCAAGAGCGGCGGTCGCTTCGACCTCGCCATCGCGCTCGGCATCCTCTCGGCGCAGAAAGCGATTCCGGCGAACTCGCTCGACCACACCGAGTTCCTCGGGGAGCTGTCGTTGAATGGCGACCTGCGTCCCGTGCCCGGGGTGCTGCCGGCGGCATTGCGGGCACGCGACGCCGGCCATTCACTGATGGTGCCGATGGAGAATACAGACGAGGCTGCGCTCGCTCGCTGCGCCGTGTATCCGGCTGCGACCCTGCTGCAGGTCATCGCGCATCTCAGGGGTGTGCGTACTATCGAGGCAGCCCCGGCAATCAGGCCGAAACCGGGCGACTCGGGGTGCCCGGACCTCGGGGACGTTCGGGGCCAGTCGAGAGCCAAGCGTGCCCTCGAGATTGCAGCAGCCGGCGGCCACAACCTGCTGTTGATCGGGCCGCCGGGCACGGGCAAGAGCATGCTCGCCCGGCGCTTACCGGGGTTATTGCCACCGATGACCGACCGCGAAGCACTCGAGACCGCCGGGATCGACTCGGTGCTCGGAAACCGGATCGAACTGTCGCGCTGGCGGTTGCGGCCCTTTCGCGCGCCGCACCACACCGCCTCGGCACCCGCGGTGGTGGGTGGCGGCCCCGGGCCGCGTCCCGGCGAGATTTCGCGTGCGCACAACGGGGTACTGTTCCTCGACGAACTGCCCGAGTTCAGCCGGCATGTTCTCGAAGTGCTGCGTGAACCGCTGGAAGCGGGCGTCATCACGATTTCCAGGGCCGCGCAGCAGGCCGATTTCCCGGCGCGCGTGCAGCTCGTCGCTGCGATGAATCCGTGCCCCTGCGGTTACCTAGGGGATGCGCAGGGCAATTGCCACTGCAGCAGGGACCGGGTGGCGAGCTACCGCAGCAAGATCTCGGGGCCGCTGCTCGACCGCATCGACCTGCGAGTGGAGGTCGGCAGGCTGCCGAAGGAGACGCTGCGTGATGTGGCTGCCGTTGGTGAACGCAGCGAAACGGTGCGGGGACGCGTGGTCGCGGCACGCATGCTCGCGCTTGCGCGCAGCGGAGTCTGTAACGCGGACCTCGACGGCGAGCACCTCGCAACCGTATCCCGTCCGGGAGAAGATGGCATCAGGCTGCTCGACGAGGCGATCGAACGATTCGCGCTGTCGATGCGTGGCTACCATCGCGTGCTGCGAGTTTCACGGACGATCGCCGACCTCGCTGGCGCCGATCGGGTCGGCGCCGTGCACATCGCCGAGGCCTTGTCGTTGCGGGCGCTGGAGCAGCGGTAGTCGCTATTGCGACTCCGACACCATGTACTCGACCGCGCTCGCGACTTCCTCGTCGGAGAGGTCGACGCGTCCGCCCTTTGCCGGCATGTACCCTGCCGAGCCCTGGAAGCCATTGATCGCGTGATCCTTCAACACGTCGAGGCCCTGGGCAATACGGGCCGACCAGGCTTCCGCATCACCCGGTATCGGTGCGCCGCCAATCCCTGCGCCGTGGCAGGCCAGGCAGGCGTTGTTGTAGACCTGGGGTCCCGACATTGCGGCAGCGACCGGCTCCGGTTCCGCGACCGTTTTGGCGGTCGGGGCGGCCGCGGCTTCTTCCTCGCCGGGCATGTAGACGTCCCCGAACGGACGTATGCGCGAGGCAATGGTGGCCTGATACTCAGCGCCTTCGCGCTTGAATACCTCTTGCGTTCGATCGGAGATTTTCATCGCGAGGACGAAAATGCCCAGTGCCGCGATGGCGAGTACACCGATCACCAGCGAGTACATGTCGAAAAACTTCTGGTCCCGATCCAAGGTCTTGCTCCGCTTTATTATGTTGTGCCGTCCGGGCGTTCCCCGGCCGCAGGGGCGGGATTATATATGGAATGTGGCGCCTGTGGGGCCGACGGGCTTCAATCGCTGCCAGTCTCGCCCCATAGGCAATGAAGACGACCCGTCCATGCGCGGCCAGCTGCGCGAGATCGAGGTATTGGAAATGCCAGGCACGATGCAGCGCTGGGTCGCCGACCGCTATTCGGACGCGATCGTCGACGATGCCTTCGTGGACAACGTGTTCGATGCGAGTGGCGGTGACGAGTTCGGGCCCGACGAATACGGCGCATTCACGGAGTTCCGTCGCAAGCTCGTGTGGGCCATCGAACAGCCCGTGGTGATCGAGTAAGGTACGTATTCCATTCCGTTGAACTGTTCTTACACTCTAGAACTGTAGGAGCGCTTCTCGAAGCGCGACCCGATCGCGGGCCCGGACCCGCTCCTACAGAACCCGCGACAGCAGGAGACTGACATGGGCGAATTCGAAGACCTGGTAGCTGACCTCAAACAGAAGCGCGACGAACTAAGGCTGAAGATCCACCTGGCCTCAAAGGAAGCGCAGGACGAGTGGGAGGAGCTCGAGGAAAAGATGCAGGAGTTCTCCTCCCGGGCGGAACTGGGCAAGACCGGCGCGGGTCTCGGCGACGCGCTCGGCAAGCTCGGCCAGGAGCTGAAGCTCGGCTACACGCGCATCCGCAACGCTATCAAGGAAGATTGAGTCTCCGCTATTCGGGTTCCCACCGATCGACGGCATCCTGGCCGACGACCAGGGCGGCTCGTCGCTTGACCTCCGCCGGCGCAAGCAGGCCGCGGTCGATGGCGGAATCGAACCACGTGTCGAATTCGCCGCCTTCATCGCCGAATCGGTCGTCCACGAGCATCTGGTAGATGGCCGCGGCAAGCATGTGCATGCCGCCGTCGGCAGTGCGCCAGCGAGCGCCGGGCCCCTGGTCGAACCCCATACGGTCCGCAACGATTTGGTCGAGCGCCTGCGTGGCGCTTTCGTCGAGCAGTTCGGGGAAGGTGTTGTAGCCGATCGCCGGGTCGTGGCCCGTGAGGATCGACTGCATCCAGGGGTCCGTGCGAAGTTCTTCGAGTCTCTCGTAGACGGAATGGTTGCCGCGGTCGAACGGCGGATGAAACATCTCGTGCGTGGCGGTGCGCAACTGGATGTACATCGGGTAGGAATGGTGCGATGCGAATCGCTGGCCCGTGACACGAATGCCGTAGGGTTTCGAGAAATACAACAGGAGCAAGTCAATCTCCGGGTTGAGGGACCTGCCAAGCAGCCGTTCGTGCTCCGGGATGATGTCGAAACGTTGCAGGTACCTGCGGGTTGCGTCGACACGGATTTCGAGCGTCGGCGCCGCGATGTCCCGCCAGTAAGACTCGAACCCTGCGTCGCGCAGACCGAGCAGTACGGCCAGCACGTCAGGCAGGGTTTCGTCACGGACCCAGGTCCACTCCCGGGTGTCCCAGTACTCCGACTCTTCCAGCGCCGGCCGCAACCGGGATTCCGGTTCGCGCGCAGAGGCGATGACGTCGTCCAGCGAGTCGACCGGCCCTGCCGAGAAGATCAGCGCAAGGTTCGGGCCGACGAGCATGCCGTGCAGTTGCGCGAACTCGGTGAGGCGCTCGAGAGCAGCACGCGCCTCGCCACCCAGGCGCCGGCGGATGAAGTCGACCTCCGCTTCGTAATTTTCGTGCTGGAGACTGTTCCCTGTGAGTGCGCCGATGAACACAACCGCGTCCAGGCCGGCTGCGGTCTGAACGTGCCAGCGCGTGGAATGGACCTCCGCGGCGACGGCATGCAATAGCGTTGCGACAACCAGCGCTGTGAACAGCGCCGACAACGGTACCGGTCCGTGCAATCGTTGGCGGGTCGTCATCCTCGTGAGAATCACTCCAGCAGTGTCGTCACCCTGTCTGAACAGGATCATGCCAGCGGAAGCATAGTTTAGAAAAGTGTGCGTCCGTCACGGTTTGCCGCCCTTCGCCCGGTGCTATAGTGGCGGCGAAATCGCTTATCTGAGGGCAAAGCAACATGGGTTTACAGAATGCACGCGGCGCGCTGCTGCGCCTGGTCTCCGTGTCCATTATCTGCATGGGATTCGCGCAGGTGGCGCCCGCAGGGATGATCGGCACGGCGCACCTCGTAGATAGGGAGTCGCGAGCAGCCAGCCTGTCTCGCATCGAGGTTCTGCTGGCCCGTGAGGACGTGGGCAGGCAACTGGAGGCATTCGGCGTCGACCGGGCCATGGTAATGGAGCGCCTCAACGGCCTCAGCCATGCCGAACTGCTGGAACTCGAGGGTCAGCTCGACACACAGGTTGCGGGCGGCGACATCATCGGCCTGATAGGCGCCGTGTTCGTGGTGCTGCTGATCCTGGAACTCGTCGGCGTTACCGACATCTTCAAGAGCTTCTAAGCACGGCCGCATGTTCGGCGCGACCCGCGTTTATCGATGGAGCCGGCTTTTGCCGGCTCTTTTCGTAGTGCTGGCCGGTTGCGCCTCGATTCCGACATCGGTGAGCGGGCTGCCCGTTTCCGGTCAGGCCATCGAGCTCGAGGACACGCCTTTCTATCCGCAGGAACGCTACCAGTGCGGGCCTGCTGCGCTGACAACGGCGCTGGTGCACAGCGGTGCCGAGGTGTCGCTCGAGGACATCGTGGACAAGGTCTACCTGCCCGGCAGGCAGGGCAGTCTGCAGGTCGAACTACTGGCTGCGACGCGTACCGAAGGGCGCCTGCCCTACGTGATCGACGGCAGTCTCGCGGCGATCTGGCAGGAACTCGAGAGGGGGCGGCCGGTACTCGTATTGCAGAACCTGGGTATCGAGGCGATTCCCCGCTGGCACTATGCGGTCGTCGTTGGCATCGATGCGGAGCGCGGGCAGGTCGTGCTTCGCTCCGGCACGGACAGGCGTCGCGTTACGCCGAGCAGGACCTTCCTGCACACCTGGCGCCGCGGCGGCTACTGGGGGCTGGTGGTGCTTGCGCCCGACCAGCTGCCGGCGTCCCCGGATCGTTCACGTTATTTCGAGGCGGTCGCGGCACTGGAACAGGCCAGCCGTGCCGAGGAGGCCGCCATCGCCTGGCAGACGGCACTCGAGCATTGGCCGGGCGACAGCGTTGCGCTGTTCGGGCTCGCCAACTCCCGGTTCGTGCTGGGCGACTACCAGGCCGCCGAGGATGCGTACCTTGAGCTGCTCGATCGCGAACCCGGCATGGTCGTGGCGCGTAACAATCTCGCGCTGGCGCTGGCTGGGCAGGGAAGATACGCCGCCGCCATGGAGGAGATCGCCATCGCTCTGGTCGGCAATCGCGATCCCACCGTGGAGCGGGAACTCAGGGATACGGCAGCGACGATCCGGCGGCGCGAGGCCGGCGCCGAATAGCCGGGGTCTAGCGGGCCGCCTGCTCGGCGTCGTGCTTCAGGCGCATGCTGCGGCCGCGGCTCACGTGCAGCAGGTCGCTGATCTTGCGCACGAGCGAATCTTCATACTTGTCGAGCCGGCCGTCGGCGTATGCAACCTGCCACAACAAGCCGACGATCCGGGCTTTCTCGGTCTCGTCCAGGTTGTTGTGAAGCAGCTGCGTGAACTCATGCAGTGAAACGAGGTCCTCCGCCTTCTCATCCGCGGCATTCACGAGCTCGGCAGCGTCCTCGGGCGACATACCGAAGTGCTTTTCGACGAGTCCGAGCACTCGCTCGAATTCGCTCTCTTCGAATACGTTGTCGGAGCGTGCGACGTCGAGCATGAGTACGGCGGTCGCCGAGCGCAATGCCGCCTCGCGGCTCTCGCCGTCCTGTGACTCTGTTTGCGGCGCCGATATGGCGTCGACCACCTGGGTGATGAATTGCTTGATCATTTGCTGCGCCGCTTTCCGATTCCCGACAAAAGTCAATGATTGAGGACCCATGCAGGATTTTCAACCGCATACGCCATCGACCGGAGTGGTTTTTGTCAGTTCACTGCGCCGACTAAAGTGAAATGCACTCAACGTCGCACTTTATACCTACATTGTGCCGCAGCGTATGATGGTGTCTCGTTTGCGAGGGCGCGGAGGGACGTAGATGCAGGCAGCGAAAGAGGAATTAACGGGGTCCCTGGAGGATCTGCTTCGTTCGGGTAGCGCCGAGGATGTCGAGGACAGGCTCGACACCATGGAACCGGACGAACTGTTGCATGAGGTCTATCTGCTTGCACCGGACGACCAGCGCAGGCTGCTTNNGAAGTCGTGTCCGATGCGCACGCCGCGGACCTGATCGAGGAGATGCCGGCGCAGGAAGCCGCGCCGATCGTCGAGGAACTGGCCAGCGACCACCGTGTCGACGTGCTCGCGGAACTCGATGCAGACGATGCCGAAGCGATCATTGCCGAACTCGACGAGGAAGACGCCGAGGAAATTCGCGAACTAATCACCTACGAACCCGACCAGGCCGGCGGGCTCATGATGACCGAGTTCGCGTCCTACCCGATGTCGCTGACCGTGCGCGAGGTGGTCGAAGACCTGACGCGCGAGGACATCGAATACTCGTTGCTCACCGTTCACTATGTCTATGTCGTCGTGCAGAAGCGCAGGCTCAAGGGCGTCATCCGCATCCGCGACCTGGTGTTTGCGGATCCGGCTTGCAGGATCGGCGACCTCGCGAAACAGGCGTACACCGTTACCCCGGAAGCGGACCTGGGCGAGCTGGAAAACTTCTTCGATAAGCACGACATCGCGGCCGTTCCGGTCGTGAATGCGCGTGGCATGATGCTCGGCATCGTGCGCCGCCGTGCGGTCCTCGAGGCGCTCGCAGAAAAGTCCGAGGCCGACAGTCTGAAGGCGGCAGGTATCATCGGCGGTGACGAGCTGCGTAGCATGCCGATTACTTTGAGGGCCGGGCGGCGTTTGTCTTGGCTCAGCATAAACATAGTCCTCAATATCATCGCGGCAAGCGTCATCGCGTTCTACGAAGACACGCTGACGGCCGTCATCGCGCTGGCCGTGTTCCTGCCGATCGTCTCGGACATGAGCGGCTGCTCCGGCAACCAGGCGGTGGCCGTGAGCATGCGCGAGCTGACACTCGGCGCCGCCCTGCCCCGCGACGTGCTGCGCGTCTGGGGCAAGGAGGCCAGCGTAGGGATCATCAACGGTATCGCGCTCGGCATGCTGCTCGGGCTCGCAGCGTGGGCCTGGAAAGGCAACGCGATCCTCGGACTGGTCGTTGGCGCGGCGCTCGCTGTCAATACGGTCGTCGCAGTTTCGATCGGCGGCACCGTGCCGCTATTATTGAAGCGGTTCAAGTTTGATCCCGCGGTTGCGTCAGGGCCGCTTCTCACGACCGTGACTGACATGTGTGGTTTCTTCCTGTTGCTGAGCCTCGCGAGCCTCGTCCTGCCGGCGATAACGTGAATACGTGTAAAAGACAGTCTGCCTATTACCGCTGTCGACAGACAGGCATTGCCGGCATAGCGGCAACGGTACTGGTGTCCATATCGGGCTGTGCCAGCGTGGAGGCACTGGAACGGCCGTACCCGGTTGCATTGCCCATGCCGCCGGAGGTAGCGGAGCGTTTCGACTACGAGGCCGGCGAAATACGTGCCGAACTCAGCCCCGTGCGAGAGAACACCACCTACCGCGTATTCGACGGGAAGTTCGACCCCGGCATCCCGGGGAGCGACGACGATACACCCATCACCTTCGAATATTACGAGCAGATCGACAGGGACAGGGCCCCGGTCGTGCTCGTGTTGCCGATACTCAACGGCCAGAAACACGTCGTGAGGCCCTTCGCGAAGTACTTTGCGGACAATGGCTACAATGCCGTGATCGTCGATACCGTTCAGCGCAAGACCCTGCTCGAGGACATGCTCCAGCCGGAAGAGGCCATCCGGCGCACGACGATCCGTCATCGCCGCGTACTCGACTGGATCGATACCATGCCGAATATCGACGGCGACAAGATCGCGGTCTTCGGCGCGAGTCTCGGCGGCTTCAATGCGCTTTTCATGAGCGCCGCTGATGAGCGGGTCAGTGCATCGGCGCTCGCGCTCGTGGCCGGTGACCTGCCGTTCGTGCTGACCAACTCATCGGAAGGGAAGATCATCGATGCCGCGGACGGCGCGATGGAGACGTTGAAGACGGATAGCGAAGGACTGCGCCAATACCTCGAGAAACACATTCGCTCGGATCCCCTGAGCCTCGCGCGCTACATCGACCCGGAGCGCGTGCTGCTGGTGCTGGCAAAATTCGACGATGCCGTGCATTACGAGAAACAACGCGAACTCCAGGAGGCCATGGGAAACCCGGAGTCGATCACCCTGCCGACGGGGCACGTGACGACGGCGGCCTACCTGTTCTACCTGCGCAGCCGCGTGCAGGAGTTCTTCGACCGCAAGTTCGGTGGACGCACCCGGCGCGCGGGCAGCGAGTCGTGATCGTGCGCCGGACTTCCCTGCTGGCGGTGGCGGCGCTGCTGGCGGGCTGCGCGTCGTCGCCTGTACCCGAGCCCGAACCCGCACCGGAACCCGAGACCGAACCACAGGGGCCGGTGGCCGCGGAGCCGGAAGACGCCGACAGCGAGTTGCTGCCATGGCCCGCGATAATGGACCCGTTCACCGCCAGGCCCATCGTCGCCGAAGAGCCGGAGCCGCTGCTCGATCGTACCCAGCAGACCGTCGAAGACGTCGTCACCGGCGCGGCGCAGGCCGTCGACAACATGTTCGGTTCGGCCGGCGTCGAGGAGGAAGCCTCGGTGACCCGAGGCCGTCTCTCCATCGGCGGGCAATGGGATCAGCGCGACGGTCTCCGCGAGCGTATCCGCCTAAAGGCCCGATTCGCCCTGCCAGCTCTCAAGAACCGCACAAGCCTGTTGCTCGGCCGCGGCGACGTAAACGACTTCGTCGACGGCTCCGCCGACGACAACATCGACACGCTGCCGGACCGCTTCAACGACTTCCAGGACGAGGACTGGCTGCTGGGCATCGGCTACAGCCGCGACGCAACGATGCGGCGCGGTTGGTCGTTCGGCGCGGGTGTGCGCGTAAAAACGCCGCTCGAACCCTTCGTGCGGGCGACTTATCGTTGGCACAGGGCATTCGGCGACGACTGGCTGTGGCGGGTCGAACCGCGACTGTTCGCGCAGAATCAACGAGGCGCCGGAATATCGATCCAGAACACGCTCGATCACGTGCTCACCGACAGCTGGATGCTGCGGTCCTGGTCCATCGTCGTCGCCGAAGAAGAGGTCGAGGGAATCTCCTGGACCACGAAGCTCGTCGCCTACAACAACCTGTCGGACAAGAGCGCCATGTCCTACGCCATTTACAGCAGCGGCGAGACCGACTACGAAGTGCCGGTCCGTGATTACGGCGTTGAGCTGAGATACCGGCGTCAGATATCGCGTGAGTGGCTGTTCATCGAGCTGCTAACCTACGTGAACTGGCCGCGTGAATTCCTGATCGAGGAACGCGAGCGCAACATCGGCATCGGCATCGAGTTCGAGATGCAGTTCGGTGACTGGCCCGGGCGGCAGCCACTGAGACAGAAGTAGTACGACTGGGTTTGAGACTATGATCGACAGGCTGACGCGCGTATTGATGCTGCTCGTTCTCGCGGGCGTTTCCGCCTGTGCGCAGGACACCACCGAGCCGGCCGCGACCGCCGATGCGGAACGTGCGTGGCTCGAGGAACGAGCATCGCGCGTCGAGATCATCCGCGACGATTTCGGCGTGCCGCACATCTACGGCAAGACCGACGCCGATGCGGTGTTCGGCATGCTGTACGCGCAGGCCGAAGACGACTTCCCGCGCATCGAGCGGAACTACGTCTGGGCCATCGGACGGCTGGCCGAGGTCGAAGGCGAGGCCGCGATCTTCAGCGATCTGCGCGCACGCCTGTACATGACCGTGCAGGAAGCGAAAGCTGCGTACGCGTCGGCGCCGGACTGGCTCAGGGCGCTGTGCGACGCCTGGGCCGACGGCCTCAACTATTACCTCCTGACTCACCCCGACGTACAACCGAAGTTGCTGACCCGTTTCGAGCCCTGGATGCCGATGTTCTTCAGCGAGGGTTCGATCGGTGGTGACATCGAGCAGGTACCGGTGGAAAAGATCGCCCGCTTCTACGGCGGTGACGATGCCGGGCAAACGATCGCGTCGGCCCGGGAAATCGAAGCCCGGTTCGCGCCTGCGGGCGGTTCCAATGGCTTCACGATTGCGGGCGAGCGGACGAGATCGGGAAACACGATGTTGCTGATCAATCCGCACACGTCGTTTTACTTCCGGGGCGAGGTACACGTGGTCAGCGAAGAAGGTCTCAACGCCTATGGCGCCGTTACCTGGGGGCAGTTCTTCGTCTACCAGGGCTTCAACGAGAAGACCGGCTGGATGCATACATCGACTTATGTCGACTTCATCGACGAGTTCATCGAGGACGTCAGACAGGTCGAAGGCGGACTCGTTTACCGCTATGGGGACGAGACGCGGCCTGTCGAGGTCTCCGAGGTAACTCTGAAATACAAGACGGAGGACGGCACCGGCGAACGCACGTTCGCCGTGTACCACACGCACCATGGTCCGGTGACGCACGCGATCGACGGCAAGTGGACCGTCACGAAGATCAACTGGGACCCGGTCAATGCGCTGATCCAGTCATTCACGCGGACTAAGCTCGACAACTACGCCGAGTTCCGCGACATGATGAACATCCGAACCAACTCGTCGAACAACACGGTGTTCGCGGATGCCGACGGCAATATCGCCTATTTCCACGGCAATTTTATCCCGAGGCGCGAACCGCGATTCGATTATTCGGAACCGGTGGATGGCAGCAACCCGGCCACGGACTGGCAGGGCCTGCATACCGTCGACGAGGCGATCACGATCCTGAACCCGCCGAACGGCTGGATACAGAACGCCAATTCGACGCCGTTTACCGCGGCCGCTGAATTCAGTCCGAAGCGGGAGGATTACCCGGTCTACATGGCGCCGGATGCCGAGAACTTCCGCGGTGTGCATGCCGTGCGCGTGCTCGCCGGTGTCGACGACCTGACCCTCGAGGACCTGATCGAACTCGCGCACGATCCGTATCTGCCCGGCTTCGAGACGCTGGTCGGCGGTCTGCTGGACGCCTGGGACGATGCGGAACAGCCCCCTGCCACGCTGGCCGCGCCAATCGACATGCTCAGGAAGTGGGACCTTGCAGCCGGCAAGGACTCGGTGGCCATGTCGCTCGCGCATTTCTACGGCATGAACTACCTGGCGCGCGCGACCTTCCCCGAGGGGATGAGCGAGATGGAGCGCATCACGATGCTGGGCACGGCGACCCCGCCAGGGCAGCGGCTCGAAGTCCTTGCAGATACGGTCGCGATGCTCGTGGACGACTTCGGCGACTGGCGCACGCCGTGGGGCGAGATCAACCGATTCCAGCGGCTCTCCGGCGCCATTGAGCTCGCGTACGACGACGGGCGACCGAGCCTCGCCGTCGGCATGGCGAACAGCCGCTGGGGCGCGCTGGCCGATTTCGGCGCGGAACGCCGCGAAGGCACGAAGCGCCTGTACGGCGACAACGGCAACAGCTTCGTCGCGGTCGTGGAGTTCGGCGACAGGGTCAGGGCGAAGTCGATCCTCGTCGGCGGGCAGAGCAACGACCCGGACTCGCCGCACTTCGACGACCAGGCGCCGCTGTACGTGGAGCATGAGTTCAAGGACGTGGCCTACTACCGCGAGGACGTCGAGCGCCGGGCGCAGGAGCGCTACCGGCCGGGGGAGCGTTGACGCTGCGGCTTCCGGAGAGATACCGGCGAACGACCATCGCTTGGTCATGTTACCTCGAGCAGCAGGGGTGACCTGCGTCACAGAATCCCCGGACCTGATCCCAAGTCGAGTGTTTTGCTGGCTTTTGTGATGGTGTCGATGTGCCCGAAACACACTAGCCTATAGACTGCGATACTCGCATGGGCGCCACGCCCTGGCGTGCATGCTGGCAAGTCAGAAGGAGCTGACAATGAAGAACACGACACTTGCAATCGGCGCGGCCGCAGGAGTTCGTGAGGACGGTGCACCCGTGGACTATGCACGGTACCGCAGCGAGGTTCGCGACCGGCTTGCCGAGACCGACATCATGCTCGCGCTGGTGCTCGACAAGGACGACGAGCAGCAGGCTATCGATCCCTACAACGTAGACGGCGCCTGAGTAGCCACCATTCTAGCCGGTCACGGCCGACCCGCGTTGTTCATCTCTACGGTTACGCGACTTCTGGCTCGCGTAAACTATCGCAACGAGCGTCAGGCCTGCGCCGTCGGTAACGAGCGTCGGCCAGTAAAGCAGCACGGTAGCAACGGCCAGTATCAGCCACTCGTACAAGTTTGTCTTGCGGATGAAGTACGCCATCGTCAGCGCCGAGAACGCGAGCGTGCCGAGCAGCGCCGAGAACATCGACGAAGCGATGGCGGCGGGTTTTGCCGACATCTCCGCAATCACCGCACCGGTTTCCAGGTACCCGCCGTCGGCAACCGTCAGTTCCTTGATGACGCCGGCACGATTTGCCGCAATTTCTCGGATTTCCTCGCCATCCATTACCTTGAGGATCGGGTCGCCGGTCTCGACGGCATCGCCGGGCTTGGCCAAGAACTCCAGCACCATCGCGCCCATGATCGGGTCATTGATCTCCGGGGCCACGAGTGGCTTGCCCTCGAACAGGATCTGCGGCGTATAGGCGAACAGGATCGGCACGACGTACAGGAGCTTGGCGAACTTGAACGCAGTCCACCCCGTCTTCCACGGATCCGAGCCGGCGATGGCCGCGCCCGCGTAGGCGGCGACGCAGACCGGCGGCGTGATGTTCGAATCCTGGCTGAACCAGTAGACGATCATGTGCGCGGCGATCAGCACGACGCCCATCTCCATCAGCGGAGGCACGGCGAGCACCGCGACGATCAGGTAAGCCGCCGTGACCGGTACACCCATGCCGAGAACGAGCGAAGCGAGCGCGATGAGCAGCACCGCCGCAAGCAAGTTGCCACCGGCGGCCGAGATGATGATCTCGGAGAACTTGAGGCCGACACCGGTCAGGGAAATCGTACCGACTATAACGCCGATCACGCCGACAGTGGCGCCGATGATCAGGGTGTTGCGGGCACCGGTCTGGATAGCCTCCCAGATCTCCTTTGGCCCCATGCGCGTTTCTTTTCGAACCCAGCTGACGGCGATGCACGACACGGTTGCCCAGAAGGCCGAGAAGCCGGGCGAGTAGCCCATGACCATCAGGATCGTGATGATCACGAGTGGCAGGGAGAAATACCATTCTTTCTTGAGGACCTCTGTCCAGTGCGGCATGTCGCGATCGTCAATGCCGCGGATGTTGTGCTTCTTCGCCTCGAAATGAATCATGGCGAACACGGAGTAGAAGTACAGGAACGCCGGAAATATCGCGATCAGCATGATGTACGAGTACGGCGTTTCCGTCAGCTCCGCCATGAGGAAACCACCTGCACCCATGATCGGCGGCATGAACATGCCGCCGATAGAGGCTGACGGCTCGATCGCACCGGCCACATGCGGCCTGAAGCCTGCGCGTTTCATCAGTGGAATCGTGAAGGCACCGGTGGACACGGTATTGGCGATCGCGCTCCCGGACACCGAGCCGAACAATGCCGATGCGACGACCGCCACCTTGGCGGGGCCGCCGGTACTCCTGCCAGCAGCCGCCATGGGCAGCTCGATAAAGAATCTTCCGGCGCCGGATTTGTGCAGGAAGGCGCCGAAGAAGATGAACAGGATGACGTAGGTGGCCAGCACGTTGGCCATGACGCCGAAGACGCCGTTGGTCGTCAGGTAGAGCGATGTTGCCAGCCGCTCCACGCCGAAACCGCGGTGCGCGATCATGTCCGGGAAGTACTGCCCGAAAAGCCCGTAGCAGATCAGGCCCACGCCGATCAGCGTCATCGACCATCCCAGCACCCGCCGGCAGACCTCGAGAGAAATCAGGATGCCCGCGATGCTGATCAGGGCATCGAGTTCGGTCTCGGCGCCGGCGCGATAGTTCAAGGCTTCGAATTCCGTGATCCAGTACATGACGATGACCGCGCTGGCCAGCGCGAACACGATATCGGAAGGTACGGGATTCTGCGGGTAACGCTTCTCGAGC
>JABAHS010003733.1_pt1 | contig 27603 bp, 31 predicted proteins | sample 7062111 | NCBI WGS metagenome assembly JABAHS01 (sample SAMN14534600, study PRJNA622989) | marine sediment metagenome | biome: marine biome [ENVO:00000428]; feature: marine pelagic biome [ENVO:01000023]; material: deep marine sediment [ENVO:00002113]; isolation source: pool of 4 deep marine... | reverse complement strand
TGGTCGACGGTCTGACCAGCCTCATCGAACCGCTCCTCATCGTGGTGCTGGGCGCCACGGTCGGAGGAATGCTCATCTCGCTCTACATGCCGATGTTCAACGTCATCAACCTGATCGACTGATCGGACGGCAGTCCGAACCTGCTGGGCCCCGGAGTCCGCTCCGGGGCCCAGCAATTGTCACGCGGACATCGGCGATGGCGGCGGCCGATTCAGTGCAGGAGCGACCGCCTGACTAGCCCGATCGGGTCCAGGGATTTCGTCGGAAAACCGCTCAAGGTTTGATCCTCGGGCAGCCGATAACTACCGCATGGGTCGAAGGACGGCCCCACGCTAGGACACAAGGAGTCCCAACATGTTCAAGTGGATGCGTGAAAGCCTCAACAAGGATGAGGGCTTCACCCTGGTCGAGTTGATGGTGGTCGTGCTCATCATTGCCATCCTGATCGCCATCGCAATCCCGACCTTCCTCGGCGCCCGTGAGCGTGCCCAGGATCGTGCGGCCCAGTCCAACCTGCGGAACGCCCTCACGGCGGAGAAGGTCTTCTACACGGACGCTGAGGAGTACACGGCCGCGGCCGCCAACCTCACGGCGATCGAGCCGAGCCTCGGCTTTGCCGCAGCGCCGGATGCGACCGATCCCAACGTGGTCGGCGTGACCATCTGCAACTCGCTCGACTCGGCCGCTGCGCTCGTCTCGGTCAACGGTGCGGTGAACCTGCAGGTCATCTCGGCCTCGGGAACGACCTGGACCCTCGAGGACGTAGCAACCGGTGACATGGCCGGCACCTACTACTTCAACGCTGCCAGCGCCTGCTCCGGCGACGGCGGCGGTGGCGCCACCGACGGCTTCCCGCCCGCCCCGTAGGCTGAAGTAGACATTCAAGCAACGACCTTTGGGGGTGGCCGCTAAGGCCACCCCCAAAGTCATGCCCGCCCTATTGGCTCCCTCTAGGCTGCCCGACACATGAGGTACATCTCAGCATGACCGGCCTGATTGCCGTCGTCGCCGCCGTCTTCGGACTGGTGTTCGGTTCTTTCATCAACGTCGTCGCCTACCGCGTTCCGGAGGGGCGGTCGGTGGTGAACCCCCCCTCGGCATGCCCGGTGTGCGGAGCACCGGTCCGTCCCCGCGACAACATTCCGGTCGTGTCCTGGCTTCTCCTGCGGGGGAGATGTCGCGACTGCGCAGCACCGATCTCCACCCGCTATCCCATCGTCGAGGCGCTCACTGCGGCACTCTTCGCCGGCACTGTGCTCGTGGTCGACGTCGTCTGGGCACTGCCCGCCTACCTGTGGTTCGCCGGTGTGACGATGGTGCTGATCTTGACCGACCTCGACCACAAACGAATCCCCAACCGGATCCTCTACCCGGGAACCGCGGTGGGAATCATCCTCCTGGCCGGCGGAGCGATGCTGGATGGAGATCCCGGAGCGTTCGGAAGATGCCTGCTGGGGGGACTCGCCTACTTCGGCGGGCTCTTCGTGCTTGCCATCATCGCTCGCGGCGGTTTTGGGTTCGGTGACGTCAAACTCGCCTTCCTGCTCGGTCTCTTCACGTCGTATCCGGGGTGGCGACACCTGATCGTCGGCGTCTTCCTCGCCTTTCTGATCGGGGGCGTGGTGGCCATCGGATTGCTCGTGTCACGGCGCAAGGGCCGCAAGGACGCCATCCCGTTCGGGCCCAGCCTCGTGATCGGGGCCTGGCTCGCCATCGCCTACGGCTCGGAGATCTGGGAGTGGTACCTCAGCATGTGAGGTCCCAGTTTTCGGGTTCTAGGTTCCAAGTTTCGGATTTAGCGTTTCAGGGCCGGGTGCAGTGCGGCGGGTTTCGGTCAAGTGAGCGGCGTGTCGTACCGATGAAGAGGGAACAACAGAGATTGGAGAACCCCCAATGCCTCCTCGGAGGGACGAGGGATTCACTCTGGTCGAGTTGATGGTGGTCGTTCTCATCATTGCCATCCTGATCGCCATCGCAATACCGACCTTCCTCGGCGCCCGGGAACGGGCGCAGGACCGGGCGGTGCAGAGTGACCTTCGCAATGCATTGACTGCCGCCAAGGTGTACTACGCCGGCGATGAACTGGACTACGCGTTCGGCGTCGCCGACCTCGACAACATCCACGCAAATCTGACGTTCGTCGCCGGCAACAATCCTGCAGCCGGGGAAGTCGGCTTCGTAGCTCTGCCCAACACCGACGGACGAGCCGATCAGGCGGTCGTGTTCGTGACCCAGAGCGGATCGGGTACCTGGTTCTGTTTGCTGGATGAGGCGAGTGGCAGCCGGACGGGGACCTTCTTCGGCAGGGCGGATGCGCCCGGCACCGGCGCGGATCTCGACACCATCGCCGAATGCAGCGGTGGCTGGTAGGGGAGCGATCCGAGTCGCGAGTCGCGGGTTTCGGGTTTCGGGTCGCGAGTTCCAGAGCGGGACGCCGGACGCCGGATACCGGATGGTTGAAGTACCAAGTACCGAGTACGAGTGGTAGTACGTAGTACGCTCCGAATGGGCTTGCTCTGCTTACACTGATGTAGTTACATGTCGGTAAGCAAAGCGGTGCGCGCTGCATCGTGAGGGGCGCAGAATCATGCGGTCGCCTGGAGCGGAGAACTGATGGCCGTCAATGTGGGGCTTGATATCGGCACGACGGCTGTGCGCGCCGCCGTCGTCAACACCGGGAAGGGAACACCCACACTCCAGCGATACGGGGAGGTGGCGCTCCCGCCCGGTGCCGTGGTCGGGGGTGAGATCGTCGACGAGGGCCTGGTGCAGGGTGCCCTCACCAAGCTGTGGAAGTCGGCCAAGCTCCCCAAGAAACGCGTCGTGCTCGGTCTCGCCAATCAGCGCGTCGTCGTCCGTCGCGTCGACCTGCCCTACATGGCCGAAGATGAGCTGTCGGAATCCCTCGCGTTCCAGGCGCAGGAGTACATACCGATGCCGATCGACGACGCCATCCTCGACTTCGTGCCCCTCGAGGAGTTCACGACTCCGGAGGGCGAACCGATGCTCTCCGTGCTCGTGGTCGCCGCCCAGAAGCAGATGGCATCAGACGTGCTGCGCGTTCTCCAGGCGGTCGGCATCACGCCGATGGCCGTCGATCTGCAGGCGTTCGCCATCGTCCGGGTTCTCTTCGGTGGAGATCTCAACCTCGACCCCACACCGCAGGCAATCGTCAACATCGGCGCCGGTCTCACCCAGGTGGCCGTGGTGAAGGGCGGAACGGTCCGTTTCCTGAGGATCGTCTCCTTGGCCGGAGAGGACTTCACACGCGCCGTGGCCGAAGGCATGGGCGTCGATGCGGAACAGGCAGAACAGGTGAAACGACGGGTCGGTGTCGCCGCCGAGGGCAAACCCCCGGGTGGTGAGGGCGACGACCAGGCCAGGATGCTCCTCACGCGTACCGCCGATGCCCTGATCGATGAGTTGCGCGGTTCGATCGACTACTACGTGTCACAGGCCACCGACGGCGGCATCGGCCGCATCTACGTCGCCGGCAACGGCGCACGGCTTCCTCACCTGGCCAACCGCATCGGACGTTCGCTCGGCGTCGAGATCGCCCCCATCCGCATGCTCGACGGCGACCGGCTGACGATCGGAAAGGTCGGCTTGTCCGAGGCCGAACTCGCGCAGGCTCAACCTGTGCTGCCCGTACCGGTCGGCCTGGCGCTCTGGGGTGAGGTCTGATGCGACCAATCAACCTCCTGCCGCCCGAGGTCTCGGCCCGCTCCAAAGCGAGGAGACGGGTCGCGGGTATGGTGCTGGTCGGGATCGCCTTCATCGCCGCGCTCGGCCTGGCGACCCTGTGGTTGCTCGGTCAAGCGAATGACGCCGAGGCGGAGCTCGAGGCACAACAGCAGGCCAATCAGCGGTTGCAGGCCGAAATCGCCCAGTTGGACGGTGCCCGGCAGCTCCGTTCGGACTACGAGAGTGGGGTCACGAGACTGCAGCTCGCCCTCGCCACCGACGTCGCCTGGGGTCGGCTCCTGAACGACCTGGCCCGCATCATCAACGACCGCGCCTGGCTGTCGTCCCTTTCGGCTCAGGCTGCGGAGCCCACCGAGGAGAGCCTGTCGTTTGGCTCGCTCACCGTCAGTGGGACCGCCTTCTGGTACGAAGACGCCTCGTCCTGGCTGCGCGTACTCGACTCGAGCTACTGGCCGGCCGTCGGGGCCGGGTGGGTGAGCTCGACGTCGGTGTCGTCGATCGAGGACATCCCGGTGGTCAACTTCAACTCGGCTGCGGTGCTCACCTCGGCGGCGCTCTCCACTCGCGTCGTCGATCTGATTCCAGAGGTCCCGGAATGAGGCGCTCCCTGATCGGCATTCTCATCGCCGTGCTCGTGACGGCGGTCTGGTACTTCTTCGTCGTCGGTCCTATCAACGAGCGAAAGGATGTCGCCCGGTCAAATCTCGAGAGCGCCCAGAACGAGGAGTTCACACTCCGCACCACCCTGTCGCGTCTGCGCAAGATCGAAGAGAATCAGCTCGAGTACGCGACCGCCATCGGCCAACTGGAGACGGCCATTCCCTCCGCGCCCCGCCTCGCCGAGTTGATCGATGATCTCAACTTCCTCGCCGACGAGACCGGGCTCGCGTGGACCAGCGGCAGCTACGGCGTTCCAAGCCCGATCGCCGATACCGACATGTACTCGATCGCCGTTTCCGTGCAAGTGCAGGGACAGTTCTTCGAAGTGCTGGGTTACCTCTACGGCATCTCCGAGCTGGACCGGGTGGTCCGTATCGACGCGGTCGCCCTCTCGTCCGCGAACGACGAGGCCGGATTCCACACGATGACTGCGACCATCACCGGTATGGTCTTCACGACGTCCGACGTGACCATCCCCGACGATCTCATGCTCGGCGGCCTGGAGGAGCCCCTCGAGGAAGAGACGGCGACCGAAGAAGACGGCGGCGAGGACTCAGCCGGGAGCGAGGACACGGCAGACGGCCCCGACGAATCGTCGACCACCACCACGACGGAGGGGGCGTGACATGAACCCGCGCACGATCCACCGGGCGGGAACGTCCGTCGCCATCTCGATTCTGCTGATCGGGTTCGGTGTGGCGGCCGCCTGGATTGCCCTCAGCCCCGGGTCGGTCGACACCGCCGCAACCCTGTCGGGTCGACTCGCCGAGACCGAGTTCGTGGAGCCCGAAGCGGCACCGCTGCTCGAAGGAATGCGAGTCGTCAACAACTTCCAGTTCTCCCAGCCTCGCGATCCGTTCCGGCCGCTCATCGTCGAGGGTGGTGTGATCATCTCCGACGGCTCCGGCGGTGGAGGAGGGGGCGGCGGCAGCACCATCGACGGCATCGTCGTGAAACTCGTAGCCATCTCCGAGGTCGGAGGCGACCTGCGGGCTCGCGTCGAAGTCGCCGGCGTGGAGTACGACGTCGGCGTCGGTGAAACGTTCGCCACCAACTTCAAGATCGTCAGCCTCGATGAAGACTCGGCCGTGATCCTCTTTGGTGACAACGCATTCGAACTGCTCATCGGGCAGGAGATCATCAAGTAGGGCCTCCGGCCCTACGTACCTGGTACCAAGTACCTCGTACCTGGTACCTTCTGCGTCATGATCCGCTTCCTCACCGCCGGTGAATCGCACGGCCCGGGTCTCGTCGCCATCGTCGAGGGCCTCCCGGCAGGTCTGCCCGTCGCCGCCGCGGGGCTCTCATACGAGCTGCAGCGCCGGCGGATGGGGTACGGCCGCGGCAACCGGATGAAGATCGAGAAGGACGAGCTCGAGATCCTCGCCGGGGTTCGTCACGGCCGCACCCTCGGAAGTCCCGTTGCCGTGCTGATCCGCAATACGGAATGGCCACGCTGGCGCGAGGAGATGTCGCCTGAACCCGGAGAGCCCCGGCGCACGATGACCACGCCCCGGCCCGGTCATGCCGACCTGGCGGGAATGTTGAAGTACGACACCCACGACGCCCGCGACATCCTGGAGCGATCGTCGGCGCGAGAGACGGCGGCCCGGACGATCGTCGGGTATCTATGCAAACAGCTGCTGGCCGAGGTCGGCGTCGGGATCGTCGGCCACGTTGTCGCCATTGGCTCGGTGGCAGCTTCGGCGGACCGCTTGCCGGTACCCGAAGACCGGGACCGGCTCGAGGAGTCGCCCGTGCGCGTCCTCAACGAGGCCGATGAACACGCCATGATCGCCGAGATCGACACTGCCAGAGCGGATCGGGACACGCTCGGAGGAGTGGTGGAGGTCATTGCGTACGGGTTGCCCGCCGGGGTCGGGAGCCACGTGCACTGGGATCGCCGCCTCGACGCGCGGCTGGCTGAAGCGCTGATGTCCATCCAGGCCATCAAAGCGGTGGAAGTGGGTGATGGCATCGCCACCGCCCGCGAGCGAGGCTCCTCGGCCCACGATGAGATCTTCTACGAGGATGCGACCTGGCGCCGCAACCGTGATCGTGCCGGCGGCACCGAGGGCGGCATGTCGACCGGGCAGCCGCTCCGGGTGCGGGCGTCGATGAAGCCGATCGCCACGCTCATGCGGCCCCTCGCCAGTGTCGACGTCACGAGCAAGGAGCCGGACGTGGCGTTTCGTGAACGATCCGACACCTGTGCCGTGCCGGCCGCTGCGGTGGTGGCCGAGCAAATGGTGGCCTACGTGCTCGCCGACGAACTCCAGCGCTCGCTCGGCGGGGATACGGTGGAGGATTTCCGGCGCTCGTTCGCGGCCTATCGCGCCCGGCTCGACGCCTTCTGATGCGCCACCTCTGGCTCATCGGGATGATGGGGTCGGGAAAGACGGCGGTCGGAAACCGCATCTCTTCGGCGACCGGAGTCCCGTTCGTCGACACCGACGCCATGGTGGTTGCGCATGTCGGCCGCCCGGTCGCCGAGATCTTCGCCTCCGAGGGTGAGGAGGCATTCCGATCGTACGAGACCGACGCGGTGCAACGGGCCTCCGGCGGTCCCCGTTCGGTGATCGCCACCGGGGGAGGGGTGGTGTTGCGACGTGAGAACGTCGAGACCATGCGGGCAACGGGGATGGTGCTGTACCTCACGGCTACGCTTGAGACTCTCCTCCGGCGGATTGGATCGGATACGGCGCGACCGCTGCTGGCGGGGAAAGATGCGCACGCAGTGCTCACGGGACTCCTCGCCCAGCGCAGGAACTTGTACGATTCCGCCCGTCACATCGTCATCGACACCGACGGCCTCACCCTCGATGAGGTCGCGGGGAGAGCTAGCGCCGCATGGAACGAATACTCGTCGGCTCCGAATCGGAAGTCCTGATCGGCCGGACCATCCCCCGCCCGGTGCTGCCTGCCGGCACCGGCCGCCGTCGCGTTGCCATCCTTTGTCAGCCGGGAGCGACCGGAGCGGCCGAGCACATCGAAACGCTCCTGGTATCGGAAGGCCTGGAGGTGCATTCGCGGGCGCTGCCCGACGGCGACGCCGTCAAGACGCTCTCCGTCGCCGGTGACACCTACGAATGGCTGGCCGGCGTCGGTGTCGGTCGTTCCGACACGATTCTCGGCGTCGGTGGTGGCGCGATCACCGACTTCGCCGGCTTCGTCGGTGGCACCTGGCTGCGCGGCGTCGAGACGGTCTACTACTCGACGACCCTGCTGGGAGCGGTCGATGCGGCGATCGGTGGCAAGACGGGCCTGAACCTGCTGGGCAAGAACCTGGTGGGTCTGTTCCGTCATCCGGCACGTGTGATCATCAACGTCGAGGACATCGCTGCACTCCCGCCACACCTCCTTCGTGAAGGATTCGCAGAGGCAATCAAGGCCGGGTTCATCGCCGACCTGGATCTCCTCGAACTCGTCGAACGCGATGCAGGATCGGCCGACCTCGAAGAGGTCATCGTCCGGGCGGTCCGTGTCAAGGCGGCCGTCGTGTCGGAGGACTTCCGCGAAGCGGGACGCAGGGCGATCCTCAACTACGGGCACACGATCGGTCACGGCGTCGAAATCGCCGCCGGGCTTCGACACGGAGACGCAATCGCCATCGGTATGACGGCTGCGGCGGCCGTCGGCGAGCGGCGGCTCGGGTTCAAAGGAGCAGCCCGACAACGCCGGATTCTCGAGAGTCTCGGGCTGCCCGTCACCGCTCCGAGCGTCGATCGGGATCACCTGCTGCGCCTCATCGGGCTCGACAAGAAGCGAGATGCCACCGGACTCCGAATGGTCCTCCTCGAAGACTTCGGACGACCCGTTGTCGAGTACGTCACCGCCGGGGATCTGGACGCTGCCTTCGGCGCCGTGGGCCTCTGAGTACCGGTGCCCGCCGGCTTCGATTCGGAGGGGCGGGGGTTTCCGACGGGTTACAATCCGGCCGTCCCCCTCGAGAGGCTCCTCCGATGATCTCCACCAACGACGTCAAGCCCGGTATGGCGCTCGAACTCAGCGACGGCCTGTTCCAGATCGTCGAGTACCAGCACGTCAAGCCCGGCAAGGGCAAGGCCTTCGTGCGGATGAAGCTCAAGAACGTGGAGACCGGGGCGGTGCTCGACCGGACCTTCCGTGCGGACGAGAACGTAGACCAGGCCATCATCTCCAAGAAGGACCATCAGTTCCTCTACCGGGACGATCTGGGATTCCACTTCATGGACATGGAGACCTACAGCCAGTTCGCCGTCGATCCCGACCTCATCGGTGACGACTCCCGGTTCCTGCTCGAGGGTATGACCGTCGTGCTGGTGATGCACGAAGGGACGCCGCTCGGTGTCGACCTTCCGGCGGCGGTCGAACTCCGGGTCACCGAAGCCGAACCGGCGGTCAAGGGCGACCGGGTTTCCGGCGCCACCAAACCCGTCACCGTCGAGACGGGACTCGTCGTTCAGGTTCCGCTTTTCGTCGGGGTCGACGACATCATCAAAGTGGACACGCGGACCGGCGCCTACCTGACCCGCGCGTGAACCAGGAACCGCGGGACATCGCGCTGCAACGGCTCTACGAAGCCGAACAGCGCGGCACGGACTCGATCGACCCGAGCGATCTTCCAGACAAGAGCCTGCGGATCGTCACCGGCGTCCTCGAACACCTGCGAGAGCTGGATCGCTCGATCGAGGAGGCGTCGGAACACTGGACCCTCGACCGCATGCCGCCCGTTGATCGGACCATCCTGCGCATCGGCCTCTACGAACTGCGATTCGAACCGCAGACACCGACGGCCGTCATCATCTCCGAGTGCGTCCGGCTGGCTCGTACCTTCTCCACGGAGCGGAGTGGATCCTTCGTCAACGGCGTGCTGGGACACCTCTCCGACCTCGAGCGGGGCTGAAACCCTCATCCGCGGGCGGGTTGATGCTACGCTTCGCCGGCAACGTCCTTTAACCCGGTCCCGTGAGGCCGAGAAGGAGCAGCGACATGCCGACCTCAGACGCCGACGCCGCCGTCCCGGCGGCGTTCCCGCGAGGTGCCTCATGCCTTCCGTGATGGACGCCGCCGCGGTCGGCCGGGCTCTCCACCGCATCGCCCATGAGTTGCTCGAAGCACACACGATCGGGCAGATGGTGTTCGTGGGGATCCCGACTCGCGGGGTACCTCTTGCCGAACGGCTCGCCCGCCGGGTTGGTGAACTGACCGGGATCCGGACGCCGGTGGCTTCGTTGGACATCAGCCGCCACAGGGATGATCGCCCTGCACCCCCCGGGGAGAACCGGCCGGCTCTGCCCTTTGCGGTCACCGGAACGACGGTCGTTCTCGTGGACGACGTTCTCCATACCGGCCGTACCGCCCGGGCCGGCCTCGATGCCCTGGTCGACGCCGGCCGTCCGGCGTCGGTGCGACTGGTGACGCTCGTCGACCGTGGCCACCGCCAATTGCCGGTACGGGCGGATCACGTGGGGAAGAACCTGCCGACGTCGGAGCGCCAGCACGTACGCGTCCGGGTCGAGGAGATCGACGGCATCGACGAGGTTCTCATCGAGGAGGTTTCCGCATGATCGTTCTGCGAGGAGGCACCATACCCACACCGTCCGGCCCCATCCGCGCCGACGTCGCCGTGGACGGCGCCATCATCGCCGGCATCGGCGATCACCTTCGGGGCGACCTCGTGATCGACTGCACAGGGTGCCTGGTGGGTCCGGGTTTCGTCGACGTTCACGTCCACTTCCGTGAACCGGGACAGACCTGGAAGGAGGACGTCGAGTCGGGCTCACACGCCGCTGCCGCCGGCGGATTCACTGCCGTGGTGCCGATGGCCAACACCGACCCGGCCACCGACTCTCCGCAACTCGTTGCGGCCATGCGCGAACGGGGCAGACGGATCGGACTGGTGGACGTGCACCCGGCGGCCGCCCTCACCAGAGGACGGCAGGGGAGAGCGGTGAGCCCCATCGAGGACCTCCGGCGGGCCGGAGTGCGGATCTTCAGCGACGACGGCGACAGCGTCGCCCACGCCGAGGTGCTCGAAGAAGCGATGGTCCGGATCGGCCGAATCGGCGGAGTCGTCGCCCAGCACGCCGAGGACGCGTCCATGACCGCGGGCGGACACATGCACGAAGGTACCGTCTCGGCCCGACTCGGCATCGGAGGGTTGCCGTCCGAAGCGGAAGAACGGGTCGTCGCCCGAGATCTCGCGCTGGCGCGCGGCACCGGCGTCCACTACCACGTGCAGCACGTATCCACCGCCGGCACGGTGCGGCTCGTCCGTGACGCCCGCCGGGAGGGCCTTCGCGTGACGGCGGAAGCCGCCCCCCACCACTTCACCCTCGATCACGAGAACGTCGGTGAAGGCAACACGATCATGAAGATGTATCCGCCGCTGCGCACCGCGGAAGACGTCGCCGCCGTCGCCGACGGCGTGCGCGACGGGACGATCGACATGATCGCCACCGACCATGCGCCTCACAGCCCCGGTGAGAAGAACGTCCCATTCCCCGACGCCCCCCGCGGCATCATCGGTTTGGAGACCTCCGCCGCCCTCGGCTGGACACTGATGGCCGACCCGACCGGATTCTTCGACCGCATGTCGGTCGCTCCCGCCCGGCTGGCAGGCCTCTCCCGACACGGTCTGCTTCCGGCTGCAGGAAACCCTGCCAATCTCGTCGTGTTCGACCCCGACCTGGAGTGGACGCCGGAACGCTTCGCCTCGAAGTCACAGAACTCCCCCTGGTTGGGAGCCGGCCTCAGAGGACGCCCGGTCGTCACCATCCACGACGGTGTGGTGACATATCGCGAAGGATCCCGGTGACCCCCGGCTACGTCGTCACGTCCGACGGCGCCGTCTTCGAAGGGAGGAGCGTCGCCGCCGCCGGCATCAGCAGCGGAGAACTCGTGTTCAACACTTCGATGACCGGCTACCAGGAGATCCTCACCGATCCTTCATACGCCGGCCAGATCGTGATGATGACGGCGTCGCACGTCGGCAACTACGGCGTCACCGAGGCAGACGACCAGGCCGAACGTCCGCACGCGGCAGGATTGGTCGCTCGCTCCCTCTCGCGCATGCACTCGAACGGCAGGGCTGAGGGATCGCTGAACTCGTGGCTGCTGGAACACGGCATGGTGGCGGTCGACGGCGTCGACACTCGCCGGCTCACCAGGCACATCCGCCGCGCGGGGGCACTGCCGGCGGCCGTCGGCGGAGGCGTGCCGAAGGAGGACGTCGTCGAGGCGGCCGCCGCCGCACCTTCGATGGAGGGCCGGAACCTGGTGGCCGACGTGACCACCGCCGAGCCGTTCGTAGTCGAACCGTCCGGGCGACAGAGGGGTCGCGTCGTGGCACTCGATTTCGGCATGAAACGCGACATCGCCCACCGTCTCGCAGGGGAGGGCCTCTCCGTCACCGTGCTGCCGGCCACGGCGAGCGCCTCCGAGATCGAAGCGCTCCGACCCGACGCCCTGTTTCTCTCGAACGGACCGGGAGACCCTGAGCCGTTGACTGCCCAGGTACAGGTCGTCCGTGATCTCCTGGGCCGTCTTCCCGTCTTCGGCATCTGCCTCGGTCACCAGATTCTCGGCCTGGCCCTCGGGGCGACGACCTACAAGCTGCCGTTCGGCCACCACGGTGGAAACCACCCTGTTGTTGCACTGGACGACGGCTCGGTGGCGATCACGGCTCAGAACCACGGTTTCGCGGTCGACCTCGGCTCGACCTCCGACGGTGGTCCGATCGAACTCGAATACGGCCGGGTCGAGCCCACCCACCTCAACCTCAACGACCGGACGCTCGAAGGATTGCGCGCCGTCGACTTCGACGCCTTCAGCGTCCAGTATCACCCGGAGGCCGCTCCCGGACCCCGCGATGCGACCGCACTATTCACGGAGTTCGTGCGGAGACTCGATCACTGATGCCGAAACGCGACGACATCGCTTCCATCCTCCTCATCGGTTCCGGCCCGATCATCATCGGCCAGGCCGCCGAGTTCGACTACTCGGGAACCCAGGCGGCAAAGGTGCTGCGCGCAGAGGGCTATCGGATCGTCCTCGTGAACTCGAACCCGGCCACCATCATGACCGACCCCGAGTTCGCCGATGCCACCTACATCGAGCCGATCACCCCGGAGGTGGTCGAGGCCATCATCCGCAAGGAGCGGCCCGACGCGGTACTCCCGACCCTCGGTGGTCAGACGGCGCTCAATGTGACCGCAGAGCTTGCCAGACGAGGCGTCCTCGATGCACTGAACGTCGAGCTCATCGGCGCCGGTCTGGAGGCCATCGAGGCGGCCGAGGACCGCGGCAAGTTCAAGGACCTCATGGAACGCGCCGGACTCGAGACCCCCCGTGCCGTGTATGCGCGTTCGATGGACGAGGCACTCGCGGCGATAGACACCATCGGCTTCCCCGCCATGATCCGGCCTTCGTACATCCTGGGAGGCGGAGGTACCGGCATCGCCGGCGACCACCAGACGTTCGAGAGGCTGGCCGCCGCCGGTCTCGAGGCGTCCCCGGTCGGCGAGGTCCTGGTCGAGGAGTCGGTCATCGGCTGGAAGGAGTACGAGCTCGAGGTGATGCGCGATCGGCGCGACAACGCGGTGATCGTCTGCTCGATCGAGAACCTCGATCCGATGGGTGTGCACACCGGTGACTCCATCACCGTCGCCCCGGCGCAGACCCTGTCGGATCGCGAGTACCAGGAGATGCGAGACGAGGCCATCACCTGTCTGCGAGTCGTCGGAGTCGACACCGGAGGCTCGAACGTCCAGTTCGCCGTCGACCCGGCAACGGGCCGGCGCCTCGTGATCGAGATGAATCCCCGTGTGTCCCGTTCCTCGTCCCTCGCCTCGAAGGCCACCGGCTTCCCGATCGCCAANNGGCGGTGGGCTACACCCTCGACGAGATCACCAACGACATCACCGGTGCCACGCCGGCTTCGTTCGAGCCGGCGCTCGACTACGTGGTGGTGAAGGTCCCCCGCTTCGACTTCGCCAAGTTCCCCTCGGTGGACGTCCGTCTGGGAACCTCGATGCAGAGTGTCGGCGAGGCGATGGCGATCGGTCGGACGTTCCCGGAGGCGCTCCAGAAGGCCCTCAGGAGCCTCGAGACGGGCCGCAAGGGCCTCAACTCCGATCCCGGCGAGCAACCGCTGCTGGAACTCGAGGAAGACGACCTGGTGGCCCGCCTCGGCGTGCCGGGCCCCGACCGCATCTTCCAGATCGCCGAGGCACTTCGGAGGGGAGTGGGAGTCGATGAGGTGGCGGCGATTTCGGGGATCGATCCCTGGTTCATCGATCAAATCCTGCAGATCGTGGAGCTGCGCGGCGTGGTGGAAACCTCACCGCCGACCGCCGAGGTGATGCGTGAAGCGAAGCGATTCGGGTTCTCAGATGCCCAGCTCTCCTATCTCTGGGAGCTACCGGAGCGCACGGTGCGACAGCTCCGGCAGGGATGGGGGATCATCACCACGTTCAAAACGGTCGACACCTGCGCCGCCGAATTCGAGTCCTCCACGCCGTACCTGTACTCCTCGTTCGAAGAAGAGGACGAGTCGGTGCCGGGCGATCAGAGGAGCGTGGTCGTGCTCGGCTCAGGACCCAACCGAATCGGGCAGGGCATCGAATTCGACTACTGCTGCGTGCACGCGTCGTTCGCCCTCCGCGACGCCGGCTACGAGACGGTCATGGTCAACTGCAACCCCGAGACCGTGTCCACCGACTACGACGTCTCCGACCGCCTCTATTTCGAGCCGTTGACGGTGGAGGACGTGCTCACCATCGTCGAACGGGAGCAACCAGAGGCGGTCATCGTCCAGCTCGGAGGCCAGACGCCCCTCAATCTCGCCGGGGCCCTCCAGTCGGCGGGCGTGCCGATCGCCGGGACACCACCCGAAGCGATCGACATCGCCGAAGACCGGATGCGCTTCTCGAAGCTGTGCACGGAGATCGGCATCAAGCAGCCACCTCACGGTATCGCCACCTCGCCGCTCGATGCCGGCGAGATCGTCGACCGCATCGGGCTTCCCGTCCTGGTGCGGCCGTCGTTCGTTCTGGGAGGGCGCGCCATGCGAGTCGTGTGGAGCTACGACGATCTCTCCGAGTACCTCCGGGAGCTCTACGGCGACACCGGCGGTCTCGGACTCGATCTGGCGACGTCCCCGCTGCTCATCGACCGTTTCCTCGAGTCGGCGGTCGAAGTGGACGTGGATGCGGTGTACGACGGCCGCGAACTCCTCATCGGCGGCATCATGGAACATGTCGAAGAAGCCGGCGTTCATTCCGGCGATTCGTCCTGTGTGTTGCCGGCACCGACCCTGGGGGAGGAGACTCGCCGGGCCATCGAGGACGCAACCGACCGGATGGCCGACGCGCTCGGCGTACGTGGCCTCTTGAACCTGCAGTTCGCCGTCAAGGGCGAGGAGGTGTTTCTGCTCGAGGCGAATCCGCGCGCCAGCAGAACCGTGCCGTTCGTATCGAAAGCAAGCGGCATCCCACTCGCCAAGGTCGCCTCGCGGGTGATGCTGGGCGCCACGCTGTCCGAACTCCGCTCCGAGGGAATGATCGGGCCGGGTCCCGACCGTAGCTTCGTCTCGGTCAAAGAGGCGGTCCTGCCCTGGAATCGCTTTCCACAGGAGGATGTGGTGCTGGGTCCGGAGATGCGTGCCACCGGAGAAGTCATGGGCATCGCCGTCGACGTCGGCGTCGCCTACGCCAAGGCACTTCTGGCCGCCGGTCACATGCTGCCGCGGGAAGGCACGGTGTTCTTCTCGCTCGCCGATAGGGACAAACCGGTCGGTCTGGCCGCCGCGCAGGCGTTCGCCATGCTCGGCTTCCATCTGCTGGCGTCACCGGGTACGTCCAGGTACCTGACCCACTTCGGCATCCCCGCCGAACCCGTCAACAAGGTTGGGGAAGGCCCGGATGACACCGTGCAACGCATCGAGTCGGGTACGGTCGATCTGGTCGTCAACACGCCTCGTGGGGGCCGTGCCCGGTACGACGGCAGGCAGATCCGGCGAGCGGCGCACGCCATGGGAGTTCCCTGTGTGACCACCGTTCAAGGAGCGCTCGCTGCAGCCCGCAGCCTGCAGGCCGGTGCGCACACCCTGGTTGAAGTGAATAGCCTGCAGGAGTGGCATCGGTGAGATCACTCCAAACGCAACTCGGCCCCATCACACTGAGAACGCCCCTGATCGCGGCCTCCGGCACCGTCGGCTCGGTCGTCGACATCGCCCGCGTGGCAGATCTCTCGCTCTACGGTGCCGCGGTGGCCAAGTCGGTCAGCGAAGACCCATGGGAGGGGCGGCCGGCACCTCGGGTCGCCCCGGCAGGTACCGGCATGCTGAACAGCATCGGCATTCAGAATCCGGGCATCGAGGCCTGGGTGGCCGAAATCGGACCGCAACTGGCGTCGCTCGATGTTCCGGTGTGGGGATCGGCGGTCGGCAAGACGGCCGCCGAGTTCGGTCGTGTCGCTGCAGGTCTCGAGGGTGCAGGAGTCGCCGCCGTCGAGGTCAATCTCTCGTGCCCGAATCTCGAAGGCCACGGCATGTTCGCGCTCGACGTCGACGCAACGGCACGGGTGGTGTCGACCGTGCGCGAAAGTGTGGCGATCCCGATCGGCGCCAAGCTCTCTCCAAATGCGGAGGACATCGTTGCAGTCGCCGAGGCGGCCGCCGGCGCCGGAGCAGACTGGCTGGTGCTGACCAACACCGTCTGGGGTGCCGCCGTCGACGTCGCCACCAGACGCCCGCTCCTCTCCGGCCTCATAGGCGGCTACTCCGGTCCGCCCGTGAAGCCGATCGCGATGCGATGCGTGCTGGAAACGCGTCGTGCCCGGCCCGACATTCCCATCGTGGGCTGCGGCGGAGTGACCGGGGGAGAGGACGTACTCGAGTACCTGCTGGCGGGAGCGTCGGCAGTGTGCGTCGGAACCGCTCACTTCGATCGTCCGCGGGTGGCCGGCACCATTCTGCAGGAGGTGCAGACATTGATGGAAGAGCATGGAGCGACATCGCTCGACGAGTACATCGGGGCGGTGGAACCATGGTGACTTCGGAATCTCCGATCATCGTGGCGCTCGACGTTCCGACCGCCGAAGAGGCAGTGCGACTCGCCCGGAACGTATCGGACGTGGTCGGCGGTTTCAAGATCGGTTTGGAACTGCTGATGGGCCCCGGTCCCGGCCTAGTCGGGGTCCTGGCGGGTACCGGCAAGCCCGTCTTCGTGGACGCCAAACTCCACGACATCCCGAATACGGTCGGACGTGCCGCACGACAACTGGGACTGGCCGGTGCCCGGTGGGTCACCGCACATGCGGCAGGAGGAACGGAGATGCTGGCGGCTGCGGTCGACGGGTTGGCGTCCGGTGCGCGCAGCGGACCTGCCGGCATTCTCGCCATCACCGTGTTGACCAGCCTCAACGACGCCATGCTCGCACACTCGGGCATCCCGGTCACGGCCGGAAAGCTGACGTCGAAGCGCGCCAAGGTGGCCTCGGAAGCCGGCGTCGAAGGAGTGGTGTGCTCGGTGAAGGAACTGGGCGTCGTGAACGACGTGGCCCCGGGCCTCCTCAAGGTGACGCCCGGCATCCGCCTCGAGGGTGATGCCGAAGAGGATCAGCAGCGCGTGGCCACTCCCGTCGAGGCCGTCCGCCGCGGGGCCGATCTCCTGGTGATCGGCCGTCCCATCACCCGCTCCCCGGATCCTCGCGCGGCGGCCGAGCAGATCGCCCGAATCCTTCAGGAGACAACGATTCCACCCGCCTGAGACCTGCTGCGTCGAGGGCGCGCAGCTTCACGGCGCTTGGTAGAGTGCCCAAGGGACCCGAGAGGAGANNAGACCGGCCATGTCACGGGCGCGCATCGGCGCGGTGCTTGGTAGAGTGCCGTGGGACCCGAGAGGAGACACCGCCATGCCACCACCCGAACTCTCCGAGGAGCAACGTCGAGAAGCCCTCGAGAAAGCGGCGCACGCCCGCCGGGTCCGGGCCGAGGTGAAGCAACTCCTCAAGATGGGAAGCCTGACCTTCACCGAACTCCTCGACAGGGCCGAGGAGGACGAGCTCATCGCCGGCATCAAGGTCGGTTCGGTGCTCGAGTCAATTCCCGGCACCGGCAAGGTCAAGGCCAAGCGCATCATGGAGCAACATGGAATCGCCTCAAATCGGCGCATCCGGGGTCTCGGAGCGCGGCAACGGGAGGCGCTCCTCGAACTCTTCGGCTGACACGGGGTCGCTCCTCGTCATCAGTGGCCCTTCCGGGGTCGGCAAGAGCACCGTGGTGGCGCGCCTGCTCGAGCGGGTGCCATTCCACTTCAGCGTCTCGGTAACGACCCGTCGGCCCCGATCGGGTGAGCACGACGGAGTCGACTACTTCTTCGTCGGGCTCGAAGAGTTCGAACGGATGGTCGCCGCCGGGGAGCTCCTCGAGTGGGCCGAGTACTCGGGTCGCCGCTACGGGACGCCGCGGGGTCCGGTGGTTGCCCTTCTGGAGCGAGGTGAGCATGTGCTCCTCGACATCGAGAATCTCGGCGCCATGCAGGTGAAGCGAAGCTACCCCGACGCCGTGACCGTCTTTCTCGCCCCTCCGTCGCGTGCAGAACTCGAACGAAGGTTGCGGTCGAGAGGCGACACCGATGAGGAGGACATTCAAACCCGACTCGAAGTGGCCGGGTGGCAGGAGGACACGGCCCGGCAGGAGTTCGATCACGTGGTCGTCAACGACGACCTCGAACGCGTTGTCGACGAAATCGTGCATATAATCGGTCTCTCCCCACACTGAAACGGAACTCATGAGTACCACTCCCATGGAAACCGCCCTCGACGAGGCGGGCGGACGCTTCAGCCTGGTCGTTCTCGCCGCCCGGCGAGCACGCCAGATCAACGCATACTTCAACGAACTCGGTGAGGGCATCGGCCATTACGTCCCGCCGCAGGTGCACTCGATGAGCCGCAAGCCGCTCACGATCGCATTCGAGGAGATCGCCGAACAGAAGGTCACGGCGGCGGCGGTCGAAGACGACGAGTAGTCCGATGATCCGTGACCGGCGGATCCTGCTCGGCGTCAGCGGGGGAGTGGCTGCCTACAAGGCCGTCTACCTGGCCCGGCGACTCGTCGAACGAGGCGCCGACGTCGAAGTCATCATGAGCGACAGCGCCCGCAGGTTCGTCGGCGAACAGACCTTTGCCGCCGTGACCGGAAAACCGGTCGAAATCGACCTCTTCGGCGCCGCACGGGTGAGCCCGCACACCGAACTGGCGCGGTGGGCCGAACTCGTCGTCGTTGCTCCGGCCACGGCAGCGACCATGGCGCGCCTGGCGTCCGGCCTCAGCGAGGATCTACTGTCGGCAACCCTCCTCGCATCGACGGCCCCGGTCGTACTGGCCCCTGCCATGCATACCGAGATGTGGGAGCATCCGGCCACGCGTCGCAACGCCGCCGCTCTGGCCGCCGACGGTCACATCCTCGTCGGTCCGGTCGCCGGAGCGCTGGCGGGTGGCGACGAGGGACCCGGCCGTATGGTCGAACCCGATGAGATCCTCGAGGTAGTGGAGGGACTCCTGTCCGGATCGATGCAGGGCTGGCGGGTTCTGGTCTCCGCCGGCGGCACGCGAGAGCCGATCGATCCGGTGCGCTACATCGGCAATCGGTCCTCCGGCAAGATGGGTCATGCCATCGCCGCCGTCGCCGCAGCCAGGGGAGCCGACGTCGTTCTGGTGACGTCGGCGTCGATTCCGGTACCCGCCGGAGTCGAGGCCGTCCATGTCGAGACGGCGCAAGAGATGGCCGACGCGGTCTGGGAGCGCTCCGGCGCCGTAGACGTGGCCGTCCTGGCCGCCGCCGTCGCAGACTTCCGTCCGGCGATCAATGCTCCCACCAAGCTCCGGCGCACCGAGGGTCCACCAGAGATCACCCTCGAACCGACGCCCGACATTCTGGCCGGCGTCGCCCTCGCAGACCACCGTCCCTTCCTCATCGGCTTCGCAGCCGAGACCGGTTCGCTGGAGGGAGCGATGCAGAAGGCGACCGGCAAGGGCGTCGACCTCCTGGTCGCCAACGACGTATCGGACCCAGGCAGTGGCTTCGGGACGGACACCAACCGGGTAACGATCATGCGCCCCGACGCGACCTCCGAATCATGGCCGATGATGTCCAAACGGGAGGTCGCCGTACGCCTGTGGGACCTCGTCGAGCAGATTCGTCGGGCCTGACCCGTATACTGCGGCCCGTGCGACCCTGGTACTTCACGTCTGAATCTGTGACCGAAGGTCATCCCGACAAGGTGGCCGACCGAATCTCCGATGCCGTGCTCGACGCCGTGCTGGCCGAAGATCCCAACGGCCGGGTGGCGTGCGAAGTGTTCGTGACCGGTGGCCTCGTCGTCATCGGAGGCGAGATCACCGCCGCCTGCAGCCCCGATCTCGAATCGATCGCCCGGCGCGTCATCGCCGACGTCGGCTACGACGACGACGACCTGGGATTCTCGGCGGAGTCCTGCCGCGTTCAGATCGAAGTGCAGCGGCAGAGCGCGGACATCGCCGGAGGCGTCGAACACGCCGTCGAGGTGCGCGCCGGCTCTGCCGACAAATACGATCGTCTGGGTGCCGGCGACCAGGGCATCATGTTCGGGTTCGCGTCGAGCGAGACCGACGAGCTGATGCCGATGCCGATCCAACTGGCTCACCGACTCGCCGAGCGTCTGGCCGAGGTGCGCAGAAACGGGACGCTGGACTACCTCCGGCCGGACGGCAAGACCCAGGTGAGCGTTGAGTATCTCGGCAACCGGCCGGTCCGTGTCTCGAGGCTCCTCATCTCCACGCAGCACCATCCCGAGGCGTCTCAGGAGTCGATGGAGCCCGACTTGTGGAAGCATGTGGTAGATCCCGTCATTCCTCCCGAGCTCATCGACGGCACCACCGATCTCCTCGTCAACCCGTCGGGCCGATTCGAACTTGGGGGACCGGCCGCCGACACCGGCGTGACCGGGCGGAAGATCGTCGTGGACACGTACGGTGGATTCGCCCGCCACGGTGGAGGAGCGTTCAGTGGAAAGGATCCGACCAAGGTGGACCGGTCGGCTTCCTACGCCGTCCGCTACGCCGCCAAGAACGTCGTGTCGGCGGGCCTGGCAGACAAGGTGGAGCTACAGATCGCCTACGCAATCGGCAGAGCGAAGCCGTTCTCGGTCCTGGTCGAGACGTTCGGCACCGGACGGATCCCCAATCATGAGCTGGAGCACGTCGTGGCCGAGACGTTCGACTTCCGCCCGGCGGCCATCATCGACCACCTCGAGTTGCGGGCGCCGGTCTACGAACCGACGGCGAACTACGGCCATTTCGGCCGGCCCCAATTCCGGTGGGAGAAGACGGACCTGGCCGGGACCCTTCGAGCCGCGGCGGGATGATCGCCCGGGTCGTCCCGGACGTACCCAGTTTCTCCGTAGACGAAGGCTTCCGGTACTCGGTTCCCAAGGATCTCACACTCGAAGTCGGTGCGCTGGTACGAGTACCACTCGGCGGCCGAAAGGTGCGGGGATTCGTCGTAGCCCTCGAGGAGGGAGACGACGCCACACTCAAGCCGGTTCGGGCGCGCTCGGGAGATCTCCCGGTCTTCGACACCAGACTTCTGCAGACACTGCGTTGGGCGGCGCAGCACTACGTCGCGCCGGTGTCCACGCTGCTACGCCGCGCTGCACCTCCGAACCTGCCCGGACGCACTGCGCCGACGTTGTCGCCCGGCGTCGGCGTTCCCGGTGGCGCAGCCGTCGCAATTGGGCGCGAAATCGCCGCCGGTCGCACCCGCAATCTCTACCTGCAGTCGCCCTCGATCGACGACCTGGGCTCCCTGTCGGGTCCCATTCTCGAAGCCGGCCGTTCGGTCGTGTTCGTCGCTCCCACCGGAGTCGAAGCGAACGCCATCGGTCACCGCATGGTACGTGTGTTCGGCGAGCGTACCCAGGTCGTCCTGCCGGAGACCACGGACGCAGAGGCCACCGCAGTCTGGTCTCGCTGCAACACGGTCGGCGGCCTGCTGCTCGTCGGCACACCTCGTGTCTCACTATGGCCCGTGAAGGATCTCGGGGTGGTGGTCGTCGNNAGGATCTCGGGGCGGTGGTCGTCGTCGGTGAAGCCAGGCGTGCCATGAAAGATCGCCAGACGCCGACGATCCACGCCCGGGAAGTGCTACGAATCCGAAGCAGCGTCGAACGGTTTCCGCTCATCGCCACCGGGATCGTCCCGTCGACCGAGATCGTCGCCGCAGGCACCGAGATTCGAGCGACCCGTGGAGGCAGACCGTGGTCGTTGATCGAAATCGTAGATCGACGGCCCGATCCTCCGGGTGCCGGCGTGTTCGCCGATCACACCAAGGCGGCGATCGCCGGCATGGTAGGAAGAGGGGAACCGGTGCTCATTTTCACTCACCGCCGGGGATACGCACCGGCCTTTCGGTGCGCACGGTGCAGGAGCCTGAGACTCTGCGCCACCTGTGGTGCGAGAGTCGAGCGGGAGGGCGTGTGCCGGCGTTGCGGTACCGAGCAACCGGCGTGTTCGTCGTGTGGTTTCGACCGGTTCGAGCCGCTCGGTGCGGGCGTCGAGCGCCTCGTGGAGCTGACACGCCGCTTCGTCGATCCGCACAAGGTCGGCACGGCGGGGGAGGGCCGTCTCGTCACGGTCGGCTCGGTTCGCGATCTCCCCGCAGCAGGTGCTCCGACACTCGCCGTCGTGGTGGATGGGGACGGACTCATGCTCGGGACCGACTTCCGGGCCGCCGAAGATGCGCTGCGGGCGCTGGCACGGGTTGCGGCACTCGTGGGATCGGGCCGCGGCAGACGCACCATCGTCCAGACGACCAACCCCGGACACCCGGTGCTCGATGCACTCCGGCGTGGCGATGCCCTCCCGTTTCTGCAGGCCGAGCTCGAAGTACGGGCCGGATTCGGTTTTCCTCCGGTGGGCGATCTGATCGTCGTCGAGTGCCGGCCGGCGGCGGCCGGTGCCGACACTGCGTTGCGTGAGCGGTTGCCGGGGGTGACGGTGCTGGGCCCGGCACCCATCGAGCAAGGAGAGCGCTGGCTGCTGCAGGGCGGCGAGCTCTCGGCGGCGCGGCCGGCACTTCGCAAGCTGGCCGGCGAGTGGCGGGACGGTGGTTCGAGCGTCCGCATCGACGTCGACCCGATCGATCTGTGACGCCACGCTCTCGAGAAGCATCCGTCCGGCCCTGGTCCACGCCGGGTCTGGTCGGGAGAATGTGGGCATGGGTGCCGACGCTGCCGCTTCCCCCAGGAGCACCCGGACCCGACTCGTCCTCGTGCTGCTCGCTTGTGCCGTCGCCTTCCTGACCGGTCTCCCCGCGCCGGATGACTGGCCCCAAGGCTCCGCCGGGGTCACGCTTCGCTACCAGGGTGACGTGGTGCTCCGTGCCACGGAGCATACGGGCAGTGATGAACCCTTCGACCTGTCGGCCGGCGCCGGCGACTCGACCTTCACGGTGGGGTTTCCGGAAGGAATCCCCGTCGACGCTCCGGTCCGCGCCTCCGTCGGCGCAGGCGATGCGGGCGCGCCGGAGCGGCTCTCGATCGAAGACGTCGAGCTCGACATCGAGCTGCCCGACGGCCGTGTCGAGCTCATCCCCATCATCCGATGGAACGAGGCCGAGCAACGTCTGGAGGCGCTCCGGCGGCCTACGCAGGATGCGGCAATCGTGCTGGGGCTCCTCGGCACAGTGGTCGTGTTGTGGGTGACCGAGGCATTTCCACTCTTCGTCACGTCACTGCTGATACCGGTGGTGCTGGTGGTGTCCGGGGTCGCCGATGCCGTCTCTGCCACGGCGGATTTCTTCAATCCGATCATCATCCTCTTCTTTGCCGGGTTCCTCCTGGCCGAGGTGATGCGGCGAACGGGACTCGACCACTACGTGTCCGTCACGATCACGGCTCGTGCCGGGCACAGCCCCGCCAGGCTGTTTGCCTCCATGCTGGCGTTGACGGCTTTCCTCTCGATGTGGATGTCGAACACCGCCGCCGCCGCCGTGCTGATTCCCATCGCCATCGCGATCACCGCGCCGCTCGGTGTTCCGGGCTACCAGCGCGCTCTGGTCCTGGGCATTGCCTACGCGTCGACGATCGGCGGCGTCGGTAGCGCCATCGGCACTCCGGCCAATCAACTGGCCATAGAGTTCCTGGAGGCGTTCGGACGCCGCTCGATCTCGTTCGTCGAGTGGTTCGCCTACGGTCTTCCGATGGTGGCACTGCTGCTGCCGGTCATCGGCTTCTACCTCTGGAAACGCGCCGGTGTGAGGATCGACCCCGAGCAATTCACCACCACGCGCCGTCTGGCCCAAGAGGAGCGCCGCCGCCTGGGCTCGCCCACTCGTGATCAGCTGGTCGTCCTCGCCGTGTTCGCCGCCATCGCCATCGGGTGGCTGACACAGACGNNATCGTCGCACTGGCCGGCGCCGTCCTGCTGTTCGTACTGGGCAAACTGCATCCCGAAGATCTCGGCCGCATCTCCTGGCCGGCCCTCCTCACCTTCGGAGGTGGTCTCACCCTGGGCGTCTTTCTCGTCGAGTCCGGAACGTCCGACTTCATCGCCACCCGGCTTGCGGGTCTGTCAGGCCTGTCGGAACTGCTCGCACTCCTCGGCGTCGGTTCGGTGACGCTCGTGTTGACGACGGTCGCATCGAACACCGCATCTGCGGCCATCCTGATCCCGCTCGCCATTCCTCTTGCCGGGATCCTGGGAATCCAGCCGGTGCTGCTGGTCGTCGTCGTAGCGATCGCCTCCTCGATCGACTTCGCCCTGGTGATCGGCACCCCGCCGACGATGCTCGCCTACGCCACCGACCTGTTCACCGCCGGGCAGATCTTCCGGACCGGATTCCTCCTCGACATCGCCGGCATCGTGATCCTCGTGTTCGGCGTGACCCGGATCTGGGAGCTCTTCGGCCTCGTCTGACGCGCCTAGTCCGGCGATTCCTCGCGAAGGGCTTCGGCGTAGGCGTAGAGGGCGAATCCGTCGAGTAGTGCAGGCCGCCGGCCGGAAGACCCGTCTGCCAGAACCAGCACGGCGGCAATGGCCAGCGCCACCTGCAGGGAAGGTCGTGGGCGGAGATCGCGGAGCGCCCGGTGACGGCGAGCCAGCATGTTTCCTGCCCGCTCGGGATCGTCACCGGCGAGGCTGACCAGAGCCAGGTCGTCTCTCGCCGCCGCCGGAGGCTTTCGATCTCCACCCATGAATCCGGCCACGGCGGCCTCATAGCGATCGACGGCCTCGGTGGGGCTGGACGGCCCGAAGGACAGCAAGATCGATGCATCCCACTCGTGCCATGCACGTCGCTCATTCAGCAGGTCGTGGATGGAGGCGGATGTTGCCGCCGTTTCCCGGGGATTCATGCCTTCCGCCACCACCATCGACGCGAACGACATATGGCGGCCGGTCGTCATCCACCGGTGGAGGGCGTTCCAGGCGTGATGGACCTCTCTCACCCGACCGGCGGCCTCGATGGGAGTCAACGGGGCGGAGTGAAACACCAGACAGGGCACCGCCCGGGCCCGGTCGGTCTTGCCCATCGGCCGCACGCTCTGATCGAAGCCCTCGATCGTGGCCGTCAGCGCCGTCAACGTCTGGTCGATCTCCGTGCGGGTCGACAGGGCGAGCGCCGCCATGGAGACGGCGAACGCCCTGAGGGGATCGACACGAGAGATGGCACCTCTGATCTCGGTCGCGTATCGAGTCAAGGCGGCGGGGTCCGCATCGGCCTCCGCCGCCGTCAAGTGCAACGCAGCAAACCGCTCCGACGTTGGGCTCTCGAACCAGCGCCGGCGCGCCGAGAGGGAGTCGGCGTTTCGCAGATACCGGGTGAGCAGCTCGTCCACCTGAGCATGATCCATTCTCCGAGCCGCCGGCGCAACTGCGCACAATCCCTCTACTGTGCCGCACCCCGTCCTACGCTGTCGGCGATGGATCAGACCGCGACGCGCCGCGAACGCATCCGGCACGTCATCTTCGAACACAACACACGGGCGGCACGGGCGTTCGACGTCGTCCTGCTGATCGTGATCGCCTTCAGCGTGATCCTGGTGATGATCGAGAGCGTCGAGGAGTACGGCGACCGCTGGCAGACGCAATTGCTGGCGCTCGAGTGGGTGGTCACGGCGCTCTTCACCCTCGAATACGTGGCGCGTCTCGCCACCGTCGAGCGCCCCCTCCGATACGCGCGCAGCTTCTTCGGCGTCATCGATCTCCTGGCGATCCTGCCGGTCTACGTGAGCTTGTTCATCCCGGGTGCCGCATCCCTGCTGGTCATCCGCTCGCTCCGCCTCCTCCGCGTGTTCCGGGTGTTCAAGATGGCGCACTGGCTGAGCGAAGCCAACTATCTGATCAGAGCCATCCGGTCGAGTTCTAGGAAGATCGCCGTATTCCTGATCGTCGTGGTTCTCCTCAACATCATCGTCGGATCCACGATGTACCTCATCGAAGGTCCGGAGCATGGATTCGATTCAATGTTTCGCGGCTTGTACTGGTCGATCGTGACGATGAGCACGGTGGGATTCGGCGATATTGCGCCGGCGACCGGCGCCGGGCAGGTTCTGGCGGCGCTGCTCATGATCACCGGCTACAGCGTCATCGCCGTTCCTACCGGGATCGTCTCAGCGGAGGTGGCAGGGACCCGCCGGCGCGAAATATCCTGCAGGGGATGTGGCTCGGTCGTTCACGCCGCGAACGCCCGATTCTGCGATGCCTGCGGGTTCCCGCTGGAGTAGCGCCGTCCGGTCACGTCCCGGTCGACGGTGGGACGACGATCACCGCACAGTCGGCATGGGCGGCCGCGTAGTAGCCGGCGGAACCGAGCAGGACTCGTTCGACGGGGGAGTGGCCGCGCGATCCCACGATGAGCGCCGCGCTCTCTGCAGCTGCGTCGACGAGCGTTGATCCCACATGACCCGCGACCACGGATCCGGAAATCCCGATCTGGCCTTCCGGAGCATCCGCCAGCAACGTGTGGAGTCCCAACCCGGCCACATGAAGCTGCGTCTCGACCGATTGCTCCTGGACGAGTTCACGAAGATCATCGGCAACATCGACCACCCGGACCACCCGGACGCGGAGATCGAGTTCTCGCCCGTATCCGCATGCCCATCTGAACGCATCAACGGCGCCGGGGGAGCCGTCGAACCCGACCAGGACCTCGCGTTCGGCCTGCCTCCCCGCGATCGGAGGCGGGACGACGGCCACCGGCCGGCGGGTCTTCCTGAGAATCCGGCCCGTGGTTCCGCCCAGGGTGTGCGGCCAGTGGTCTGCGTGACCTGCACGGCCGACCACGATGAGGTCTGCATCCTCACCTCGCCCGAGCAACGCCACGGAGGGATGGTCCTCCACCACCTCGAACTCGACGGTGACGCCGGCTGCGTGCAGTGGCTGCGACCACTCTTCGATCAGCCTTTTTCTGGTGGCGGCCGCAAACCCGTCGGTGTCGATCGGCAGCAGCGAGAACTCGAAGCCGAGCCAGGGCGAGACGGCGCACAATGCCGTCACCGTCGCTCCGCTGCGGGCGGCGAGCTCGGCCGTCCATCGAGCGGCTGCAGACGACGTGGTCGATCCGTCCAGTCCGAGCAGGATGCGCTGCAACATGGAGACACCTCCATCTCCACAGTACGCTCGCCTCGGCGGGGCTGTGAAGGGCGGAACGGATCCTCCGTCGGGGGAGAAGTGCCCCGGAGTCGAGCCGCCGCGGAATGACCTCACCTTGCCGACGTACCGAGTAGCGTGCGGACGTCCGCAACCGGCAGAGGCGTATGTCCCAGAGGGCCAAGATCGCTTTCATCGGATCGCATTCGGTCCGAAAGACCAATGCCGTGCACTCATTCGCCGGAGCCGTAGGTCGCAGCGGCCGGAGCGTCGAAGTCGGTCGCGAGGTGATTCGGTTCAATCCGCTCGGGATCAATGAAGGCGCCACCCCTGAAGCGCAGCTGTGGGTCATCATGGCGCAGATCCAGCAGGAACTGGAGCTGCGAAATCGTGCCGACGTGCTGGTGACCGACCGGGCCGTGATCGACAACTTCGCCTACTACCTTCGCACCACCGGGGGAGAGGATCCGTTCGACGTCCGTCCGCTCATCCGACGTTGGTGCGAAACCTACGACCTCTTCGTGAGAATGCTGCCGGACGTCCCCCTGCGGGTGGACGGCGTCCGGAGCACCAGCGACCGCTTCCGGAAGGAGATCGAGCAGATTCTCGATGCGGTGCTGCCGTCGT
>JABAHS010003203.1_pt1 | contig 27628 bp, 23 predicted proteins | sample 7062111 | NCBI WGS metagenome assembly JABAHS01 (sample SAMN14534600, study PRJNA622989) | marine sediment metagenome | biome: marine biome [ENVO:00000428]; feature: marine pelagic biome [ENVO:01000023]; material: deep marine sediment [ENVO:00002113]; isolation source: pool of 4 deep marine... | reverse complement strand
GCGGATCGTAGACCTTGGTGACCGTCTCGGCGCCGGCCGACTCCGGACACAGCTGCGGCTCGTCCGGGAGCTCCTGCAGCGGGTCGTCGTACCAGAACTCCACCTCGACGCGGCGGTTCAGGGCCCGCCCCTGCACGGTCTGGTTCGAGCCCAGCGGTCGGATGGCGCCTTCGCCGTCGCTCGTGATCGCCGCGGTCGGAAGCTGAAGTGCATCCTGCACCGCGAGCGCCACGCGCCGCGCACGGGCTTTGGAGAGCCCGGAGTGATCGCCATAGATGCGCTCGGTGCGGCCGGTCAGCGGTGACGCGTCCGTGTAGCCCACGAACTTCACCACGACGTTGTCTTTGTCGGCGAGGTTGTCGAGTGCCTGCCGGACCTGGCCGACGAACTCCGGCGTGACGTCGATCTTGTCCTCGTCATAGCGCAGCGGTGCGATAAGGTTCTGTACCCGTGCACGCTTCGAGTGCCCCTCGACGTAGCGCAGCTTGCACACCGTCTCCATGCGGCAGACCTTCACGCGCTTGATCTCGTGCGGCACCAGGAACTCCTCCAGCGCCACCATATCCACGACTTCGTCGTACCACACTTCCACCTCGACGCGGCGGTTAAGCGCTCGCCCCTCTTCCGTGGCATTCGAGGCCACCGGCCGGGTGTCGCCCGCCCACTCGTAGGAGATCGCCTCCGGCGGCAGCGCCAGTGCGGTCTGGAAGTGCTCGGCCACCTGGCCGGCACGCTCCCGGGAAAGTCCTGCATTATCGCCGTAGATGGCCTGCAGTCTTGGTGACAACGGTTGGCTGTCTGCATGACCGATCAGGTGCAGCCGCACGTTGATGCGGTCCTGCATGCGCGCGAGGATCGCGCCGAGCGATTCCACCGTGGTTGCCGGTATCTGTGCCACGCCAGATTCGAAGTGGATCGGCGGCACCAGGCCACTCAACTTTACCGTCTCCAGTGCGTCCTCGAGTGTTTCCCGAGTCTCGATCGTGTCGCCTACCTCGATGTCTACGTCGTCGGGATCCTGCGCCCAGCGCGTGTAATCGGTATCCGTCGGCAGATGCCGCTCCACCGCCTCACCCAAAGGCGCTTCGTCGACGTTCGACGCATGGCTCAACTGCACGGAGAGCAGCAGCCCTGCCAGCAACAGCCGGCGAATCCTGGTCACGGCATTCATTCGTCCGCCTCCTTCGCCGTTTCCGGCGGCCCCCCGAGGCGCCAGAAGACTTCGGGCTCGACGACCAGCTCGTAGCAGCAGTCCATGTCCTGCCAGGCCGTCATGATGTCGTTCTTGAGGGTGTCGAGGCGGCGGTTGACGAGCGACTCCGCTTCGACATCAGCGACGTATGACAGACGCAGCACGGAGGGTGCTTTCTTCAATTCCTCGAGCAGGAGACCAATGCGTGGCCGCCACTGCGGACGCATCTCCGTAGTGCCGGGCTCGAAGACGGCATCCGCGATGTCGAGACCGACGACGCGGTGGATTGAGGCACCGAAGTTGATCTTCAACGCTTTGCCACGCGTCGCGCGCTGCACCTGCACCGGCCGCGTAGAGGCGCGGAAACCGCTCGGAAGCGTGCGATCGTCGAGCTTCAGCACGAAGTTGCTGCCACGGCTCTCGTTAGGCGTGATTGCGCAGGTGATGTGGTAGCGGCCATGACTGTCGGTCTTGGCTGCCAGGCCGCGCGCAGTCATTACGCGTACCCCGGCGATGCCTTCCTCGCCGCTGTCCTGGTAGCCGTTGCGGTTCGCGTCGTCGAACACCTTGCCCGTGACGTCCGTGCAGTCGAAGGTCGGGTCCGGCACGAGGCGCACGGTCGCGGTCGCTTCCTCGGAAAGCACGCCGCCGGTCAGCGCACTGACCGCCTGCGCGCGGTTGGTAAATTCTCCCTCGCTCACGCCCGCGCCGACGGCCATCAGCAACTTGATCTCGTGGCGCCCGTCCGTCGCCAGCGTCAGGTTCGACCATCGCAGCTCACGACCGACGATCTCCGGCTCGGTCTTCTCGCCGTCGAAGCGTGCGGACCCCTCAATGTAGCGGAAGCCCGGCGGGAAACGTTGACGAGTGACGTCGTCTTGGTAATGGCGATCGCGCCGTCGAGCCGCGGGTCGAGGGGTATGTGATTGTTGAACAGCTGCGCGGACCCGGGCTGCTGACTGGCGTCAAGCCTCAGGTGCACGTGATAGACCGTCCCGGCACTTTGCGCCTGGACGGATGGCGGCGGCGCATATTCTGATTGCTGCGCTTCGCAGTGCTGTGTAGTGGTCGGTATCGCGTCCCGTGCAGAACTCGGACACACCGGCACATCGAACGCTGCTGTCGTCTCATTCGACGTAGGCGGAATGAACTCCGAGACACCGGAGACATATCCGTTAGCGGGCGGTACCACGCGAATGGCGAAATCATTCCCGCTCGGGCAGGACGGATCCGAGAAATTCAGATCGAACTTGTAATAGCCGAGCGCCAGCGTCACCTGGTTCTGTTGCGTTGGATCGTCGAAGCACGACGCCGGCAGGGCGGTCCCCGAGCGGGCATCGACGAGCGTTACGGTCGCGTTCGGAATCGGCGTACGTGCGATAGAGTCGTAGACGACGCCATTCGGGTCTATCGGAAGATTGAGGTCCCGCAGGTTGCTGCCGCCCTGAACGACGATATCGTCGATGCGCTGCAGGCCGTCGGTGAAGTCGGAGTCGGTCTCGCCGAGCAGCGCCGTGCGCGAACCGGCGCCCGGCGCCCTGAATACGAGCGCGTACTGATGGCCGTTCAGGTAATTAGGGACCACGCCGATGAGCGAATAGTTGCCGTCCACGTCGGTCAGCACCGAGCGTATCGGCTGGCCGTCGCGCGTGAGTGTCACCGTCCAGCCCTCGAGCGGACGCTCGCCGGCGCTGAACGTGTTGGTGAAGTCGGCATCGTGCCACGCGGAACCGCTCACGATGCCAGTGCCCGGCACGCCACCGACGTCGATCGAGACGCTCGCCGTCTGTGACTGCAGCGGATCGTTCCAGAACACCTCAGCCTCGTTGGTCACGGTCGTGCCGTCCACCAGGTTCGGGTTGATGACGGCGCGGAAACGCAACGTGACCGCCTCGCCGGGCGGCAGTGCCCCGTATTCGTTGAAGTAGTCGGCTGTGATCGTCGTACCANNGTGATGGAGACGTATAGTGCCGGCACGCTGCCGACATTGCTCACCGTTACCGTGTACTCGAGCGTCGCTCCCGGGATGGCCGGAGCGCCGTCGACCACGGCCACGTTCTTCGTGATCGACAGCTGCTGCACGTCACCGACGATGACAACGGTGGGTTCCGGGCCGGTCGAAGGATCGCCGTCGCCGTCAGTCAAGAGGTTCGGCAGCTCGGCACTGTAGACCGTCGCTTGATTGACGATGCGTGTGCCCGCGGGCACGCCGGCATTCACTTGCATATCGAACTGCACGACCGCGGACTCGCCTGGACTGAGCACACCCTCGGCGGATCCCGGCGCTGGTGGCGTGAGGTCGGCCGAACTGATGTCGATACGATTCTCCAGCGGGAACACGCCGCCGTCGGGCTGGCCGACCGGCTCGCCGTTCAGCGTCGTCGAGTCGGCGACGTAGGTGACGTCGTTCGGCACGAGGTCGGCTAGGCGCGCGAGCGTCGCCGGCACGTCCCGGTTGTTGTAGACCTGGATCGTGTAGCGCAGCGTGTCGCCCGGATCGACAATGCCCGGCGAGCCGAGGTCGATCTGCAATTGAGCAGACTTCGTTGCGAACAGCAACGGCAATGCGCCCACGATATCGCGCGTCGGGTCGTCCGGTACCGCGGTGCGCGGATCGTCGGAAGGCACGTCCGCGATGCCGTGGGGCGGCGCACTCACGAATGCCTGGTTCGAGATCACCGTGCCGTCCGGCAGGTCCGGAAAGACCGTAACGTCGAAAGTGATGGTCGCGACATTGTCAGNNGGTCAGTGCCGACGTGCCGGCAGTGTTATCGGCAACCGCCGCGCCGTTGAGCGTGGTGCTACCGGCCACGTAAGTGGTGTTTGCCGGAATCAGGTCGACGATTCTGGCCTCGCTCGCATTGTCCGTGCCAATGTTGCTTACCGTGATCGTGTAGCGCAGTGTTTCACCCGCCAAGAGCACATTCGGATCGCCCGTCATGTAGGTCGAAATCTTGTCGACGTCGAACTCCGGCGCGGACTGAATAAGGATGCGTGTCGGATCCTCGTCGCCGGCAATGCCGGGATCGGCGGGGCCATTCACATTGGGGTCGTCACTGACGGCGATCGTATTGCCGTAGTAGACGAAACTCGACTGGTTGGTGACGTAGCTGCCGTTCGCGATCGCAGGCGCCAGCGTGACCTCGAATTCGATCGCTAGACTGTCGCCGACACCGCCGAGGCTCAGGTTGCGAATTTCCAGCAGCCCGGTGCCCGCGGTGCCCCCGTCGGCGTCCGTGCTGCTCGCGTCAACCCCGGCCGGAGTGGATATGACGCTCAACGTGCCCGGCACGAACAAAGGTACCGTATTGAGGCCGTCGAGTTCGTCAACGATGCTGAAATTGTCGACCGGCGTATCCGTAGTGTTCTGAACGTATAGCCTGTAACGGATGGTATCGCCCGGCGTCGCGACGGTAGCTGGGTCCTGGCCGGTGGTGACGTTGACTGCCGTTTTTTCGAATACGAGCAGCGGCATGAATTCGATCACCGTATGCGCATCCTCGTGATCGAGGGTGCCGACCGTTCCGTCGGTAACGAGGCGCGTGTAGCGGCGCGCGTAGTCCAGGTTGTCGGTGTTGCTGACGTCAAGGCTGAACCACTCGGTGGCGCCTGCGACATTGGTTAGAACCGCATCGCGCTGGGTGTTGGCGTCCAGCTCTGCGTCGTAGGTTATGATCAGCCGCTGGCCCGGTCCGATAGCTGCGGCGGGCGTCAGCGTCGAGATCGTGAACGTGCACGACGGATCACCTTCGAAAGTGGTGGCGAAATCCGTATCGGATGCAAGCGGCGGCCCCACTGCCGTTACGCCGTCGGCCTCGAACAGCTGAGCCGTAACCTGGGTCGGTGCCGCATCGCACATGCCGCCGTCCGCCTGTTTCGGCAGCATGTCAATGACGGTCACATTGTGGGCTGGCGATGCGCCGACGTTATGGATGTTCAGCGTAAACGTCTCGGCCGCGCCCAACCGCATCTGCAGCGGCCCGGTTTTCTCGAGCGTCAGGTCCGGCTCCACGACCGTCATCGGGCCGGTAATACCCGACGGCCCTGTCAGCCGGGTATCCGGCTGGTTGTCCAGCTGATTGTAGGTGAAACCGGCTTCGTTAGTGAATGTCAGGCCGGCGACATTGTCTGCCGTGTCGGATAACCGCACGTTGATCTCGAGGACTATCTGCTCACCGACGGGTATGTCGATGCCGGCGGCTGGGTCCTCGATAACCAGATTTGTCGGAGTTCCTGTATTGGTCGGTGTCCACGCGCCCCCGCCGGACACCCTGGTCACGCTCACGAACTGCAGATCGGCCGCGGAAGCATTCAGGTCGTCTAGTATCCGCACGTCAAAAAGCGGCGCCATATGCGGCGTCGATGGAATTGTTATCCGGTAGCTGAACTCCTCGCCGATCGTTGCGGTCGCCTGGGTATTCTCCTTGATCAATGGCGAAGGCGGCACAGCCTCGATCACCACGCGCGTCGGGTCTTCGTCGCCCACCACACTCGGGTTCGACTGACCGTTGACGAAAGGATCGTCACTGTCCGCCAGTTTGGTCCCGGTTGCGCCCTGCAGTTCGGCCTGGTTGGTCACAACGGTCCCGTCGAGCAAAGCCAAGCTGAGCGTGACATCGAACTGGATGGAGACCTCGCTTGCGGCCGGCAGCCCGAAACCGCTAATGTCGATCACCCCGGCCGAGTTCGTGCCCCCGGTGGCATTCGAATTGTCGACTGCTCCAGCGGGCAACGTGCCTGCGACCCACGTCAGCGATCCGGGCTCGAACACCGCGAGTGAATTGAGTTCACCGAGATCGTCGTAGATGCGTAAATCGTCCAACGCACCGTCCGTTGTCTGCAAGCGCAGTGTGTATCGCAGCGTGTCGCCCGGCATCGCCGTTGTAGCCGGATACGTACCGCTCGACAGATTCTCGACGGTCTTTTCGAAGAAGTAGCCGAACAGAGCCACGGTGACCGTATGTTCGTCCTCGTGGTCAAGGACAGCGGGCGTCCCGTCCGTCAGCGTCCGATTGAATTCGACTCGATCAGGGTTGTTGCCATCGCCGTTGAACCACCGGGTTGCACCGACAACATTGGTCAGGGTAACGCCGTTCTGGCTGTCGGAGTCCAGCTGCGTCCGGTAGTTGATAACCAGTCGCTCGTCCGGCCCGATCGCCCCCGCGGGCGTCAGCATGGTCAGGGTAAGCTCACAGCTCGTCCCGCCGCTGTAGCTGATCGAGTAGTCGGTGCCCTCGCTCAAGGGCCCCTTGCCGGGAACCGGCGTTGTGCCATCCGCACCGAATACCTGTGCGTCGAGAATTTCCGGCGTCGCGTCGCACATACCCCCCGTCGCACCGTCGGGGAGGCGGTCCGTAATCGTCACGTCCCAGGCGTCGCTGAGGCCGGTGTTGTGCACATCGATGCCGAATTCGCCCCACTCGCCGAGATTCAGTGTGCGCCCCAGCGTTGCGGGTCCGGTCTTGGTCACGATCAGTTCCGGTGCCGCAATCGTCATCGGCTCGGAAATGCCCCACTCACCGGGGAGCGGCTCGTAGAAGACACCGTCGATGAGCCGGCCGAAGTCCCATTTCGCCGTATTTACGAACTGCGTTCCGGGCGCGTTTGCCGGCGTATCTTCGAGAACGACCGTGATCTCGAGGACGATCTGTTCGCCCGCCGGGATAATGGGGAAGTTGTCGAAGGTCAGAAAGCCGCCTGCGTTGCTAAACGTCGGCGTAACCGGTTCGCCGGTATCTTTCCAGTAGGCACTGTGGCTGACGTAGCTGAGGTCGGCGCCAGTTGCGTTGAGGTCATCCCAGAGCGTGACACCGTGCAGGTCATTGACCGAACCGGCAGTATTGATCACCGTAGTCGTCGCCGGGTCGAATAATACCGGCAGGGTCAGCGTGTACGTAAACGGCACGCCGATCGCGGCCGTTGGCGGTCCCGGCGGAATCGCCTTGTCGATCTTCTCGACCGGTATCAGCAGATTCTGACAGTTTTGCCTGATCTTGCTCGATGAACCGTTCGTAAACCAGATCTTGTGCTCGAGCACGTCGTTACACGACATGTTGCCCGTGTGCACGACGTTGTCGAAGACGATCAGCCAGCGCTCGTCGGTCTGGCCCGGGCGCGTGAAGAAACTGAAATTCGTTCTTAGCGGATTCGATGCGGGGTAGTTGCGGATCGTGCAGTTACGGTCGATCTGCAACTGCGAGGGCGCCACGGTGCCGGCGAAGCCGTCGAGCGTACCGTCAGGGTAATCCGAGCAATCCTGGGCATTCGCACCGGCTGCGGCAGTCAACAGAAACAGCGCTGCACACAGTCGCAGCATTATCCTGCGACCGGGATGCATGGGAGTTGGGTTAATCAGGGCCATTGTCTGTCGCTAACGATCCGTATTCGTTAATCCTCTTCCTGAGGACGGCCCGAGTTACTGCGAATGTCGAGCGGTCCCGCTACCCTTGGGTTCCGTGTCCCTTTAGGCCGGAGACTTTGCGTCGCCACCTTTCGGTGGTTTTGCCTTTTTCCGTGCTGCGATCATCGCGCAAGCTCACGGCCGAAGTAATGAACTGCATCACATGATCGAAACATCGTTTAAGGGGATTGCGGACTTCGTGAACCCCGCACGTTGCAAGGGCGGGAACGGCTGCCCGCGCGCCATTCGGGCGATTCTTATGTAAGGGCCGCGGATGCCGCGGGTATGTTATGTGAAACGATCGGCCTTCAGTCTCACGCGGCAGGCAGGAAATCGATCGGGTAAATGATCGTCATCGCGGCGACGTCTTTCGCGCCAAAGTCGAACGTCTTGACGCGTTCCACCACCTGCTGTGCGAGGACCGGCGCGTTCATGTCGGACGACTGCAGCGCGCACATCGAGACGCTACCGTCCGGCTCGATCGTCAGGCGGAGAACGAGCTGCCCCCTGAGCGTCGGGTCTTTGCGCAGCTCGCGGTTGTACAGCCGGTACAGCGCCGCCTTGTAGCGATCGAACACGATCTGGATCTCTTCGTCGGTACGGCCGGCTGCAACACCGGCGCTGAGCGGCCGGTCCGGCCCTTCGCCGCCGCCGATCGAACTCGCGACGCGGCTGACTGCCACGCCTTCGATGCCGTCACCGCCGCCACCGACATCGCGGCTGATGTTCGAGAGGTTGATACCACCGCTCGAGCCCGGCGCCGACGTCGTCACCATCGACCGCTGCGGGCGGCCAACGCTGTTCTCGCCGGCGGTGCTCAGGCGCGCCTGCGAGCCGAGCTTCGCATTCGTGTCGAGATCCGCGCGCTTTGCGAAGCTATCGCGGAAGGCGAGAATACCTTTCGATTTAACCTGTTCCTTCGTATCCACCGGCGCTGATTCCGCCACGACGGGCTGCTCGACGGCTTCCGGGATCTCCTCCGGTTCCGGTGGCGTTTCTTCCGCCAGCTCCGGTTCTTCAGGCTCGGGCTCCGGTTCCTCGATAACGGGTTCCGGTTTCGGCGGCGGCAGTTCCTCGCGAACGAGTTTGGCCACGCGTTCCGGCACCTCGATCAGCTTCGCGCGCTCCGGTATCGGCAGGTCCACGATGTTGAACAGCCAACCGAGTGCGAGGCACGCGAGCAGAGACGCGAGCACGGACTTGCGGAAGCGGTCATCTTCCTCGTAGCCGCGCGACCAGGGCATGACCAGCTTGCGAGCCGGCAATTCCGGCTCTTCGCGTTCCACGATCCACTCGGCCTTGCGGCTGTCCTCACGCTCGGCCGCATCGCGAAGATCGTAGTACAGGTAATCCATCGACCGGTTCTTGTCGCCGATCCTGTCGAGAACGGCGTCGCGGCGATCTTCGATCCGAGCGATCTCATCGGTGAATTCGTTGATCTTGCCGCGCACCGTTTCGAGGTGAGCGGCGGTGTTCTCGGGTCTCTTGAGGTCGCCCCAGAACAGGTGCGAAGCACCGGCCTTGTCGAGATCCTCGAAGGACTCGCACACCCGCGCGAGCGCCTCAAAGCGATCGCCTTTGGCAACCTGCGTGTTGAGCTCGCCCTCGATTGCCTGCAGCTCGTGTTCGAGTTCTTCGAGCTCGCGCTCCGAGCGCTGCAGCTCCTCTCTCAGGCGAATTTCCTCAGCCGAGGAAACCGACTGTTCCGGCGTCTGCAGTTCTTCAAATGAAGGGTCTGAGCTCACTCTGCCAACCTCGTCCTTGCGCTGTTACAGCGCCGCTACCTGCGGCGGTGCCTTCTGGAGAACGGCCAGCGACACGTTCTCGTAGCCTTCGCCCGTGCACGTCGACATGATCCGCTTGATCACGATGAACGGCACCGACTTGTCCGCGAGTATCGTCACCTCGAGACTGCCCGCGACCGCCAGCGTTGCCGGCCCCACGACGTTGTCCCTGAGTTCCGCGAGACGCGCCGTTATCCGGTCCGTCGCACCTTCCTGGGCGGCGAGGATCTCCTCGACCCGGGCCGCCTCCTGCCCCTGCACCAGGACCTCTTCCGGGCTCACGAAGATCACGACGGTCTCGCGCGGCTTGGCCTCGACTTTCGATTCCGGCAGTTCCACTTCCTTGGGCGCATCCAGCACCTCGACGGAACCCGAGTTGACCAGCAGGAAGAACACGAGGATCGTGAACACGTCCATCAGCGACGTGAGGTTCATCTTCGTGATCTTCACGCGGTTGCGCGACATGCGCTTGATACGCCGCGTATTCCTCATGGCGCGTCTCCTACGGATATCTCGGAGAACAGGGCATAGAGCTGGTACTCCGGCTCTCCCTCGACGGGGTCCTTTACCGGCAGCTCGACGCTCCTCACGATGTCCATCACCTGGATCAGGTAGTCGTAGGGGATTTGCGCCTCCATCAGCACGGAAGCGGCGTCGTGATCCGGGTACTCCCGCTTCAGCTCGATCATGAAGTCCGACAGGGTTTGGAAGTCGTACTCGTCGTCCTTCTTCGGGATCGACGCGATCCTCTGCGTGCCGTTGGTGATCTCCATGCCCGTCTCCCGCACGATAACCTCGACGCGGAAGCTGTTCTCGTTGTTCGACGGCCCGCCCGCGGAACTCGGCAGATTGAGTTCGACGATCGTGAGTCGCGAGAACACGGCCGTGATCAGCAGGAACGGAACCAGCACCACCATGAGATTCAGGAACGTGGTGACGTCGATTTCGTGGGCGTCACCCTTGGTCCGCCGTTTGTAATGATGCCGCCTGGCCATTTTGGCTTAGGCCTCCTGGGCAGCCCGCTTGGCGCGCCGCGAAAATACGTTGAGTGCCTTCACCGTCGCCATCTCGAGACTGTCCACGATGTCGCCCGTCTTGCTCGTCAGGACCGCGTGAACGATCAGGAGCGGGATCGCGACCATCAGGCCGAACGCCGTCGTGTTCATCGCCACCGAGATACTGGCGGACAGCAGGTCTGCCTTCTCGGCCGGATTCGCATTCGCGACCGCGGTGAACGCCTGGATCAGGCCCATGATGGTGCCGAGCAGGCCGAGCAGCGTCGCGATACTCGACGCCAGCGCCACGTAGGGCGTGCGCTTCTCGAGGCGCGGCACGATCTCCATCATGCTCTCTTCCATCGCGATCTCGATGTCCTCGCGGCGCCGCACGGCGCCCTGCAGCGACAGGCCCATGTTCAGGACCTGCGAGATCGTCGACTCGTCTTCACTGGTCATCTTGCGCGCTTCGTCGAACTCGCCGTTCGAGAGCAGCGGCTGAACCTTCTCCCACACCAGCTGGTTCTTGTTCGTCACCATCGTGAGCGTGAGATAACGTTCGATGGCTACACCGACACCAACGGCGAAAACCAGCAGTATCGGGTACATGAACAGGCCACCCGATGAGAAGAAGCCTGCAATCGAATAGAAAAAGTCCATTTTCCAAACCCTCTTTTGACAAAACATCCCGCGTCTCTACCGGGATGGTCTCTAGAATAGTTTTAGGTCACGCAATTGAATGTGATGCAGCGCACGTTCGGGCATCATGCCCGGCACGGATCACTAATCTTTGAATGGCGTCACACTGTCGGGGAGCTGACGGCTCAACCCTGGTCGGAAGTCTTGCCGGCGCGGATTTCGTAGAAGTGGAGCTCTCTAAGGAAGACTTCCTTGTCGACCGGGCGCGCCCGGTCGTCCAGCGTATCGGAGAGGCTGATGTTGTCGCCCAGCTCCGACGACTTCCAGGGCACGATGACCAGTGACTTGGGCGCCTCCTCGTTACCGAGTACGGACATGCCGGACATCGTCTTCGGCTGAGTAATACCGTCACCGGTCTTCTCGGCTGGTGCATCCTGTTCGGCAACCGCCTCGTCGGGCTCGTCCCCGAACGCCGAGAAACTCAGGCAGAGCGCGGCGGCTATCGGCAATAGTCTCTTCATGTCGCTTCCTACTGGTCCAGCCGGTAACGGATGTCGGCGATCCACATCGACGCTTCCTCGTCACCCGGCACCGTCTGCATGTAGGCCTCGTAGTTGTCGAGTGCGCACTCGAGGTCCGCCAGGTACAGGTCGCACAGGATCGCCAGGTTAAGGCGCGCGAAGTGGAAACCCGGGTAGACCGCGAGCGCTGCCTCGTAGCTCGCGCGCGCTTCCATGAATCGCCCGGTCTTGCGATAGATGATGCCGAGTTCGTTGTGCGCGACGGGCTGCTCCGGGTTCGACTCGAGCGCGAGGAGCAGATTGCTCTCCGCAGCCTCGAGGTCGCCGGCGCGGTGTTGGGCGATGCCGAGATCGATGCGCGGCGCGCTCAGCTCCGGGGCCGCTGCCGCGACCTGCTCGAGCAATGCGATTCCCTCGTCGTGTCGGCCCTGCTGCAGGTATGTCACCGCCGCTTCGTAGTCGGCACGGACATCGCCGCCGATACGCGCTTCCTCGGTGATCGTGAAACCCACTGCTTCCTGGATCTCGATGTTAACGGGTGCACGCACCGGTTCCGAGGTGGTTGCGCAGGCGGCGACCAGCGAGGCGGATAATGCGACCAGGATGCTCTTCGTGTGTCGAGTGTTCACAGCTCAATCCTTGGCGGGTACGGGGCTGTCGGTCATCCGTACGGTTGCCTCCAGCGGGTTCTCGTCGCCCTCTGTGCCCGTGGCTTCGCTGCCGTCCTCGGCGGCTATATCGAGCTCCGGCGCAATGGGCATGCGGTAGGCGTACTGGTCGATGGAACCGACGAAACCGCCGCTGATCTCGTTTTTCGCGTAGCGGCCCGGCATCAGCACCGCCAGCTTGTCGAGGCTCTTTTGCACCCACGGGTTGTACACGCCGACCGACAGCAGTTCGAAATTCTCCTCGTGCACACGGATGGCACGCTCTTCGAACGGGTAGGCTTCTTCCTCGATCACCATCTCGTAATCGACCTTCTCCGCTTCCGACAGGCCAGCCGGCCGCTCGGACTCGATCAGCGCGACGCTGAATTCGAAGTAGATCTCGGCGAGGTAGAAGGTCGCCGCGGCCGTTACTTCGGCAACCTCGTAGTCGACCAGCGCCTCGAACGCCGCCATCGCAACGTCCATGCGCAACTGCTTTTCCGCGAGGCTCTCCTCGAACGGCTGCTCGAGTTCGAGGTCCGCGAACCGCTTGTAGCCCCGCTCCGCGAGCACCAACGCGCTTTTCGCCGCGAGATAGCGGCTGCGATCGGTGCGGTCGGCACCCGCCTCCCGGTCGGCGTCGATGATTGCGTTGAGCTGTGCATAGTAGCGCTCGTAGTCGAGCTCCGCCTTGAAGATCTCGGACAGCCGGTTGCGCGCTTCCATGGCGAGGTCGAGCGGGCGCGGGTACTCGCTCACGTACTGCTCGTAGACGCGAACCGTGTCGTCGAGCGCGTTGACTTCGTCATACAGCTCGGCCGCAGTCAGCATGGCCTCGCGCGCAAGTTCCGGGTCCGTCGCCTCGGCGGCGATGCGCTCGTGCTCGGCCGCGGAACGTTCTGTCTGGCCGTCCTCGCGATAGATGTAGGCGAGCTGCTTGGTCGCTTCGGCGTTGAGTTCGTGCTCGGGATGCGTGCTGCGGAATTCCTCGAGCACGCCGGACGCCATCGTCCAGTCCTCGAGCTTCATCAGCGCGGCGGCCGCATCGTATTCCGCGACGCTGCGGATGTCCGAGGTGGGCGCGAGCTCCTTGATCCTCAGGAAGTGGCCGGCCGCGGCACGATAGTCCTCGAGCAGGTTCGCCTGCTCGCCCTGCTTGTAGATCGAGGCGGCAAGACCGTCGATGACGGCCGGCCGCGACTCGTGATCGGGCGGCGTCAGCGCAAGCACGTTCTTGTAGGCGTTCTCCGCATCCGGGTACTCGGCCAGGTCGATCGACGAGTGCGCGATGACCGCCCACGCGGCGCGCAGCAGCTCGCTGTCCGCATCGGGATAGCGGTCGATGAGCTTCTGCGCCGAATCGATGGCGAGCGGGAAGTCCTTCATCTCGTACAGGTCGTCGGCCGCGGCGCCGAGCACGACCGGCGCCTGCTCGTGTTCGGGGAACGTCTCGGCAAAGCGGAGCGAGCTGTCCACGGTCGCCTGCTTCACTGCCAGCACGCGCGCGCCGGTGGCTACCTTCAGATCTTCACGATAAGCAAAGATTGCTGCGTAGCCCGCGGCCGATGCCTGCTCGTGCGCCTCGTATTCGTAGGCGGTGCGCTCGTACTCGACGGCCGCTTCGCCGAAATTCTCGTTCTCGAGCAACAGGTCCGCGAGCTGGTAGTTGATCTGCGGGGTGTCCTCATCCGAGGGGAACGAGTACAGGAACTGGCGGTACCAGCGCGAGGCCTCGGCGAAGTTCGCAGGCTGCTCGTCGACGAACACCTCCTCCTGGTACAGCGCGTGGTAGTGATTGGCGAGGTCGGTCAGGTTCGTCTTCAGGAAGCCGACGACCTCGGGCGCATCTTCGATGTCGAAGCGATGCCAGTATTCCGCGTCCACCGCGTAGCGCGTCGCGAATTCCTTCTTGGATTCCACGACGAGTTTCGGGAAGCCGGCCTCGCCGTAGATCTCGACGATGCGCATGCTGAAGTGCGGCGATACGCGATGGTACGGGTTCAGGTTGATGAAGGACTTGTAGACCGATGCCGCATCTTCGTAACGCAGCTTGCTGAAGTAGAACTCGCCGAGGTTGCCGTAGATCTTGTCGGCGTAGATGCGATGCCCGTGCTCGGAGAAATACTCGTCGACGACCTCGGGCCCGCCGAGGTTCGAGAAACTCAGGCTTACGACGCGGAAAGTATCCGCGACGCGGTGTTCGTCGTTTTCCTCGTGGGCTGCGTTGAAATCGTAGCCGATCGATTGGCGATGATCGAGCATCGCCATGTACTGATGCAGCGCCTCTTCGTAGAACTCCTGCTTGTAGAGCGCCCAGCCGAGCTTGTACAGCGCCAGCTCGTAATAAGACGAGGTGCTGCCCACGCTGATGATTGCGCCATAGGCGCTCTCCGCATCCATGTACTTCTTGCGGACAAAGTAGTACTCGCCGCGCCGGAAGTGCACTTCGTCGATGTACTTCGAATACGGGTACTCGGCGACCAGGCGATCCATCACCTTCATCGCCTCGTCGGGCTGGCCGATCTCGTCGTAGGCGCGCGACATCTGGTAGAGCACCTGGTCGTTGCGCTCGTAGTGCGGGGTCCGGCCGGGATCGGTTCGCCGCCCACGCCGGTAAGCAGATCGTCATCGATGGAGGCCTCTCCCAGGAGTTCCTGCCGCTGCGACGCACGCTGTTCGAAATCGCGCTCGGATTCGGTCGGCCCGGCGGGCGCCCCTACGGCCGCGGCCGTCTCGGCGCGTCTCCCCGGTGCCGCGGACTCCGGAGCCACCATGTCGACTGTTTCCGGCTGCGCTATTGCCGGGTCATTCACTTGCCTGGACGCTGCATTCGCCGCAGCCGAGACCTCGACGACCTCGCCGCTGCCGATCACACCATACGCCTGCTCGATCTGCAGGTCGGCGAGGCGGCGCATCGCCTCGGGCGTCCGCGCGCTTTCCGACGTTTCCTCGAGATAACGGCGATAGCTGTCTGCCGCCCGCTGCAAACCGTCTTCGAGGTAGATCTCCTCAACGTCAGGCTGCACGTCCGAAAGTTCGGCCAGTGTGCCCTGCTGTTGCGTCGTTGCGCAGCCTGCAAGCGCCGCCGACAAGAAGCCTGCGAGAATGCCGATTTGCCGGGTCACTGCAAGTCGCTCCTGGCCTGTGCCTGGGTTGCGCGGTCATAGCTGTCGGCAAGCGCGAATCGCGCCTTGTCGCGGTAACTCTCCAGCCTGCCGCGACGTGCCATGAGTTCGTCGATCGCCACGATCTCCAGCTGCCGTCCCTGGCGCTTCATCAGCAGGTCGACCCTCTGCACTGACTCGGTGACGCGCGCGCGCAGGCGGCTGATGGGCGTGTCGTAGCCCTGGAAACTGTGGGTGGCGGCCTGGCGTGAACGCACGAACTCGTCGTACTGCGCCTGCGCAACGACCATCGCCTCGTCGAGCTTGCGCAGGTTCTGATCGAACTCGGTCAGGCGCTTGTGGTACTCCGTCTCCAGCGTCCAGGTCAGCAGGCCCTTGAGGCGCTCCATGCGCCGGACCAGCGAACCTTCGAACGGCGTCGATGCGCCCTCGAGGTGCTCCTCGATGTACTCGATCCGTGCCAGAACCGCCATCTCTTCCGGCGTTGCCAGGAACTCCGGCCGCGGCGTCGTCAGGAGGTCATCGCGGCGCTTTACAAGCATCTTGTGCTGCTCTTTGCGCAACCGCAGCCGCGAGTCCAGTTCCCGGAACTTCGCGTCCACATCGGGCAGCAGCGGTTCGTAATGGTCGTGACGGATCACCACCATGTCGTCGAAAGCGTCGAAACTCGTTTCCCAGCTCAGGAGCTTCCTGCGCAGGTCTGCGAGGTCGAGATAGTTCTGCAGGCCCGTCTGGAAGTCGTGGGTTGCCAGCAGCTCCATCAGGTAGTAGGTCTCCGGCGTCTCGGGCAGCGAACGCAGGCGGATGACCCAGTCCTTGTCCTTGCGGATCTCCTCGCGGATCAGCGCCTCGAGGAAGCGACCCTCGCGGATGCTCTCGATCGACTCGTTGAGCTTGTCGACTTCCGCGCCGAAGGCGTCGAGCGCCTGGCCGTAACGAATCGCCGCGCGGCCGTGAACGTTCAGCTTGCCGTAGGCATAGGGCAGCGCCAGCATCGCCTCCTGCGTCGCGCCGTCGGTCACCTCGCGATCGGCGAGGATGCTCCACGGCACGATGGCGCGCTCATAGTTCTCTGTGGACAGGCTCGCCCACCCGGCACTGAGCAGCGCCTGGTTCGAAAACGGCCCGTCGAGGCGAACACGGTTCAGGTAGGGCATCGCTGCGTCGTACTCGCCGTCTTCGAGCAGGATCGTACCGAGAACCAAGTTCGCCTTGTCACGAATCGCGAGTTCGGCCGGGTCGTCGGTGTCGATCTGCCCGGCGCGGTCGAGTTGCTCGACGGCCTTCAGGCGCTGGCCGTCCTGCAGATAGGCGATACCGAGATTGTACGCCGCAAAGCCGCCGAAACTCTTCGAGCCCTGCAGCCGCTTCAGGACCTCGAAGGATTCCGTCGGCTTCTCCTGCGCGAGGTATACGTTGGCGCGCAGAAACTGGATGTCGTCGCGGATGGACTCGGGAATCCTGCCATCGATGCGTTCCAGTGCGAGCAGCGCATCCTCCATCTGGCCTTTCTGGAAATGGATGCGAGCAAGGCGGTAAGCCGCGTCGTTGCGGACAACCTCGTCGACGGCGCCCTCGAGCACCGCCGTGATGGCGCGCCCCGCCCGATGATGCATGCGGTAGCGCAGCTCGAAATCGCCGAGCGAGAATTCCGCGTCGTCGATGTGGTACCAGAGCGTGTCGAGTTCGGGCTCGTCGAGCCCGGCGTGCTGCGCGACCTCGGTATCGAGGCGCTCCAGCGCCTCGAAGTAATAGCCCTGGTGCGCGTAATAAAGCGCTTCGCCGAAGTACAGATCCTTCAGCTCTTCACTTTGAACGGGACTCGTTGCCAGGCTGGCTAACAGCAGGAGCCCGATCCTTGAGAACGGTGCTCGGTACATGGACTACCAGTCTCCGACCTGTATCCCGCTCTTGCCTAGCCCTGGACCGGCCAGCGTGATGCCCAGCGCCTTGGGCTCAACGCTCTTGGCGAACGAGAACTGATCGGTCTTGTCGAACTCCGTGCCGTTTTTCAGCTTGCCGATCATCGTAACGCTGAGCTGGTGATCGCCGGTCGGGACGTTGCCGGTGTAGATGCGCTGCACGCCGCCCTTCTGCAGGGCCTCGAGTTCCTTGAAGCTGTAGATGTGGTGCGTCGCGAGTTCGCCGTTGATCTCGATCTTCACGGCATCGAGGCGAAAATCCTCATCGTCCTCGATCGCAACGAAGAGCGCCACCTGGGTATTCGAAGGATAGAGCAGCCGCTCCTCGAGATTGCCGAGCTCGGACGCGATGCTGAGGACGTCGGACTTGATCTCCTGGACCTGACCGTCCAGGCTCCGCATATCGTCCCGCGATATGTCCTGCGCTGCACCTGTTGCGAACGGTCCGCCGGCAAGTACGAGCAGCGCCATCATGCGAATAAGTCTCGGCATCGTATTAAGTCCTTTTCCTGTCTTACATAATCCGTATGCAATTACCGCCATAGAGCGCAACCGTGCCGGTATCGCAGACAGCCGGTAGTGTTGAGCAAAAGGGTGGGTTTATCTGTGAACTGACCCGCAAATCCCGGCGATAGCGGGAATGTGAATCCCGTCACTGTACATCTGCCCGGATCGCCGCATATTCGCAGTCCACGGTCATGATCAGTAACTCGCTCAGCACGGTCCAGGAACTCGGCATCCTCGTTCGCGAGATCTACCTCGCGCCGGGGGAGTTCGTACTGTCCAGGTTCGCCGAACTCGCGCCGGTAACGGCCCGCGACTGGGGCTTCGTCGAGGCTGGCGATGCGTTCGTCGCGGCGGCGGTCGTATCGGGTTTCTTCTGGCTGCTTATGTCGATCATCGCCTGGCGCCTCTACCGATATGGCCGGAGCCTCGCGAGAAATTTCGTCGCTCTTGTTCACACGGCTTTCTATCGCGGCACGCAGGCCGCGGCAGGCCTGAAGACGATGCTGATCTGCAGGCTGAGGGGATTCGTCCCTCGGCGCCATGATGACGGTATCGATGCGGTGCCTGAAATCGACTTCGACGATCTGGACCTCGCCGTGCTGCGCTCGGCGGCGACGCGCGGCCCCGGACTGGCAACGTCGGCGCCGGAGATCGCCGAAAAATTCAGGCTGCGTCCCTCGGAAGTTCAACGCAGCATCGACAAGCTGCGTCAGAACCGGATGCTGGACACCGTCATCGGCTCGACCGAGGGTTATGGTAACTTCCGCCTGTCGCATTACGGCGCGACGTTCATGGCCATGTGGCAACGCCAGCAGGCATCGTGACGTTCGTTACTTGATGTAGCCGGGCCACTGTGCCCACAATCGTCACACTGCGAGAGCGCGTAGTGTTGCGAGATCCATGGCAGGCTGGCTATTCCTGTTGGTTTCCCTTGCCGGCACGGCAATCGTCATCAATGCGGCAAGGCCGCTGCGAGGGCCCGTATCGCTGCTGCCGAGCTGGGCGATCGCTTTCCTCACGCTCGATCTCGCGCTGTTCCACATTGGCCTGGCGCTCGCGATCGCCGCCGGTTTTGCGCTGCTGGGCGCTCTCGAAGGCTGGCCCGGCAAGCTGGCCATGCTCTTGACGCTCGCTTCGAGCGCGTTCCTGTTCGTGCTGTGGTTGCCGAGCCTGCGCGCGGCATCGGTCGCCGAGAGCGTCGCGGCCGAACTGGAACTCGACGACGTCGAGCGCATTCCGAGGAGCCTGCTGTTCAGGCCACTCCCGCGTGTGCGCAATGGCGTCTCGGTCCTGCGCGACGTGCCCTTCGCCCGGCGGGACGGACGCGTTCTCGCCATGGACATCTACCGCGGCTCGGCGCAGGGCGGCAAGCGGCCGGGGCTCGTGTACATCCATGGCGGCGCCTGGGTCCTCGGCGACAAGCGCGAGCAGGGATTGCCGCTCTGCAATCATCTCGCCTCGCTCGGCTGGGTCTGCGCCAACGCCAATTACCGCCTGAGTCCCGGCGCAACCTATCCGGACCACGTCGACGATGCGAATAGCGCCGTGGCCTGGTTGCGTGAGCACGCAGGCGAGTACGGCGTTGATCCCGAATTCATCGCGATCGCCGGCAATTCGGCGGGCGCGCACATTGCGGCGATGACCGCGCTCACGGGCGACTCGGTACAGGCCGTCATTACCTTCTACGGCGTTTACGACCTCACCAACCGCCTCGGCGTGCACGGTTCGGCATTCATCGACCGGCTGATCGGCCCACACGTCCTCAAGGCATTCTTCGATACCGAACCCGACAAATTTCATGCCGCATCGCCGGTGGATCACGTCGCACGTGCGTCGGTCCCCTGGCTCATCCTGCAGGGCGACCGCGACAGCCTCACGCCGGTGCCCGAAGCGCGTGAATTCGCCCGCAGGCTTCGCGAGCACTCGACGCACATGGTGGGCTATGCCGAGCTGCCCGGCGCTCAGCATGCTTTCGACATCTATTACTCGCTGCGAACCCTTGCGGCGGTCGAACTCGCGGCGCGCTTTCTCGCCACGACATACCGCCGCACGGCATCCCGCGATGCTTCGGACAGCGCGTCGAAGGAAGCACGCAGGCAGTCGTAGTAGAACGCCGGGTCGGGCATCATCCGTCGGTCGCACACCGGCGCAATTGTCACCTTGCCGTCATAGATCGTCGCCGCGTGGTTCAGCCCGAGGTGGTCCATGAGCGCGCCCATACTGGTATAGCCGACGAGCCTTGCACCGCAGAGATAAAGCGGCCGCGACGGTCCGGGGTGAACCGAAATGACGGTATTGTGGTTATCGCGGTAGCGCTTCCCGGGGCCGAACTCCGCACCGACTGCCCGGGTGGCGAACGTCATGGCCGCCGACGGCAATACATCCTGCATCTCCGTCATTTCCTGCGCGCTGACCGGCTTCAGCGCCCTCGCTTCCTGCATTTCCTCGCGAATCATCGCGAGGCACTCCAGCGGATCCTCGATGTCCGTCATCAACCGGACGCGTATCAGCTGAACACGATGTCCGGGTACGCCTTCCTGGTCGCGATCGTGCACGTGCAGCGGCACGAGAGCATACAGTGAGCGCGCGGGCAGCTCGTTCTTGTCAGCGAGATATCGCTGCAGGGCGCCGCTGCAGACTGCGAGGATCACGTCATTCAGGGTCGCGTCCGGCAGCGCCTCCCTGATCGGTTGCAGGTCGTCGAGACCGAAGGTGAGCGGCGCGAGCACGCGATGCGGCGATACGGGCTCGTCGAAACGTGTCCGTGGCGCGCTCTGCTGGTCGAAGTGCAGCACGTCGTCCGGCCGTGCCGGGTTCGCACCGAGCCCGGGGATCCTGTCGAACCACGACTGGCCGGTTTCGACAAGTTTGATCGCGTTGTTGAACCAGGCGAGCGCGAGCAGCTGCGTCGCCCCGGGTTCTTTCTCGGAGAACCAGCGCCGCAGGGTCTCCTCGGTTTCGGGCGTCGCTTCGAGATCGTGAAGCGCGACGGTGAAATCGTCTTCGGTGACATCGTCGAGCGCCACGTGATGCACCTTGACCAGCACCGCGAACGCTCCCTCCGGAAGCCACGAGACATTATCGAGGCCGTCGATCACGTACATCTCCCAGACCGGCCGGTGCATGTCCAGCGGGTGCGCGTGCAGGCGCGACGCGAGTATGCAGAACTGCCGCCAGTCGCCCGGCTGCGGCAGCGCGACGTGGCGGACGTGGAATTCGAGATCGAAATGTTCGTCGTGTATCCAGTACGGGTAGTCAAGGTTCAGGGGAACCTCCACCAGCCGTTGCCGAAAGATCCTCGAGGTGCCGATGCGGTCGCGAACGTGCTCGAGGATTCGCTGGAACGTGACTTCCCCGGGCGCAGACGAGGGGTCGTACAGGTAAACCGTCGACAGTTGCTGGTGGCGTCCGGGCTTGTCGGCGTACAGGAAGAACGCGTCGGAACCGCTAATCTGGCGCATCGATGCCTCTCATGCGATCGACAGCGATTGGCGAACATCCGGCGACGGGAATTCGTTCAACGGACGGTCGTACACATCCTGCAGCAGGTTGATCGCGGCCAGCGCCCGCTGCACGTCGGCGGCAAATGCTTCCCTGCGCTGCCTGACGTCGCGATCGCCGCTGTCCAGAAGCCGGCGATGCCGCGCGAGACGCAGCGCGCTGACAAACAGCGGGCGAGACAGTGCCGCCTCCGTGCTGATCTCCTTGCGCAGCAGCATCTCCTTGCCGAGCGCCAGTGCGCCGTCGATCAGCGGGGCTTCCTCGTTCGCGGTAATCGGGCGCCAGCCGCGCTTGACGAGCATGCCGGCCAGGATCCAGTACGCTTCAACGAACGAACGCAGGATGCTCTGCCCGAAGAGCGGCTCAACTCCTGCAGGGAAGCTCGCACCGGAATCCTCCCAGCCCGGATAGCGTTCGTCGAGATAGCGGACCGCGGCGCCAAGGGATTCCTGCTTGGTCTTGAACGAGAACTCGAATTTCAGGAGATCGCGCAGACGCATCAGCTCGCTCTCGAACGCATCGTCCGCACCGCTGCCGAATGATGCAGCGAGTGCAACCTCGGCCAGGGCGCCGTCGAGGAAGTAGTGCACGATGGTATTGCGGTAATACGCGGCCGCCAGCTGCCGCCCCGGAGTGATGATGTACACCGGCGCGGCACCTTCGGCGAAGCACCGCAGCAGGCCGGTCTCCGATAAAGACTGCAACGTGGTCTTCAGATCCTCGACGCTACCGAGGCGCAGGTTGTCCGCCTTCGGCAGGCACCAGCGTTCGATCAGCGCAACGATGTCGCTCGCCTGGCACCAGATCTGCCCGGCATCCAGCGCGCGACCGTTCGCGGCCAGCAGCACCAGGGTCACGAGGTCCGTCAGCGTTATGGGTATCGAGCGCTCGATACGGCTGCAGATCTCGAATGCCAGTTTCTGCACCTGCGAACCCTGCGCGCCGTCGCCCGGCGCCGGGACCGTGTCCGACAGCGCTATCGGCTCCGCGAACCGCACGTACACCCTGCCGTACTTCGACTTCATGCCGGCGATGTAGTCGATGAACCACTTCAGCGATTCCTTGCGCTTGGGCACGCCGTGCTGCATCGCGATGTAGTCGTCCATCTCCGGTATCTGGTCGAAACTGATGGCGACGGGGACAAACAGTGCGTCCTCGATGGATGCCCGCTTGTAGGCGTCCATGACCCAGTGGATCAGCCCCAGTTTCGGTGGCAGCAGCTTCCCCGTTCGGGAACGGGTACCCTCGATGGACCAGGACAGTGGCACGCGCCGCGCCGCAAGGTAGTCGATGAAATACTTCAGCACCAGCTTGTAGACGTCGTCGTCCCTGAAGCTGCGGCGCAGGAAGATCGCTCCGGAGTGCCTCGCAAGCGGGCCGAAACCCGCGAAGTTCATGTTGATACCCGCAAAGATGAGCGGCTGCGGCCGGAATCCCGCATCGTACAGCGTGCGCATGAATACGAAGCCGTCGAGATGCGACTTATGCGACCACAGGAATACCAGCGGGTGCGTCAGTGACAGATCCTTGAGCTTTGCGAGCGCCTCGGTATTGACGTCGAACCCGGGCTCGAAGCTGCGCGTGTACATGAATCGTGCGAGTGCCGCCACCCAGCCGAGGTAGCGGTCGGCCGGGCGCACGGCCAGTTCGTCCAGGCAGTCGTGCGCGTGTCTCTCCACCTCCGCGTAGTCACGTTTCTCGCGTGCGGCAAGTGCGCGTAACGCGGCGAGGAAGCGTTCATCCGTGAAGACTTCGCGCTCGTCGATCGTGGCAACGCGGGAAAGGGCGGATTTCGGTGACATCGCCCGGCCTCAGGCGCTGATAGCGCGTTCCCGGCACTCCGCCTGCCCGAGTGCGTCGAGATACATTTCGCGGATGCGCTCCGCCTGCGGCCCCACGTCGGCAATCTCCCATTGGTCGGTGGGCTGCGGCGGCAGCACGGTGACCTTCACTTCGGCCGGCCGCACCACGACCGCTTTGTAGGGCAGCGCGTCCTGCGCGTTGTGGATGACGATGGGCACGACAGGCACGCCCGCCTGCCTCGCCATGTGAAATGCGCCGAGCTTGAACGGCCCCAGCCTGCCGTCGTGGCTCCGCGTCCCTTCGGGGGCGATCACGACCGAGCGGCCGGACCGCAGCGCATCGACAGCAGGTTTCAGCGCCAGGCGCGGATCGCCGACGTGCTCCCGGTCGATGAACACCGTCCCGGTATAGGTGAACGCGATACCCATCGGCAGCTGGTGCTTGATCTCTTTCTTCGCGACACCGATGACGTCTTCGCGCAGCATGCGCGCCGTGATCAGCACGTCTACGGCGCTCTGGTGGTTGAAGATGAAGACGGCGGGACGGTCCGACCAGAGGTGTTCTTCCCCATCGATAAGCAGTTTGAGCCGCGCGATCGCAGAGGCGACGCTCGTCCAGGCGCTCAGCGAGATATTGGTTGCTTCGCGTTCCGATGCACCGAATACGCGGATCGGCAGGCCGGCCGCGAGGATGGGCAGCGCCGTACCGTAGACCAGCAGGCTGCGGACGACGTCGCCCACGCCGATGGCACCGCGGCTCTCGAGGTGAATGTCCCGCCAGCCGTTCTTGCGTGCAACGACCGCGAGCTTGCTGTCCGCATTGACGGTGACCGGGTGCCCGGCCGCCTCGAGCAGCGGCAGGTCCTCGATCCCGTTGGCATAGAAGTAGCTTTTCCCGAGCTTGACGCCATGCTTCGCGGCGAATTTGCGGGCCGCAAGCAGCTTGTTCTCGCCGAAACAGGGCTCGCCCACGAGCCTGCCCGTGAAGCGCCCTTGCAGCACTTCGAGTTCGGTACAGAGGATGTGCTTCACGCCGAGGCGCTTCGCCACCGGTTCGATCTGGTAGCGGGTTGCCGAACTCACGATGGCAACGGTGTGTCCCTGCCGCTCGTGCTCCTCGAGCATCGCCCGGATTTCCGGAAAGACCTCCGCGGCGAGGTGCTCGCGAGTGACCGTCTCGCCGAGTTCGACGAGTTCGCGTTCTGGCATGCCCTTGAGGTTGCGCGCCGCAGTCGCGATTGCATCGTCGAAACCGCTGACGTTCAGCAGGTAGCGGGTCACCATGTCGCCGAGATCGAACAGCTCCTGTGCGCTGATCTCGCCGTTCCTGAGCCGCTCCAGGAACACGTCCCTGATCGAGTGTGTCGCGATGACGGTGCCGTCGAAATCGAAGAATGCACCTACCTTTTTGCCGCGCATCCCGGCGGCGATTTCCCGGGTAAAGTGCTCGTAGGGCTCCACTTGGCGTCTCCGTGTTCCGCCGCGGCTGCCGATACGGCTGCAAATTTACGATGACCCAAAAGAATATTGCATTCAATACGTACTGTCCCTGCCTCAGGGCCGCTTTCCAGCGGCGTAAAATGGTTCCGTGGATGAGCGTCTAACGGTCTCTCGAATGGCAGCCGAAGACGACAGGCTCCGTACGCAGGCGCAACCGCCTGCCCTCGGCTACGCGATCGCGGAACTGCCGCGGGCCCTGTTCGAACTGGTGTGCCTGCTCCCCGCCCACCTGTTCCTCAAGCGCGCACCTCGCGGCGACGGCCACCCGGTGATCACACTACCGGGCTACCGCAGCGACGACACGGCCATGCTTGCGATGCGCCGGTATCTCGCCCGCTGGGGTTACGCGCCGTATCCGTGGGGGCTCGGCGCCAACCTCGGTATCGGCTACCAGCGCATCGACTACGAGAAGCGCATGCTCGAGAAGCTCGAGAACGTCGTCGAGAAGCACGGCGCGCCGGCAACGCTTATCGGCTGGAGCCAGGGCGGCGTCATCGCCCGCGAGGTGACCAAGCAGAGGCCCGATCTCGTGCGGCAGGTGATCGTCCTCGGCAGCCCGCTCGCCGACGCTCCGGAAGCGACGACGCTGTTCCGGATCTTCCGCAGGACCTCGGCGGAGGAAATCACCAACGAACTGATGAGCGTGATGCGCGAAGTCGCGTCGCCGCTCCCCAACGTGCGCTGTATCTGCATCTACAGCGGCTCGGACGGCATCGTATCGGCGGAGATCGCGCAGGACCTCGTCTCACCGAACGTCGAGAACATACGGGTAACGTCCAGCCACCTCGGCATGGTCGTGAACCCGATGGTCCTGTTCATCATCGCCGACCGTCTTTCGCAGCCGGACGACGACTGGAAACCTTTCAACATGTACACGCTCGACCGCCTGCTAGGTTGGTCGCGCTGAAACGGACAAGCCGATGCTCAGACAATTATCAGGAATGGACTCACTTTTCCTCTTCGCCGAGAACCACCGAGCGCCGCTCGAGGTCGGGTGCCTGCAGATCTACGATCCGTCAACGTCGCCGTCGGGGACGGTTCGCTTCAAGGAAATCCTCGCGACGTTCCAGCAGCGCCTCGATCGCGTCGACCTGTTTCGGCAGAAACTGGTGGAGGTGCCATTCTCGCTGGACTACCCGTACTGGACCGAAGACCACGACTTCGATCTCGAGTATCACGTCCGCCACATCTCGCTGCCGAAGCCCGGCGACTGGGAACAGCTGATGGCCCAGGTTGCGCGGCTGCAGGCCAGGCAGCTCGATCACTCGAGGCCGCTGTGGATGGCGCACGTCATCGAGGGCCTCGAGGGTATCCCGGGCCTGCCGGAGGGCGCGTTCGCGGTGTTCATGAAATTCCATCATGCGGCGATCGACGGCGCCACGGGCCAGGACGTNNGTGGCCGATGCCTCGGCCTACCGGCCGTCCATCGGGCCCGGCGATGGCGAAAGCCCCGGTAGCTGGGGCCTGCTGGCGCGAACGCCGTTCAACACGGCACTGCGATCCACGAAACTGGGCCTCGGCCTGCTCTTCGCGCTCCCCGGCGCCGTGCGCGTGGTGCTGTCACGTAACAAGGCGCCGAAGCCGCCCGTTCCCGATTCGATCTTCAACCCCGCCCGTGTGTCGCCGAACCGTGCAATCGGCGCCCGCTTTTTCGACCTCGAAGACTTCAGGGCGGTCCGCGCGACCTGCCCGGGCGCGACGGTCAATGACGTGGCGTTGACGGTGATCGCCGGTGGCCTGCGCTACTACCTCGAAGCCCGCGAAAGTCTGCCCGACGCACCGCTGGTCGCGGGCTGCCCGATCAACATCGGCAGGCCGTCGGATGCAGCGCAGGGCCGCCCGAACCTGCTCGGCATCATGACGCCGTCGATGCACACCGACATCCGCGACCCGGCAGAACGCCTGCGCGCAATCCGCGACGACACGCTCGGCGCGAAGTCGATGACGGCGGTGCTCGGCAAGGCGACACTGACCCGGATACCGATGAACCTGCCGGCGCCCGTGGCCAGGAGCCTGTATCCTCTGCTAGTGGCGTTGAGCGTGCAGTCAGGGAAGCTGCCCTTCAACACGCTCGTAAGCAACGTCGCGATCGACAGCGCTCCCCTGTATTTTGCGGGCGCGAAGCTCTCGAAGGTCCTCGCGACCGCACCCCCGTTCGATCGGCTGGCGGCTTTTCACGCCGTCGTTTCGTTCGGCGGAGAAGTCTGCATCTCGTTCACGGCATGCCGCGACATGCTGCCCGACCCCGAGTTCTACGCGGAGTGCATCGAGGCGTCGTTCAACGATCTCAAGGCCGCCGCGCTCGGCAAGCCGAAGACGCCGAAGCAAGCAAGAACCGGGAAAAAGGTTGTGGGGAGCAGGCGACAGCCGGCGATCACCGCATAACCATCAGGCGATGTATTCGTCGATCGAGCCCTCGATCGCCGATCGGATGGGTTCGCGGAACATCATCATCGTGAGCCCGACATGCACGTGAACCTCGACGCTGTCGTCGGAGACGAGGATACGGCCCGACACGCCCTTGCCATGGACACGCATGTGGTCACCTTCCCACTCGGCGGTCAAGCCCAGCTTGCCGCCGAGTTCGTCGGCGACCTGGTCGACGCGTCGTCTGGCTTCCTCGACGCCGAGGGAATGTTGGCGTTTGATTTTCAATGGATAACTCGGGTCGCGGGATCGAAAACCGTTCCTACATTAGCAGCTCCCCTTCCGGCACCACAACGGAAAAAAGGGGTGGGCCGCGCTGCGGCCCACCCCACCGGGATCGCGACTACCGGTGCAGCCTGCGGCGCACGAACATGAGCAGTGTCAGGAGCAGCGACAGTCCGGTCGTGCCGCCACCGCCGGAACCGCTGTCCGCGCTCGTCGAGTCGGCAACCAGCGGGTTCGTGCCGAGTACGTTGACTTCCTCGCCGTCCGTCTTGCCGTCGTCGTCGGTGTCCGGATCCTTCGGGTCGGTGCCGTGATCGCGTTCGTCGCCATCGTCGAGACCGTCGTCGTCGGTATCCTTGTCGCGCGGATCGGTGCCGTCTTCGTGCTCGTCACCGTCGTTGACGCCGTCGTCGTCGCTGTCGTCGTCTCGTGGGTCCGTAC
>JABAHS010014532.1_pt3 | contig 27727 bp, 28 predicted proteins | sample 7062111 | NCBI WGS metagenome assembly JABAHS01 (sample SAMN14534600, study PRJNA622989) | marine sediment metagenome | biome: marine biome [ENVO:00000428]; feature: marine pelagic biome [ENVO:01000023]; material: deep marine sediment [ENVO:00002113]; isolation source: pool of 4 deep marine... | reverse complement strand
CTGTCGGCCTTCATGAACAATATCGGCGTCGCCGCGCTGATGCTGCCGGTCGTCGTCGAGGTCGCGCGCCGCACCCGGATCCCGCCGTCGCGCCTGCTCATGCCGCTCGCCTACGCCACCCTGCTCGGCGGCCTCATGACGCAGATCGGCACGCCGCCGAACCTGCTGATCAGTGAGGTGATGGCGCAGAACGGTTTTCGGCCGTTCGCGCTGTTCGACTTCGCCCCGCTGGGCGGCGCGATCATGGCGATCGGCGTCATCTTCGTTGCCATCATCGGCCGCCTGATGCTGCCGAAGATCAAGGCCGACCGCGGCCGGCACCAGAGTCAGCGCAGCCTGCGCAATCGCTACAAGCTGCAGGAGCGAACCTTCCTGCTGCGCGTGCCGATGGATTCGATCCTGGTCGGCAAGACATTGAGCGACACGCGCATCGGTTCCTCGACCGGGCTGATCATCCTGGCGCTCATCCGTTTCGGCCGCAGCGAGACGCTGCCGAGCCGGCAAACCGTACTCCGCGGCGGCGACGGCATTCTCGTCCAGGGCCGCGTCGACCAGTTCCGGGAACTGCAGCGCTGGAGCGACCTCGTCATCGAACGCGAGGCGCCGGTGCTGAAATCGATGGTCGCTGCCAAGGTCGCCTACGCCGAGGTCACGCTGGCGGAGGGATCGCCGCTGGTCGGCGAACTCATTCGACATGCCGGCTTCGGTTCGCGATTCAATATCCGGGTGGTCGGCGTATTCCGCCGCAATCGTTATCGACTGACCAATCTCGCCTACGTGCCGCTCCGCGCCGGCGACCGCATCCTGGTCCAGGGCGAAGTCGACGCTATTGACGACCTGGATCGATTTGCGGACTTCGATGACGCCCAGCGTCTGACCGATGACGCGTTGCTAGAGCGCTATAACACCAACGAACGTATGTTCGTCGTGCGGCTGCCGAAGTACAGCGACCTCGCCGAAGCCACGCTCGAGAAAAGCCGCCTGGCCGACGTGTTCGACTTCCGCGTCGTCGCCATCTTTCGCGACGGCAAGCTCAAAGTGATGCCACGCGGCAGCGAGGTCCTCGAGGGGGGCGACCTTTTGCTGATCGAGGGCCAGCACGAAGACCTCGACGTCCTGCGTGGCCTGCAGGAACTCGAGGTCGAAACGAAGGTGGCGCCGAATCTCGGCGCGCTCGAATCCGAACGCCTGACCCTGATGGATGCGACCCTCGATCCGCGCTCGAGCCTGGCCGGCAGGACGGTCGGCGAGCTCAACTTCCGTGAGCGTTACGGCATCGAACTTGCCGGCATATGGCGCGAAGGTGGTCCGATCGGCGTCGATCTTGCAGATGAGCGCCTGCAGGTCGGTGACGCCCTACTGCTCCTCGGGCCGCACGATCGGCTGCAATTACTGAGCAACGACCCCGACTTCCTGATCCTGACGCCGCTTGGCCAGGCGCCGCCGGATACCCAGCGGGCGCCGCTCGCCGCGCTCATCATGCTGGCCGTCGTCCTGAGCGTAATGTTCGCGGCTGCGCCGATCGCCATTGCCGCCGTCGTCGGCGGCAGCATCATGGTGCTGACCGGCTGCCTGACGATGGAGCAGGCGTATCGCGCGATCGACTGGCGCGCGATATTCCTGATCGCCGGCATGCTGCCGCTCGGGACCGCCATGCAGGACACCGGCGCCGCATCCTATCTCGCGGAACAGGTCATGTTGTTGCTGGGTGACGCCGGTCCGTGGCCGGTGATCGCCGGGCTCTACGTCCTGACCGCGATGGCCACGATGATCATCCCGACCGCGGCGCTGGTCGTGCTCATGTCGCCGATCGTGCTGTCGGCGATGGCGGAGATGGGTTATGCGCCCGAGACGGCGATGATGGCCATTGCGATGGCGGCGTCGGCCAGCTTCACGAGCCCGATCTCGCACCCGGCCAACATCCTGGTGATGGGTCCGGGCGGCTATCGTTTCGTCGACTACATCAAGGTCGGCGTGCCGCTGACGCTCTTGGTCTTCGTTACCGTAATGCTGCTGCTGCCGATCCTCTGGCCGCTAACGCCCGTTCCGCAATAACCGGCCGCTACGGCTGCAGTATCGTCGAGCCGGTGGTCTTCCTGCCTTCCAGGTCGATGTGCGCCTGCGCCGCATTCTCAAGCGGATAGCGCTGGTTGACGTCGACCGTGACCACGCCCTGCAGCATGACGCCGAACAGTTCGTCGGCCGCCGCCAGCAGGTCCTCGCGGCTCGAGATGAAATCGAACAGCACGGGCCGGGTGACGTACAGCGAATGCCGCTTGGCGAGTTCCGCCGGCGCGAACGGATCGACCGGACCCGTCGCATTGCCGAAAGTAACCATGACACCGTGCGGGCGCAGGCAATCGAGCGAGGTCATGAAGGTTTCCTTGCCGATCGAGTCGTAAACCGCGGCAACGCCCTCACCGCCCGTCAGCTCCCTGACCGCACCGGCGACATCATCGTGGTCCGCCATGATGATGTGGTCGCAGCCCTTCTCGCGAGCCCGCTCCGCCTTGTCTTCCGTGCTGACGACGCCGATGACGGTCGCGCCGAGATGTTTCGCCCACTGGGCGGCCAGCGAACCGACGCCACCGGCGGCTGCGTACAGCAGGATGTTGTCGCCGGGCCGGACCGGGTAGCTGCGCCGCAAGAGGTACCACGAAGTGAGTCCCTTGAGGAGCACGGCTGCCGCATGCTCGTCCGGGATCCCGTCTGGGATCGGCACCAGCCGGCTTGCCGGGTAGTTCCTGGCCGTGGCGTAAGCGCCGAGCGGCAGACCCGTGTAGACCACGCGATCGCCCGGGGACACGTCGGTGACGCCGGGCCCGACGGCCTCGACGACGCCGGCCCCTTCGGAACCGAGCACCAGCGGCAGGTCCAGCGGGTACAGACCGGTCCGATGATAGGTGTCGATGAAATTGAGGCCGATCGCCGTATGCCGGATCGTGGCCTCGCCTTCTGCCGGACCAGGGACATCGACCGCTTCGTACGTCAGTACTTCAGGGCCGCCATATTCGTGAATTCTGATTGCCTGTGCGTCCATGGCGCGAGCATAACCGAGTGCCGGCGACAAATTAAGCCGCAATGCACGTAGAATCCGCTCGATGAATCACATCGTCATCATCGGGGCAGGACACGGCGCCGGCCAGGTCGTTATGTCGCTCAGGCAGAAAAAATTCGACGGGCAGGTCACGCTGATCGGCGAGGAGCCCTGGTATCCCTACCAGCGCCCGCCCCTGTCCAAGAAATTTCTGGCCGGCGAGCTGCCGGCCGAGCGGCTGTTCCTGAAGCCGGAATCGTTCTATGACGATCCGTCGACCAGCGTTCTGCTGAATCGACGCGCGACTAGCATCGACCGTGATGCAAAACAGGTAACCACCGACGATGGCGAGACGCACCACTACGAGGGGCTGATCGTGGCGACGGGAAGCAGGCCCCGGCGACTCGACGTGTCGGGCGCCAACCTCACCGGCATCCATTACCTGCGCGGCATCGACGACGTCAATGGCATCCGCAATGACATGAGCGAGGGCAGTCGTATCGTGATTGTCGGCGCTGGCTACATCGGCCTCGAAGTTGCCGCGGTGGCGCGGCAGTGCGGCATGGAGGTCACGGTTGTCGAGATGGAGAGCCGCGTGATGAGCCGGGTGGTGTCGCCAGAGCTGTCTGCCTTCTACCAGCGAGTGCATGCCGATCACGGCGTCAGGATCCTGTTGTCGACCGGCGTTACCGGATTTTCCGGGGCTGGTCGGATCGACGGCGTGACGCTCGACAACGGCGAAACGCTCGACACGGATATCGCGGTGATCGGCATCGGCATCGTGCCGAACGTCGAACTGGCGCAGGAGTGCGGACTCGAGGTGTATAACGGGATCGCCGTCGACGATCACTGCCGGACGAATGACCCGAATATTTATGCGATCGGGGACTGCACCTGGCATCCCAATGCGCTGTTGGGCCAATGCCTGCGGCTCGAATCGGTGCACAACGCCGTCGAGCAGGCGAAAACGGCGGCGGCGAACCTGCTCGGCGAGGACGTTGCCTACGCGCAGGTGCCATGGTTCTGGTCGGACCAGTACAACCTCAAATTACAGATCGCCGGCGTGTCGCAGGGCTATGACGAGGTCGTCGTCCGCGGTGACCCGCAAGCGCATGCTTTCTCCTGCCTGTATCTGAAGGAAAGCGAGCTGATCGCGGTCGATGCCGTCAATGCGCCGAGAGACTACCTGCAGTGCCGGAGCCTGATCGCCGAGCACGTCCGCATCGACCCGGCGAAGCTCGCCGACACGACCATGCAGCTAAAGGACATGGTCTAAATAAAGGGCAAGGGCTCGCCGTGCTGATAGGCATGCGCGCGATGCAGGCCCTGGAGTCTCTTCGTCATCTCGCCCGCTTTGCCGTCACCGATCGTCCTGCCGTCGGCTTCGAGTATCGGCGTCAGTTCACCCATCGTGCCGGTCGTGAACGCTTCGTCGGCGGTGTAAAGTTCCGTCAGTGACAGGTTCTTCTCGCGCGCGCGGATACCCTCCTCCTTCGCGATGTCGAGAATCATCTGCCGCGTCAGTCCGGGCAGGCAGGCATCGGCGAACGGTGTCAGCAGCTCTTCGCCCCGGACCATGAAGATGTTGGTGTCGTTGGTCTCGGAAATAAAACCGTGAACATCGAGCATGACCGCGCTATCGACGCCGGCGACGTTGGCATCGATCGCCGCAAGGATGTTGTTGATCAAGTTGTTGTGATGAATCTTGGAGTCGACGCATTGCGGCGTGTTGCGACGGATCGCCGACGTGACCACGCGTATGCCGTCGTCCGAATAGATCGGCGGCTTCCACTCTGCGAGCACGATCAGCGAGCAGCCTGACTGGTTGAGCTTCGGGTTCATGCCGGAGGTGATCTTCTCGCCGCGGGTCAAGGTCAGGCGAATATGTGTGTCGTCGGTCATGCCGTTCGCTTCGAGCGTCGAGTGGATCGCTTTGCGGATGTCGTCCGAACCGGGTATCGCGGCGAAAGCCATGGTATGTGCCGAGTTTTGCAGGCGCTCGAGATGCGCGCCGAGTGCGGCGATGCGCCCTTTGTAGACGCGCAAACCTTCCCATACGGCATCGCCACCCTGCACGACGCTGTCGAAAACCGACACGCGGGCTTCGTCTCGCGGCACTAGCTGGCCGTTGACGTGAACGAGGATGTCGGCATTGCGCGGATCAGGCAGTTTCACTTCGGTTGTCCTCTAGGTGGCGGATCCGGGGGCGCGGATCGCGTGTGCGAACAGCATCTCGTACCAGGGCGCGCACTGCTCGAGCAAGGGCTGCAGGCGATCCGGAAACCCGGTCTTGTGCTGATAGGCCGAAAAACCGGTGCTCTGGTGCACGGTGTGATACCAGTGCGGCGCCCAGCAGCCGTCCTCTTCGCGGGGCCCGGTTTTCCAGCGCAACATCTCCTTGTAATACGGAATATCCAGATGCCGGCAGAGCGCGGCAAGCACGCTCGCCGGATCGAGCAGCAGCTCGCGGGAATCGATAACCGCCGGCGTCTGTCCCGCGGCGACGAGTTCCTCGTAAAGCCCCCACTGCATCTTCAGGCCGGTATCGGCCAAGCCGGCTTCCGGCAGCTGGATGGTCAGCGACGGCAGCATCTGCTCGGGATCGCGGATCAGGAAAACATTTTGCGTGCGGGTAAGGAATGCCTTGTCTACATCGACGAGATGGTGCGCCATCTGCTTCATGAACAGCAATGCCGGGTTGTCCGCCGATTCCGCGAGCAGCTTGCGCATGACTCGGTCGCCGTCGCAGTCGACTTTGGCCATGACGTCGTCGCCACCCGGGTGCACGGTTCCGGTAACGCGTAGAAAGTGTCCGTAAAGCGGCTCATCGACCACGCGAGTATCCGGACGCTGGGCGAAGCTGTACATCAGGGCGGTGGAGACGTTCCGGGGTCCGGACCAGAGACAAACGGCTTTCATCGATAGGTTCTTGAATTGAGATGCTGCGCGCTCGCAGCGCTGCAACATCGGGACGGGGATTGTACTGAAATGCAGCAAATTGTGCGCCAGGTCACAATTCAAATCGCCCGAAGTGAGCGGCCCTTGCAATTTAACTAAACTTTCACCCGTATGACGCCGTCTTCGGCGACGCTTGGGTGGGCAAATTGATCAAAACATTCCTCATCGCAACGATTCTCGGCGCACTCGGTGCGGGCGCGCTAACCTGGTACATACCGGCTGTGGACGTGCATCGGGAGCGCTCGATGATCTCAGTGCAACCGAACGGCGGTAATGTCGAAGAATTCCATATCAACCTGCCACGTGACCGGATCATGGTGGGCCTGCCGAATCCGGATGCCGCGATTCCTGCTGCCCTCGAATGGCCGGGCCAGCAAGCGTTGGGTGATCTACAGGCCGAGATCTTCAAGATTCGTGACGGCAATAATGCGGTGGTCGGCATTGGCAGCCGGCTCGCGAGCGCGGACGAAGAAACCGGCACATTTATCGAATGGGCCCTGCACTTCCCGGCCCGCGGCACCGTTTATGTGGAGATGGAAATCACGCCGTCTGCTGACGGTTTGCGCACCGGCAACGTAATTTCGGGAACCCGTGATTTCGCATTGTTGAGCGGTTCGCTTCGCGAGCAATTCATCGGCGAGGTCGAAGGCAATGACGACGTACAGAGCCGCATCCGCCTGGAAACCATGCTGGTCGGCCCGCTGGGAGAGGCATCATGAAGTATGCGATCTCCATGGGTCTCGGCCTGATCACCGGTGCGGTCTTGTTCGCACTGGGGCTTTTTTACAACCCCTTCGTCGGACAGCCATCAGTCTCCCCGCTGGCCGTCACTGACGAACGAGTTGTCGACCTGTCTTTCTCCGCGGTGCCGGCCGATGCCATTCTCTACACGGATCACGGCGAGACCATCGTTGCGCCGCGTCCCGAGCGCGTCGCCGAGCTGTGGGAACCCGCGGTCTATAACACGACCCTGTTCGTAACCTTGCTGGAAGACAGCCGCGGCGGCACGGCCGGCGTCGGCATCAAGTTCCAGTCGGATTCGGAGGCCACGAAGATCCTGGAGGGCGAGGCGCTGGCCAACAGCGTTTGGCACGTATACCTTCCGGGCAAGGGCACGATGCTGATCGACCAGACCGAGAACTACTGGTCCTATATCCGGGATGTCGTCATTCCGGCACGTTGGAGTTCGGGCAATAACTGGCGCGGATCATTCCACCGCGTCATGACCAGCGGTCCGGGTTCGCTCGGTACAGCGCGAGTATCCGGTGGCAGCGGCATCCTGAGTGGCATCATTACCGAGTCGGTCGAATCGCTGACGGCCGCGGGTTATTCGGCGGCAACGGGTCCCGTGTCTATGTCGGGCAGCCTGACGATTTCCATCCCGCAACAGGTAGCGTCACAGGATTGATGGAGCGCGCTATTCGGCGCAACCCTGCGCGGAATAGTAGCGCTTGAGATACTCATCGAAACTGATCTCATCCGCTTGCTCTATCGCGGCCTGCCGCGCAATAGACGCCTCCGCTTCGTCCGTGTAAACGCGCAGTCGCTCGTCGTCGAGCGCAGCGAGCGCGGCAAAGTAGGCTTTGTGACCCTCGGCCCGCTCCATCGCAAAATGGTAAAAGCCGACGCTGTTGTCGCGCATGTCCTGGAGGAGCCGGGCTGACGGCGTCGCATCGGGGTCGTCAACCAGCGCCGATTGCGCGTCGACTGCCTGCGCATAGGCGTCGCCCCCTTCGCCCCGGTCGATAATCTCGGCAATCGCCCGGACGTCGTCGATGATCTCTCTCGCCCAGTCGCGAAGCCCGATCGATTCCCCGTTTCGGATCAGTTCGAGAGCCGGGTCGCGTCCCTCGTTTGCAACCCGCCCGTGGTTGGTATGCATCTCGGCGTAGGTACCGTCGTCCAGCGGCGGACTGTCGTGAAGCATGCAATAGATCAGGAAGGCTTCCAGGAAGCGCATGGCATTCTGATTGATGCCTGCCGGATCGAATGCATTCACATCGATCGACCGCACCTCGACGTACTCTACGCCGCCGCGACGCAGTGCCGCAGTCGGCCGCTCGCCGGAGCGCGCGACGCGTTTTGGCCTGATCGGGCTGTAATACTCGTTCTCGATCTGCAACTGACTCGCACGCAGCTGGCGATACTCGCCATTGACCTTGACGCCAATCTTCTCGTATGCCGGCTCGGGTCTGCAGATCGCCGCGGTCAGGTCGTCGATGTACTCGTCGACGGAATTGAGCGAAATGCTGAGTCCCGCCTGCGTATTGTTGCTGTAGCCGAGATCGCTCATCCTGAGCGAGGTCGCGTAGGGCCGGTAGACGGTGTTCTCGTTGAAGGCATCGAGATCGTTCTCTGCACCGCCGAGGAATGACTTGCAAAGCGCCGGTGAGGTGCCAAACAGGTACAGCGCCAGCCAGCCGAAGCGGCGGAAATTCCGCACGAGACCCATATAGGCTTCCGAGCGGAAATCGTCACCCGACAGGGGCGACGCTTCGAGGCTTTCGTATTCCGGCCAGAACGCCTCGGGCAGGGAGTAATTGAAGTGCACGCCGGCGATCGTCTGCATGCGCCGGCCGTACCGGTAACCGAGGCCGTTGCGATACACCGTTTTCATGCGACCGACGTTCGATGATCCATATTGCGCGAGCGGAATGTCCTCGTCGTTCGCCATCAGGCAAGGCATGCTCGTGACCCACAGCAATTCCTCGCCGATACGTTCGTAGGTAAACTGGTGTATCTCGCAAAGGACCCGCAGCGTCTCCCAGGTATTCGCATGCGCCGGGGTGACGAACTCGAGCAGCGCTTCGGAAAAGTCCGTCGTGATGAAGCCGTTCGTCAGTGCCGAGCCGAGCGCGACAGGATGCGGTGTATCGGCAAGCTTGCCGTCAGCAAAAACGCGCAGCGATTCCTTCTCTACGCCTTTTCTGCCCCCGGCAATGATGCTCGCGGAACCGCGCCCGGCAAGCCTCTCGATCCTGTCCTTGACCAGACGATCCAAGTCAATGGCCCTGCACGTTTGCGCGATCGCTTATCATCCGGCGACTATACAGACGCGCTCTGGACGTGCCAATTGACGCCTGGCAAGACTCTTACCGGCGCTTCCCGTTCCTGAAACGGCTGTTCTGTCGGCACCAATCGCTGAGGTGCTTCGCCGTCATGGCGTAGCCGGAACTAAAGCCGCGAAGCGGGCAGCCGCGCTCATTGCGAGAAATATCCCTGGGTCACGCGCGGCGTTACATCAGGAATCGAGCAAGCATGTATCATCCGCAGTGACGGCATCAGCCTGCGAGGAGAGTGAATACCAATGAGCGATTCGAAAGAGCGCCGACTGCGGGACGCAGCGTCCGGCCCCGGCACGCTGATCAGCCAGGGCTGCAAAGTCGAGGGCATGCTTAGCGGTGCCGGAAACTTCATGATCAATGGTGAAGTCGACGGTGAGTGTGATGTAGACGGATCGGTCACCCTGGCCCAGGGCGGTTACTGGAAGGGGGTCATCCGAGCGACATCCGTCATCGTCGCCGGATCCATTGACGGTGACATCGTCGCTGCAGGGCCGGTGGAGATCGGCGACACCGCGAGAATCAGCGGAACGGTGACCGGCGAAGCGATAGCGGTCGCGGAAGGCGCCGTCGTCGAGGGCGTGATGAAGACGACCGTGAAGAGCGCGCCCCAGGAATTCGTCGAGAAACGACGGCCCGAATCGGACGCCGCAGACTGAGTCAGTTACAAGCCGTCGGGAAAGACGGAAATCTCCACGCGGTTGTTGGCCGCCGCGATCCTGTTCCAGGCATCGGCCGTAATGCCATCTGTCGACAGCGGGTAATCGAGCAATGGATCCGAGTTGCCCATCGAAACAATTTCATAACGAATACGTCCTCCCGAACGCTCGTCTGCCAGCCGTATGAAATTGGCGAATGCCACTGACTGGCCAAGCCCCATCTCGTACGCCTCGCCGGGGGCAACCCCGATCGTATCGCAGTCCGCGGCAAGCAGGTCGGCTGCCGGCGCATAACCGTCGGTTCCGGCGACCGTCAGGCAATAATCGGCCACGTGCGTCTCGATCCGGATCACGCCGGCAAAATTGATCGTCAGCAATTGCTCGGTGAGTTGCTCGACGACCTGCAATCGATCATCGCCCAAGGGTAACTCTCCGAAGCGATACGCCGCGGACTGATTGGCGCCCCACTCGAGGCTGCTGATCGCAGCCGCATACATGGCGTCAAGGGACTGCTGGTAGTCCCCCATTTGCCGGAGAACCTGTACCGAGTCCTCGGCCTCGGCGATGCGCTGGGATTCGAAGGCCCGCTGCAGTTCGGCGTTTTGCGCCTGCATCTCCTGCCAGCTCTGCTCCCTCTGCCAGTAAAGCCAGGCGAAGATCATCGTGAAAACCGTGAGCACGACAACGGCTGCGCGCATGAAACCCGACGCCGTCGTTTCTTCATCGTCAGGCGTTTCCTCTGCCTCCTCGACTGACGCAGGCCGGATCTCGTCAGCGACGCGGGTGGCAATCGCCTCGTAACTGTCGAGCAGGTCTCGGCGGATGATGGCACGCTGTTGCTCGAACAAGTCCTTGATCATGATCCTGAGATCCTGGTCAAGGGTTTCGAGCGCCGGAAATTCGCCGCTGGTCTCTGTCGACGGTTTCTCCTGCGCCGGCTCCTCCTCGCCGTCTTCGCCACGGATGACTCGCAGGGACTGCAGAACCTTTGAAACCTCGACCGGCGCGATCTTCTTCGGCAGCACGCCAACGGCCCCCAGCGCCCGCGCCTGGCCGACATAGACTTCGCCTTCCTGCGAGGTGTACATCATGATCGGGATCGTGGCGGTATCCGGATTGCGCTTGATCGCTGACACCGCCTCGAAGCCGTCCATGCCCGGCATCAGGTGGTCCATGAAGATGACGTCCGGACGGTGCTCGGTGAGGTATTCGAGCGCGTCTTCCGCTGACTCCGCGGTATCGACGTCGAGCTCGTGGGTTTCGAGCATGCGCTTCAGCACGATCCGCGCGGACCTGGAATCGTCAACAATCAGTGCCGTTTTGCTCACCAGTCATACCCCGATCAGACAGGCAAAAACGTCAGAGGGCCAGGCAGCCTCGCGACTTTTCAGCCTGATTCGGGCGAAGCGGCCACAGCCAGACCGCGGAATCACCGCAGGTCTGCGGATCCACGAGCGCCCAAGTCGCCCGATTATGTCACGAGAAAGCCTCAATTCGTTGAAATTTGTCGCATTTCACGTCGAATCGGGTCGATTAATCCGTCGCTCGTCCTTTAACGCGATGGTAAACTGGTCGCACGGCGAAAATGCTGCAGCAGGGCGCTCTCCTGGCCCTCTCGGCGACTGGTCGAAAACAATAAAAAAAATACCGCCCGGCGCCGGATACATGACGGCAATGCCGGGGTCAAAAGGTCCATATGGCCGGCAGAATCCTGTCCAGATACATAGTCCTGGTGTCGATCATTGCGCTTGTCGGCATCGGCGTCATATTGGCGCTGTTCTATGGCCAGTACCGGTGGATGACCTCCGGCATCGTCTCGAGCAGCGTCGAACAACATGGCGAAAGTCTCGCTGCGAGCTTCGAGCGGCGCGCCCGCGGCCAGCTTTACCGCCTCGCCGTGGCGATCTCGGAAGGCGATGTGCAATCGGCTAGCGCGGCCCTTCCCCTGCTGGACGCGGCAATCGCCGACAGCGAGACCCTGATCGGCCTCGGCTATTCCCATGAAGATGGCTCGACCAGTGAATCGGGCGTAGCCGGCATGGAGTCCTCCGACGAGAACATCCTGTGGGCCCCGGAGCGCCTCTTCATGAAATTCCCGGTGATCCGCGGGGATACGAATGTCGGTTCGCTGTCCGGCAGTTTCGACCTGGCCACCCTGATTCGTGAATCCGAGGATTTCGAGAAGCAGCTTATCGAACTCGGCGCGCAGAGCCGGCAGACCGGTTTCCTCTCGATCGGCGCGGTCACCCTGATCACGATTTTGCTATGCGGATTCGTAATCTGGCTGATCGCAAAATTGCAGGCCGAACGCATTCGCGCATTGAAGATCCAGGCCGAGAAGCTCCGCGACGCCGACTTTGGCGAACGCCTGACTGTCCGGGGCGGAGACCTGCTGGCCGACCTTGCAGCCGTCTTCAATGACATGCGCGACAAACTCAAGCTGACCACCATCTCCCGCGATTACGTGGACAGCGTGCTTTCCAGCATGAACGAGGCGATCATCGTGACCTCGCCGGAGGGCAGTATCACCCGGGTAAATGCTGCGACCAATCGCATGCTCGGGTATACGGACTCGGAACTCGTGGGTCGTCATATCGACCTCATCGTCGACACCAGGAATGGTGGTTCCCTCGAAGCCGATATGCGAACCGGAATCCCGCGTGAAGCTTTCCTGATATCGCGCGCGGGCGAGCACATCCCAATCTCGTATACGAGCTCGTCGATCCAGGCGGAAGGCGATTTTCTCGGCCATCGCATCTATGCGGCGCAGAACATCACCGAAAGACGCAAGGCGGAGAAACGCATTCGTTATCTTGCCCGTATCGACGCGTTGACCAAGGTGCCGAACCGGATGCAGTTCCAGCACCTGCTGCAGCGCGCCATCGCCAGCAGCAAACGCAAGGACAGGTCGATTGCGTTGTTTTACATCGACATCGATAACTTCAAGGAGATCAACGATACCTTCGGGCACCTTGCCGGAGACACGACCCTGGAAACGCTGACCGAGCGCCTGAAAGATACCCTGCCTGACGAGACCGTGATCGGCCGACTCGCGGGCGATGAATTCGCGGTCATCTTTGACAAGATCGAAACCGACGATATAGATCGCAGCAGCGTGGACAAGCTGGCCCGCAAGCTGCTCGACCGGCTGGCCGAGCCATTTCTGGTGCAGGGACACGAGGTGTTCATGACGGCCAGTATGGGCGTGGCTTTTTATCCCCTCGATGCCGCCAATGTCATTGATCTGATCAGGAACGCGGATGCGGCGCTCTACCACGCCAAAAAGTCGGGCGGCAACGTTCACTCGTATTACAAGCCGGAGATGAACGAGGCAGCGGTCGAGCGATTGATGACCAAGAGCAAGCTGAAGCGCGCGTTCGAGCGAGACGAGCTGCTGGTCCATTATCAGCCCAAGTACAACCTGCAGACCGGGGCGGTCATTGGCGCGGAGGCGCTCGTCCGCTGGGAACTGCCCGAGCGGGGTATCATCCTGCCGTCCGACTTCATCCCGCTGGCCGAGGAGACGAACCTGATCATCGAAATCGGCGAATGGGTCCTCGATCGGGTCTGCGAGGATTTCAGGTTCTGGCAGCGCTCGGTTTCCTCGCCGGGACGCGTATCGGTGAACCTGTCGCTCAAGCAGCTGCGGCAACCGAACTTCATCAAGCGCATCAGCTCGATCCTGCGCAGCTACGAAGTATCGCCGACATCGCTGGAACTCGAGATCACGGAAACGACCCTGATGGAGAACCCGGATCGCACGATCAAGATCCTGGACCAGCTCTACGCGTTGGGTCTGCATCTCGCCATCGACGATTTCGGCACGGGTTACTCGTCGCTCAGCGCCTTGCAGCAGTTCCCGATCAGCACGCTGAAGATCGACAAATCATTCGTACAGGATGTGGCGCGCAACGCTGACGACGCCACGATCGTCGGCACCATCATCCACATGGGTCAAAGCCTCAACATGGACGTCGTCGCCGAGGGCGTCGAGTCCGAGGAGCAGCTCGCATTCCTGCAGGCGCACGACTGCACCTATGTGCAGGGGCTGCTGTTCGGCGATCCGATCAGTTCGGACAGCTACCTGGAACTCCTCGTCGCCCAGGCTGAGGGTAAGGATCAGTACAGAACGCTGTTTGCATAAGGCGGCGACACTGCTTCTAGGTACATGATTTTCAAGCTATTTGCCTTCACGTTTCACTCGTCATGGTCGATATGCTTAAATACCCCGGCATCTCCGTAAAGCTTAATCGCAAGCTGCCGCCTCGACCGGACAGCCGCCAACCAAGAAGTCATGAACATGAAAAAATTGATCAAAATTGCGCTCAGCCTCTCCATTCTGTTCGGTGCCGGCCAGGCTGTCGCCTGCGACTACCCCGATCGCGTCATGATCCCGAACGGCAATACCGCGACCAAGGAAGAGATGATCGCGGGCCAGCGCGGCGTCAAGGAATATGTCGCGAACATGGAGGTCTACCTCGACTGCATCGTCGAGGAAGAGAAGCAGGCCAGGGAAGCGCTGTCGGAGCTGCCGCCCGAAGTCGAGCAGGAGCGCGAAGACATGCTGAACAAGAAGTACAACGCGGCCGTTGATGAAATGGAGCGGGTGGCCGCGCAGTTCAATGCAGAAGTGCAGGCATTCCGCGCCCGCGACGACGGCTAGACAGGTCAAGAGATCATAAAAAAGCCCGTCAGATGACGGGCTTTTTTTTGCGCGAAGTGAGTCGCTACAGTGCGTCGATTTCCCGCTTAAGGTCGAAGCGATTTTCGGTGATGATCCTTTCGAGAACCTTGATCCGCTCCTCCATCTGCTCGATCTTGGCCAGGGTTTCACCGAAATCCTCGTCGATCGGAACGGGCTTCTTTCGCTGTTTCAGCCAGGTCTCGATGATGTTTGCTGTCATGACGATCGAGACCAGGATCAGGACAAATACCATTGCGCTGTTCATTGAGCGGTTCCCTTATTGAGCAGCATCAGCTCAAAGTTTTCGAAATTCCTGGTCCAGGTCGAACCTCGACGAGGTTACATACCTTTCGAGTCTTGCCAATCTGCTGTCCAGTGACTGGAAACGCCGCTTCACGTCGCTCACGGTCTGCGCCGGATCTGAACGCACGGCCCGCTGGAACTCGGCATCATAGCCCGGCCTCGATGCGGGGTCCGGCGCCGCGGGGAAGAGAAACACGATGGCGAAATAGACAAGCAGGGTGAGCGGCATTGCCATCAGTAGCGAGATGAATGCGAGAAACCTGGTGATCCGCAGATTGAATCCGAAGTAATCCGCCAGTCCCGCGCACACGCCTGCCACCATTGCCTTGTCGCGATTCCGGTAAAAGCGCCGCCGCGGGTAAGCATCGTAGTGGCTCATGAATGACTCCAGCGATCATGACAACGAGAACGACGCCAGAACTCATACTCCTCACTGCGGCCGGAATAGATCAACGGTTTCTCCTTCAGGAGCAGCGTGGCGCCGATATAAATCAACGCGGTTGCCCAGAAGAACAGAAACAGGCTGATGATGGCGATAACCCGCACCGTGCCGATATTGAAATTGAATCGTTCGGCCAGCCCGGCGCAGACGCCGAAGATCCAGCCGTTCTCCCGGTCTCTGTACAGGCCCGTGAACGGGCCGTAGTCCAGGTTCCAGGTGTCCTTGCTCATATTTTTCTCCTCCAGTCGGGCAATTCACTGTCCAGGATGGTTTCCAGGCTATCCAGCCTTCGCTCGAGGCGTTGCGACAGTTGCCAAAGCTCCTCGAGCATTTCTTCGTCGCCACCCGATATTTCCCGGGACTGCTTCCATTTCGTGATGAAGTGCAGAACGATAAATAAGGGCGCCGGTATTACCAGGAATACGATCAGCGCGATCGTCAGCAGTTGGTCGATGCCAAAGCCCAATTAGCTGATCTCCGATTTCGGCGCGGTTTCCGCCGAAACCCGCCTCTTCAAGTCGTCGAGTTCGCGTGCGATCGATTCCTCGGCCTCGAGCCCCGCGAACTCGTGGTTCAGATCTTTCGGCAGCCCGAGGTCGTAAGCCTCGATGCGACCCTCGACGTCGTCGATTCTTCGGGTGTACTGCTCGAAGCGGATCATCGCGTCGTCGATCTTGTAGTCGTGAATCTTCTTGCGAGCGGCGAGCCGGCTGTTCGCCGTCTTGTGGCGGGCAAGCAGCGCTTTCTGCCTGGCCTTCGCATCCTCGAGTTTTTTCTCGAGCCTGGAGATGTCGTCATTTAGTTTTGTCAGACCCTCATCGACCGCGGCGTAGTCCGAACGAATGGCCTCGGCTGCCGCTGCGGCCCGCGATTTTTCGACCAGCGCCGCTTTGGCCAGATCCTCGCGCCCTTTGCGCAGCGCCAGTTCAGCCTTGGCGTCCCACTCACCCTGCTCCTTGTCGAGATGCGTCAACTTGCGATTCAGATCCTTCTTGTCTGCGATCGAGCGAGCAGCCGCCGAGCGGACTTCGACCAGCGTGTCCTCCATCTCCTGGATCATCAGACGCACGATCTTCTCGGGATCCTCGGCCTTGTCGAGAATCGCGTTGATATTCGAGTTCACGATGTCGCTGAATCTCGTGAATATGCCCATGGGATGTTCCTCTTTTTTGGTTCAGGTTCGAATCTTATGTTGCAGCTTCCGTGCCAACCTGGCGAGATATTTTTAACACATTGTTTTATATAAGAAAACTCGTGTGGTGAAGGTGTTTCTGCTACCGGCCAATTTAGTCTTATTTGCTAACTTTTTGCATTTTTGACTCATTATTGGTGAGATTGGCCGATGGCAGCAGATCGCCCTACGCAACACATCATTGGCGAGGCGCCGGCATTCCTCGAGATGCTGGAGCATGTATCCCGCGCGGCCCCCCTGTCGAAACCGGTTCTCGTGGTCGGCGAGCGCGGCACCGGCAAGGAATTGATCGCCTCGCGACTGCATTTCCTGTCCAAGCGCTGGGAACAGCCCCTCATCAAGGTCAATTGCGCTGCGTTGACCGAATCGATCCTGGAGTCCGAGCTTTTCGGTCACGAGGCCGGCGCGTTTACGGGGGCTGCGGCCAGGCATGTTGGACACTTCGAGCGCGCAGACGGCGGTACGCTGGTCCTCGATGAGCTTGCGACGATTTCCTTGCGGATGCAGGAGAAGATCCTCCGCGTCATCGAGTACGGTGAACTGCAGCGGGTGGGCGGTAGTGACACCATCCTGGTCGATGTCCGCATTGTCGGCTCTACCAACGCCGACCTCCTGGCGCTGGTTGCCGAAGACCGGTTTCGCGAAGACCTTCTCGACCGACTGGCATTTGACGTCATCACGGTGCCGCCGCTTCGCGAACGGACCGAGGATATCCTGCCGCTTGCGGTAGCCTTCGCAATAAACATGGTCAGCGAAATGTCGCTGCCGGTATTTCCGGGATTCAGCGCAAGGGCATCGTCGGCTTTGCTGCGCCACGACTGGCCCGGCAATGTGCGAGAACTCAAGAACGCGATCGAACGATCGGTTTATCGCCTGAAGAATAAGGATCGACAGATTACCCAGATCGCTTTCGATCCGTTCGAGTCACCCTTTCGTCCGCGGCAAGCACATCGCGCCGATACTCCGCGCCAGCGACAGGAGCTGAAACGGCACTTGCTGCCGGTCAATCTCAAGCAGCGTGTGAATGACGTCGAGCGCGAACTCGTCAGCGCTGCGCTCGAGCGGTCACGATTTAATCAGCGCGTCGCGGCCAACTTGCTCGGACTGACTTACCACCAGCTGCGCGGGAAGATCCGCAAGCACCAGCTGGATGTGCGCAGTCCGGCTCAGGATTCGTCGCGGTAACGGCGGACGTAGATCGCGGCGGCGGTAAACAGGCCACAGACAACCAGGCCAATCCACAGCTGCGGGCTCGCCAGGAAATTGCCGAGATCAAGCAAACCAAACACGCTCAATTCTGCTTCGGCAAGTTTTGCAAGGTCGTCGCTCTCCTGGAAGATGAGATCCATGTTGTCCACACCGGAGAACAGCGGGAATTTGATGGAACGGACGAACAGAGCCTCCGCCATTACCGAGGTACCGAAGAACAAGCGCTCGAACATTGGCAGCAGCACGATTGGCATTGCCGCAACCAGCAGCGGCGACCGTTTGGTGAACGCCGAGACGAACAGGAACCAGCCGATGAACGGCGACAGCCAGAGGGGCAGCGCCAGGAGCAGCACGACCGTTGCGGCCCAGGTATCGACGAACGGAGCGGCTGTCCAGATCATCTGCCAGGGACTGCCGCCACGGAAGTCGATTTGCATCGTCAAACTAAGCAGCACCACAAGCTGCGTCACCACGATGACGGCGAAGGTAATCAGCGGTATTGTCAGGATCGCGGTCAACAATTTGGACAGCACTGTTTCGAAATCCGTCACCGGGATGGAACGCCAGAACAGGATGCTCCTGTCCTTCCGTTCCGCGTAAAGCGCGTCGAGAGCGTAGAAGATGGTCAGGATCCACATGGCGAAAATGAAGGACACCGCCACGCTCACCATTGCGAACGACAGCGCCGCTGCCCGCACGTTTTCAGGCATGTTGCCGGCGCTGATAATGCCAATATCGAGATGCTCGAGATCACCCAGCGTCACCTGGCTGATCCAGGACGTCAGTATGGTAACGACGGCGACGACCAGCGGCACGACGTAAACCGCCTTGTGTTCCCAGAGCTCTCTTCGGAGCAGCGCAATTTGTGTACGTATCATGCGGCTTCTCCTTTGACCTTTGCGACGAACAGGTCCGCGATGTCAGGGGTCCGGACTTCACCGAGATCCGCGAGCGAAGAGCGGTCAATGCCTTCGAAGGTCAGCACCTTCTTGCCGAATACCTCGCGTTCGTAGATCGGACTGAACTGGCGCGCCTTGTCCGCATTCTCCGACGAGGCGAGCAGCTCCGCGTAGGTTTCCGGGATCGACTCCATCGGGGCGTCGAGCACAATCTTGCCGTGATTGATGAACATTACGTCCGTCAGCAGGTTCTCGATTTCCTCGACCTGGTGGGTCGTGATAATGATCGTGCGCTCCTCGTCGAAGTAGTCTTCCAGGATGTTGCCGTAGAACTCTTTCCTGAAAATGATATCGAGGCCCAGCGTGGGTTCGTCGAGTACCAGCAGCTTCGCGTCGATCGCGGTGATGATCGACAGATGCAGCTGCGTCACCATGCCTTTCGATAGTTCACGCACCTTGGAGGTTTTCTGTATATCGGTGCGAGTCAGCATTTCCTCTGCCGCAGCTCTCGAGAAATTTGGATGTACGTACTCCATGAAATCGAGAAGCTGGTACACCTTTATCCAGCGCGGTAGAACGGCGACATCAGCGATGAAGCAAATGTTCTGCATCAGTTCCTTGCGCTGCCGGAAAGGATCGAGGCCCAGTACGGACAGGCTGCCCTCGCAATCGGTCAGACCGAGCAGGGCCTTCAGCAGCGTGGTCTTGCCGGCACCGTTCGGCCCGATCAAACCCATGATGCGGCCCTTTTGTATATCGAAGCTGGCGCCGTCGACGGCACGCAGGGTGCCGAAGCTTTTGGAAACATTTCGGGCGCTGACTAGGCTAGTCATTCTGCTCCCCTTTTGAAGACTTGCCGGAAGTATTGAGGGACTTGAGCAGCTCTGCCGCATCGAGCCCCAGGCGTTCGATTGTCGCTGCAACCGCAGGCCATTCCTTGTCGATGAATCGCTGGCGCTCGTCTTTCAGCAACTGGGCGCGCGCGCCGTCGTTGACGAACATGCCGCGTCCACGCTTTTTCTCGACCAGCCCTTCGTCGACCAGTTCCTGGTAACCCTTGAGGACGGTCAGCGGATTGAGTCGATACTCGGCCGCGACATTTCGTACTGACGGCAAAGCATCCCCGTCGTCGAGGACGCCTTCAAGGATCATCGCGACGACTCGATCACGTAGCTGCCGATAAATCGGCTGATCTTCATTCCACTTGGGATCCATTCGTACCGGCCTTTGTTAACGCTGGTTATAGCTGGCGCTGGCGGCGGATGTTCTCTGCAAGCTGCGCTCGGCAATGGTGACGGGGCGCAGCACGAGCTCCCCGTAGGAACGCATCGGCGTGCTCAAGTAAACGAAAGCCGCAATGCGCCGCCAGAATCGATACCAGTTATTCGTGCTCATCACCTCGCTCCTCATGACATGGGTTCGCCGGCCGACTCGGTCGCTGGCTTGTCGTTGCGAATCGTTGCGCCAATCGTAATGCTGATGGACTCGGGCATCGGCAGCAGGGAATCCAAGAAGAAGCGGATCGCTTCCAGCCGGACATGGTCGTTAGGATCGAGCAGTCCGGGCTCGACAACCGCTGCAGTCGGCGCTGTCGGCAGCGGGATCTCTTGCGGTAGACGTGAAGTGTCCTGGCCCATGACAAGAGCGGCAGCAAACAGGAGCAAAACCGATACCGGGATCCAGCCGCTGGTCAACTGTATAAACTTCTTACTCATCGTTTTCTCGTCGGGCATCGTCTTCCGACCCTTGGTTAAGTGACGTAGTGTTATAGTTGACTATAACACCATATTGGCTAAATGCAAGCCATTTGTACAAAAAAGCCAAATGGGCAGCCGGCGCGATTGAAGGATATCTCCATATCGGCTTTTAGAGATAAAAATCAATCACTTGTATCAAAGCTGCAGGCGCGGAGCGGCTGTCGCCGCTATACGGCGCGGGCGCATCGCGGAAGTTCGCGGCAGGCGCAGCCCGCTCGACGGGGCAAAGCGGGTTGGCCGTCTCGAAGCGGCGTCGGGCACCCCGATACCCGGATGACGAGAGCATGATGTCTGCGACGAGCGCAGAACCTGGCGCGAGCAGATCGATGCCGCGCCCGGGAGCAGCGCGCCGATCCGGGTGCCTGGTGGCAGGACATTCGCGACTTGGAAAAGCGGGCTTTGCAGCAGGCCGCCGAGCAGGAAACCAGGGCATGGCCGGCAGCCTTACCGCGGTTTTCTGTGCCGCCTTGATAAAAGGAGAAATCTCCTGCAGCTGACGGATGCCCGCGCTGTCCACGGGTGCTAGAATCCGGCGCCCGTCACAGATTCGCATTCCCGGAAAAGGTCATCCAGACATGAAAGACCCCGTTCGCGTCACGATCACCGGCGCCGCCGGCCAGATCGGCTACCAGCTCGCATTCCGCATCGCCTCCGGCCAGATGCTGGGCGACGATCAGCCCGTCATCCTGCAACTGCTGGAAATTCCGCCGGCGCTGCCCGCACTGCACGGTGTCGTCATGGAGCTCGACGACTGCGCATTCGACACGTTGGCAGGAATCGTCGCGACGGATGACGCGAACACGGCATTCCGGGACAGCCAGTACGCGCTCTTGGTCGGCGCCCGGCCACGCGGCCCGGGCATGGAACGCAAAGACCTTCTCGAGGCCAACGCGGCAATTTTCTCAGTACAGGGCAAGGCGATGAATGAGCACGCGAGCCGCGACATCCGCGTGCTCGTCGTCGGCAACCCGGCCAATACCAATGCGCTGATCGCGAGCAGCAACGCACCAGACATCGACCGCTCGCAGTTCACGGCGATGACGCGACTCGATCACAACCGAGCGATCGCCCAGCTCGCGGCGAAGACCGGTAAGCACGTCAGTGACGTGCGTCGCATGACAATCTGGGGCAATCACTCTGCGACCCAGTATCCCGACGTCTACCATGCGACCGTTGGCGGCGACCCCGCGGCGAGCCTCGTCGATGAGAACTGGCTGGCCGACGAATTCATCCCAACCGTTCAGCAGCGCGGCGCGGCCATCATCGAGGCGAGGGGAGCTTCATCAGCAGCGTCGGCGGCATCCGCCGCGATCGACCATATGCACGACTGGGCCCTCGGCACGCCTGAAGGCGACTGGGTAAGCATGGGCATCGCGGCAGACGGCAGCTACGGAATCGATGAAGGCATCATCTATTCGTACCCGGTGCGCTGCAGCGGCGGCAGTTACCAGATCGTCGCCGACCTTGAAATCAACGATTTCAGCCGCACCAGGATGGAAGCGACCGAAGCAGAGCTGCGCGAGGAACGCGCGGCAATCGAGTCGCTTTTGTAAGTTTCATCGCTTGCTCCTGCCGGCATACAGGCCGGCATGAGAGTCCTGTCACGGCCAGCCCGGATGTCATCTGGCAGGATAGTCAAGCGGGTGTTAGCCTGCGGTCCGCGCGACCGCGCCCTCCAGGGGCTTGAGGAAAAACTTGTGTCCGACTTTCTGATCAGTCTTTTCTGGTTCCTGCTGTTTTTCGGCGGTGCCGTCTACCTCGCCTATAACCGCGTCAACCTGCTCACATCGACGGTCTCGATGGGCGCGATCCTGCTCGGCTACCTGTTCTACGGCGACTGGCATCCCCTCTGGCTGCTCGTCCTGATCGTGGCCTATGCCGCGCTGGTTGTGCCCAACCTGCTGGAGTTTCGTCGGGAACGGATCACGCGGCCCGCGCTCGAGATCTATCGGAAGATGCTGCCGTCAATGTCGGATACCGAACGCGAAGCGCTCGAAGCCGGCAATGTCTGGTGGGACGGCGAACTGTTCTCGGGCATGCCCGACTGGGACAGGCTGATGTCCTTCCCTGCCCCCGAACTGTCGGAAGAGGAGCAGGCGTTCATCGACGGGCCCTGCGAAGCGCTCTGCTCCATGCTCGATGACTGGGAGGTTTGCGACCAGCGTGGGGATATGCCTCCTGAGGCGTGGGCTTTCATCAAGAAGCACAAGTTTTTCGCCATGATCATCCCGAAACAATACGGCGGGCTCGAATTCTCGGCTTACGCGAACGCCATGGTCATCGCTAAGCTGGCAAGTCGCAGCTCCGTCGCATCGTCAACGGTCGGCGTCCCGAATTCCCTGGGTCCATCTGAACTGCTGCTGCATTACGGGACGGACGAGCAAAAACAACGCTGGTTGCCCGGACTCGCATCCGGCGACGAAATTCCCTGTTTCGCGCTGACCTCGCCACAGGCGGGCTCGGACGCCGCCGCCTTGATCGACAACGGCGTCGTCTGCAAAGGCACGTTCAACGGCAAGCAGACCATCGGTATCCGCCTGAACTGGGAAAAACGCTATATCACGCTGGCGCCGGTGGCGACGGTCCTGGGCCTGGCATTCAAGCTCTATGATCCCGATCATCTGCTCGGTGACAAGGAAGAGTACGGCATCACCGCCGCCCTGATTCCAGTCGACCTGCCCGGTGTCGAGATCGGCCGTCGCCACAATCCGCTGACGATTCCTTTCCAGAACGGCCCGACGTCGGGCAAGGATGTCTTCGTGCCGCTCGATTACATCATCGGCGGCCCGGAGAATGCCGGCAAAGGCTGGAAGATGCTGGTCGAGTTGCTGTCGGTCGGTCGTGCGATCACGCTCCCGTCGACGGCAGCCGGTGGCGGCCAGGCTGCGGCTTACGCCTCCGGCGCCTACACCCAGCTGCGGCGCCAGTTCGGTCTGCCGGTGGCCCGCTTCGACGGCGTCGGTGAGGCGCTCGCGCGGATCGCCGGCCACGCTTATATTATGAATGCCGCCGTATCGGTCACCGCGGGCGCGATCGACCAGGGCGAGAAACCCGCGGTTCCGTCCGCCATCCTCAAGTATCACTGCACCGAACTCGGCCGCAAAGTCGCCAATGACACGATGGACGTACATGGCGGCAAAGCCATCATGATGGGGCCGCGCAACTACGCCGGCCGCCCCTACATGGCCACGCCGATCGCGATCACCGTCGAGGGCGCAAACATCCTGACGCGCAGCCTGATCATCTTCGGCCAGGGCGCGATGCGCTGCCATCCCTTCGTGCTCAGGGAGCTGCAGGCGGCCCAGGACAAAGACACCGAGCGCGGCCTGGTCGAATTCGACGACGCACTGTTCTCACATCTCGGCTACGCAATCAGCAATGCTGCCCGTGCATTCTTCCTGGCGCTGACCCACGCGAAGTTCTCGCGGGTGCCGCTGAACACGCCGACCCGCCGTTACTACCAGAACGTCAATCGCTACAGCGCGGCATTCGCGCTGGCCACCGACTTCGCCATGCTGACGCTCGGCGGCAAACTCAAGATCAAGGAGCTCCTGTCAGCGCGGCTCGGCGACGTGCTGAGCTGCATGTACCTGGCTTCGACCGTGCTCAAGCATTTCGAGAACCAGGGCCGCCGCGCCACCGACCTGCCGCTCGTCGAATGGTCGGTGCGCACGCTGATGTATCACGCCCAGGAGCAGCTGCACAGCTTCCTGCGCAATTTCCCGAACCGGCCGATCGCGTTCCTGTTGCGTTGCATCGTCTTCCCGCGCGGCAGAACCTATTCGTCCCCGTCGGATGAACTCGGCCGCAAGCTCGTCACCCTGATCACCGAAACCGGCGAGGCCCGCGAGCGCCTGAGCGAGCAGGCCTTCAAGGCGAACGAGCCGGGCAGCCCGCTCGGACTGCTGCAGGAGGCGCTCGAGTTGTCGGAAAGGCACCTGCCCATGGAGAAGAAGCTCAAGCAGGCGCAACGTGAAGGCCTGATCGTGTCCGAATACCTCGGCCACCAGATCGATGAAGCGGAGCGTGCCGAGGTCATCAGCAAAGCGGAAGCTGCCGAGCTCAGGGACTATCATGAGAAGGTCCAGTTCCTGATGTCGGTCGACGACTTTGCCCCGGACGAGTTCGGCCGGCGGGCGGGCGGCGAGGAAGCCGCAGCCGCAACCGCGGCCGGGGAGCAGAAGCCGCCCGCGAGGAAGGCGAAGAAGAAGACCAGCCGCAAGAAAGTGAGCAAGAAGAAGAGCAAGGCGAAAGCGGGTAACTAGAAAAGACCCTTTGGGGCCAGTACATGCAGGAGAACTTCGGGCTAGTCTACGAAGTCACGCACCATGTCGATGCCGACGTCATCGACGAGTTCGACGCGTGGCTGGCCGAGCATGTAGAAGCCATGCTGGAGCTGCCCGGTATTGTCCGAGCCAGCACTTTCGCGGTCGACGACGACGAGCGGGGCCGACCCTGCCGCGTCTCTCACTACGTTTTCGAGAGCGAGGCCGAACTCGATCATTTCCTCGCCGAGTCGGCGGAGACCATGCGCCAGAGTGCGGCCAGCCGCTTCCCCGACCAGCTCGAGGTCGATTGGCGAGTCCTCTACGAGACGGAGGTCGTCGAGGGGGCGCTGCGGACAGCCGAAGAGTGCCCGAACTGCGGCACGGCTTTGACCGGCCAGTACTGCGGCAATTGCGGGCAGCGCGCACGCAGCCGCCTGATCAGCATCTGGGAACTGACGCAGGAGGCCTTCGGCGACCTGCTCGAGCTCGATTCGCGCCTGTGGCGGACGCTCGTCCCGCTGATCGTCAGGCCGGGCAAGCTCACCCGGGACTACCTCGAAGGGCGGCGCGTACGGTTCATGCCGCCTTTCCGGACCTACCTCGTGCTGAGTATCTTCTTCTTCCTGATCGCCTTCTTCGACCCGCGCGAGGAGCTCGGCATCTTTTTCGAGCCGGAACCGGAAACCGCCGAAGCAACGGCAGGCGAGCAGCAAGCCGCCAATGAGATTCGCGACGAGGTCCTGTCGGAACTCGTCGCGGAAGGCCTGCTGAGCGCGGAACAGGCCGGCCTCGATGCAGGGGACGACGCTGCGCAAACCGAAGACGACGATCCGGGAATCCGCATCAGCGTCAATGGCAGCGAAACGACGGCCGATGACAATTGCGCGGATATCGAAGTCGGCGACATGCCCGAATGGATGGCGACCCGATTGACGCCGGAACGGCTGACAGCCGTGTGCGAGCGGGTCATCGCCGATGACGGCCGCGCGTTCCTCGGCAAGCTGCTCGACAACGTGCCGGCCGGACTGTTCATCCTGCTGCCGCTCATGGCCCTGATCCTCAAGCTGCTCTATCCGCTGTCCAAGCGCTACTACGTGGAACACCTGCTGTTCATCGTCCACTTCCACGCCTTCGTTTTCCTGATCCTGACCCTGCAGATCCTGTTCGGTCGGCTGGCGGCCCTGGTCAACCTGCCCGATGGCTTCTCGGCGGCCACCGTTTTCGCGGTATCGCTATACATACCGGTGTATTTCTACAAGGCAATGAGACGCGTTTACGAGCAGGGACACATCCTGACGATGCTGAAATACGTCGTTCTGTTCCTCTCCTATTTCATGGGTTTGTCGTTCATCCTGCTGTTCGCGGCGCTGTTCGCGGCATTCTCCATCTGAGTAACTTATGTTGCACCGCAAGAACGGGGCCGGCGACACGCTGTCTATCTCTTGAGCGCCGGGTCCACTCCCACTAGAATTTCCGGGCTGAGCGTTTCAGCAGCACCCGGAACCCACCCCAGGCAACCTGACATGGAAAGACAAAGCATCGGAATTAGCGGCCTCGCCGCCTATATCCCGCCTTTCCGCGTATGGCTGGAGGACTGGTGCCGGTGGAACGACAACCAGTGGCCGAAAATCAGGGAAGTCGTCGGCCGCAGCTTCCGGGTCCGCGGGCCCAACCAGAGCGTCTACACGATGGCGGCGACCGCCGTCATGCGCCTGATCGAGCAGTACGACATCGATCCGGCGCGGGTCAAATTCCTGGGCCTCGGCACCGAGTCGAGCACCGACAATTCGGCGGGCGCGATCATCGTCAAGGGCATGGTCGACCAGGCGCTCGTCGCCCGGGGCAAGCCGCCGATTGCGCGCAGCTGCGAAGTCCCCGAATTCAAACACGCCTGCCTGGGCGGGGTGTATGGCATGAAAGGCGCGATCCGGCATCTCGCGCTGGACGGCGCCGGCGGCCAGGCGATCGTGGTCTGTGCCGACATCGCCGAGTATGCGCGCGGCTCCAGCGGTGAACCCACGCAGGGCGCCGGGGCCGTCGCAATGCTGCTCGAGGAGAATCCGACACTCGCCGAAGTGGACCTGATCAATTCGGGCTCGGCGTCGGACTACCGCATCATGGACTTCCGCAAGCCGATGCTCAGGTTCTGCGGCCAGGACCGCAGCGAGAGTCACCAGGTCCAGGACTTCCCGGTATTCAACGGCAAGTACTCGACGACCTGCTACATCGACGAGACGCTGCACGCGCTGAACGACATGTACGAAAAGCGCGGTCTCGACGCGGCCCGCTACCTGCGCTCGCTGCAGACCGTTTTCATGCACCGGCCATACCGGCGCATGCCGGAGACCGGCTGGGCAGTGGCCTACCTGTTCGCGCTCGGCAACGGATCCCCGGAGGACCGTGCGGAGCTTGCCTCCTACTGCTACGAGGCCGGCGTCGAACCCGCGGCATTGCTCGCGGAAATGAGCAGCAAACCCGAGATCGCCTCGCTCGCCGAACCGGAACGCCTCAACTACGAGGTCTACCCGCTGACGATGGCAGTATTCAGAATCTTCCGGGCCGCGCGTCGTTACCGGCGGGAGATTCTCGACAAGCTAGCGCTCGGCAGCGACACGATGCTGGACCTCGGCAATCTCTACACGGCTGCGCTGCCCGCCTGGATGGCGGCCGGCTTCGAACAGGCCGTCGATGAAGGTCACGAACTTGCCGGCCAGGAAATTCTCACGCTCGGCTACGGCAGCGGCGACGCCGCCGAGGTGATCCCCTTCTTCGTCACCGATGGCTGGCGCGAAGCGACAGCGAAAATCGGCTTCGGCAAGGCGATGGAGTTTACGCTGGACCTCGACGAAGCCCAGTACATCGCCCTGCACGACGGTCGGCGCGCCAGCAATCTCGACTACCTGCCGCAGAACGAGTTCGTCATCGACAAAGTGGGCCGGCGCGACGACCGCCAGTTCCAGGACGTCGGCATCGAATANNGTTCGTCATCGACAAAGTGGGCCGGCGCGACGACCGCCAGTTCCAGGACGTCGGCATCGAATACTATCGGTACGTCAGCTAGCGCATGTAGTCGGCGACGAGCTCGCCGTGCTCTTCATTCAGGCGCTGCCATTCCATTTTGAACCACGGCGTGAACGACTCCGGCGAATCGCGCAGCTCGGTGTCCAGTTGGCTGCCGGAAACGTAGCGCAGTGCCGCTATCTCGGTGTCGTTGGCAACCGGCTTTTCGGATACCTTGCCCAGAAAGACGTGGCACA
>JABAHS010081218.1_pt1 | contig 27802 bp, 21 predicted proteins | sample 7062111 | NCBI WGS metagenome assembly JABAHS01 (sample SAMN14534600, study PRJNA622989) | marine sediment metagenome | biome: marine biome [ENVO:00000428]; feature: marine pelagic biome [ENVO:01000023]; material: deep marine sediment [ENVO:00002113]; isolation source: pool of 4 deep marine... | reverse complement strand
GCGTCGTTCCGTCGCTGGGACGCGCGATCGTCCCGGCCGACGACCGTCCGGGTGCGGCTTCGTCAGTCATGATCAGTCATCGGCTCTGGAAGCGTCGATTCGGATCGGATCCCGACATCGTCGATCGCGACATCCGGCTGAACGGCCACCCCTTTACAATCGTTGGTGTCGCGCCACCCCGGTTCCGGGGAGTGCGGCTCGATGAGACCCCCGATTTCTGGGCGCCGATGCAGGCCCGTCCCCAGCTGGCGACCGGCTTTTTCGCGCAGCTCGACGTATTCAACGATCGCGATATCCGCTGGCTGAACACGGTCGGCCGGCTGCAGCCCTGGGCGACGCTGGAGAGCGCCCGGGCCGCCCTCGACGTCGTGGCCCGGCGTCTCGCCGAAGCGTACCCGGAGACCAACGACGATCGATCCGTCTCGGTCGCGCCCGCGACGGTGGCTGCGGCTCTGAACGGCCGCGCCGACCTCGTTCGCTTCGTCACTTTGCTCGGCGCCGTGGTCGCACTCGCCCTGCTCATCGCCTGCGCCAACGTGGCCAACCTGCTGCTGGCTCGCGGCGCGGCCCGGCGCCGGGAGATGGCGATCCGGTCGGCCATCGGCGCCGGCCGCGGCCGGCTGTTGCGACAGCTGCTGAGCGAGAGCCTGCTGCTCTCGGTGATCGGAGCGGCGGCCGGCATCGGGTTCGCCGCGCTCACGCTGAAGCTGCTCTCGCGCTTCACCCTGCCGGGCGACATCGCTCTCGCCACCTTGGGGCTGGGGCTGAGCCCGAAGGTGCTGCTCTTCTCGGTCGCCCTGGCGATCGGCACGGCGTTGCTGTTCGGGGCGCTGCCGGCGCTGCAGGCGTCCCGGCCCCGGCTCGTGCCCGCTCTCAAGGACGGAACGGCCGGTGGCGGCTACGGGCGGTCGCGCACGCGCAGCTCGCTGGTCACCGTGCAGGTCGCGCTGTCGCTGGTGCTGCTGATCGGCGCGGGCCTCTTCGTGCGCAGCCTGCGTCAGGCATTGGCCATCGATATCGGGTTCGAGGCGACGCGGACGCTGGCCGGTTCGCTGAGCCTGGGCGAGCACGGCTACGACGAGCCGGCGGCGCGGGACTTCTACGACCGACTGCTGGAGCGCGCCGAGGCGCTTCCCTCGGTGGCGTCGGCCGCGATCGCGATGCGCGTGCCGGTGAGCTCCGCCGGGATGCGCGCCAGCATCGCCATCGAGGGGCACGAGTCCGCGGCCGACCAGGACATCCAGGCGGACATCAATATCGTGAGCCCCGGCTATTTCCGAACCATGGGGATACCGCTGCTGGCCGGACGGGATATCGCGGACCATGACGTGAACGGCGCAGCGGGGGTTGCCGTGGTCAACGCCACGCTGGCCGAGCGGTTCTGGCCGGACTCCGATCCCGTCGGCAAGCGGCTCAAGTTCGACGGCGAGGACAACCCCTGGATGGAGGTCGTGGGGGTGGTCGCCGACAGCAAGTACCGGCGGCTGCAGGAGGAGACCCCGCTGTATCTCTACCTTCCGCTCGACCAGGCCTTCGGGTTCAGTGGCCTCCGCAAAAACAACCTGGTCATCCGCACGACCGACGACCCCGGAGCGCTGGCATCACCGTTGCGCGCCGAGGTGGCGGCGCTCGACTCCGATGTGCTGCTGTTCGACGTGCGACGGGTCGAACAGCAGGTCGCCGAGATGCTCCTGCCCCAGCGCATGGGGATGACGCTGCTCAGCGTTTTGGGCGTGCTGGCCCTGGCCCTGGCGTCGATCGGCATCTACGGAGTGGTGGCCTACGTCGTCGCGCGCCGCACGCGGGAGATCGCGATCCGGGCCGCCCTCGGCGCACGACCCGGTCAGCTGACTCGGCTGATGCTGGAGGGCAGCATGCTGGCGGTGATCAGCGGCGTGGTTCTGGGAGTCGTCGCGGCGGCCGTCGCGGCCCAAACGCTGGAAGCGTTCCTGTACGGCGTGAGCCCCACGGACCCGTTGACTTTCGCGGCTGTGGCCCTCGCGCTCATCGCCGTCGCGCTCTTTGCCAGCTACCTGCCGGCACGACGAGCGGCCCGTCTGGCTCCCATTATAGCGCTGCGCGAGGAATAGGGCACGCTGGCATACATGACCAATCGCGCCGGACGCAACCTTCCGATCTTCCTGCCACGGGCGTGGCTGGCGTTGGAGGAAGGCCGGCCTGACGATGCCATCGCCGCCGTGCGGAAGATCGGCCACGAATGGGGGGACTGCACTGTTTGCCCGTGGATATTGCTGGCCCGGGCTTATGAACTGGCCGGAGAGCCGGATTCGGCCATCGCGTATTACGAGCGCTACGTTACGACGCCGTCGATGGCTCGCCTTCTCGTGGACGCTCTGGAGCACCTGGCGCTGATCTACGAGCGGCTGGCCGAGCTCTACGCCCAGCGCGGCGACCGCGAGAAGGCCATCCACTACTACGGCCGCATGATTAATCTCTGGAACGACGCCGATCCCGAACTGCAGCCGCGGATCGAGGCGGCGCGGCGGGCGATCGAAGAGCTGATGCCCCCCGGCTGATCGGAGCCGGCTCGCAGCTCCTCGTTCAGCCGCAGAGCCGCCAACCCGCCGAGGGGGCCAGCCCGTCCCGTAGGCGAAGACAGCGCCGCCCGACTCGATTCTACATTCCGCCCGCCACCCGGGCGATTCCGATCACGCCGCAGGCCACGCGAGGTCCCGCGTCTCCGCTGGGCTGCGAGGTCAGATCGTCCTCACCGGCGTGCACGATTACGGCCCGACCGATGATCGAGTGCGTGCCCTCGAAGGCGATGTGGCTGTCGGTCCGCTCGTAATCCGCCCGTCCCGATTCGACCGCGGTCAGGTTGCCCAGATCGCCCACGTGCCGCTCCTCGTCCGACGGGGCGCCGTGCGGCATCCCTTCGGGATTGAAGTGGCCCCCAGCCGAGGTGCCATCGGGCGCGCTGCAGTTGCCCAGCTCATGGATGTGGAACCCGTGCTTGCCCGGCGCCAGCCCCTCGATATTGGCGCCGATCTTGATCCCCCCATCGGCCCGCTGAAACGTGACGATTCCCCGGGCCTCGTTGCCTTCCGTCGGATGAAGGACCGCTACCGCACCCTCGATCTTCTCCGCTGAATCTGGAAGCCGCGCTCCGTCGCTCGCGGCGCCGGCGATGCCGGCGGCCGACAGGGCCAAGACGATCGCGCTCGCCAGGTATCGCTTCTCGCGCATCGGACACTCCCTCCGGCTGTTCGAACGTCGTCATGCGAACCCGCGCGCCGGGATCCGGGACCGGATCGGCACCGGGTTCCGCCGCAAACGAGTGTATACGGAATGGACGCAATATAAGCTCTTCTCGTCTCGCCCGTATCGGATTCGGATCGAGAGCCCTCTGGTGATTCCACGTGTCTTTGGCATAGGGAATCACCGGTGGCTGGGATCGGCGGTATTCCCACCCGGATTTTTGATGGTGGGTTGGTGGGTTGGTTCGTGCGGCGCTCTACGGTCGGTTCTTCTCGTACCGGAGATTGCGCGGCGCGATCTTCCACTCGTTCGTCATGCGCACCAGCTCGCCGTTGTTCACCCGGGGATCGACCCGAGACGCGGTCAGCGTCACCCGCACTTTGACCCCCACGACATCGTCGTAATCGTTCGTGTCGTCCGTGTCGTTCGGATCCGCGTCCTCGTGCTCGTCACCGTCAGCGAACATCAAACGGAGCTCGAACTCCTCCACGTTGTGCACCGCGACCTGGCCGTTCGGTGTACCGTCGAGGTTGAGCTCGGTGGCACGGATTAGCCGTCCGCCGTCGTCCACGTAGTAGACGGCGGGGCTCAGTTCCTGGAGGTAACCTTGCCCCAACTTCAGCTCGAAGTCGTCCGAGAGGGCGCCCGGCTGTCGAAGCAGGAGCGGCGTGTCCCTGAAGGTGACCTGAAACTGCGTGGGACTCACGATATCGATGGCGTCGACTATGACGAGACGTCGCGAGTTCCAGACCTGAAGACGGGCCAGATCCCCGACCTGCAGCAAGAGGGAGCCGGGCTCCTTCAGCAGGTCGACGCAGAGGCTGCCGCATGTGCCCTCACCCGGCGGCGGATCGATCCCCATGTTGGCCGTGGGATCGAGATTGTGCGCCGGTGCCGGCTCCGGCACGTAGGGAACGTGCAGCAGGACGAGCGTATCGTTGGGCGCGCCGGGCCAGGTAGCCACGGTGCCGTAGGAAGTCGAGCTCTTGAGGTCGACTCCCGCCCGGTGCAGGTCCTGCCGCAAGAGCACCCCCACGTATCGCAGGTTGCGGGCGACGTTCTCGCGAGTGTCGCTACCTTCCAGGATCCTGAGATTGTGGATCAGAAACGTGATCGCGGCACCGATGACCAGGACGCCCAGCACCAGCCCGATGAGAAGTTCCACCAGGGTAAAGCCGCGGCGCCGCGAGGTCGGGGACCAGCCGTTCGTCTGAGCCATCGTCGTCAGCCGCCGAACGCCTCGTAGACGATGGTCACGAGCTTCAACGTGCCGTGCGATACGCCGCCGCGAGGATAGAGGATGACCACTTCCACCAGCCTCGTGTTCGGACTCGGACCGGTACTGATGTTGACGCTTCGCTCGAAGGACCCGGCAGGATCCGGCTCCCCGGCCTCGTCGACCTGTACAGGGTCCTCCGAAACCAGCGTCAGCGGATCACGGGTCTTGAGCTCTTCCAGGTAGGTCGCCGCGATACTTCCGGCCGTCGCCCGGGTCTGGGCCTCGGTCTTCATCGACACCGATGTGATCGTGGACGCGCCAACCGCCACGACCAGAACGCTGAGCATGACGAGGGCCACCAGGACGGACATGATGCCGAAGCCCTGCTCCGAGCCGTGGGTTCCCGGAAACCTCGCCACCCGGCGAGCCTCCTGCGACGATGTGACCGTTACCGCTTCCAAACTGACCTTCCGGTTCGCGCCCCGCCGAAGGAAAGTGCTGGTGGCCCGCGGCCGGGCTGGTTGCGTGCCATAACGGACGATTGAAGACGCATGGCCCGTGCCCCCGTCTCTCGGACCCGCCCGGTACTCGGAACTATATGGTTTTCGGAGACTTAGATAAGCCAAAGCTCGCCGTCTGGTCGGCGGTCGGGCACACCCGACCGGGCAGATTGACCGACACGGCGTAGAAATTGCCGAACCCCGCTCCATCGAGAGGTAAGCGATCGACCGGCAAACCGCCGAACGCCAGACGTCTCAAGCGTTTGGCGCAGCCGTCGCAGGGGTCCAAGCTGGCCTGGAACTTGCCCCCTCAGACTCCGCCCGCTATGCGAAAACGGCCGAACACCCTGTAAGAGGCCGCGCTCAGCCAGCGATGGCGCCCGCCGCGCGGAAACTGCGGAGATGAAGATTCGATTGCCCAGAGTGCCCCGCCGCACCCGAGACCAGACCGGCCTGGCGTTGATCGTTACGCTGATCATCATGGCGGCGACCGCCGGTCTGATCACCGCGGTGATTACCGCGGCGATCCTCGAGCTACGGAGCACTCTGAGCGATCACCACGCGTCTCGCGTCTTTTACGCGGCGGAAGGAGCGGGCGAGGCGATACTCGGCCAGATCCAGCTGGCGCTTCAGGACGGTATCCTCAGCGATGCCGAGATCAGCGATCTGGAGCCGCCCACCCTGGATGGGTTCGATTTCACCGGCTACAAAGTCGTGAAGGTCGGTGAGTCCTACACCGAGATGATTCGTGACGGCCCCTACGCTGGCCTCCAGGCTCTGACCGAGGACATCGAGATCACGATTCCCGCCACTGACCAGACGGGGTCCTACGCCCTAGTCGAGCTGGGGGCGAAGGCGCAGGCGATCCCCATCTTCCAGTTCGGCGTGTTTTACGAGGAAGACCTGGAAATCCATCCCGGTCCGCCGATGGACTTCCTGGGGCGGGTGCACACCAACGGGCGACTCTATCTGAACGCCAACGAGGCCCGCTACTATCAGCTCCTCACCACGCCCGCAACGGTGATCGCCAACTACAAGCACAAGGTGGTCAGCCGGGACGGCGTCTGGATCAAGTATGACGCGAGCACGTTCAACCTGCTCCAGTTCGACAGCCGCAGCATCACCGACCCGGAAGCGTTCAAGACTCGCAGCTGCGCCGATTTCGACTGCCGCCTGCAGACAGCGGCGTTCGGCGTCGAGCCGCTGAACCTGCCGCTTCCCGAAGGCATCGCGCCGCGGGAAATCGTGCGGCCGAAAGAGACCGGAGCCGGCGGCGACACGCCAGCCGAGCAGCAGACCAAGCTGGCGTGGCTGTCGGAAACCTATGTCACGGTCGACCTCGCCACGCTGACGACCAAGGGAAACGTCTGTGACAGCGGGGCAAATGACGACTACCCCACCGTCACCGTGGACCGTCTGCTCGGTCCCAGCTCGATCAACAAGAGCTGGACCTGTAAGATCTTCTCGTGGAGCTTCGAGACGTTCGTAGATAGCCGGGAAAAGAAGCCGGTCGATGTTCTCGACGTCGACATAAACGAGCTGAAGAACTGGGTCGACGCCCACTCCACCGACAACGTCGCACTGATCTACATCGAATTCGTGCCCCGCACCACCAGCGCACCGGCGGCGACGGATCCGAGCGACGACGGATACTATCCCGCGGTGCGGATCAAGAACGGCCAGGAGCTGCCCGGACCGCTGACCATCGCCACCGAACATCCGCTCTACGTCTGGGGCGACTACAACACCGTGAACAAGCAGCCGGCCGCGGTGGCGGGCGATGCGTACCACGTTCTTTCCGACGCGTGGGATGACTCCGACCACCAGATCATTCGCGAGAAGAACGCGGCGGGCCTGACCGACGCCAGCCCCACCACGATCAATGTCGCGATCCTCGCCGGTCACAGCGCCACGACCTGCGACATCAACGAGGACGCCGGCTGTACGACGGCCGAATACGGCGGCGGCTTCGAGAACTACCCACGCTTCCTCGAGGACTGGCGCGACGTCGAATATCAGTACCTCGGGTCGATCGTCAGCCTCTGGACCGCGGTGCACGCTCTGGGTACATGGTATCGCGGGTCCGACGACTACTACCGGCCGCCCATCCGCAACTGGGGGTTCGACCTCGATCTCCTCGACGTCGACAACATGCCGCCCGGCACGCCGACCGTGGGCGCCGTGGTCCGCACCTCGTTTCGGGAAGGATACTGATCGATTTCGCCGGCCGCGGCATAGCGGTCGGCTCCCCGCAGCTGACGCGGCTCAGACCGGATCGTCCTCTCTCTAAGCATCCTTCTGGCCTCAGCCGCCTTCCGACGTGATCGCCAGGGCACGCAGCGATGGCGGACTCTCCGGAAAGGCAGCGATCCGCTCCCAGCTCGCTCCGCCGTCTTCGGAGCGGTGGATCCCGCGCTCGTCGGCAGCCCACAGCTCGCCGGGCGTCCGGCCGGCAGTCAGCAACGGGGCGATGGTGTCCAGCGGCTCGGGCCAGCCATCGACCACGCGTTCCCAAACGCCTTCTCCCACGCGTCGATAGAGACGGCCGTCGGAGTGGCCCGCCACGTACGCGCTGCGCGGCCGTGACGCGGCGGACACCACGGCCACGTCCGGGTCACCGGGGTCGATCGCCACGCTCCGCAGATATGTCACGCGCAGCCCCCTTTCCGGCGAAGCCCACGTGGCACCGCCATCCTCGCTCTCGAAATAGCCGTCCCCCGCGGCGACCCGCAGCGTCTCCGGGCGCTCCGCATGAACCGCCAGCTCGTGAGTGTCGTACGGGCCATCCGGCACCCGGTCCCGCCAGGTCGCGCCGCCGTCGGGTGTCGTCACCAGGGCGCCCGCCTCGATGGCGACCCACAGCCGGCCCGATTCGGCGGGATGGCACGCGATCCAACGGACGTGGTGGGTCTCGGGCCGCGGCGGAAACGACCACTCCGACGAGGAGGGGAGCGCGAGCAAACCTTCCCTGCGCTCCCAGCTGGCGCCGCCATCGGCCGAGCGGTACACCGCGCTCGGCTCGGTCCCCAACCACACCACATCCCGCTCCGCCGGAGACGCCGCCACGGCGGTCACCTCTTCGCCGACTTCAGCCACGACGCTCCAGGTGGCGCCTTCATCGTCGCTCCTCAGCACCGTACCGTCCGACGTGCCGCACCACGCCCGGCTCGTGACCCACGGATCGGCGGCCAGGCAGGTCGGGCCCCGGTCGCCCAAACCCCCGGCCCGCTTCATGGCTCCGGCCGTCGGATCGGCTGCGTACAGACTGTCACGGGCGGCGATCAGGATCTTCACGGCAGAAAAACGCTCCACTCGAGAACCTTCTCGAGATCGTTGTCGGCTCGCGTCCCGAGAACATAAGTCCCCACCATGGAAGACCACCAGCGAACCCATGCGGCGACGAGTTCAAGAGGGCGAGATCGAGGTGCCGGCCACTTCGCGTCGGGCAAGGAGGAAAGCCTGCAGCGCGCCTTGACACGACGGGATATCCTCCGAAGATGTTGTACCCATAGCACTCTTATGTATCGGGCCGATAGGGATTAGCGCGGACCAAGCGGCCGTTTCTCCCCCCAACGGTCGGCCAGCCGCGTTGCAGCTTTCGCAAGAAGCGGAGACAGGAGCGGAGACATTGGCGACTCAATCGTTGGCGTTGCTGAAGGGCACGCTGGATCTGCTGATCCTGAAGACCGTGAGCTGGGGTCCCATGCACGGCTACGGGATCTCGCGCTGGATCCGCGAGCGTTCGGGCGAGGCGTTCCGCATCGAGGAGGGGGCTTTGTATCCGGCGCTGCGGCGGCTGGAGCGGAAGGGGTGGTTGAAGGCGGAGTGGGGTGAGACGGACACCGGTCGGGAGGCGAAGTTCTACGAACTCACGCCGGAGGGACAGGCTCGGTTGGAAGCCGAGGCGCGGGAGTGGGGTCGTTACGTGGAAGCCATGGCGCGGGTGCTGAACGCACCGCGCCCCGCCTGGGCGATGTGATGAGGCGATCGAAGCCGGGAGGTCGACGCGGTCCGATCTTCGACTACACGGTGGCCGAAGACGTGGACCGGGAGTTGGCGTTCCACCTCGAGATGCGGACCCGGGAACTGATCGAGGCGGGCTGGGATCCGGGCGAGGCACGGGCGGAGGCGTTGCGTCTGTTTGGAGACCCGAAGGAGGTCGGGATGGAGTGTCGAGAGATCACGAGCTCGCAGGATCGGGCCCGGGAGCGTGCGCACTGGCTCCAGGCGCTCTGGCGTGACCTGAGGTTCGCCGCCCGCGGCCTGGGCCGCTCTCCGGCCTTCGCAGCGGTCGCGGTGCTGACCCTCGCCCTGGGCATCGGCGCCAACACGGCGATCTTCAGCGTGGTCAACGGCGTGCTGCTCGAGCCGCTGCCGTACCCGGAGCCGGATCGCCTCGTACGCGTGAGGGAGGTGGCGCCCGAAGGGTTCACGCTGGGCCGGGTGGCGTATCTCACCTACACCGATTGGCGCGAGAACGCCGAGAGCTTCAGCCACCTGGCGGCCTACCAGGGAGGGCCCACCACGGTGTTGGGCGGCGACCGGCCGCTGATCACGGGCGTGGCAGGGGTCGGCGCGGATTTTCTCCCCCTCTTCCGCGTCCAACCCGTCCGCGGTCGGGCGCTGTTGCCGGAAGATTTCCAGAGCCGCGCACCGGGGGCGGTGGTGAGCCATCGCTTCTGGCGCAACCATCTGGGCGCGACCGGCGACCTGACGGACACCCGCCTGGAGGTCCTCGGTTTCGACCTGGCCGTGGTCGGCGTTCTGCCACCCGGCTTCGACTATCCCAACGGGACCGACATCTGGTTTCCCCTGGAGCTCTTCGACCCGGAGCCCTCGCGGACCGGGCACAACAGCCTCGTCATCGCTCGTCTGCGTGACGATGCGACGTTGACCGGGGCACAGCAGGAGATGAGCGCGCTGGCGGCCAGCCTGAGCCAGGCGTATCCCGATCACGTGCACGCCGGCGCCAGCGTGGTCCGGCTGCACGACCTGGCGGTGGCGGGGACGCGACGGCCGTTGCTTCTACTGTTGGGCGCGGCCGGGCTGGTGCTGCTGGTGGCCTGCGTCAATATCGCCAGCACGTTGCTGGCCCGGGGCGAGACCCGTCAGCGCGAGCTGGCGATCCGGGCGTCGATCGGCGCGGATCGCGGCCGCCTGGTGCGGCAGCTGTTCACCGAGAGTTTGCTGATCGCGGCGCTGGGCTGCGTCGCGGGTCTGGCGGTGGCGTACGTGCTGCTGAGCGGGTTGCTGAGGTTGGCGCCGGCCGACCTGCCGCGCCTGGAGACCGTGGGGCTGGACCTGTGGGCGATGGGTTTCGCTCTCGCCATTGCGCTGGCCACCGCCGTGCTCTTCGGCCTGCTGCCGGCCTTCCGCACCTCCACCACCGACGTGTCCGAGACCCTGCGGGCCGGTGGCCGGGGCAGCGCGGGAGGCGGCCGGGGCCGGATGTGGAGCCTGCTGGTGGGCACCGAGGTGGCGTTGGCGCTGGTGCTCCTGGTCGGCGCCGGGCTGCTGATCAAGAGCTTCTGGGGGATTCTGACCGTCGATCCTGGGTTCGACGCGACGGACGTGCTAACGGTCGACGTAACGCTGCCCGCGACGAAATACGAGTTCGGTGACCCGGCGGTCGCCGACTTCCATCGCCGGCTGCAGACCCGCTTGGAAGCGTTGCCGGGCGTCGAGCGGGCCGGTCTGATGAGTTCGCTGCCCTTGAGCGGGTCGGACCCCGACGGCGGGTTCGCCATCGAGGGGCGTCCGGGCGACCGCTGCTTCGAGGTCCCGGACCGCGGCACCTGGTGCTCCGTGGGATCGGCCGGCTACCGGGTTGTCAGCGCGGGCTACTTCGGCGCGATGGATATCCCTCTCGAGCGTGGTCGGATGTTCTCCGAGCGAGATGACGCCGGCGCGCCGATGGTCATGCTGATCAACGAGACGATGGCCCGACGCTTCTGGCCGACGAGCGATCCGATCGGCCAGCGCGTCCAGACGGGCGGCATGGACCGCTACGGCGTCGAGTGGACCACGATCATCGGGATCGTCGGCGACGTACGCCACGACGCGTTGTCGGCCGAGCCCGACCCCGAATACTATGTCCACTACCTCCAGCGGCCCGACCGCGCCCAAGACGCAACGGTCGTGATCGAGTCGTCGCTGGAGACGGGTACCCTGATCCAGCCGGTACGCGCCGCGTTGCGGCAGCTCGACCCCGACGTGCCGGCCGAGTTCACGACCATGGCCTCGCGCCTCTCGGCGTCCGTGGCGGACCGCCGCTTCACCATGCTGGTGCTGAGCATCTTCGCTGCGCTGGCGCTGATCCTGGCGGCGGTGGGGATCTACGGCGTGGTGTCGTACTCGGTGGCGCAGCGGACCCGGGAGATCGGGATCCGCATGGCGATGGGCGCCGAGCCCGCGTCGGTCCTGGCGATGACGCTGCGCCGCTCGCTGGGCGTGGTCCTGGTGGGGATAGCGGTCGGCGGCATCGGAGCCTTCGCCCTCACCCGGGTCATGCGCAACCTGCTCTTCGAGGTGAGCCCCACCGATCCGCTGACCCTGATTGTCGTGGTCCTCGTGCTGACCGCCATCGCCGGGCTGGCCAGCTACGTCCCGGCAAGGCGCGGCACCCGGGTGGACCCGCTGATCACGATGCGGGTGGAGTGACGGGTCCAACCAACGGATCTCTGTACCGATCGGTCGAACCGATCCCCTGGCCCCGCCACGATGGCGTCAGCATTACCGAAACCATCCGCGCGGAACCGTGTATTGGGATTACCCCCCGCCCCAACACCCGGAGAATGTCATGGTGTCCAGAATGCGGTACTTGGCGGTCGCTCTCGTTCTTATGAACGCGTGTGAGGTTCGCTTCGGCGGCGACGGTGCGGAAGAGGCGGACAACAAGAACGTGTCGTCAGCCCCGGAGGTGCCGGCGCAGCCGACTTCTGGAACGATCCACGGCCAACCGTTCGCATACGAGGACGCCAGCATCGATGAGGGAATTCTCAAGCTGCGCCAGGGCGAGGACTTCTTCGCCGACCTCGAGGTCACGCTCTTCCTCTGGCTGGACGACAAGACACAGGTGCCGGAAGGCCGCACATGGGACATCGACTGCCAGGACGGTTGGACGTCGGAGGTGCCCCACCTGCACATCGCCTGGCGTGAAGACGGCCAGAGCATGCCCGAGCACGACAACATCATGTGTGACTACTCGCTCTTCCTCGAGTTCGGCGAGGAGACGGCGGACAAGAAACTGCCCGGCACTCTCCTACTGAAAGCGCCGACGCTGGATACCGAGCTCGCCGGCCGGTTCGAGGCGACCATCGAGGGCTTCCGCATCGTCGACGGTCAGGTCGATCTGTCGCAGGACGACATGGAGGTCGCGCAGTATCTGGCCGAAGAATGGTTGTCGGGTCAGCACGGCAGCGCGATCGAGATTGAAGACCGTTCACTGGGCTGGCTCGAGCTCGAGGAACGAGAGGGACGGCAGCAGGCCGGCTACTTCGTCTATTGGTGGCGGCCCGTTGACGGAACCGAGACCCGCTTCTCCAAACTTCAATTCAGCAAGAATGGCGGCCTCTGGCAGGTCGAGCGTGAGCTCGAGCCCTGGCAGGTGCCCGACGCCCATCCGCTCTCCACACCCTCAAGCCTCAGTGCATCGTTCCAGTACAGAGCGGCGCGTCGCTTCGAGGAGGAACATCGAGCGGCCCGCGGCGTGAGCCCCCTTTTCGTGATCCGCATCCAGGTCTCCTACAACCCGACGACCGGTCTGGCGGAGGCGGTGGTCCGATACACTCGCGACCCGGAGCGCGCGCGGGAAGCCAACAAGCTCATGGGCGGCGGAGATGAGGAGCACGCGAGCGTCCGTTATCTGTTCCGGACCAACGCCAGCCATCCGGCCAACAAGGACCCCGAATCTTGGACGCTGGACCGGAGGCTGGAGCCTAACGAAGAGGTGGATATGCGGAGCGGCCGCGTGGTGGCCGGGTAGCGGGCCCCGATCCACCCACGTCTCCCGGCTGGCCTGAGCCCCGGGCGTTTCTGTCCTCCCCATCGTCCGCCGGGCTGTCGATCTTTCGATTTCCGGGACCGTGGGGCGATGAGTCACTCGAGCCGCGTGACCGACCCGGCCGTTCCGTTCACCCGTACCCGCTCGCCGTCCTGAAGGGCGCTGAGGGCGTTCCGCACCCCCATCACGGCGGGCAGCCCCACTTCCCGGGCCGTCACCGCGCCGTGCGAGAGTGGGCCGCCGCTCTCGGTGATCGCGGCGGCGGCCGAGTAGAAGAGCGGCGTCCAGGCGGGGTTCGTGGTTCGGGCCACCAGCACCGCGCCGGATGGGAACCGCGGGAAATCCTCGACCCCGAACACCCTAAAGACCGGACCCTCGACGGTCCCCGGCGCGCCGGGCAGCCCGCGCAACGCGCCCTCGGCCGGAGCCTCCATCTCCTCCCCGATCACGTGGGGCGGCGTCGATCGCAGCTGCCGGGCGAACTCGGCTTTGTGAGCCCTGGCCTCGCGGGCCGTCTCCTCGTCTATGCCGTCCCCAGCGATCAGCGAATCGAGCGTCGGCTTCCGCAGAAAGAAGATGTCCTCGGGCTCATCGAGGACACCGCGCCCCTGCAGGCGACTTCCCAATTCCACCAGGGCGGCCCGGAAGGGCACCGACAGCCGCGTCGTCTGGTAGTGCTCCAGGTCGTCCAGCGCGGTGTACGCCCGGGTCAGGCGGAGTAGCTCGGCCACGAAGAAGCGAAGCGACTCGGGCACGATGGCGAACAGCCGCCCCTCCGCCTGATGCTGCCGGACCCTCAGCTCCCTTTCCCTCTCCGCCGGGTCGGTGACGCCGTCCTCTCGCTCGAGCATCAGGCGCAGGTTCTCCAGCACGACCCAGGGCTGGCCGCGCCACGTGGGGTGGTACGCATCGAACTCCACTTCCCGATGCCCGTGGTCCTCGATGAACTGGCGGAACCGCTCCAAAAACGCCGGATGGCGATCGAGCACACCGGAGCGCCAGAGCTCTTCTCGATCGACCCCGCTCAGAGTTCGGCAGAGCTCCGGGTCCTCGAGCGCGATGAGGTACACGCGGTAGAGATCGCGATTCACCACGTTCGTCTTCGTCTCGCAGAACCCGGTGAGCGAATCGTACAGAACCGGCGCCTCCTCGGGGCCCAGCAGCAGAACCAGCAGCCGATACAGCGTACGGTGCAGCACGCCCTGGGTGATCGAGATCGCGATGTTGGGCTCGAAGTACTCCCGGCCCAGCGCGTCGATCGTCAGCACGTGATCCCACAGCTCGCTTTCGGACAGCGCCGCGGTGTCCACCGCGCTCAGCTGGCCCAGCCTGAACAGGTAGCGATCCAGGTCCCGGGCCCACGTGACCGGCAGCTCCTGCACCCAGCGAAAGCGGTCACGAAACGTCGGGACCGCGGCGGCCAGCTCCTCCAGGCTGTCGAACGCCACACCCTCGCCGCCGGTGTAGAGCTCCACCATCGTCTGGTTGCCGTAGATGAACCCGTCGAAGCGCTCGAACCACTTCGTCTCGCAGGGCGGAAAGCCCATGAGGCCGAGCGAGTGGGCCAACGATTCGTGGAAGCCGTCGCTGGTGAAATCCCAGGTGAGCGGCGTGATCGGGCTGGGAAACCGCTCCGCCGATTCGTCGCGCGTCCAGCGAGGCGGAAACTTCGTCACCGGTCGCGACTGGAGCAGATAGAGCCGACGCTCGGCGATCGCCCATTCGATATCCTGGGGGAACGCGTAGAAGCGCTCGACCCGGCGGCAGAGCTCCGCCAGTTCCGTGATGTCCTCATCGGTCAGCGAAGGCTGGCCCGCCCGTTCCGGCGGAAGCTCCACACGCTCGGTTCCGTCCGCCGTGCCGACGATGGCGTGTGACTTCTCGGCGATGTGTCGATCGACGGCGGCACCCGTCGTTTTGTCCACCACGAACTGGTCCACATCACCCTCGCCGGACACCACCAGCTCGCCCAGACCGAACGCCGCGTTGATCACGACCTGGCCCCGGGCGCCGGTGATCGGGTTCATCGTGAAGGCCACTCCGGCCACGTCGCTCGCCACCATGCTCTGGATCACCACGGCCATGGCGGCACGCTCGTGAGCGAAGCCGCGCTCGTGCCGGTAGCGGACCGCCCGGTCTTCCCACAGCGAGGCGAAACAGCGACGCGTCGCCTCCAATGCCGCCTCGACGTCCGCGATGTTCAAATACGTGTCGTGCTGGCCCGCGAACGCGGCGCCCGCCAGGTCCTCCAGAGTCGATGACGAGCGGACCGCCACGGGGCCCAAGGTGAGGAGCGTGGGGAGCTTTTCCCGGAGCGAGTCGGCGACGGGTTCCGGCAACGGCCGGCCGATCAGCCGCTCGCGGATGGCGCGGCACCCCTCGACCAGCTGTTCGGGCCTATCGTATCGGAGCCCGGCGACCTCTGCGGCGTGTCGATCGTCATCGGCCAGGAAGGCGCGGTAGGCGTCGGCGGCGACCACGAGCCCCGGCGGCACGGGGAAGCCCCCCTGGCTGAGGCGCGCCAGGCTGGCCCCCTTCCCTCCCGCCTGGCCCGGATCGACGGCCAGCGGATCGACGAACTCGAGCACGTAGTTCATACGCCTCCTTCTACCCCAGCTCTCGGCCCAGCCGTTCCACCTCTCCGATGATGGCCCGGCCTTCAACGGCCAGCCGATCCTGCAACCCGGGCTTCAGCAGTAAGCGGAGGAAGGCCGAGGTGCGCTGCCAGATGCTTCCGACCCGGTCTCTATAATAAAGCGTCACCGCCCCGCTGTACGGCAAGGATACCGCGTAGAGCGCCGCGAGCCACAGCGGCATCAGCCAGACGGCGGCGGCGATCTGTATCAAGTAGAAGAGCGGGAAGGCCGGCAGAGCGATGAAGACGGCGTTCGAAGCGAAGTGGTCCTCGTCGGTGGACATCTTGCGGGCGATGACCCGGGTCAGCTGGTACGGCACCAGATGATTGAGGGCGCCCCACAGAGCCACCGGCAGCCCGATGAGCACCAGCTCCAGTTCCCTTAGGACAAAGAAAGCCGCCCGGCCCGCCGACATCGGCAGATAGACCTCGGCGGGCGTGATCCCGAGCGCTCGCAGCTCGCCGCGGTACTCCCGCAACCGTCCTTCGAGAGCCGCGATCTCCTGCGGCCGGCGATGGCGCAGCTCCCGGTGACCCGCCTGCAGAGCTTTGATCCAGTCGACGCGCCGGCCCAACCGCGTCGCTTCCTCGCGGCCCAGCGCTTGCGGCTCGCGTCCGCCGGTGGCGACCACCTCCGCCGCCCAGGTGTACAGCTCGACGTCGCCGCGCGTCTCGAAGTTCAGGGTGAGTTCCCGCACCCGGGCCTCGATCTCCGCCGTCAACTCCGCCGCGAGCGCCCGATCCTCGCCCGCGCCGGCCTCGCGCCGCGCGTCGAGCCACTCGGCCACGTCGAATGGCTCGCCGAAGCGCACCCAAACGGACGAGCGGAAGCGGTCCTTCTTCTCGAAGTAGAGGCCGACGGGTTGAATGAGCAGGCCGTCTCTATCCGCTTCATGCTCGACGAAGTCGAGGGCGATGCGTGCGGCCCCGCTCCTGAACGGACGCAGACCCGGATCCGAGTGGCTCACACCCTCCGGGAAGATGCAGATGGCCGCGTCGCTCTTCAGTCGGCGGCGGCACTCTTCGAAGGCCCGCGCGTTGTGATCGGAGTCGCTGTCCGCGTCCACATCCTGCCGGCGCTGGAACGTGATCACGTTGAGCGCCCGCATCAGGACCGCCAGCAGCGGGTTCCGGGCCAGGGTGGTTTTCGCCGTTACCGTCACCGGCCGCTCGAGCCGGGTCAGGATCACCAGCGGGTCCACCAGCGCGTTGGTGTGGTTGGGAACGATGAGCAACGCGCCTCGATCCGGAACGTGGCCCCGGCCTTCCACCTCGATGTCGCGGAAGAAGACCGTCAGCGCGATCCGCCAGAAGCCGCGAAGAACTCGATACAGCATCGCTAGCTCGCCCCGCTCCCGTTCCCGGCCTGTTGAGACGCCGTCCAGGCGTGACCCAGACGCATCGCCAGCAGCGCCAGCGCCAGACCGGCCAGCAGGTCGATCACGTAGTGATAGCGAAGCGCCACCGTCGAAACGGCGATGGCCAGCACGATCGGCAGATAGATGAGACCCCGCAATCGGTTGTGCCGCAGGTCGAAAGCGCACGCGAAAACCGAGGCGCCCACGTGAAGGCTGGGGAACGCGCCGTGCGGGCCGCCCATCCGATCGATCGACGAGGTGACCAGGTCATAGAAGAAGCCGCCGGACAGCGCGCTCTGGAAGTCCGCCGCCTGGTACACGACGGGTCCTCGCGCCGGCACGAACAGATACCCGAAGAAGCTCGCCGCGTAGAGCAGCGCGAACCCGGTGACGAACGCCTCGCGTTCGGGACCGGGCCGCCCGATGAGCCCGAGAAAGATCGACATGTACAGATACGGGATGAACAGCGCGTAGATGAAGGCGAATATCTCGAGGTTCTCCGGGCCGATGTGGGGCGCCATCAGCAGGACCGGCGACGCGCCCAGGAACAGCACCCGGTCGAGCGACGCAAGAGCGGCGTCCCCCGTCCACGGGATCGCCTCGAACGCCACGTGGCCCAGCGTGGTGTAGAGGGTGAACATGACGCCGATCACCGCCGCGCCGCGGACCAGGCTCACCCAGCCGGTCTCGGGGAAACGGGATAGGAATCGGATGAGGGCCGCGTAGCCGACCAGCAGCGCTCCGTGGAGCAGCAGGTCGTCGGCCACCGGCACTTCGGCGGCCGATCGCACGGCCAGCGTGACGACGATGACCGATACGATGGCCACGGTGATGATGTCGGCGACTTTCATCTCGTCCTCGGTCAATCTGCCGTATCACGATGAACACCACACACGGCCCACCGCAATGGGCGGGCAAGGTCAGGCCACATCCGCCGCTCGCCGGTTCGGACACCGCCCTGGCCTGTCCCCGAGTTTGCCCGATTCATCATCGAGGAGCCCGGGTCTGTCACAATATCCTTCCATCGCGACACGCGAGGCCACTGTATTCCCATCGCGGGCGGGTAACGTCACCGTGATGCGATGGAGGTCCCATGAGAAGCATGTTCCCACTGCTCGGACTGCTGGCGCTGGTAGGGCCGGCGACGGTGGCCCAGGGCCAGGTTTCGGACGAGGCCGTTCCTGATAGCGTCACGCCGGAGCGGGTGCTCGCCGGAAGCAACACTTTCAACAGCGGCACATGCGTCTTTTGCCATGCGATCGCCGGCCGCGGCAGCGGCCGCTGGGCCCCCGACCTGTCGGACGCCGAGTGGCTCCACAGCGAAGGCGACTTCAACGGCATCTTCAGGACCATTTACTGGGGAGTGGAGGAAGATGAATTCAGGGCGATGACGCCCCGGCGTTTCGAGATGCACCCGCAGGGCGGCATGTCGGTCGACTGGGAGCAGACAAAAGAGCTCGCCGCCTACGTGTGGACGATCGGTCACCCCGGCACGCATCCGCTCGTGGCAGCGCAGTCACGATTCCTCGAGCTCGTCCGCGCCGGCGAGGTCGACCGGGCGCTCGACCTGTTCCACCGGATGCAGCGGGACGACCCGGAGCACCTGCTCTTGCCGGAACGTTCGCTCAACCGCCTCGGCTACGAGTTCATGCCGGAGCGGGCCGAGATCGCGCAACGGATCTTCCAGCTCAACGTCGAGCTCTTCCCCGACTCCTGGAACGTCTACGACAGTCTGGCCGAATCTTACATGGTCCAGGGCGACCGGGAGAAGGCGATCGAGCTGTACGAGAAGTCACTCGAATTGAACCCGCAAAACGAGAACGGCCTGGAGAAGCTCAGGGAACTCGGCGCTCGTTGACAGCGCCCTCAAAGACGAGCGGCGTCGGGGGAGGAGTCGCGATCGGTCGAAGCGCTTCGGGCCGAAGACGCGGCGTACGCGGCGATCGGCCAAGCTAGACACGAGGGGCCGGCGCTCACCAGATTATCGAATGGCCAAACCGGACGTTCGCCGGACCGCCGCTTTCGTCCTCCTCGCGGCGACAGTGCTGGGCCTGCTGTTCGCGAGCCGGACGTACATCACATCCACATTCTACCCGGATCGCGGCATCGGCTTCGGCGAGGCGCTGGTCCCCGCTCTCGCCGACTGGTACGCGTGGGCGCTCCTGGCCCCCGCGATGTACTGGCTCGTGGTGCGCGCCCCGATCGAGATGGCGCACCTGGCGCGCCGCGTGGCCCTGTACCTCGCCGCGGGAGCGGCCATCGCCACGGTCAAGTTCGGGCTGGACTACCTGGTGAGCGCCCTGCTCCTTAATAATCCGATCTCTTTGTCCCTCCCTTCGTTCATCTATCGCTTCTACGCCAACTTCATGACCTACTGGGTGCTGATCGCCGTCGCACACGCGATCGAGTACGGCCGCAAGTATCGCGACCGGCGGCTGCGAGCGTCACAGCTCGAAGCCAGGCTGGCGCAGGTCCAGCTCGAGATCTTGCGCATGCAACTGCAGCCGCACTTTCTCTTCAACACGCTTCACGCCATCTCGACCCTCATGCACCGCGATGTCGACGCGGCGGACCGCATGCTGGTGCAGCTCGGCGACCTGTTGCGGCTGACCATAGACAAGATCGGAGTACAGGAGGTCTCGCTGAAAGAGGAGCTCGACTTTCTGCGCGGCTATCTCGAGATCGAGCAGACGCGCTTTCAGGATCGGCTGACGGTGGCGATCGAGATCGAACCGGAGACGCTGGACGCGCGCGTGCCCAACCTCATCCTGCAGCCGATCGTCGAGAACTCGATCCGTCACGCGGTCGCGCCGCGTTCGGCGGCGGGTCGTATCGAGGTGCGCTCGCGGCGCGAAGACGGCAGGCTGCACCTCTCGGTCCGGGACGACGGGCCCGGAATCGATGACGCGGACGCCGTGCGCAAGGAGGGAGTTGGCCTCTCCAACATCCGGGCACGGCTGGAGGGTTGGTACGGCCCCGACTACGACCTCGCCCTCGAGAACCATCCCGACGGCGGTCTTGTCGTAACGTTGTCGATCCCCTACCGGGTCGACGATTCCAAGGCCGCGAGGGCCGGGGCCGCAGCGAAGGCGAGCCGATGAGCATTAGAGCGCTGATCGTCGACGACGAGCCGCTGGCGCGAGAGAAGATCCGCACGCTCCTGGCCGAGGATCCCGAGGTCGAGGTCGTCGCCGAGTGCGGCGACGGGCGCAGCGCCGCCGCCGCCATCGTCGAGCACGACCCCGATCTGGTCTTTCTCGATGTGCAGATGCCCGAGGTCGACGGGTTCACCGCACTCGACGCGGTCCGCGGCGTTCGGCTGCCCATCGTGATCTTCGTCACCGCGCACGACGAATACGCGCTCAGAGCGTTCGAGGTGCACGCACTCGACTACCTGCTCAAGCCCTTCGATCGAGGGCGCTTCACCGCCGCACTGGCTCGGGCGAAAGAACGCGTTTACAGCGACCGCCGGTCCGCTGACCGTGACCCGGTGTTCGAATTGCTGGACGAGCTGCGGCGCGAGCGCCGGGGCCGCTGGCTGGACCGGCTGGTGGTCAAGGCTCGCGGTCGGGTCTTCTTCGTGCCGGCAAACGCAATCGACTGGATCGAGGCCGCGGGCAATTACGTGGAGCTCCATGTCGGCTCCGAATCCCACCTCATCCGCTCCACCATGAAGGCGATGGAAGAACGCCTCGATCCGGCCCGCTTCCTGCGCGTACAGCGCTCCGCGATCGTCAACATCTCCCGCATTCAGCATATCGAGCCGTGGTCCAGCGGTGAGTACCTGATCACGCTGAAATCGGGCGCGGCCGTACAGAGCGGCGCTTCGTACCGAGAGGCGCTGAAGGCGCTGATGGAGAATCCGGGCTGATCGCCCTGCTCGAACCGGCCCGGCGGACGAGACGATGCCAGCCGCTGTGGGCAGCGTGCGCGATCGATGGAGTCGGTCACCCCGGCAGAAGCGCCCGCAGCAGAAGCTGCGCGTTGCCCGGGCTCTCGCCGATCCGCCGCACGGCGTACGGCCACCAATCCTCGCCGAACGGCGCGTACACCCGAACCCTCAGACCCCTCCGCTGCAGGGACCTCTGGTATTCCCGCCGCACGCCATACAGCATCTCGAACTCGTACGCCTCGCGTGACCACCCGGCATCATCCGCGATGCCGATGATCTCCTCGACCAGACCGCCATCGTGGGTCGCGAAGATCGGGTAAAACCCGGCAGTCCGGGCGTCCCGCGAGAGCATTCGCCGACTCAATCGGAGGTAGCTGTCCCGGATCCCCTCGGGCCGGGTGAACGCGACCTCGGGTCCCGCCGCGAACGCGCCCTTCACCAGCCGGATACGGGCAGCTCGCGAGATGAGCGGCGCCAGATCGGACTCGGTCCGCCTCAGATATGCCTGAAGCGTGAGGGCGGCTGGCAGCCCGAAATCGATCAGGTGCCGGTAGAGCGAGAGCGTCACGTCCACGAGGGGCACGTCGTCCATGTTGAGCATGAGGGCATCGAAGCCGTCCCCGGGGCGCCGTCGCGAAGACTCGGCGACCGTCCGGGCGATGGCCTCCGCGTTGGCCCACAGCGTCTCCCGGGAGACCAGCTGACCGATCTGGGTCGGCTCGACCGAGAGGTGCACATCGAATCCATCTTCAGCCAGGGCCCGGGCGGCTGCTTTCTTCCGCTCCACGGTATGCCGTATGCGGTTCTGGTCCGACACGTACTCGCCGAGATAGTACAGCGAGGCCCGGAGGCCCTCATCCCGAAGGCGCCCGCAGGACCGGAGGGCCTCAGACAGATCGAAACCCGCCACGAACCTCCGAGCCAGCGAGGATGCCGGCGCCCAGCTCTCCATGATGCTCTTGGCTTTCGAGCTTCGCGCCGCTCGGATCATCGCCTGCTGCCAGATCCGCATCGGACTACCGTGAGGCCATCCGGTCCACGATCGCCCGAACGTGAAGGTCCATCGTGTCCACGAGAGGGATCGAGGTCGAGCCCGGCTGGATGAGCAGAGGCAGCTCGGTGCAGGCGAGGAGCACGGCATCCGCGGCGCACTGGCGGATGAGCTTCAGGAGACGCCTCCGGGAGGAGCCGCGGACGCGACCCCTGGCCAGCTCGTCGAAGACGATGGAGTCCAGCAACGCCTGGTCGGGGGCGTCGGGAATCATCACCTCCGCGCCGACCGCTTCGAGCTCGGCCCGATAGAGCCGCCCCCTCACGGTGGCGCTGATCCCCAGCAGAAGCACCGTCCGGGCTCCGAGCCGACCGATCTCCCTGACGACAGGATCGACGATCGACACGATAGGAAGCGGCGCCCGCACTCGGATCCGCTCGAGCGCGACGTGGGGCGAATTCGCCGTCATGGCGGCGAAGTCAACGCCCGCTGCGGCCAAGCGCCGCAGCCCGGACAGGATCTCCTCCACGTACGGACCGCGATCTTCGGCGTCCTCCAGCTTGGTAAAGCGCTCGAAGTCCAGACTGACGACGACCAGCTCGGGATACCCTGGGCACCGCGCCATGCATTCGGCCATGATCTTCTCGTAGTAGCGGGCGGTGGCGAACGGGCCGATTCCGCCGAGTAGCCCTGCGACCGCTCCTCCTTCCGGCGAGATCATCTCGGTTTCCTCTCAGAGCTGCCGCCGGAGGAAAAAGACAGCCGGAGCAACGGCCCGGGCCACCGCCAGGACGCTATCGAGATAGTCAGACTCCAGGCGAACCGGCCGGCCCGCATCAGACAACCGAGGTGGTCACGGCGTGCTCGATTCGTCCCCGACGCGACTCAGCCACCGTTGGACGAACCTCCGGCTTCTCTCCCAATGGGCCTGGAGCAGCGAACAAGCCGCGGAGACATCCTCGGCCAGGGCTTCGGCAATCCGTCGATGGTCTGCCGTAGAGAAGGCGACCTTTCCCGAGTACCGCATGTATGCCCGCTCGTACCTCTCGGCTCGATTGCGGACCGATCGCAGGTGCCGCAGCACGAGAGAGTTGGGACAACCCTCGACGAGAGCCTGATGCCACTCGAGGTCCCGCTGGAAGAGCGCGGCGGCGTTGCCGATCTCTGCCTCCATTTCAGCGTTCACCTGCTCGAGATGTCGGATGCGGTCGACGGGAAGAAGCCCCTGTAGCTCCAGCGCGAGCGTTTCCAGCCCCGCCAGCAGGGGGTAGATCTCCAGAGCCTCGTCGAGGGTCATAGCAGCCACGAAAAAGCCCCGGTTGGGGTGCAGCTGGATCAGGCCTTCTTCCTCCAGTTGGGCCAGCGCTTCACGGGTTGGTGTTGGGCTGACCGAGAGACGCCGGGCAAGAGGGGCGAGAACGAGCTGCTGGCCGGGGGCCAGTCGCCCGTGGATGAGCTCATGACGGATCTGGTCACGGATCTGGTCCCGTAGGGGATGGGGTGAAATCANNATCTGGTCACGGATCTGGTCCCGTAGGGGATGGGGTGAGATCATATATTATATATAATTACCCTCCCTCCCCGCGCAACCTTCCCGGTCCCATTTACACCCCCATCCTTTCACCGCCGATCCGCCCCCAAGGCATTGCATGAAAGACCGCCGGCACGGACCTTAAGAGTGTAACCCGATACCAGAAACAGACCCGCGCTGAAGCATCGCGCGCCTCACCATATAGACAGGCTGTCCGCAAGTTGAATCCCGGTTCCCCACAACCGCCCCGCGGGGGCAAAGGCCTCGGCAGCATGGGCCAGAACAAACCTCCCATGCTCGGCCGGGTCCTCATCTGGCTCCTGGTCGGCATACTCATCGCGTACGCCCTCCAGGGCGTCTTCGGCGTCGGCCAGCAGGACGTCACCCAAATCAGCTACACCACTTTCCGGGAGCACGTCACCGCCGGCAGCGTCCGCCGCGTGACGGTGAAGGGCGAGCAGATCCGCGGCGAGCTGAAGACGGAGGCGATGCGGGTGGGCGCAGAGAACGATACGACCCGCTACAAGAGCTTCATCACCTACCTGCCCTCCTTCGGTGACGACGAGCTGATGTCGGCGCTCCGCGCTCAGGGCGTGGAGATCGAGACCCGACCGGCCGACGATTCCTCCTGGTGGCCCATGCTGCTCACCGCGATCCTGCCGCTCCTGCTGATCGTGGGTCTCGGCTACCTGTTCATCACCCGCATGAGCTCGCAGGGCCGGAACATCATGGGGGTCGGCAAGAGCAAGGCGAAGCTCTACGACCGCAGCCAGGAGGAAACGACCTTCGACGAGGTGGCGGGCGCCGAGGGGGCGAAGCAGGAGCTGCGTGAGGTGGTGGAGTTCCTGAAGGAGCCCGCCCGGTTCGAGGCGGTGGGCGGCGCGGTGCCGAAAGGCGTCCTGCTGGTGGGTCCGCCGGGGACGGGCAAGACGCTGCTGGCCCGGGCGGTGGCCGGCGAGGCCGAGGTGCCGTTCTTCAGCATCACGGGCTCCGATTTCATGGAGATGTTCGTCGGCGTGGGCGCTTCCCGGGTGCGCGACCTGTTCAAGCAGGCGAAGGAGTCGGCGCCCGCGATCATCTTCATCGACGAGCTCGACTCCATCGGCCGGCATCGCGGCGCCGGCCTGGGCGGTGGCCACGACGAGCGGGAGCAGACGCTCAACCAGCTGCTGTCGGAGCTGGACGGATTCGAGCCGACGCAGAACGTCATCGTCATGGCGGCCACGAACCGGCCCGACATCCTGGACCCGGCGCTCCTGCGGCCCGGCCGCTTCGACCGGCGTATCGCGGTCAACCTGCCCACCGCCCGGCAGCGAGCGGCGATCCTGAGGATCCACGCAAAGGACAAGCCGCTGGCGAAGGACGTCGATCTCGAGCGGCTGGCGAAGGCCACGCCGGGGCTGAGCGGCGCGGACCTGGCGAACCTGCTCAACGAGGCGGCGCTCAACGCGGCCCGCAACGACCGGGAGGCCATCGAGAACGCCGACATCGAGGAGGCCCGGGACCGCATCCTGATGGGCCGCGAGCGCACGGGGCTGGTGCTCACCGACGAGGAGATCGACCTGCTGGCCTACCACGAGGCGGGCCACGCCGTGGTCGCCGCCGCCCTGCCCCACGCCGATCCGATCCACAAGGTCACCATCGTCCCACGCGGCCGCGCGATGGGTGTCACCCAGCAGCTGCCAGAGAAGGAGCGCTACATCTACGAGCGCGAGTACATGCTCGACCGGTTGGCGGTGATGATGGGCGGCCGGGCCGCCGAGCAGCTGGTCTTCGACACCTCCACCAGCGGCGCCGAGAACGACCTCAAGCAGGCGACCCAGCTGGCGCGGCGCATGGTCCTCGACTGGGGGATGAGCGAGAAGCTGGGACCGATGGCCGCCGGCGGCGAGCGCCGCCAGGTCTTCCTCGGCGAGGAGATCGCGCACCAGAAGAACTACAGCGAGGCCACCGCCCGGCAGGTCGACGAAGAGGTGAAGGCGATCGTCGACGGCGCCTACGCTCGGGCGAAGGAGACCATCGAGACGCACCGCGACATCCTGGACCAGGTCGCGGAATTGCTGAAGGAACGCGAGGAGATCGACGGCGCCGAGGTGACCGAGCTGCTCGACTCGGCCGGCGACTGACCTGGCCGGGAGCTCCGGCACGACAGACGCAACGAAGCTCATCCTCGAAACCGTCGTCCCTCAAGAACGGCGGGACCAACCAAACGGGCCTCCGAGCTATCCAAGTTCCGGGTGCACTCATCTTTTGACCCGGAGGGAAGAATGCCTCAGGCCCGAATCGCCATGCTGGTGTCATTCCTCGGCGCCGTGCTGACGTCACCGCTCGCAGCGCAGAACCCATCCCCAAAAACGACCGACCTCTCGGACGCCGAGAAGCTCTACGGGCTGTCGCTCATCTGGCAGGAGGCGAACTACAACTTCGCGTTCTTCGATCAGGTCCCCGATCTCGATTGGGATAGCGCCTACCGCGCGTTCGTGCCGCGGGTGCTGGCGACGGGGAACAGCTACGAGTACTACCAGGAGTTGAAGCGCTTCGTCGCCCTGCTCGAGGACGGCCACACGAGCGTATATCTGCCCGATCCGGACCGGCGATTCGAGTCGTACCCCTGGATCCTGACCGAAAACGTGGAGGGCCGGGTCCTGGTCGCAAACGTCGGGCGCACCCTGGAGAAAGAGATTCCGGTCGGCTCGCTCATCGAAGAGATCGACGGCGAGCCGGCGGCCGAGCGCACCTTGCGCGTGTGGCTGCCGTACGTCTTCTCCAGCACCGACCATCACCGGCGCGACCTCACGCTGGCCAGGGCTCTCCACGGACCGCCGGCGCAGCCGGTGACGATCGCCTACGTCACCCCGAACGGCGAACGGCGCGAGCGGACGCTGGCCCGCGATCGCGGGACCCGGGACGACGAGTGGCTGTTGCCCACACGGTCCACGCGGCCGCGCTTCGCGTTCCGCTGGCTGGACGATGGGATCGCCTACGTCGCGCTCAACACCTTCAACGATGAAGGCGTGGTGACCGACTTCGAGGCGGCGCTACCCGAACTCTATCGCGCCAAAGCTCTGGTCGTCGACGTACGGCGCAACGGCGGCGGCAGCAGCGGCAACGGCTACGCCATCGCCGCATTCTTGACGGACGACACGCTGCGTACGTCGGCCTGGCGCACGCGGGAGCACGTCGCGTCGTTCAAGGCGTGGGGACGATGGTCGGACCGTTACAAGAACTACTTCAACATGGAGGCCTGGCGCGACGGCGGCACGCACGGCGATGTGCCGCCGGCGGAAGGGCGACGGCTCATCGTCCCGACGGTCGTGCTCCAGGAGCACGCGACGTTCTCGGCGGCCGAGGACTTCCTCGTGGCCATCGACGCCATCCCACACATCACGACGCTGGGCCGACCGAGCGGCGGTAGCACCGGCCAGCCGCTGTTGCTCCAGCTGCCCGGGGGCGGTGGCGCGAACATCTGCACCAAGCGCGACGCCTACCCCGACGGTCGCGAGTTCGTCGGCTATGGGATCGCGCCCGACATCGTCGTCGAGTCGACGATCGAGGACGTGCAGGCGGATCGTGATCCGCAGTTGGAGCGCGCCCTCGAGCTGTTGCGCGAGGAGCTCAGTTCCTCCAAGGACTGACGCTCGGTCGTCGGCGACAGCGACATCCGACCGGAGACGCCTTGTGGCACTCCGCGGTGGAGGCCGTGTCACTGCTTGCGCGTGCCCGGCATGTCGCGGCCACCCTGGTGCAGGACCAGCTCATCGAACGCGCCTGAGTCGCCGCGCACGAAGGTGATCTGCGCGTCCACGACCTTGAGGAAGAACTCGGTCTCCGATTCGGCGAACAGCTCGAAGCGTGGCTGACCCGTCGCCTGGACGAAGAGCTGGTCGTCCTCCCGGGTGATGGTGAGGTCGAACCCGGGCCTCAGCTCGTACACGCCCACGTAGCGCTCGAGGATCGCCGGATCCAGCTCCACCGCCTCCCGGGTCGGCACCTCGTCGGAGACCTTCACCGCCACCTCGGGCGTCCTGGCACCGCCCTGATACATCAACATCCGAACGACCCGGTCACCTTCCAGCACGAACTCGAAGTGGGAGAGCGAGTGTCCGTAGAAGAAGTGGGTCTCCGACGACGGGTAGGCGCGGAGCCTCGAGCCGCCCGAGCGCTGGGTGTAGAGCGTTCCGTTCTCGACGGTTACCACGCGCTGGGTGCTTTCGTCGATGCGGTAGACCCCCACATAGCGCTGTAGCACCGACGGGTCGAGTGCGATCTCCTCCCATTCCGGGTACGGGTCGCCGAGCGCGATGGCCGCCAGCTTCCTCGCCACCATTCCGGGTCCGATATCCGACGCCGTGTTGTTGGAGAAAACCGCGACGAAGATCTCCTGCCCGGGGATGTAGATCGCCTGGGTCAGATACCCCGGGATACCGCCGCCGTGCGAGATCGCGCGCCGCCCCC
>JABAHS010001032.1_pt1 | contig 27816 bp, 25 predicted proteins | sample 7062111 | NCBI WGS metagenome assembly JABAHS01 (sample SAMN14534600, study PRJNA622989) | marine sediment metagenome | biome: marine biome [ENVO:00000428]; feature: marine pelagic biome [ENVO:01000023]; material: deep marine sediment [ENVO:00002113]; isolation source: pool of 4 deep marine... | reverse complement strand
GTCGCTCTCGAAGCGGTGGAGAACGGCAAGCTGGACGTAGTGGAAGTCGACGGACTCCAGCTCGAGAAGACCCTGTACATGGCCTACCACACCGATCGACCGGCGACGCGAGCTCAGTCTGCGTTCTGGGAGTGGGCGTTCGAGCCCGAGAACGAGCACATCCGCCGGCGCCCGACGTTGCGCCGCCGGGACATGCAGCAAGCCTGAGCCCGCCGGATATCGAATTGGTCGGCGAACGAGTCTGTGGTTGTCGTTGGCGGAGGCGGACGGGAATCGAACCCGCCAGGCGGCTTGCACCGCCTCAACGGTTTTGAAGACCGTGGAGCCCACCAGGCGCTCGTTCGCCTCCGGGCGGGAGGGTAGCGTCATCAGATCCGTGTGCGGATCGCCCGGGCCCGGGTCGGGTTGAGACGAACCCCGGTAACCTGTAGGTAGGCATGGCTGAACACCTCTCCCTCGGTGGTCTGATCCGGCGACAGCGCGAGATGCTGGGCCTCACCCAGTCGCGCCTCGCCGAACTCGTCGGCCGGTCGCCCTCGACCGTCCGGAGCTGGGAACGAGACCGGAGTCTGCCGGGGGACGAGGATGCGTTGTTCGCCCTCGGCGCCGTCCTCGGTCTTTCCGACGATGAGATGAAGGAGGCGCTGGGAAGCGCGTATCCGTCCTTCGAGGCAGATCAACTGCCACTGCCGCAGGCAGATGTGCCCGGGTCCGGCTCGGATGTTCCCGCCCCCACCGATCCTCCGATCGAATCTCCCCCCGTTGCCTCGCCGGCTGGCGCCGCCGACCTCGCAGAGACCTCCGCAGCCGAGACCGAGGTAGCCGGAGAGTTGCCTGAACAGGTCCCGGATGCTGCCGCTCTCATCGAGACGGCCTCCGCCGATGCGGCGATCGTTGAGGATTCGGGCAGCGTGACTGAGGAGGATGGACAGAGCCCGGCCACCGTGGCCGAGTCACCTGTTGAAGATGTCGAGGAGTCCGACGCCGGCACGGAGAGCCCCGAGACACCGGCGGCGCCGATGCCAGATCCAGGGAATGCGTCGCCGACGGTGGTCGACGCTCCGCCAGCGGCGCCCGCCGAGCCGTATGCCCCGCCACCGTCGCCTTCCCGATCGCCCTCGACGGTCGCCGCTCGGCCGCGGGTGCCCTCGTACATGGACGACCCGGGTCAGGCCCGCATCTACCGGATGAGGGCGATCCTCACCGCCGTCATCATCGTGTTGCTGTTCTTGGTTCTGACGTGGGCCTTCGGTGAGGCACGCGACGCGCTCGGGTCCCTGTTCGGGTCCTAGTCCTCCGGGTTGTGAGCAGGGGCGATCGGATTGCGCCTACTCACAACTACCACTCGCCGATTGGCGTCGCCTCAGCTTCGCCCGGTGCCGCTCACATACCCAGGAGGACCTTGACGGCGAGACCGATCGCCGCTGCCCCGGCCGTCACCAGCACGAACCTTCGCAACCGCCGGTCGTCGAATCGTCGTGCGATAGGTCCGCTCAGAGTGAGCCCGACGAGCATGCCGGGCAGGAGGACGGCGGCGGTGGTCAGGTCGCTCATGTGGATGCGGCCGAATGCAGCGAGCGTCCCCAGGTTGATCAGGAGTCCGATGATGAAGATAGTGCTGAGTGTCGACCGGATCGTTGCCCCCGGGCTGTCGTGATAGATGAGGGCGACCGGTGGACCGCCCACGGCCGACACCGTTCCGGTGATCCCGGACGTGACGCCGGCGGCGAACTCGGTGAGCGAGTTGCGTTTGATCGACCAACCCGAGGCGACCAGCAGTGTGGCGGCCAGGACCACGAGCGCGATGATGATGTCGAGGGTGCGGCTGGTGAGCACACCGAGAAGCAGGGCGCCGATCAACCCGCCCGGAAATCGCCCGGCGATGACCCAGGCGGCTCCCCGGAGGTCGAGGTGGCGGCGATCCCTCAGCGCGATCGACGTTGTCAACGGCAGCGCGAGTAGCAGCTGTGGGATGGGGGTCAGTTCGGGGTCGATGATGGTGAGGATCGGTACGGACAGCACGCCGAATCCGAATCCGACCACACCCTGGAGTGCTGCGCCGAGGGCCGAAACCAGGAGGGCGATGATGATCGTTGTCGTCGTCAGCACCGCGGGAGTATCGCACTGCAGAGGGCCTTGGAAGAATCCTGGACGAGGAAGCGGGTTCCCGGAGGAACCCGCTTCTCAATCTAAGACGAGGAACACTTCATTCGCCGTGAGAGGACCAGCTCACGGGCTCCTCGGTCCCGGTGGTCCGGGTTGGTGTCGCTACCGGTGACGGGTGTTCAACCCGCCGCAAGCGGCACCGATGGCCGCTTAGCGCCCGGCCACCTCCAGAGTCCTACAGAAACTTTCACTCAAGTCGGACCACCTCCTTTCTCTGGTAGCGACGATGTTGGCACAACTCGCGGCATATCGCCACGACTTTCTCGTCGCGCGCATCAGCCGTGGAGAGCGTTTTCAAGATCCTCGACCAGGTCTTCGACATGCTCGATCCCCACCGAGAGCCTGATGAGATGAGACGGAACCTCGAGGGCGGTTCCGTCGACCGATGCGTGCGTCATCGTCGCCGGAACTTCGATCAGCGATTCCACTCCACCGAGGCTCTCGGCCAGGAAGAAGAGCCGGGTCGACCGGGCAATCCGATGGGCTGCCTCGACGCCACCGCGAGGCAAGAACGACACCATTCCGCCGCCTGCCGACATCTGGCGGGCCGCCAGGTCGTGCTGAGGGTGAGAGGCGATGCCGGGGTACCACACTCGCTCGACCGCCGGATGCGCTTCGAGGAAGCCGGCGATCAGCGCCGCATTGTGACAGTGGCGGTCCATCCGGACGGCCAGCGTCTTCAGTCCACGAAGCACCAACCAGGCATCGAACGGCCCGCTCACGGGCCCGGCGGCGTTGCTGAGAAACGCAAGTCGCTCGAGCAGTTCGGGATCGCGGGTGACCAGGGCGCCTCCGACGACGTCGGAGTGCCCGCCCAGATACTTCGTCGTCGAGTGGAGGACCACATCGGCCCCGAGCTCCAGCGGTCGTTGCAGGTAGGGCGTTGCGAAGGTGTTGTCGACCACGAACACCGCCCCGGACTCCCGGGCGATCTCCGCGACGGCTGCAATGTCGACCAGACGCAGCATGGGATTGGTGGGCGACTCTGCCCATATGACGCGGGTGGTCGTGCGGAGAGCCGCTCGCACGTTGGTGGGATCCGTCATGTCCGCGACGGACCACTCCACCCCCTGCTCGGCGAGCACCCGTGCGAAGAAGCGGAACGTCCCCCCGTACGCATCGTCCGGCAGCAGCACGTGATCGCCCGGGCGCAACGTGTATCCGATGAGGGCAGTGGCACCCATGCCCGATGCCGTCGCGACGGCACCTCCAGGCGCATCGACTGCGATGCCCTCCAGAGCCGCCAGCGCCTTCTCCAACGCGGCGCGGGTCGGGTTTCCCGTCCGCGAGTACTCGTACCCCCGGTGCTCGCCGGGTGCCTCCTGCGCGTAGGTGGACGTGGCATAGATCGGCACCACGACGGCGCCGGTCGTCGGGTCGGGTTCCTGCCCGGCATGAATGGCATCCGTTTCGAATCGCATCACTCCACCTCGTATCCGTTGGACTTCATCCATTCGTCGTTGAAGACCTTGGACAGGTAGCCGCGGCCCGAGTCGGGGATGATCACGACGACCAGACGGTCGGGTTCGTCGACGGCAACTCGCTGCGCCCCGTGAACGGCCATCCCTCCCGAGCCGCCGGCGAGGAGACCTTCAGTGCGGGCGAGCTCGCGGGCTGTGGCGAACGCCTGCCGGTCGGTGACCATCTCGTAGCGANNACCATCTCGTAGCGATCGACCATGGTCGGGTCGAGCGTGTCCGGCCAGAAATCCTCGCCGACACCCTCGACGTCGTACTGGTGGACGGCGTCCGGCGAAGGTGCGGTGAAGATCGAGCCTTCCGGGTCGACGCCGACGACGGTGATGTCCGGGTTCATCTCCTTGAGGAATCGTCCTGCTCCGGTGATGGTGCCCCCGGTGCCCACCCCGGTGACGAAGGCTCCGACACGCCCTTCCGTCTGCTCCCAGATCTCAGGTCCGGTGGTCAGGTAGTGCGCCTCGGGATTGGCGGGATTGGAGTACTGATCGGGAAGGTAGGCGCCCTCGATTTCCCCGGCGAGGCGCCTCGCCACCCCGTAGTAGGAGTCGGGGTGGTCCGGCAGGAGCTCGGTGGGAGTAACGACGACACGAACCCCGTAGGCGCGCAGCAGATCCTGTTTCTCCTTCGAGACCTTGTCCGGAACGGTGCAGATCACCCGGTAGCCGCGGACGGCGCCGACGATGGCGAGCCCCACGCCGGTGTTGCCCGAAGTGGGTTCCACGATGGTCCCTCCCGGTTGCAGAAAGCCGAGTTCCTCGGCTCGATCGATCATCGCCACGGCGATGCGTTCCTTGATCGATCCGCCGGGATTCATGTACTCGACCTTGGCGACCAGGTTGCCCGGTGGGTGGATGCGTGAGAGCCGCACCAGTGGCGTGTGTCCGATGGCGGCGGCGGTGTCTTCGAGAATCACCCGGGCAGTGTATTGCCCTTCCCCGGTTCCTCACCTTGCCAGCGGACCTCTCGGACGGGGAGATCGGCGACATTCCGGGTTTTCTCGGCGGAGGCTTTCGATTCCCGCCACGTCATGATCGGGATGGAGAGGCACACGAGGAGGCCGGCGGCGACGGAGAGTCCCCCGAGGAACTCGACGAAGGCGGCGAGATCGTCGGCGATGGCGTAGTTGTCGAACGCTTGAGGCCCGAGCAGGTACGCCCAGTCGTGGTCGCCGCCGATGAGTGGGAGTCGTTCGTACGGCGCGTCGGCGATGTACACGGAGGCGTCCCAGGCCGACGTGCCCGCCCATGCCAGCATGAGTCCCCCTGCGACACGGTCGCTTCGCCACCACATGAAGTACACGGCGAGGCCCAGGGGAACCGCCACCTGTGTGATCGAGCCGAGAGCCGCCGTCAGCCGCTCCGAGACCGGCAGCAGGTAGCCGATGAGATGGCCGAGTTCATGAAACCCGAGATCGACGTACCCGAGCAGCGGTACCCGGGTGTTCCGGACGAACGGGAAGAACGCCATCACGAGGATGGCCGCCGACGCGGCGAGCGGGCGCCACAGGTCCTTCCAGTTGGTCACCGTATGTGTATCGGATCAGATTCGGTCGGACTTCTGGTGTTTCTTGCGAGCTCGGTTCCAGGTTCCAGGTTCTGTCTTGTCAAAGACGGGCTAGAACTTGGAACTCAGAACTTGGAACCTGTAACTCGCGACTCGCTACCCTTCGCACATGCCCCGTCTCGCCAAGTTCGCCTGGTCCACACTCGTCGTGAACATTGCGGTGGTGATCTACGGCGCCTTCGTTCGGGCGACCGGTTCGGGAGCCGGATGTGGCCCCTCGTGGCCGACCTGTGACGGGCAGATCATTCCGGCCCAGTTCGACGACGCTCGCGTCGTCGAGTTCACCCACCGGGTGACGAGCGGCCTTGCCGCGTTGATGGTGGCCGTCCTCGCCATCTGGGTGCTCCGCACCTACCAGAAGGGACATCAGATCAGGATCGCCGCCTGGCTGTCGGGGATCTTCATCATCTCCGAGTCGCTCGTCGGCGCGGTGCTGGTGCTGGCGGAATGGGTCGCGGACGATACGTCGGCCGCTCGTACGGTGATGGTCCCGGTCCATCTCGTCAACACGTTCGTACTGCTGGCCGCCCTGGCCATGGTGGCCTGGTGGGCCTCGGGCCGGGGGCCGGTCCGTTTGGCGGCGAACCGGGGACTGGCCCGTTATGTGGGTGCAGCAATGCTCGGCGTTCTGATCATCTCCGCCACGGGAGGCGTCACGGCGCTCGCCGATACCCTCTTCCCGGTCGACTCGATCGGTGACGGGCCGGCGACCGCCGGCGCAGAGCACTTCCTCACGGAACTCAGGGTCATCCATCCGGTGGTCGCCGTTGCCGTCGGTGCCGTGGTCGGCTGGATCGCATGGACCTTCGGCGCCGGCGCCGCCCGACCGTTGACGCAACGGCTGGCAATCGGGATCATCGGACTGGTCGTTCTGCAGTTCTTCGCAGGTATGGCCAACATCCTGCTGGGCACGCCGCTGTGGTTGCAGCTCGCGCATCTCACGCTTGCCGACCTCCTCTGGCTGGCTCTGGTCTTCTTCGGCGCCTCTGCGCTCGAAACCGAAGCCGCTCGCGACGAACTGCCGGCGGGTACCGGCCAGCGAGGCTAGGTCGCCAGCTGGGTCCGCAGAGTGGCGGGGTCCTCCGCCGGGACGGCGCAGGTGAAGTGCTCGCAGACGAACGCCCTGGTCGTGTCGCCGGCGTGCCGGTCCGCCAGGAGAGGAACGGTTGCCCCGCCGAATCCCTCCCGGTCGACGGCCAGCACGAGGCCGGGCCGGAACTCTTCCCAGACGATCGCCGTCAGGCGCTCGGCATCGGGCCCGACGATCGCCACTTCCTTGAAGCCACGTTCCAGAGACGTGAGGAGGGCGAGAAGATGTCCCACCGCGCTCGGGTATTGCGATACCAGGCCGGCGGAGTCGAGCATCGCCCGTTCGGCGGCATCGCGGAGTTGCGGGTCGGCGGTGTAGAGCGACAGCCACAGCAGTGCTTCGGCGGCGAGTGAGCCGCCCGAGGGGAGGGGATTGTCCATCTGGTCGGTCGGGCGCGTGATGAGTGGTTCGGCGTCCGAACCGGTGGAATACAGGCGTCCGCCGGATTCGAACAGTTCGAGGACCGAGCGCGTCAGCCTCTCTGCCTCCCGGTACCACTCGATCTCGCCCGTCACCTGGTACAGGGTGAAGAGGCCGGTGGCGTAGCCGGCGTAGTCCTCGAGAAACCCGGGGATCGCCGCCCGTCCCTCGCTCCAGGAACGGAGGAGCCGGCCGCCCGGGTCCTGCAGATGAGCGAGTACGAACCGGGCGTTTGCCCGGGCGAGTTCGGTGTAGCGCACATCGCCGAGGACGGCGCCTGCTTCGGCGAACGCGCGCAGGGCAAGCCCGTTCCACGCGGTGATGATCTTGTGATCGAGTCCCGGCCGAACCCGGTGGCCCCTGGTCGCGAACAGGCGCTGTTTCGCCTCTGCGATCGATGAAGCCGCATGCTCGGCGGGCACGCCGAACGCCGCGGCCACCTCCTCGAGCGGCCTCGCCCGGTGAAGGTGATTCGCCCCCTCGAAGTTGCCGCCGGAGGTGACGCCGAAGTAGTCGGCGACGAGCGGCGCATCGTCTCCGACCACCTCTTCGAACTCGTTCGCCGACCAGATGTAGAACTTGCCCTCGACCCCTTCCGAGTCTGCGTCTTCGGCCGAGTAGAACCCACCGTCCGGATGGCGGAGATCTCGTGCCATGTAGTCGAGGGTCTCGACGGCGATCTGCCGGAAGTCGGACCGGCCGGTCACCTGGGCGGCACGGAGGTACAACCGGGCGAGTTGTGCGTTGTCGTAGAGCATCTTCTCGAAATGGGGGATCAGCCACCGACCATCTACCGAGTACCGGGCGAAGCCTCCACCGATGTGGTCCCGGATGCCACCCGCCGCCATGCGGTCGAGGGTGGTCTCCACCATCGACCTCGCCCCGGGCGCCCACGGCCGTCCGGCCGCGCGGAGCAGGAACTCGAGCACCGGCTGCTGCGGAAACTTCGGCGCTCCTCCGAAACCTCCGTGCGTGCGATCGAACGCCGCTTCCAGCGACCGGTAGGCGCTCGCGAGCTCGTCCCGGGCGGGGAGATCGGAACCCGCCGGAATCTCGCGTGAGATGGCGGCTGCCAGGTGCGCAGCCTGTTCCTCGACCCCTGCCCTTCGATCATTCCAGGCGTCGGCGACGGAGGTCATCACCCGATGGAACGAGGGCATGCCGTGGCGGTCGACGGGTGGGAAGTAGGTTCCGGCGAAGAACGGCCGCCCTTCCGGCGTCAACCAGACGGTCATCGGCCAACCGCCTCGACCGGTGAGCGCCTGTACGGCGTTCATGTAGATGGCGTCGACGTCGGGACGCTCCTCGCGGTCGACCTTCACGTTGACGAACAACTCGTTCATCAATGCCGCAGTGTCCGGGTCCTCGAACGACTCGTGGGCCATCACATGGCACCAGTGACAGGCCGAGTAGCCGACCGAGAGGAGGATCGGCCTGTCCTCGCGCCGCGCCCGCTCGAAGGCCTCTTCGCCCCAGGGGTACCAGTCCACAGGGTTGTCCTGGTGCTGGCGAAGATAGGGTGAGGTCTCTTCGGAGAGGCGATTGGGCATACCGGGACCGTAGCGCCACCCCCGCCCTATCCGGCGTCCGTGGGCCTCGCATACGGGGGTCCGTGGACGCACGAACGGGGATCAGATTTGGTCGCGCCAGAAGTACCGGGGCTCGTAGCCCAGAAGGGTGCGCGCCTTGTCGATCGAGAGCAGGGTCTCGTTGCCAGCGACCGGGCGTCGCATCGGGACCTCAGGGAAGACTTCGCCCATCAACGAGGAACTCGACCGCTCCATGCACGTGTCGGCGGCGGCGATGAGGAAGTTGTCGGCCGTCTCGAGGTCCGACTCGAGCGCCAGCCTCGCCGCCTGGGCCACATCGCGAGCGTCCACATATCCCCAGAGATTCCAGCGGCGTATCCGTGGATCGTCCTGCCATGTCGGGAAGCGCACGTAATCGTGCGGTTCCATGATGTTCGAAATCCTCAACCCCAGGTAGGGAATCGCGTGCCACCGATGGAACTGTGCGGCGATCACCTCGCCGGCCAGTTTCGAGAGTGCGTAGTGGAACTCCGGCAGCAGTGGGTGCTCCTCGTCGATCGGGGCGTATTCCGGATCCCGGCGAGCGAACGGTATGCCGATCAGGGTCTCGGAGGACGCCCAGACGACCTTCTCCAGGCCGATGGTGGCGGCCGCCGAGAACACGTTGTAGGTGCTCATCATGTTGATGCGAAAGGTCTCGCCGTCGGGAAGGACGTTGGGGGCCGGAATGGCGGCGAGGTGGACGACGGCGTCGGCGCCGCCGAGCACTTCGATGGTCTGGCCGAGGTCGGTGAGATCGGCGATCACCGTCGGAGCGTCGGGGTCACGTGAGGCGGCGACGTCCACGTCGATCACCCGGTACCCGTGTCGACGCAGGTCGTCGACGCAGGCTCGTCCGGCTTTCCCGCTTCCTCCCGTGACAACGACCGTTCTCATACCATCTCCCGTCTGTCTCCCGTCGACTCTAGGACTCCTCCGGGCGGCTGCAGAAGCCGGCCGGGAGACCGTATAGGATCGGAACAGTGCTCCGTTTCGATCATGTGATCATCGCCGTCGTCGATCTGGGAGAGGCGGCACGCCGGCTGTACGACCGTTTCGGTCTCGCATCGGTGGCCGGGGGCCGGCACGCGGGCCATGGCACTGCCAACCGGTTGGTCCCCCTCGGTCACGACTACCTCGAACTCGTCGCCGTGGTCGACCCGGCAGAGGCGGAGGTGAGCCCGTTCGGGCACTGGGTGCACACGCATTCGGCTCCCGGATCGACGGCAGGTCTCTGCGTGCGTACGTCGGATCTCATCGGTATCGAACACCGGCTCGGTCTTCCGGCGGTTCCCATGACGAGAACGAGGCCCGACGGCACCGTGCTCAGGTGGCGGCTGCTCGGTCTCGAACCCGCACTGGCCCAGGGTCTCCCGTTCTTCATCGAGTGGGATGTGGCGCCGGATGATCATCCCGGCCGGGCGGATGCCGGCCATGGTGTGGAACCGACGGGGATCTCCTGGGTCGAGGCGGGTGGTGAACCGAGCGGGTTCGCCGACTGGTTGGGGCCCCACATGCTCGATCTGCGCGTCGGTGACGGCACGCCGGGCGTTCACCGCGTGGCCGTCGGTACGACGGAGGGAGACGTGGTGCTCGACTCCGGATTGGTCGGCCGACGCGGCCGTTGATTCGGCAGGTCGCTCGACCGGGAGAATGGCATCCGGAGGCGCTCGTTTCCGACGCGTTCCGCCGTTCGGGCCGTGACCAGGCGAAACACCGCCGACACCTGGTCCGAGCATCCTTGAAAAAAGGGGGTTCACAAGAGCCGGGATGTATGACATAGTGCGTTCTGAATGAGCGGCTGGAAGCGTTTCCACGCTCACCCCTGATGGAGGACACCCCACATGCCCCCTGCTGAGAAGACGCGTCCCGCTCGCGCCAAGGCCACCGACGCCCGCGCCAAGCGTGAACGCGACCGTGCAAGCAAGTTGACCGATGAACGAGGACGGCTGACGACCGACTTGGTCAGTCAGTACCTGACGGCAATTGGTGAATACGACCTGCTCACAGCCGAACAGGAAGTCGAACTCGCCCAGCAGATCGAAACCGGAGAGGATGCCGCCGAGAAGCTCGAGAACCGGGAGTTCAAAGGCAAGAAAGAGGAGCTCGAACTCCGCCGTAAGGCCCGCAAGGGCAAGGAGGCGAAGGATGCGTTTCTCACCGCCAACCTGCGACTCGTCGTGGCCAACGCCCGCCGGTACGCCAACACGTCCGGCATCGACTTCCTGGACCTGATCCAGGAAGGCAACCTCGGCCTCATCCGCGCCGTCGAGAAGTTCGACTGGCGCAAGGGTTTCAAGTTCTCGACCTACGCCACGTGGTGGATTCGGCAGGCGATCACCAGGGCCATCGCCGACAAGTCACGGACCGTCCGCATTCCCGTCCACCTGCACGACACTCTGGCAGCCGTTCGCGCCGCCCAGGCCAGCCTCAAGGCCGAACTCGGGCGCGATCCGAAGCCCGAGGAGATCGCCGAGGAAGCCGGCGTCACGGTCGACAAGGTCGAACTGGCGCTCGGTGTCGCCGACACCGTCTCGCTGGAACAGCCGGTCGGTGAGGACGGCGCGCAACTCGGTGACTTCATCGAGGACGAGGACGCCGCCGACCCGGTGCAGATCACCGAGGAGATGGACGTCGCCAACAGCCTGCGGCTGTCGATCGAGCGCCTGCCCGAGCGGGAAGGGCGCATTCTCGCCCTTCGCTACGGCTTCTACGACGGCGTGCCCCGCACGCTCGAGGAGATCGGCGAGGAGTTCAACCTGACCCGTGAGCGGATCCGTCAGCTCGAGAAGCTGGCGCTGTGCCGCCTGCGTCACCCCTCGTTCGGCATCCGCGAGCAGGATCTCATATAGGAATTGCGCGTCACGAGTACCGCTAGCCTGAAGTCGAAGGAGGCAGGCGGTGCGACTACGAGATCTGGTCACGACGCCCCCCGAAGTCTGCGGGTCGACAACGTCGATCGCAGACGCCGCCCGTGACATGACCTCGGCCGGAGTGGGATCCATGGGGGTCATCGAGGATGGGCGGTTCGTCGGCATTGTCACCGAGCGCGACGTGCTGGATGCGGTCGCACGCGGTTTCGACCTGCAGAGAGAGCCGGTTCGGTGTTGCATGACGAGCAATCCCGATGTGTTCTCTCCCGATACCGACGTGTACCAGGCGGCCGACTACATGCTGGAGACCGGCTACCGCCATCTTCCCGTCGTGGAGGACGAGCTGGTGGCAATTCTCAGCATTCGAGATGTCCTGGCAGCCGTCGTCGACCCGGGCCGGCTGGCGGGATCGCTGTGACGGGGATTCGCCCGGAAACTGCGGGCCCGCGGGCGGCTAGGGTGACCGTTGAGAGGGAGGTCGTGCTGTGAAGCTCCATGGACTCGTTGGTGGCCGTGCCGAAGTCTGCGGGCCGGAAACAACGCTGCAGGACGCCGCCGAGGCGATGCTCGACGCGGGCGTGGGGTCGATCGCGGTGATCGACGGTCACCGGCTCACAGGGATCCTCACCGAACGCGACCTGCTGAGGGCGGCGGCGGAGGGAGTCGACCCCGGTGTCGAGGCGGTTCGTGACTGGATGACGGCCGACCCCGACGTGACCTCACCCGAGAGCGAAGTTCGTGATGCCGCCAAGTGGATGCTCGAGATCGGCTATCGCCATCTCCCTGTGATGGAGGACAACGAGCTTCTCGGCATCGTCTCGATCAAAGACCTGCTCTGGGTGCTCCTGTCGAACGAGTAGGTTCAGAGTTCCTGGTTCTGAGTTCCAGGTTTTGAGTTCTAGGTTCTGGATCGCAGTTCGAGGTGCGGAGTACGTTCTGCTGGGGACCGCTTGCCCCCCTACCTCCGCCTTCGCTTCGCTTCGGCGCAGGAACCTTCCCCCCTGCGGGGGGACCGAATCTTTCGCTTCCTCTGTTGGTNNGACGAGGGGACTGGACCCTATCCCAGGCTCCAGGTACGAAGTACAAAGTACCAAGTACGTCCTCTGTCGGCCGGTTACGCTCCCGCCACCGGGACCCACACCACGGCGACCTCGTCCACGACGATGTCGCTCTTCTCGAGCCCGATCTCGACCGTTTCGAGGTTGCTTGCCGCCGCATCCCATTTGTCGGTGATCTCGAGCACGTCTTCGGCGAGTTCGTCCTCGATGGCCCGAAGCTCGGAGTGCTTGTCGTTGAGCTTGAGCTCGGCCGTCTCCAGACGTTCCTGGGTACGGACGGTCTCCGATCGCCGGCGTGCAGCGCGCCCGATGCCTCCGGAGCGGCGGCGCCCACCCAGGAACACCGACAGCAGGTCTCCGGCGCCCGAGAGCAGTTCGCTCTGCCTCCGGCTCTCGACATCCGTCTCGAGTTCTCGCACCCGCCGTTCGGCTGCAACCAGCTGGCTCTTGACGCGCTCGATGCGGGTTTCGTACCGGTCTTTGAGTTTGGCGATGTCGGCATCTGCGGCGTCTTCGGCGGCAGCCCTACAACGTTCTGCGAAGTCGTCCCGGGACTCGCCGACGCGCGAGTACAGCTTCAGGTCCGGGTTCTTGAAGACCTCGACCGATCGGGTTCTCAGCAGGTGCTGCTGAAGGTCGCGGGTTGCGTCCGAGAAGAAACCTGCAGCGTCGAGCGACGCTTCGGGCAGCACGTATGTGGCTCCGTCTGGAGGTTCCGAGCGGAAATCTCGCTCGTCGTAGTCCACCGCCAGGGCCTGCTCCGAGTCGAATCGCTCGCCGAGTGGGAAGAAGACCGCCTCCCAGGTCTCGTCGTGGTCGACTTCGGCATACCGGTCGTCGTAGGTCAGGTGCACCTTGGCGACGATCCCGGCTTCGAATCGGTTGGCGGTGCGTGCCGCGCCGATGTCCCCGGCCCAGGGCGCCGCCGGGTCGAGGTAGTAGACCGGGGTTCCCGCGGCGATCTCCGGAACGACGACCGAATCGTCCGGCGCGACTGAGGTGTCCGGGGCCGGTTGCTCCGTCGGCGGAGGTGCTTCGTACTTGTCCTTCATGAGTCCGGACACCTGATCGCGGGTCAGCGGTCCTGCGAGGTAGGACATCGCCCATCGGGTGGTGAAGACCGAGGGAGCCTTGCTCCTGGTGCTGTGGAGCACGAACTCTCGCTTGCCCAGGTCCGAGATCAGCCGGTCGAACAGCGTCACGTCGACGGCGCCCGACGCCGATTTGAGCCCCTCCAGGATCCGGGCCTTGTCGCGTTCGGTCTGCAGCCGGCCGATCATCCAGGTGCCGGCGTTGGACATCGCCTTGTAGTCGAGGTCGACCGGATTCTGCGTGGAGAGGAGCATCCCGACGCCGTGGGCCCGCGCCTGCTTCAGGATGGTGAGGATCGGCTTCTTCGACGGCGGTTCGGCGGTGGGGGGAGCGAACCCGAAGACCTCGTCCATGTAGATGAGGGCGCGCAGGTCGGACGTGCCCGCCTGCGTGCGCATCCAGGTGACGACCTTGGACAGCAGCAGGGTCACGACGAACTGCCGTTCGCTCTCGGACAGGTGGGAGAGGTAGAGGACCGAAGCCCGGGGGCGCCCGTCGTCTGTGTAGAGCAGGGATCGGATATCGAGCGGAGGTCCTTCGAGCCAGGAGGCGAACGACGGAGAGGCGACCAGGCCGTTGAGCCGCATGGCCAGCTTGGTGCGGTCCTTGGCGGGGAAGAAGGTGTCGAGTTCGAACACACCGAGCTTGCGAAGCGGTGGGTCCTGGACCTGTCCGATCAGGGTGGCGAGGTCGAGGCTCTTGCCGTCTCGCCAGGCTTTCTCGATGATGTTGGCCAGCAGGATGTGCTCGGGGCTCGAGATCGGGTCGGCGGTGATGCCGGCCAGCACGAGGAGGCTCGAGACGAAGCCCTCGATCTCGTCACGGCCGGTCTCGGCGTCGGAATCCCAGTCGAGGTCGGGCGCAGCCAGGGATCCGACGATGTTGAGCGGGATGCCGCTGGTCGAACCGGGCGTGTAGATGGCGAAGCCGGCCGCCGCGCCCAGTGTCAGCATCCGCGCCGAATCGATCTCCCATCCGGCGAGGCCGTTCTTCCAGAGTTCGGCGGTGTCGGCGGCGAGTTGGTCGGGTGTGATGTCCTTGCGACGGGCTTCGCCTTCGTCGATCCAGGGCCGGAAGTCGGAGGGTTGGAACCGCGGGAAGTTGAGCAGCAGGTTCCCCATGTCGCCCTTGGGGTCGATGATGAGGGCCGGGATGCCCGACAGCAGGGCCTCCTCGAGGGCGATGATGCCCAGTCCGGTCTTGCCGGAGCCGGTCATGCCGACGATGACGCCGTGGGTGGTGAGTTGATGGGCCTCATAGACGAGGTTGCCCCCGTCACGTTCGCCGCCGGCGGGATCGATCGTCCCACCGAGGAACAGTTCACCGCTTCCGACTTCGACCACTCCCGGCTCCTCGTTCGTGTCGGACGATTGTATCCGGGACGCGAGGAGGCGGCCCNNNGGATGGGAGGGTGGGCTACGGGAGAGAGACCGTGATTGTGTCTTGGTATAGGTCTGACATGCGGTCACCGTCTGAGACCTGCAGCGTTACCAGATGCGTCATCCCATCGAAGGTTGGGAACGCGAACTCGGCTCCAAGATGGGTGAAGACAGCTCCGTCGACTGACCACACGAAGGAGAGATCTCCCTCAGCATTCACCGACGCAGTCACGACCACGTCGCAAGTCGCGAGCGGGCCGTAGGGGTCGACCCCACACTCGATGGTGTGCGTGAACGTAGCGACGAGTGGTTCGACTGCCGGCGGGGTGTCGTCGGCCGGTGGCGCCTCGACGCACGGCCCCTCGGTGTCGCCGTGGTTGAGATGCGCCTGCAGGGCCTTCCCTCCAACGGTCAGGGTCTTCATCTCACCGTCGTCCTGGACGTGACACACATCTGACTTCGCAGAAGGCGCCGCTGCCGCTACCAGTGGCACCGCCACCAGGCTCATGAGAATCATTCCAACGATTGCGATGCGGCGCATCTGGCTCTCCCTCCGCCGTACTAGTCACAGTTTGTGTTCAACTAGTGGCCTTGTCGGCAGATGGAGAAAAACCTTTAGTGCGGCCGGAGATCAGCCGATAAGGGCGCCCTTCAGCGCCTCGGCGAGCCGGTCGAGGTCGGTCAGGTTGTTGTAGAAGTGCGGGCCGACGCGCACTCCGGCCCCCGGACGGCCGTCCACGATCACCCCTCGACGAATGAGCTCGGCGACGACGCGCTGCTCGTCGTCGACGCCCAGCGTGACCGTGCCGCCCCGCTGTTCGGGCGACCGCGGCGATCGAACCGGAATGCCGAGTTCGTCGGCTATGTCCATCACCTGCTCGGTCATCTGGAGCGATGAGGCGCGGATGTTCTCGACCCCGACCTCACGCACGATGCGGTATCCGGCGCGCGCCGCGTACCAGGCGGGCACGTTCGGCGTGCCCGACAGGAACCGCCAGATTCCCTCCGCGTACTCGATCCGCCCGGGCCGGAAACCGAACGGTTCGGCGTCTGCCTGCCAGCCCACCAGACCCGGCCGCAGGACCTCGTGCAGGTCGGGCCGGACGTAGAGCCACCCGGCCCCGGGTCCTCCGCAGAGCCACTTGACCGATCCGCCGACCGCGAAGTCGACGTTGAGGTCGGTCAACGAGAACGGCAGCGTTCCGGCCGACTGGTAGCAGTCCAGGACCACCATCGCGTCGAACTCGTGGGCCCGCTCGGTGATGGCGGCGATGTCCTGAACATAGGCGGACTTGAACAGCACGTGGCTGAGCGCGACGACGGCGGTGCGGTCGTCGATGGCATCCAGGAACGTCTCGGTGGGGACGGTGATCCCGTCCCAGCTCCGCACCTGTTTGATTTCGGCGCCCGGCACGTTGTGCCACAGGTACATGACGGACGGGAAATTGAGCTCGGAGAAGACGACCCGATTGCCCGGCTCCTGCAGTCGGAAGCACGACGCGACCACGGCTTCGGCCACGGTCACGTTCTGCATCATGGCGATCGATCCGGGCGGTGCCCCGACGATCGGCGCCAGTTCGTCGCCGACCGAGACGGAGGTTTCCCACCATCCTTCACTCCATGCCTCGACGCCGCGGGTCGCCCATTCCGTCGTGTACCGGGCGAGCTCGTCGACGGCAGCGCGGGGCATGGCGCCGAGCGAGTGATTGACGAGGTACGCCCGGTCTTCGAGGATCGGAAAACGGTCTCGAAAGGTGTCCACGAACACAGTGTACGGCGATCCACACCGACCCGTTCGGGAGGGAGCCGTGGCGAACCATCAGCCGATCATCCTCGTACTGCAAGTGGATGCATTCGACGCGACGGTTCCTGTTCCCGATCATGCTGGTGATTCTGCCGGCGGCTTGCGGCAAGGCCGAGCCGTCGACGCAGGCGATCGTCGCCAACGCCCACCAGTCGGGGACTCTTTCGATCGGCGAGCAACGCCTTCTCGTTGGCCTCGTCGACTCATCGACGAACGAGCCGCTGGGCAGCCCAGACCTCGACGTCGAAATCGACGTGTTCTTCGGTGATGACCCCGGTGACGTCGAGAGGACGGTCGATGGGCACTTCATCTGGACCGTCCCCGGAGTGAGGGGCCTCTACCGTGCCACCGTAGAGTTCGACCGGGCAGGAACCTGGGGTCTGATCGTCCGTTCGTCGGAGGCCGGCTCCTCGGCGATGACGCTCTTCTCTGTCGTCCCGGAGTCGCCGGTTCCCCGGATCGGGGGGCCGGCGATCTCGGTCGCTACTCCGACGAGCGGCGAACGGCCGGTGCACGAGATCTCCTCCGACCCTGCGCCCGATGAGAGGTTCTACGAAGTCTCGATCGATGAAGCCCTGCAATCGGATAAGCCCGCAGTGATCGTGTTCGCAACGCCGGCGTTCTGCACGAGTGCCGCTTGCGGCCCGGTGCTCGATGTCGTGAAGGATGTGTCGGTTGCGTTTCCCGGAATCCATTTCATCCACGTCGAGGTGTACGAGAACCTCGATGCTGCTTCGTACGACGAACTGGTCGTCGCGAAGTCGGTCGCAGCCTGGGGACTCCCCAGCGAACCCTGGGTGTTCGTGGTCGCAGCGGACGGCACGATCATCGAACGCTTCGAAGGAGCGGTGGGCGAAGATGAACTGGTCGAAGTCTTGAACGACCTGTAGGCGGTTCATGTCTCCCGGCGGGCGATCATTGCTCCGATCACATTGCGGGCGAATCCGAGGGAGACCAGCCCGAACAGCACGATGAACGCGACATCCGCCGCCGCCGGTCCTCCTGACGTGCCCGTTGAGGCGGACACGAGGTTGCTCCCTGTTGGGTCGGAACCCGGGTTCTCGATGCCTCCGCCACCGGTCTGCGGGTTCGGAGGCGGGGCAGTGGGGTCCACGATGATGGTGCCGGTCATCCCCGGATGAAGAGTGCAGAGATAGGGGAACGAGCCCTCACGGTCGAACCTCATGGTGAACGACTCGCCGGTCGCCAGGAATCCGCTGTCAAAGCTGCCATCCTCGGCCGTCGCCGTGTGCAATGCCGCTCCTTGATTCACCCAGGTCACGGAAGCACCCAACGGGACCGTCAACGTGACGGGATCGAATACGAAGTCGAGCATGGCGATGTCACCTGCTGCCCCCGGGGCGCTGCTCTCGGGTGGTGTGATCGGTGGTGGTGGTGCGCTGCCGTCGTCGGCGGTCACGATCACCGTCCCAACCATGTCCGGGTGCAGAGTGCAGAAGTACTCGAATGTGCCGGGCGCATCGAAACGCTTCGAGTAGGAGTCGCCGGTGTTCAGGAACCCGCTGTCGAAGCTGCCGTTCCGTGCTGTGGCCGTGTGGAGCGCCACCCCGGTGTTCACCCAGGTGATGGTCGATCCGGCAGGTACGGTCAGGTTCACCGGCGAGAACGCGAAATCCACTGCCTGGACGTCTCCACTCACCGCCGGGGCCGGCGCGGGTGGCGGATCGACCGGTGGCGGTACATCGCCGGATGCCGACGGGACGATCACCGTTCCGGTCATGTCCGGGTGGAGTGTGCAGAAGTACTGATATGTGCCGGCCTCGGTGAAGGTATAGGAGAAGGTGGTTCCCGATGCCATGAGACCGCTGTCGAAGAGCCCACTGCGTGCCGTCACCGTGTGGAGCGCGACACCGTTGTTGGCCCAGGTGAGCGTCGTGCCCGGTGCCACCTCGATGTCGCGTGGTGCGTAGGCGAAGTCGACGATTGTCAGGTCGCCGGCGACTGGAGACGGGGGTGGAGGCGGATCTGCCGGCGGAAGCGGGGGCGGTGCGTCACCCGAGCCGTCGGTGACGGCCACGGTTCCGACCATGCCTGGATGGAGGGTGCAGAAGTACTCGTAGGTGCCGGGATTCTCAAACGTGCGAGCGAACGTGTCTCCGGCGGACATCAGACCCGAGTCGAAGTTTCCCGTTCTCGCCGTGACCGTGTGCAGAGCGGCGCCGTTGTTTGCCCACACGACCGTCGTCCCGGCGGTGACACTGAGGGATGCCGGTTCGTAGGCGAAGTCCACGACGGATACGTCGCCCGACGCCGGCGCCGGCGGGGGAGCCGGGGGCGGGGGTGGCGGCGGTGGTTCTCCGCCGTCGCCTTCGACGAGGATTGTGCCGACCATGTCGGGGTGGATGGCGCAGAAGTACTCGTATGTGCCCGGCACCGTGTATGTGCGTGTGTACGAATCTCCCGAAGGCATCAGACCGCTGTCATACGATCCATCCCGAGCGGTGACTGTGTGGTCGCGCCCATCGTCGTTCAGGAATGTGACGGTGTCACCAACCTGGATCGTCACGGAAGGAGGAGAGAAGATCCGGTTCGCCATGAACACGTCGGCGATTGGCGGGGAAGGAGGTTCATCGCCGCTTTGAACGATGATCGTTCCCCAGTAGTTCGACAGGTCGGGGTTCCGCCCGTCGATGTACTGGTACGTGCCCTCCAGGACGAAAGTGAACGAGAAGGACTCACCGGGATCGAGGTTCCCGGAGTCGAAGCGCTCCGGTCCGCTCGTGGATTCGATCCGATGGCGGGCTCCGTCCGAGTTGACCCAGGTGACCGAAGTGTTGGGAGCGACCACGAGCTCGCCTGGTTCGAGCGTCCAGGTGATCTCCACACCGGCGGACTGCGCCGCTGCCGGATGGGCGGTGACCACGCCGGAGGTGATGCTCGTGCTGAGGAGAGCCAATGCCATCAAAACCAGTGCCGACATCCGTTGCGTCGCGGACCTCGACCGGCGCTTCACGAACCACCCCTCGAGATGGCTCGTATTGTCCTCCGTGACACGGTTGTCGCTCATCTCTTTGATCCTCTTCTCTTTCGCCATTGCCGCCTGCGGAGCCGACGCACATTCGGCGTCCGGTGTGGTCACCGGGGTCGATGGAGATCTGAACTCGGTGACCTCGTTCACCCTTCGTACGGACGAAGGCAGCGAGTTGGTTCTGGCTCTTTACCCGTTCGGTGACTTCGACTTCCCGCCACCTCACCTGCGGGAGCACCTCGTGTCGCTCGAACCGGTTGCCGTGGTGTACAGAGAGGCGGACGGCCTTCTCATGGCAATCGAGATACGTGACGAGCGATCCCCGTGAACCAAGTTCTCGAAGAATGCGTATTCTCCGGTGATGGCCAGGATCGGTCGGCGGGTATGACTGAGAAACTGATGCGAAGATTCCGGGAGCGGGATCCGGGTGCCGTTCGTGAACTGTACGAATCGTACGGTCGAGCGGTCTTCACGGTCGCCTTCCGGTCGTTGAACGATCGAGGCCTGGCGGAGGAAGCCGTGCAGCAGACGTTCTTGCAAGCGTGGCGAGCCGCCGACCGGTTCGACCCCGAGAAGGAACCAGGACCCTGGCTCTACGCCATCGCCCGTCGCGTCGCCGTCGACCTCTATCGACGGGAGCGCCGTCACGAGGTGGTGGAACGAGACGAGCCTGAGGTGGCGGTGCTCCCCACGTCGTTCGAGAGCACGTGGGAAGCGTGGCAGGTGCGGTCGGCGCTGGACGCGGTTCCGGAAGACGAGCGCGAGATATTGAAGGCAACCCACTATCTGGGACTCACACACGAGGAAACGGCGACCCGGCTGGGAATCCCGGTCGGCACGGTCAAGTCCCGTTCCTACAGAGCTCACCGGCGTATGGCGGCGTTGCTCGCACACCTGAGGGAGGCATCCGCATGACATGTGAAGAGTGTCGCGTCCGGCTGCTCGCCGGCGACGAGAACGAGGAAGTGCACCGGCACCTCGAGACCTGTGCGTCGTGTCGCGCGGAACTGCCGGCGCTCGAATCGAACCGGATGCTGCTCGGTGATCCGTCGCTGTGGGAGGAACCTGAACCTGCCCTTGGTGATCAGGTCGTCTCGCTGATCTCAGGTGTCAATCCGACCGTGCCCGGTCCACGCTGGTGGCAAGCGACCGTTGCCGTGGCTGCTTTGGCGGCCCTCGTCCTGGGCTCGATCGCACTCTTCCGTTCAGCGTCGCCGGACTGGGAGGTCCCCATTCCCGGCACCGACCTGGCCCCGCTGGCAATGGGAACCGTCAAGGGATGGAATACCGACTCCGGTACTCGCATGCTGCTGGAAGTGGACGGTCTGGAGGCCGCTCCCGAAGGCTACTTCTACGAGTTCTGGTTGAGCGAAGGGCCGGTCCACATCTCGGCCGGCACGTTCACGACCGCCGAAGAAGTCGAGTTGTGGGCAGCCGTTGCCCGCGCCGATTTCCCTCGACTGTGGATCACCCTCGAGCCCATCGACGACGACGAGAGTCCGACGCGTCAAACCGTGCTCGACACCGGCGAGGCGTAGCGCCCCCGTTCGCCGACTTCCCGGCGATCGAAGGTTTACGTTTCGTTAGCCGTCCGCTGGGGCGGCCACAACCTTCCCTCCGGCACAGTTACCCCAGCAGACACACACAGGAGGTAACTCATGCTGCTGAGAAGGACATCGATCATCGGTGCGGCGCTCGTTGCGCTGCTGCTGGTGGCAGGGATCGCGGCGGCGACCGTCGGTACGGACGATTCGACGTCCACGTCTCTCCCGGAGACCACGGCATCCACAGAGGTCACCACCATCACCGTTCCCGGGGTCGAGGACGAAACCTCCACCACCTCGACCTCGGTGGCATCGAACGGGACACACGTGTTCGAGGTCGAGACGGTCGGGACGGTGGAGATCGCCGTCGACTCCGGCTCACCGGAACTGATTCAAGCCCTGCCCGATGCCGGGTGGATGGTCGATGAGGTCGAGAGCTTTGCTCACGAGCTCGAGGTCGAGTTCGAGAACGGCACGACCAAGGTCGAATTCAAGGTCGAGATCGAGGACGGCGCGCTGAAGACGGAGGTCGAGATCGAGTTCGACGACGACTCAGATGACAACTCGGGCTCGGACGACATGTCCGTCGCGGATGACAGTTCTGCTTCCGACGACATCTCCGGCTCCGATGACGGTTCCATCTCAGACGACGACAACTCAGGTTCCGACTCGGACGAAGACGACTCCGGCTCTGATGATGCCGACGACGACTCGGATGATGATGCCGGCGAGGATTCCGACGATTCCGACGGCTCGGGCGGATCACAGGACGACTGACAACACGAAACCAACCTTGGGGGTCGGGGCGCCCGCCTCGACCCCCGTGCTCTTCTCATGGCGGTGCCCGCCGACACCCGGTTAGGCGAACGGCGGGATATAGCGTGCCGCCGGGAAGGTTCCGTCGACCACGTCGATCGACCAGATGGATCCTTTCTCGTAGCGCAGATCGCCTTCCAGTCTCGTTCCGGCGTCGCGGAGGCGCTCGAGGATTGCCGGCACCATGTCACCGTGCGAGCACAGGGCCGCCGGTGTGTTCCCGATTTCGCGCATGAGCTTCTCCAACCGGCGGGGCGTTCCGCCCTCGGCAAGAGCCTCGTGAGTTTCCACGTCGAGGCCGAGCCGGCCGGCCGCCGGTTCCAATGTTTGGCGGCATCTGACGTACCGGCTGCTCAACAGCCGCTCGACCTGGGCATCGGCGAGCAACGCCCCGATCTCGTTCGCCTGCGCCCTTCCGGGCCCGGAGAGTGGCCGCTCTTCGTCGTCGCCCTTCCAGTCTCTCCGGCGACCCGCCCGGGCGTGCCGGACCAGGTAGAGGCGACCGGTCAATGCCCACCAGTCATCCTGCAGAGAAGCGACGAGGTCACGGTCGCGTTCGTAGGTGAGGATTCGTTCTGCGACCGCCGGTCGGGCCCACAGAATCTCATCGACTTCGGCGTTGGGCGTGAAGCTTCCATCGATCGCTTCCATCGACCAGTAGTGAACTCGCTTCACCTGGCCGGTGCTCAGCCCGTACCGCATCGTCCCGACGGGAACCCCGGGGCGGCAGGTCATTCCGGTTTCCTCTCTCACCTCCCGGAGGCCGGCCTCGAGATCGGTCTCGCCCTTGTCGAGCTTCCCCTTCGGCAAGGTCCAATCTCGATAACGATCCCGATGGATGAGCAGGATCTCGATATGGTCGCCGGCGCTGCGCCAGACAACGCCTCCGGAGGCAAGTACTTCTCTCGACAAGAGCTCAGACCCGTCGACGGATGCCCGCGTACCGGAAGAGGGGCGTCGGGCGGGGAGGAACGGGAACGTCTCGCAAGTCGATGGAGACGGTCCCGCACACCGAGCATGCACTTCGTTGAATCCCACCGCCGACCGGCGTCGGAGCGCTGTACCGGTGGTGGCCGCGGCGGCAAGCGCGCACATCGGCGCGCAGCAGCCTGTCGATGAAAGTTCGCGCACGGTGCTTGCCGACCGGGTTCTTGCGGACGCTCTTGGCGGAGGACTCGTTGGTTCTCGTCATGGCTCAGCGATGCTCAGGGTAGCTCGCAGCTACGTCAACTCCGCGACACCTGTTCGTCGAGTCGGGCGATCGCCGCATCGATGTCGTCGACCAGCGTGACGAGGTCCCCGTTCGTGGATACTTGTTCGGTGAGGAGGGGGATGAGGTCGGTCCAAGGCCGGCCGACGGCGATCAGCGGGATGGGCCGTCTCCCCGAGAACGGCGCGACGTAGTTCAGGTTCCAGGTCATGACGATCTCGGTCAGAGTCCCTATCGAACCGGTGAGCGCGATTGCTGCGTCCGAGATCTCCAGCATCTTGCCGATCCGGGAGATCAGATCGGTTGCCGGGTGCTCCACCGTCAGGTACTCGTTGGCGCCCGACCGGCCGGGGAAGACCTGCGGCGCAGTGACTCCGATGACCTCGCCTCCGGCATCGGCAGCGCCGGCCGACACGGCTTCCATCAGGCCTCCGTACCCGCCGTTGACGACGGCGTAGCCACGCGTGGCCAGAAGCCGGCCCAGTCGGCGGGCCTCGACGTAGTCGGGCTGGTCGGGCTTCGTCTGTGAAGAGCCGAAGACGCTCACGTGAATGGGGGACATGCAGAAAGGTTAGGCAGGCAAGGCCGGTACCCGGCCGTTCCCGTCGATCTGCGATCCACGGTGCGGCCCCGACGAGAGCGCCTCGACGGGATCGCCGTCCGTGGCGTGCCCTGGCGTCGGATCCTCTCGGGTGGGGTGGCTACTGCCCTCGGCTATCTTCCCGGTATGCCGCGGTTCCGCTCCGATCTCGACAGCATCGTTCCGTACACGCCGGGTCGCTCTATCGACGAGGTGGCGGCCGAGCTCGGTCTGGTCGACGTGGCGAAGCTGGCATCGAACGAATGCCCCTTCGCTCCCTGGCCCGAGGTCGTCGAAGCGATCGCCGAGGCGGGTGCCGGGGTGCACCGGTATCCCGACAACGACCACCGTCTACTGGCTGCCGTCACCGGCGCGTACCTCGGTGTCCCGGCCGATCACCTCTGGTTCGGCTCGGGTAGCAGCGACATCCTGCGGTCGATCGCGCTGGCCATGGGTGGCCCGGGCACCTCCGCCGTGTACGCAACCCCCTCGTTCGTGCTCTTCCGGATGATCACCCACATCGCCCGGGCCGAACCCATCGAGGTGGCGCTGGCTCCGGGATGGGCCCACGATCCGGAAGCGTTGGTGGAAGCGGTGCGTCCCGACACGACGGTCCTCTACGTGTGCAATCCCAACAATCCCACCGGGACGCACATCTCCGGCGATGCGGTGCGGTGGATCATCGATCAGGTGCCTGATCGGGTGCTCGTGGTGGTGGACGAGGCGTACGTCGACTACGTCGACGCTGCCGACTACGAAACGATGGTTCCCGTGGCGCCCGAGCGTGACAACGTCGTCGTCACTCGCACGTTCTCGAAGGTCTACGGTCTCGCCGGACTGCGTGTCGGCTACGCGGTCGGGGTGCGTGCTACGTTGCAGGCGCTTCGCAAGCTCCAGGCTCCGTTCCCGGTGACCACCGTCGGCCAGGCGGCGGCGACGGCCGCAATCGGCCTTCCGGACCGTCTCGCCGAGCGGATTGCGCACAACACCCGTGAGCGGGCGAGGGTTCTGACCGCCCTCGCAGGGCTGGGAGTCGAGCACGCCGCCAGCCAGGCCAACTTCGTTTTTCACCGTTCGCCGGTACCGGCGGAGGACTTCACACACCGTGGCGTCATCGTCCGTGCCGCGGGGGAGGGGTGGGCGCGAACCACGATCGGGTGGACGCACGAGAACGACCTGTTCCTCGAGGCTCTGGAGGCGTTCCGGAGCGCCGGCGGAGATTTCGCGTAGCCGAACACCGGTCCTAGTCTTCGAGCTTTCGCCCCTCATCTTCCTGGAGTCGTTGTGGAGAGAATCATCAGGCTGCTCGCCGCCGTCGTGCGGCGCTATCCGTGGCCGGTTGTCGTCACGTCGTTGATCGTCACCGTCGTCCTCGGTGGATTCATCTCGCAGCAAGAGCGAACCCAGGGTAATGAAGGCTTCGCTCCCGACGCTCCCGAGTGGACGGCCAGCCTGACCATTCAGGAGAAGTTCAGCTCCAACACCGAGACCCCCATGCAGGTGCTGTTCAACGCCGGATCGGGAGACGTCCTGACCGCCGACGGGCTCGCCGCGTACGCGGCAGCCACCGAGGCGGTGCTGGCGAGCGACGCCGCTCCGTATCTCTCGGAGCGTCCGGATGGTGCGATCCAGGGATTCCTGGGGCCGCTGGTTCAAGGTCTCGACATGCAGGGGATTCCCGTGTCGGCGCTGGACGACGCGGCCGTGAAGCAGGGTTTCAACGATTCGCTGACGCAGCTTCCCCCCGAGTTTGCCGGCTTCTTCACCCAGTTGCTGTCTTCGGAGACCACCGATCTCTCGGTTCCCTCCTCGGGGGCGGGAATGATGGTCGTGTGGCTCAACGTCGCCGACGTCGATGAGGCGGGTATTCAGGAGATTCAGTTCGATCTCGCCGACCGGCTCCGCGACGTCTCAACCGATGCGGTCTCGGTGGAACCGTTCAGTTTCTTCCTGCTCTTCGAGAACCAGGATGAGTTCCTCGAGGACATCGGCCGGTTGTTCGGGACCGCGTTCGCCATCATTCTGGTCATCCTCGGTTTCGTGTACTGGGTCCATCCAAGGGGTCGTATGACCAGAGGACGGGCGCTGCGGCGCTCCGCCGCCGATGTGGGACTGACGCTGGCAGTGATCATGATGTCGATCTCCTGGATGCAGGGTGCCGGCGTGCTCATGGGGCCCGGCTACCTCGGTTGGATCGGCGCCTTCTCGGAGATGTTGCAGATCTTGCCGATCCTCCTGATCGGTCTCGGCGTCGACTACGCCATCCACCTCAACTCCCGCTACCGCGAGGAACTGGGGTCCGGCACTGCCGTCGACCGGAGCGCCGGGCGGGCGACCCGGACCGTCGGTGTGGCGCTGGTGCTCGCCACCGTCACCACGAGCGTCGGTTTCCTCACCAACGTCATCAACCCGGTTCCGGCGCTGCGCGACTTCGGAATCCTCGCCTCCATCGGCATCGTGTCGGCGTTCGTGCTGATGCTGACGTTCTTCCCCGCCGTGCGGATGATCCTCGATCGCCGGGCAGAGGCCGGCGACCGGCTTCCCACCGAATCGTTCGGCAAAGGCGGCGAGCGCGTCCTGCCGCGGCTGATGGGGTCCATGTCGGTGTTCGCCGAGAAACTTCCCGTCCCGACCCTCATCGTCGCCCTCGCCCTCGGCGGTCTCGGTATCTACGGGACCAGCCAGCTCTCCACCGAGTTCAGCTTCACCGACTTCATCCCCGAAGGTTCCGAAGTGCTGGAAACCGTCGAGACGCTCAATACCGAGTTCGCCGGCGGATTCGGCGAGCGAACCCAAGTGCTGATCGAAGGTGATGTCGCCACGCCGGAGGTCCACAATGCCTCGGTGGCTGCGTGGATGAACATGGCGGACACCGAGAACGTGATCGTCTTTGGCGGCCGGGCCGCCGTCGACTTCCCGGCCACCATCATCGCCCAACTCGCCACACCCCCGGAGTTCGGAGGGGGAGAGCTGTACGACGCGGAGTTCTCGCAGATGGCGTTCGCGTCCGGCCTGCAGCAGGACCTGACGGTTTCTGCCGGCGCCGACGTCGCCGCACTGTACGACGAAGCCGCCGAGCTGGCACCCGACCTGATGTCGACGGTCGTGGCGCGCGGCGACGACGGAACGTACCGCTACGTCGACATGTCGATTTCCACTCAGGCGGGGGATGAGTTCGTCAAGGAACTGGCGGCCGACCTCGCCGTCGACCTGGAGCCGCTGTCGAATATGGAGGACGTCACCGCCGTAGCCACCAATGAGAACATCATCGGTGAGGTCGTTGTCACATCCCTGTCCGAGTCACAGCTCAACTCACTCCTCATCACGTTGCTCGCCGCCGGCCTCTTGTTGGTGATCAACTTCCTCATCGAGTCCCGCAGGCCGTTCCTCGGTGTGATCACGATCCTTCCGGTGGCGCTGGTCGTCTTGTGGACGTTCGGGATGATGGCGTTGACCGGTATCCCGTTCGGGCCGGTGACCGCCACCATCTCGGCCCTGGCGATCGGTATCGGTGTGCCGTACACGATCCACATCACGCACCGGTACCAGGAGGATCGACAGCGGTACGACGATCCGGAGGAGGCGATCCATTCGACCACCCGCCATACCGGTGGGGCGCTCGCCGGCTCGGCGTTCACCACCGTCGCCGGTTTCGGAATCCTCGTCACCTCATCGCTGGTTCCCTTCCAGCAGTTCGGCGCCGTCACGGTGTATGCCATCAGCTTCGCGCTCATCGCCTCCGTGCTGGTGCTGCCGTCGATGCTCGTGTTGTGGGACCGCTGGCATCGCAGACGCGGGGAGCCCATCGTCGAATATCGTGAGGTCGCTTCGGTCGAGTAATCCAACCGTTGTGAGCAGGAGCGGTCGGTTTTCGCCCCCTGGTGCTCACAACGCGGTCTGGATGCTGCGCGTCGCGGGACGATCCGACTGATAGCCTTCGCTCATGCACGTCACGATCGACGGCGGTCCTCTCAGCATCGATCAGGTCGTCGCCGTTGCCTCCGGATCGGCCGAAGTGATCCTCGACCACGATGTGCGAGCCAGGATGTTGCCTGCTCGAGATCTCGTGGAGCAGGCCGTCGCCGAGGATCGGACTCTGTACGGCATCACGACCGGGTTCGGCGCGCTTGCCTCCCGGCGGATCGATCCCTCCGAGGCGCAGCAACTGCAGGTGCACCTGCTGCGC
>JABAHS010007372.1_pt3 | contig 27825 bp, 35 predicted proteins | sample 7062111 | NCBI WGS metagenome assembly JABAHS01 (sample SAMN14534600, study PRJNA622989) | marine sediment metagenome | biome: marine biome [ENVO:00000428]; feature: marine pelagic biome [ENVO:01000023]; material: deep marine sediment [ENVO:00002113]; isolation source: pool of 4 deep marine... | reverse complement strand
GTCACAAAGGTGGACATGATCACTTTGAATTCGGTGCCCCCGGCAACCCGGATGAAGTGGATCGAACAGTTCAGGTTGCGTTAGAGGATGTTTATTTCGAGCCAGAGAGCATCAATGTTGAAGCCGGAGAAACGGTCCGCTTCATCCTGACGAACAATGGCGAATTAGTTCATGAGTTCAACATAGGGACGCCGCAGATGCACGCTGCGCATCAGGAAGAGATGCAGATGATGGTCGATCACGGTGTGCTTGAGGCCGATAAGATCAATTACGAAACGATGAAAATGGAAATGGCCGACGGGACCACAATGGAACACGATGATCCGAACTCCGTTCTGCTGGAGCCCAAAGGAAAAACAGAAATTATCTGGACGTTTACTGAGCCCATGGAGTTGGAGTTCGCGTGCAACATCCCAGGGCATTATGACGCCGGCATGGCCGGGATATTCGCATTCGAGGAGTAGCTTTCTCCGAACGAACGCTGATGGGGGCGGGGTATCCGACCTGAGTTGTTGCCCCGTCCAGCATAGGAGGCAGTAGTCATGAAAGAGGTCTGGAAAGCAGGCATCGGCATTGTGGGCTTCAGCTTTATGGCCGTCATAACGCCGATCGGCAACTCCATCGCCGCTGAGTACAATCTAACGGTCGATCGAATTAAGATCGATACCGGAGAATTCAGTAGAAGTGGCATCGGCTTCAACGGCGCATCACCTGGTCCGATTCTGCGCTTCAAGGAGGGCGAGGATGTCACGATCAACGTGACCAACAACCTCTCCGAAGACACCTCCATCCACTGGCATGGTTTGATTTTGCCGTTCGAACAAGACGGCGTTCCAGGCATTAGTTACGATGGGATCGCGCCAGGCGAGACGTTCACCTACAGATTCCCCATTGTCCAAACCGGAACCTACTGGTTTCACAGCCATTCAGGGTTTCAAGAGCCGGATGGCGCCTATGGGGCAATCATCATCGACCCCGAAAAACGTGAGCCGTTTCGCTATGATCGGGAATATGTCATCCAGCTAGCCGATGCGCACCCGCATACCGGCAACCGGATAATGCGGAACCTCAAGATGTCTTCCGACTATTACAATAGGAAGCAACGCACGCTCTTCGATTTCATCGCGGACGCTCGAAAAGACGGCTTGGGAGCAGCACTTGCAGACCGTCGCGACTGGGGCGAGATGCGCATGATGCCGACGGATATCGAGGATCTGCAGGGCTTCACGCCGCTGATCAACGGCAAGTCACCCGATCAGAACTGGACCGGTTTGTTTGAGCCCGGGGAACGCGTGCGGCTGCGGTTCATAAACTCCTCGGCCATGACCTACTTCGATATCCGCATTCCCGGCCTGAAAATGACCGTCGTTCAAGCCGACGGCAACAACGTGCAGCCGGTTGTTGTGGACGAGTTCCGGATCGCGGTGGCCGAGACCTACGACGTGATCGTCCGGCCGCGCGAGGACAGGGCCTTCACGATCTTCGCCGAATCCATGGGCCGTACGGCGTACGCGCGCGGCACTTTGGCGTCGAGCGAGGGCATGGAGGCTGAGGTTCCGGAGCTGCGCGAGAGCCCGCGACTTACCATGGCCGATATGGGAATGGCCCATGGCGGGATGGACCACGGGGGTGCCATGCACAGCATGTCCGACGGCACCATGATGGGGGGCGAGAGCCACAGCGGTATGGAACACGGAAGCGACACACACACCATGGCAGATGGAACTGTCATGGAGGGTGAGAGTCACAGCAGTATGGATCACGGCGGTGGCGCCCACACCATGCCCGACGGCACCGTCATGGAGGGCGAGAGCCACAGCGGTATGGACCACGGGAGCGGCACTCACACCATGGCCGACGGCACCGTCATGGAGGGCGAGAGCCACGGAAGCATGGATCACAGTGCCCACGGCGGGGCTGCTGCCATGCAAAATCAAAACCCCTTCTACGCCTCAGGAAGTGGATTAATTCCCGTTGCCGCCAACGGCGGGCAGTTTCTCTCATACACAGATTTGAGAGCGCAGAAGCCCTTGTATGAAGATCGGGAGCCCACCCGCGAGATCGAGCTGCGTCTCACCGGCAACATGGAACGCTATATCTGGTCGATCAATGGCATCAAATTCAGCGATGCAGAGCCTATTCGGCTCCAGTATGGCGAACGGGTCCGCTTCAAGTTCGTGAACGAGACTATGATGACGCATCCCATGCACCTGCATGGCATGTGGTCGATCGTTGATACGGGGAAGGGCAAGTGGGATCCAATCAAGCACGTGGTGAGTGTTTCTCCTGGCACCACGGTCTACATGGAGACCGAGGTAGACGCGCCCGGACAATGGGCTTTCCATTGCCATCTCGCCTACCACGCCGACGCCGGGATGTTCCGCAAGGTCATCGTCGAGGGCGGCCCCGGAAGTGAGCAGGCGTCTTTAACAGGCGATCCGGGGAGCTGAACCCGTGCCGCGTTGGATTGCCGTAGCCGGGGCGCTGGTCCCGGCGATGCTCATTGCGTCTCATGCCTTGGCGGAGCCGTATTTTTGGGGCGTTCAGGTAGAACAACTCGAGTATCGGACCGATGGCGATGAAGACATTTTCGCCTGGGATTTTGATGCGTTTTATGGAACAGACGAGTTGCGGTTCGTATGGCGAAGCGAAGCGGAATACGATTTGGACGAAGAGGAATTCGAGACCCTAGAGAATCAGGCGAGATTGCAGAAACCCATCTCTGATTTCTTCGATGCTGTCGTGGGCGCGAGAGTGGACACGCCAAGCGGTACTGATCGAGCGTATGGGGTCTTGGGCATCCACGGTCTGGCTCCGCAATGGTTTGAGATCGACGCGGATCTTTTTGTCTCGAACAATCCTGTCTTCCGCTTCGAGGCGGAATATGAGGGGCTCATCACGAACCGAATAATTCTGACTCCGAGCGTAGAAGTCGATGTGCCCCTCACCGACGACGAAGACATTAACAGAGGTGCATGGGCTCCAAAGTTGGAGCTGGGCGCACGGCTCAGCTATGACTTGATAGACCGAACGGTATCTCCATACATTGGCGTTCACTACGAACACCTCTTTGGCCAAACCGGAGATCTAGCTCGCGAAGAAGGTGACGACCGTGAACAGGTTCTCTTCGTAGTTGGCACCAGGATTGTGTTTTAGACCCGAACCTCACCAAGTGTATGCATCTGGCGTCTGCCTTTGTAACTGGGCTTGCAAGGAGATGGCTTCAGGCAGACCGCTGAATACATGCTTCGCATGATCGCTTGATGGGCTGAATCAGAAAGTCCGCTAATTTGAATAAGGGCGGGATAGGCGAGGACGCGTCTCGGGCAATGTCGACCGGGTCTAATCGCTTAGGTCAGTGACGACATAATCTGCGACAGGATGGAATTGTAATACGAAGTCGTCCGCTCTTATCGGGAAACAATCAATGAGGTTATCGGAACGAGAGTCGGAAGAATTGATGCACTCCTGTACAGCGCTGAAATATTTCTTTCGATGAATGTCTCTACTGAACTCATATGCGAGATTCTGAGCAGCAAAATCTCCAAGACCCGTATGGCGGAGCTTATCCAGAAGTCTTTCAGTGTCTTGAGATACGATAAACGAATAGTCTATCGCCCCAAGAGATGTCACTGCTCGATGGCCTATTTCAACACTTGGATCCGCAAAGAATTTGGCATTCATCAAAACAAGGCTGACCATATCGGAGTATGCAGGAAAAAATTTATCGATATCACCGCTCGTACCCACATGAATATGGTAAATTATGATCGACGGGTAATCTCGTAAAAGCCTGTCAACAAAATCGGTGTCAAGCCGCACGGTCCTGTAGGTTTCGCTATATCCGGTTTCTATCCAGAGGCACAGAGACGGGATATACACGTAAGACTCCTCCACATCTGATGTGCTTGCTAGGCGTTTCAACTCGATCTCGCCGGACTCTTCGCATTTGTTCGGAACTACGAGACGGTGCGAGGAATCAGGATTGACCTCCAGTTCTCTCGAGACCTTGCGAACGCGTGTATCGTTTTGGAGGGCAGAAACTCGATCAAAGCCGTGGGAAACCAGGTCGCCGGAATCTGCGCGAAGCAACGGCTTGTTCAGCAGGGCGACGACGAAGACCAGTGTCAGGCAGAATGCCGCTTTGCGTACCTTGATCATGGTGTCATCCCTCTATGGGATGCCCTTCTATTCAGTACTATGCCTCCAATCGGGCCAAAATGCAATCTGGCTCGCACAAACAGAGAACGCAATCTGTCACATCACGGGCCGCGACCGACGTCAGCGCTATCTGAAGGAATTCGGGATCTCACGCAACCGCTCTCAACGAAGTGCATAGTCCTCTTTTTCTAAGCCTTTCAGCCCCATGGGGGCTCTTGTCATGAGCAGCGGATAAGTTTACTTCAGCGTCCCTCCGGAGGACGCTTTATGGCGTCGAATGAGTGACTCCATGTCAGGTTGGCTAAAGTGATGTTACATGGGTTGGCCGTCGACTGTTTCGTTGCCACTATGATTGTCTCGATTGCTTCCGGCTGGAGCGATAGTTGCCGGGTGGGACTTGCACCCACTGAAGAACACTGCCACAGCCCGCGCGCAGCCAACTTGGTGGTGTTAGACTCAGTTTAAGAACCGGAAGCTGGTCATTCGAGCGCGCGATCGTTCGGGCACTCGATAGCCGTAGGGGGACCGCTCTCGGCCGGTCCCAAGTCACATCACTTGATTGCCCCGAATGCACTCTCTTCGTCAGCAAATCTGGCGATTCAGCTAGGACAGCGCAAAGTTTGAGCCGGGCAACGCGGAGGATAGGATGGCTGAAATCGATGGTTTGCTGCGTCGGGCCGAACTCGATGCCGAGAAGCTGTCGGCCCTGATCCGGCTGGCTGTGTTTGCCGCGCTGGCGGCGTCGATCTTGTCAACCGAACAGTCTTATAGCTTGGACACAATGCCCGAACTGACCATTGCCCTCTACGGCATCGGGACGGCAGTCGGCTTGGTCCTAGCCTGGTGCCGTTTGTTTCACCCGTTCGTCCCTTACCTATTCGTGACATTCGACGTAATTCTGGTCTCGATTCTGATCCTCATGCTCAGTGGAATGATGGGCATGTCCACGTCCTTTGCCTTTGCGCTGCCCGTGGCGGGGCTGATCTTTATCATCTTGATACACGCATCGATGCGTTATCGGCCCTGGCTGATCGCCTACGGCGCCGTTCTCTTTCTCATTGTCATTCATGCGGGGGCACTGCTTTACGGTGGCGGCGATCACGGAGCAATGCGGCAGATGCGAGCTATGGATGGACTGATGGCCGGGCGCTCCCAAGGCATGGCTACCATTATGAATTATGAGGTGCTTCCCGTTACCCTCATCGTCCTCGCGTCCTTCCTTCTCTTCGTTAGCGGCCAGCGCACCCGAAGCCTGCTCTTGCGGTCAATTGATCAATCCATTCGCGTGTCAAAGCTCTCACGCTACTTTTCCCCAGAACTGGCGCAGAGTCTTGCCGCCAGTGAGGATCAGCAGCTGCTCAAGGGCCGGCGCCAGTCGGCTGCGGTGCTGTTTGTCGACATGCGCGGCTTCACCAGTTTGGGCGAAGACATGGCACCAGAGCAACTTAGCGATCTTCTCTCGGAGTATCGGAACCGACTGACCGGGCCGATCTTCAAGCACGGAGGCACCGTTGATAAGTTTATCGGCGATGCCATCATGGCCGTATTCGGCACTCCGATAAGCCACACAGATGATGCCCGCCGCGCTGTCCTCTGCGCACTAGATATGCTCGAGGAAACGACCCGTTGGGCGGAAGAGAGAGCACGATTGCAGATGTTGCCCGTTGCAGTTGGCATCGGGGCTCATTATGGCGAAGTCTTTGCCGGAGCCCTGGGCAATGAGCAACTGCTGGAATTCACAGTGATCGGAGACACCGTCAATGTCGCCGAACGCTTGGAGCGGCTTAGCCGGGACGTGGACAGCCCGCTCGTTGTGTCTGCGGCCCTGCTTCGGGAGGTGAGCGATGCCGAGCAGATCGCCGAGTGGCGGGACCTGCCCGCCAAAGTGCTCAAGGGACACCGTCAACCGGTGGAGATTTGTGGTTTGGTGGTGCGCAGGAACGCCCGACTTTAGGTAGAGTACCACACGAACATGGGGCATCTGCGTTTTGGACCGGAGACGACGAACCGACATGAAATCAGGCCGACCGCAAGAGCCGAACGTGTGGCGTCATGGAAATCCCCACCCGAAATTTGTGAGCTCTGATCGGTGGACTTGGCGAGCTATACAGGTCTGTTTCTGAGCGCCTTCCTGGCGGCAACGATCTTCCCTGCGTCTTCAGAAGTGGTCCTGACAGGGCTCGCGGCCACAGGCGAATTCGACCGCGGCTGGCTCCTAGTGGTGGCAAGTGCCGGTAATACCTCAGGTTCGGCGGTAAATTGGTTCCTTGGGCGCTTCTGCCTTCGATGGAAGGACCGGCCGTGGTTTCCAATTAAGTCAGAGGCTTTAGCCCGGGCGACGGTATGGTTCAACCGATATGGGGTTTGGTCACTCCTATTGTCGTGGGTGCCGATCATCGGCGACCCAATTACTTTGGTTGCCGGCCTGCTGAAGGTCCAATTCTGGAAATTCCTCGTCCTCGTCGCGGTGGCAAAAACCATCCGCTACATGGTGGTCTTGGGCATGGTTGCGTGGACACTGGGTTGACTATCTTTTTTGTTCACCGCCAGCCATTAGCACAAACCGCTAGCAGTGTGTGTTGTAAAGCGCTTCAATGATTGGACAGTGTGGAGCAATGCCTCCCTCGCATTCATCTGAGATCGCCGTGAGGGTTTGTTCTAGCCTCCGGAGATCCCTGATTTTTTCCTTCACGCTTTGCAGGTGATGAAGCGTGATCTCTTTCACCTTGCCACAGTTGTATTCGCTGCCGTCGGCCAATCCGAGAAGGGCGCGGATTTCATCCAGAGAAAATCCGAGTTCTCGGCTTCGACGGATAAAGCCGAGCCGCTTAGCGTGATCACTGCCATAGACGCGATGGCCGCCCGCCGTGCGAGGCGGTGCGGCAAGTAGCCCGACCTTCTCGTAGTACCGGATCGTTTCGACGTTGCAGCCCGTGTATTTCGAGAGCCTCCCGATACTGAATTCTTGATCTCTGCCAGGCATCGAAGAAATCTCTTGAATCTGTAGTTACTACAGGTTTTAGCATGGGAACAAGAGGTTGGAAATGCAAGAGATGCGGAGAGGACCGCTATGCCTCAGACACGAAAGATCGAGATATACAGCGCCGGATGCGCCGCCTGCGAAGACACTATTGCCCAGATCAGGGGCCGCGCCTGCCCATCCTGCAATGTGGTCGTGCTGGATATGAAGGATAAGAGGGTCGCGGCACGTGCGAGGAACCTTGGTATTCGGTCCGTCCCGGCCGTTGTTATCGACGGCAAGCTGGCTGACTGCTGTACCAGTAGTGGCCCCGACATGACCGTGTTGGAATCCGCTGGACTGGGACAGCCGCTGCCCTGAGGAGGTGCCGGCAGTCCAAACACCCAAAAGACCTCCCAATAGCGCAACCCTGTAACGGCGCGGCTTGCCTCGAGAGGGAGCGGTGAACATGAACAACAACAAGCTACTCAGCTATGGTCTCATCGGAACGGCGATAGCGGCCCTTTCCTGCTTCACGCCCCTCCTGGTGATCTTGCTCGGCGCCATCGGGTTTTCGGCGGCAACCGGCTGGCTCGACTATGTACTGTTTACTGCGCTGGGACTGTTCATTGGGGTCACCATTTACGCATTTTGGAAAAGGCGGTCAGCATGATCGAGTTGCAGTCCACGATCACTTGCCCGCACTGTGGACACCAGCACACCGAGACCATGCCCGCCGACTTTTGCCAGTTTTTTTATGACTGCCAAGGGTGCGGCGCTGTGCTGAGACCGGAGAAAGGCGACTGCTGTGTCTTCTGCACTTACGGAACCGTCCCGTGCCCTCCGTTCCAGGCGATTGTAACGAGTCAACCCGCGATGCCAGCTCGTATTGCCCGCAATAAACAACGCATTGTTAAAGGTAGGACTCCAACAAAATAACTTGACGCCTAAGAGACGGAGTAAGAGATGCGATCAAAATAATAGTCCAGGTCTTTTTCGGATATGTTTTCTATTGGTTCAACTATGACATCCTCCATGTTGTAGAGATCAATTATTTCGTAGCTTTCGCCAGACTCGCACGAAACCTCCAGCACAGCGACTAGGTCATCTTCATAAAGGATGTGTCCTATGTCCCCTGCTGAGCAGGGAAACCCCTGTTCGATGATTTCATTCACAACAAAAGAGAAGTAGTCAATTTCCAACTCATTCGTCGTCGCATTAGCATTGGTCGCCAGGACCATGAAGCCAGTACTCAATGCGCAGGAGAAAATTGGAAGTGCGCGTGGGGGCGCAGAAGCAAAGATCATTTGCACCAGTTGGCTGCCTGAGAGTGACACCACGATTTCCTCATTCTTAGCACTGGGCTCACGACTCCGGCGCACTTGCCTCAAAGGCGCACTGCCCGGAGGCGCAGCGCATTGCCGACTACCGAGACGGAGCTCAGGCTCATGGCCGCGGCCGCGATGATCGGGCTCAGCAACAGGCCGATGAAGGGATAGAGCACGCCGGCGGCGACTGGCACCCCCAGCGCGTTGTATATGAAGGCAAAGAACAGGTTCTGCCGTATGTTGCGCATCGTCGCACGGCTTAGGTGCCGGGCGCGCACGATACCGGAAAGATCCCCTTTGATCAGAGTCACGCCGGCGCTCTCCATGGCCACATCGGTACCCGTTCCCATGGCTATTCCGATATCTGCCTCGGCCAAGGCGGGAGCGTCGTTGACGCCGTCACCGGCCATGGCGACTACATGTCCCTTGCCCCGGTATTGCTTGACGATATCGCCCTTCTGTTGCGGCAGGACCTCAGCTTCGACGCTGTCGATGTTCAACCTGCCTGCTACAGCTTGGGCCGTTCTGAGGTTGTCTCCGGTCAACATGACGATTCGCACGCCGTCGCGGCGCAAGGCGTTCAGAGCAGCAGGGGTCGTCTCCTTGATGGGATCGGCGACCCCAATGAGTCCGGCGGCCGATCCGTCTATTGCGACAAACATGACCGTTTGCCCGTCGACACGCAACCTGTCCGCCCTCTCTATCCACTCGCCTGCCTCAATGTTCAAGTCCTGCAAAAGCCTGTGATTGCCAAGGGCCACATCTCGGCCACCAACCTTGCCTGTAACACCCTTGCCCGTGGGTGCCGCAAAGTGCTCGGGCGGGTTGAGCGTTAGGTCTCTCTCCTGTGCCGCCTCCACGATTGATGCCGCCAGCGGATGTTCGCTGCCGCGTTCCAAGCTTGCCGCAAGCGTGAGCAGCTCGGCCTCTGCAATATCTGCCGAGGTCTCGAGCGTCACGACCTTGGGCTTACCTTCGGTGAGTGTTCCGGTCTTGTCGATGACCAACGTGTCTACCTTTTCAAATCGCTCGAGCGCTTCGGCATTCTTGATCAGGACACCAGACTGGGCGCCTCGTCCCGTTCCCACCATGATCGACATAGGGGTTGCCAAACCGAGAGCGCAGGGACAGGCGATGATCAGAACCGAGACGGCTGCCACCAACGCGTGGGCCATGGCCGGCGCCGGGCCTACGAGAGACCAGACGATAAAGGCGACAACGGCAATGACGACAACGGCCGGCACGAAGTAGCCAGCGACTACATCGGCGATCCGTTGGATGGGCGCGCGGGAGCGCTGCGCCTCGGCTACCATTTGGACGATCTGGGAAAGCATGGTCTCGGCGCCGACCCGATCGGCCCGCATGATGAAACTGCCCGTGCCATTGAGCGTTCCGCCGATAACCTTGTCGCCCTGGCTTTTCTCGACAGGGATCGACTCGCCCGTCACCATGGACTCGTCAACCGAACTGCGCCCGTCGAGAACCTCCCCGTCCACCGGCACCTTTTCGCCCGGTCGCACGCGCAGGCGATCACTTTTGAGCACCAGATCCAGCGGAATCTCTTCGTCGGACTCATCCTCCCTTAGCCTACGCGCCATTTTTGGCGCCAGATCCAACAGTGACCTGAGCGCCCCGCTGGTGCGCTCACGGGCTCGCAGTTCGAGGACCTGACCCAGAAGGACCAGCACCGTGATCACCGCTCCAGCCTCGAAGTAGACAGCGACGTCGCCGGCAGCATCGCGGAACGTGGCCGGGAACAGGCCGGGCGCAATGGTGGCGACAACGCTGTAGGCATAAGCGGCGCCAACGCCCAGCGCAATCAACGTAAACATATTGAGGTTGCGGGTGACCAGGGAACTCCAGCCACGCTCGAAAAACGGAAAGCCAGCCCAAAGGACGACAGGCGTCGCCAGTATCAGCTCGATCCATGTCGACCAACCACCCGGAAGCAGTCCCTCGACGCCTGGAATCAATCCTCCCATGGCCACGATGACAAGGGGTACGGTAAAGACTGTCCCGACCCAGAAGCGCCGCGTCATGTCGACAAGCTCGGGACTGGTCTCTTCCTCGAGTGATACGGTCATGGGCTCCAACGCCATGCCGCATATGGGGCAGGCGCCGGGCTCATCCCGCACGATATCGGGATGCATAGGGCAGGTATACTGGACTCGCGTGCGGACCGTCGGCGTCGTCGGCTCGAGCGACATGCCGCATTTAGGGCAGGCCGCCGGCTCCGACGAGGTAACGCCCGGGCACATGGGACAAACGTAGGGGTCAGTTCCCGTTTCGGATGCAGCATGCGGTCCCGCATGATCGTGATCGGTATGGTGACGGCTGCAGGTGGATCCGCTACCGAGATATCTCGCCGGGTTGACCTCGAATTTTTCACGGCAATGTGCGCTGCAGAACACGTAGGACTCGCCCCCGTGCTCGGCACGGTGCTCTGCCGATTTCGGATCAACCCTCATGCCGCAGACCGGATCTGTGGTAATGGACTCGCCTGCCGGGTTAGTTCTATGGTCCACCGCTTCACCCTCTGCTCTTCGTCAGTTCTGTTGGTTCCGACGATTTATGTCTTCCTGGCGCGCGCGGATCTCCGCCGGCCAGGTGCTCTTGATATAGGCGAGCACAGCCCAGATCTCTTGATCTGAGAGCACGTCCTCGAAGGCCGGCATGTCAGATTCGTAGTCATCCAAACCGGCGAAGTCCTGAGGGCCAAACTTGGTCATGCTGAACAGCATTTCGTCGGGGTGGTGCCAAGTGTGGCCAGTGGCATCATGGGGCGGTGCCGGAAGCCGCCCATTCTCCAGACGAGTGCGCCAGTTCGGTTGGCCCTCCAGGTTCACACCGTGACAAGAAGCGCAGGCTTCCGCATAGACTTCCTGTCCAAGTGCCAATACCTGTTGCGAATTTGTGTCGGCACCGCTGCTCCCGGTTTCCGGCCACAGGCGATGTACGATCACGGCGGTAAGGAGCAGCGTGACGACGATCGACCCAGACCAGATGATCAGAGGCTGCATAGGTTTTCGCTGTGCTGCCATCGTATGTGCTTACCGCTTGGAGTTCCCATCAGCGGATCCGGCAAGGTCCGCCAGGATTGGACAGTCGGGTCGATCATCGTCGTGACATCGATTAACTAGGTCTGTCAGAACTTCGCGCAGGCTTCCGAGTTCCATTAGTTTATTCTCGATTTCGCCAAGGCGCCGTACCGCAATCGCTCTGACGCTCCTGCTCGATCTCTTCTGGTCGGTATAAAGTGAAAGCAGCTCGCGACAATCCTTCATCGTAAAACCTAGACTTCTGGCGCGCTGAACGAAGCGGAGAAGGTGCACATCCTTCTCGGTGTAATCACGATAGCCATTCTTCTGTCGCGTCGCCGGTTCGAGCAGGCAAGATTCTTCGTAATATCGAATCGTCTTGGCTGGCAGCCGAGAGCGTAAGGACGCTTCGTTGATTTGCATTTCTGGTCTCCAGCGCAAAGGAATCTGGTGATAGTTATGGGGGTTCCACCCGCTGGAAGCTCAATGTCAACTTACTGCTTGACCTGCTGGCTACCAGCGCATTTTGGTAACCGCGTGTAACTGATCCCCTACCTGTTACCCGACGTTACAATTCTCGTCGCGACACGCTCCTCTGGTTCACAGAAGATTGAGTCCACTGTGCGCAATCTCACTCTTCCGCCAGTGGAGCAAGACCGCTCAATAGGTAGTGAGATGTACTACCAGCGAGCTTAAGCGGCTGCGTTTGCCAAGATGACCGTTTGCAGCACCGTCAATCGCATCTTTTGGTCGGGGTCGGCTTCCATGGACCGGCCGGCCCCAACTGTACTGTGAGCAAACACTCATGGGGTGACACTGCAATGCAGAAACTTCTCACAGCCGCTCTTCTCGGATCGCTAGTGTTTTTACAGAATGTGATTTTCGAACGTGCATTAGCCTCAACGCATGACATCTTCACGCCTGAAGAACGACAAGCATTCGAAAGCATAATCCGAGACTATCTGCTGAAAAACCCGGACGTGATTCTCGAGGTGCTGAACAGCTTGAGGGAAAGGGAGCGGCTTGCTACTGCCCAGAGGTCGCGTGAACAGTTAGCGGTTCGTAGGGATGATCTGCTGAACGATCCGGACTCACCGGTCGGCGGAAACCCAGAGGGTGATGTCACCATCGTCGAGTTCTTCGACTATCGCTGCCCCTATTGTCGGACCGTAGCACCCACATTGGCTCAGTTGCTCGAAGAGGATCGGGAGATTCGCTTCGTTTACAAGGAGTGGCCGATCCTCGGACCGGTTTCAGAAGTTGCGGCGAAAGCTGCGCTCGCGGCACGCGAACAGGACTTATACGAAGAATTTCACAAAGCGCTCATGACTTATCCCGGGCAACTTACCGAAGACACAGTGTTCCAGTTGGGAAATCGCGTGGGCCTCGATGAAGGTCGTTTGCGACGGGACATGGAAGCGCCAGAGATCAAGGACTCGCTGGACCGTACCCGGGCCCTTGCCGCGGCCCTTGGGATTACAGGAACTCCTGCCTTCGTCATCGGAGATCAGCTTGTCCCTGGAGCCGCCAGCCTGTCCGATCTCAGAGCGCTCGTCAAACAGGCGCGAAAGAGCAGCTGAGACGATTTGTGCGGTTCGGCAATGCCACTCGGAGGTATTCGGACTCTCAAGTGGGAGCCTGCTGAGATAGGCCCGGCACCTCGCTTAGCGCGGGAGTCTAACTTCGACTCGCAGACCGCCTTCAGGTCGGTTTTTCATTGCAATATCTCCGCCATGACCTCTGATGATGGTACGTGCCACGGTCAGGCCCAGGCCGGTTCCGCCGGTTTCGCGGCTGCGCGAGACCTCCAGCCGCCTAAATGGCTTGAACACCTCTTCTAGCAGTTCTTCCGGAATTCCAGGCCCCTCGTCGTCTATCTGCACGACGATCGCATTGGATCGTTCCAATATAGTTACCCGCGCTTTCTTACCATAGGAAAGAGCATTTCCCAGCAAATTGCTGAAAGCGCGACGAAGGGCGACCAGACGAAATGCGTACGGGAGGCGTCCTTCAGGTTGAAACTCGATGGTGTGTCCCGCATCCGAGAAATCGTCGCAGATGCTTTGGAGTAGGGAATTGAGATCGAAGACCTCGCGCGGCTCTGTGGCCCCCTCCTCTCTGGCAAAGGCCAAGGTTGCTGCAATCATGTCCTCCATCTCGTTGAGGTCCGCGAGCATCTTCTGATGTTGCTCTTCGTCTTCCACGTACTCGGCCCGGAGGCGGAGGCGCGTAATGGGCGTGCCGAGATCGTGTGCGATGGCCGCAATCATCTCCGTCCTGTCTTCAACGAACCGACGGATACGTTCTTGCATCTGGTTCATCGAGTGAGCGGCCTTGCGGACTTCCAGGAGACCAGACTCTGGCAGCGGAGGTCCAGTCACGTCCGTGCCCAGTCTTTCTGCCGCATGGGCGAACGTGGCTAAAGGCGCAGTCCAGCGCCGTACCGCCCAGATCGCGAAGACGACGACGGCTAGCAACATAATTGCCATTGACAGAACCATCCGGTAGGAGAGCGGCTTTGGTATGCTGAGCGGCGAAGCGAAATAAAGCCAAGACGAGTCCGAGAGCTGAACGGATGCCTGAAACGTCCCGGCGACTGCGGTTTCGGCCAAATGATCCTCGATATAGCGTCGGACTTCCTGGGCATGCTCTTCAAGGGCTGCATTCTCCGGTCCGAAAAAGTCGTCCTGCCGGGCGTTTCCCGGAGCAGCAGCGAAGCTTACACGCACACTGCCGTCGTCCGGGTTCCCGAGGTAGAGTCGCAAGATATGCTCCAGGATATGAGGGCGTTGCGTTTCCCGAACCTCATCCGTAACGGGCTCCTGCAATCTTTCCGCAATGCGCAGACCGGGGCTGTCCAAAACCGCCAGAAGCTCTTGCCGTTCCGTCTGAGGCGTCCCTTCCACAAGGCGCGTGATTAGGGCTATGCGTTCCGCTACCAGCCGGTCGTACAGCAGGTTAAGCGCCTCACCTCTCTCGGCCGTATAGACCAATAGGCTGGCAACATGGGAAATACTCAGGCCGACGAGCAGCACGAGGATGCTGCGCCCGGCCACACTGTTGAACATGAGATTTTTCATGGCTTTTCCACGGTGGGCGTGAAGATATAGCCACGGCCGCGCACCGTCTGGATCAGTTCAGGTTTGTCGGGATGGGCCTCGATCTTTCGTCGCAGCCGCCCCACTTGCATGTCAACGCTTCTGTCAAAAGGCATCCGTTCACGTCCGCGCGACAGATCCAACAGTTGCTCGCGTGACAGCACCCGTTGCGGATGCTCAGCAAATGCGACCAATAGATCAAACTCACCATCGCTCAGCGCCACTTTGACGCCCTCCGAAGATTCAAGGCGTCGAGCTACTCGATCGAGTTTCCAGCCTCCAAAGCACAGAGTTGCATCCTTGTTAGGAGACGCGCCTAAAGGAATATCGCCCACTCGCCGAAGCACTGCCTTGATCCTGGCAAGAAGTTCGTGTGGATGGAAGGGTTTCACCAGGTAGTCATCTGCACCCATCTCCAGTCCGACAATTCGGTCCGTCTCGGTGCCGAGGACGGTTAGCAAAATGATGGGTACGCGCGACTTGGCGCGAAGCTCTCGGCACAAGGTGAGGCCGTCTTCGCCCGGCAGCATGCGATCGAGTACGACCATGTCGATCTGCCAGTCTATGAGCGCCTGATGCATTTCGCGGCCATCCCGAGCGGTGTCGACCCGAAAGCCCTGGCGACGCAGGAAGCGGGACAGGAGATCGCGGATTTCCCGGTCGTCGTCGACGATCAAGAGGTGGGGCGAAGTATCCATATCAAAGGGCTCCAGACGGGATCTTAGGCGCTCAATCGACGCCGATTATGAGATTTGCGTAACAGATTGTAACCGGCTGCCCCCTCGTTACCCGACGTTACCAAATTCAACACCAGGACCGATCGATGATGATTAAGGTTATGCCTAGCTAAGAATTGATCAAGAGCCCTGTGTCAGCGATTGGGAGCCTTCCTGTTCAGATTGTCTATTTGAACGTTGAGCGACCGGGTCATGTCTTCGCGTAGTTTCGAACTAGAGGGGTTTGCAGCCCCCAGGAGGAATCGATGGAGGCGCTCCTTTACTATCTATTCTGGGCTGGTTTGGTCTTCCTGATGATGCGGCTCGGCTGCGGTGCGCATGTGCTGGGGCATGGTCATGGGCATGGCAGCGCCGACAACGATGTCGACCGCAGAACAGATCTACGTTGGGTGCCACCGGAGCAGGACATTGATCCAGTGTGCAGCAAGACGATCGCCACGGAAAAAGCTAAACCGAGCGTCTTTGACGGTTACGTATACTACTTCTGTTCCCGGGAGTGCCGCGAAGCTTTCGAAACAGCGCCGGAGCTTTACATCTCCGGAAATGGTTCCGACACCAAAAGACTGGAGCACTCCCATGCCTAGGTCTGCGTCGGCGGTCAGCGACCCCTTTCGGTCGGGCACGCCACTATTCACGCGTACTGTACCGCGCATACCGGTCGTGGCGCTTGGTCTCAGCTTGAGTGCATTTCTCGTCGTCAGCTATGTCCTATGTGTTCTTTTTGATCTTTGGTTTCCGGCTCAGGCGATGAACCCGGTGTGGTCCCCGCTTTTGCCAGGCTTCACCTGGCTGAGCTGGCCAGCCTTCTTGCTGGGGCTGGTTGAGACCTTCGCCTATGGCTGGTACGTGGCCCTCGTCTTCGGCCCCCTTTACAACTTCTTTGCCGCCAGGTTCGGCTGAAGCATAGGAGACAGGACCACGTTAGCGCGATAAGTGCTAACAGATGCCGTTGCACCGTTTTGGAGCGCCATGATCATGACCGAAGTCCAGAGTTTGCATGGCACGACCGTGGCTGAGATCTTTTCCTCCGGTCTCGAAAACCTGGACCGAATTGAAGCCGTTGCAGTTTCGGTTTGGTGGAAAGACGGACAGGTGACCGCCGGCTGTTCCAACACCACAAGAGAGCGCATGTCCTTATTGGTCTTGGCTTTGGATGAGTATCAGCGGCAGCAATTTCGGCAGAGGTAAAGTGCTCAATCCGTTGCCTAAGAAGACTGACGAATGAGTAAATCATTGAGTAGGTCTGAGAGCGAGCATTGCCAGGCAGCGGAGGTATGCAGTTTGGAAGTTCTGAGGAGGATGGAGTTCACTTCATGCAGGTGCGCGATCCAGTTTGCGGCAAGCTCATAGATCTTACGGACACGATAGGTTCCGAGGATCACAAAGGCTGGGCATATTTCTTTTGTTGCGAGCAATGTTGGAGTCTTTTCGTAGAGTCTCCGGACCGTTTTGCAACTGAACATCCTCATAGAAACACAAACCCCGACGGGACCAACGTGCAAGAGCGATCGAGATGCAAAGACCAATCCTGTCACTACTGAGCATGTTGGCGGTGGTCGTCGCGTGGCTTCCAGCCTATGGCCAGACACCTGACCGCCCAGGATATTGGCACGGCGGTTGGGAGTGGGGTTGGGGCCACATGCTATTCGGCTCGGTCATGATGATCATGTTTTGGGGCGGACTGATCCTCGTCATCGTGCTTGCGGTGCGATGGTTCGGCTCAAGCTCGGCAAAATCCTCACCTCGCAGGACTTCACTCGAGATTCTCGAGGAACGTTTCGCCCGTGGAGAAATCGACAAGGAGGACTTCGAGGAACGCAAGCGCCTGCTCTCGGATTGAATGTCGGTAGCGTGCAGCGTCCAGGCGTACTCGATAAACAGAGCGAATATGGACGGCTATGAAGGTGAAAAGACTCGATTGAATGTCTCCTCGAGGCGTCGGCGGTGCATTCATGACTTGGTCCCCGCATTGCTGGTAACCGCTGCGGTGCTTCTCATTGTGGAGCATTGGAAGCACTTCAGCGCCACCGATCTTGCGCTTCTGGTCCTGATTCTGGCGTCAGTCGCAATCCATTTGTTTATGCGCCCAACAATGCGAAGTGAGGGTCCGGCTGAGACCTCGCCTTCGACCGGAGGCAAGCGCCGATCATCTGAAGTCTTGCAAGTTGGAAGGATCAATGCCGTGAAGTACAAAGCTCGACATGCAGTTCTTAGGGCAACGGGGTTGACCATGCTTATTGCCAGCGGAGTGGCTGCGGCGGCAGAGGAGGGCGCATACATTCCACTAGGAAGTACCGGCCGGATTGTCGTCATAGATGTGCAGCAGGACCGTATTGTCGATCACATCGAGGGTCTCCCGGCCGTCCACGGGTTGGCCGGGAGCCCCGACGGACGATTTCTTGTGGCCGGCAGTTTCGAGGAGCGGGAACTGGGTGCCGTTGTACCGGAGAAACCGACCGGCATGTCTGAGGATGAACATGCAGCCCATCATGGCCGCTCGACGGAGAAAACGCCGATGGCGGACTCCATGGTCAGCGCTCTCTCCATCGTCTCAACGGCCGACCGCTCCGTGACGCGCCGAATTGACGTGCCGGGCGCAGTCCATCACGTCGCGGTGAGCCCCGATGGTGGGACTGCCGTCGTGACGCATCCGAACCAAGATGCCATCAGTGTTGTTGACTTGAAGAAAAGTCAGGTGGTAGCCACGAGCACAACCGGACCGCTTCCCAACTATGCCGTCTTTAGCCCAGACGGCCGATGGCTATACGTTAGCAATGCCGGCAACGATACCGTAACGACGGTCGATACCGATCGATGGCAGGTGCGGCAAAGCCTAGTGGTCGGAGCTAGTCCCGAACATCTCGTCCTAACTCGCGACGGTACGACCCTGTATGTCAATAACGTGGGTGACGGCACCGTCTCCGTCCTTGATCTCCCTTCCGGTACGGTGGGTAGCACACTCAATGTCGGCGACACGCCGCATGGACTCGACCTCTCGGACGATGAACGAAGGCTCTTCGTCACCGCGTTAGGCGACGACAAGCTGATGGTCGTCAATTTGACTACCGGCGTTAGCAAGGGCATGGCACTGGGCCCGGCTCCCTATCACCTGACCAACGTGCGCGGCACTGGAAAACTTTACGTATCGAGCGCCGAGGAACCCAAGTTGTGGATCGTGGATCAGGAGACCCTGTCAGTGCTGGGAGAAATCGCAATAGGCGGCAAGGGTCACCAGATGGTCCAGATTACGGGCCGATGACCTTGGCACGGCCGAGCTAACAGGATACTCAGCATGGCAGATTCGGAACAAAACAGCTTGCGAAGTTTCTTATTTTCGCGCTCGGGCCTAGTTCTCCTGGGGTTCTTAGGGGTCGCTGGTTACTTCCTCTGGGCCGAGCACGAGGCCCATCTGAAGGCTCTAATTCCGTACCTGCCCTTCTTGCTGTTGCTTGCCTGCCCACTGATGCATCTGTTCATGCATCATGGCCACGATGGTCATGGAAACCATAAGAATCCGCGTGATGGCGATCCGCCAAGAGGAAGTGAGAAGCTGTGATCGAGCAAGCGCCATCATACGGGCTTTGGACACTTGTCGTGATCAACTCGGCGGTGTTCATCCTCTTCGCGTTCAGCTTCTTCAAACCACAGACCCGGCGCGATTGGCGGTCTTTTGGGGCATTCTCTGCCTTTCTCGTCGCGCTATTCGTTGAGATGTATGGCTTTCCGCTGACGATATTTGCTCTATCCGGTTGGCTTCAGAGCCGCTATCCGGGCGTGGACTGGTTTGCCCATGACGCTGGCCACCTGCCCGAGATGCTCTTCGGTTGGCAGGGCAATCCTCATTTTGGGCCGTTTCACATGTTAAGTCTTGTCTTCATCGGTGCCGGTTTCATCCTAATTTCAGCCGCCTGGAAAGTGCTTTACGATGCTCAACGCCAGCGCAAGTTGGCAGTGACAGGTCCCTACGCCCACGTCCGCCATCCTCAATACGCCGGCTTTGTCCTAATCATGCTGGGTTTCCTGTTGCAGTGGCCGACGCTGCTGACGCTCGGGATGTTCCCCATTCTTGTCTGGATGTATGTACGCTTGGCGCGACAGGAGGAGCGCGAGGTCAGGGTTGAGTTCGGCGATGCCTATGCCCGTTATGCCGCGCATGTTCCCGGCTTCGTTCCGAGACCAGGGCGATTGGCGTATTAGGTGTGAGATTGGCAGTGAACCTTGGGTCAGGTCTGAAGGGTGGATCGAGCAGAACCGCTGTTGATCAATCCAAATGGCCCATGCCAAGGAGGCAAACATGAGATCTAGGCATTGGGTTCCAGTGCTAGTGATGGCGGTCGTCGCTCTGATGGTCACCGTGCCGTCGCTACTGCACGCGCATCAGGAGCAAAAGGCTAAGCCCGAACCAAACCAGACCCCTAAAATGATGGGGCAGGGCATGATGGGTCAAGGGACGAAGACTCAGGGCATGATGGATCAAGGTATGATGGATCACGACATGATGGGGCAAGAAATGCCCATGATGCCGGGCATGCAGAGACTCATGATGCCCCAGATGGATCCGGTCCGCGGCCGCAAGCTGTTTGCCAGCAAGGGCTGCGTGGCCTGCCACGCGATCAACGGCGTGGGCGGCCACGACGCGACGCCGCTCGACGCCCACACCATGGATCGGGTCATGAACCCCTTCGACTTCGCCGCCAAGATGTGGCGCATGGCGCCGGCCATGATCTACGCCCAGGAAGAGGCGCTGGGCGAGCAGATCCTGTTCACCGGCGACGAGCTCGCCGACATCATCGCCTTCGTCCATCACGACGAGGAGCAGCACCGTTTCTCGGAGGCGGACATCACACCGGAAGTGCGAAAGATGATGGATCATAGCCACGGAGAGCCGGGGGGCGGCGCGGAGATGCACAAGGAGGAGTTGGGTCACCGCCACGGCGAAGGCAAGAAGGACGATCATAACTGAAGGTGTGCGAAAATGCCCGGAGCCAAGCCATTCTCGGCTGTCGCTGGCCTAAGGAGGTCCCTCAATGTCCGAGACATCTGTCATTGATCGATGGCAGAACGTCGAGGGGAGCGAGAGTCGGCGAGACTTCCTCCACCTGATCACCGTCGCTGCAGGTGTCGTGGGGACTGGCATTGCCGTTTGGCCCCTGATCGACAGCATGAACCCCTCGGCGGACGTTCTCGCGTTGGCGACGATGGAAATCGACATCGAGCCTGTTGAGGTCGGCCAAAGGATTACCGTCATGTGGCGGGGCAGTCCGGTGTTCATCGATCATCGCACGCCGGTGCAGATTGCTCAGGCCCAGGCCGACGACGAAGCAGATCTGAAAGACCCGGAGATGGACAGCCTGCGCGTTCAGCGCGAGAAATGGCTGGTGGTGGTCGGAATCTGCACACACTTGGGTTGCATCCCCAAGGGACAAAGGACTGGTGATCCTGTGGGAGAGTTCGGCGGCTGGTTCTGTCCCTGCCACGGGTCCCATTACGACACCTCCGGACGCATTCGGAAGGGACCAGCGCCGGAGAATCTCGCCATTCCGCCCTATGTTTTCCTGGATGACCTACTAATAAGGATAGGTTAGGCAGCCATTGGTGGCTTGATAGACATGATACTGAGTAACTGACCCCACGAGTCAGTGCCGGAACTTCAAGACGCCTTGTCGAGCGAGCGCACAAAACCTCAAATTTGAAAATTGATGAATATGCGATTGGCCGTCCGGTTGTATCAGTCCTTGCGGGTAGTAGATAGTGTCTCGTCTCAAAAAACTGTTCCGTTTTGAGCAGGCTTCTGGGTTGCTAATGATCGGAGCCATGATTCTCGCTTTGGCGGCAACCAACTCACCACTCGCTTCGTTTTATCACTTCGTCCATCACATGCCCGTGCATGTCCGCTTTGGTCCACTCGTGATCGATGAGCCGCTCGTACAGTGGATCAACGAGGGCCTTATGGTTTTCTTCTTCTTACTGGTTGGTCTAGAAATAAAACGGCAGTTTCTCGAGGGCCATTTGTCATCGACAAGGCAGGCCGCACTTCCGGTCTTTGCCGCGCTAGGCGGGATGGCTGTTCCAGCCGCTATTTACACAGCCTTTAATTGGAGCAGTCCGCTCCTGATTCGTGGTTGGGCGGTCCCGACCGCGACCGACATCGTTCTCGCCCTGGGGATACTATCTCTTCTGGGTAGCCGCGTGCCCACAGGACTCAAAGTCTTCCTAACGGCGCTCGCCATCTTCGACGACATCGGAGCCGTGTTGATCGTTGGGCTATTTTACGGACAGGGCCTTTCGCCAGCACCGCTCGCGTTGGCAGGTGTCGCCGTAATTGGCTTGGCAGTGCTTAACAGGCTTCGTGTTGCCAGACCTTTGCCCTACGTAATTGTGGGGGTGGTTCTGTGGGTAGCGCTGATCAAATCGGGAGCTGAGGCCGCCCTGGCCGGCGTCGTAATCGCGTTTGCCGTTCCATTGCATGTGCGAGACTGTGGCTGTTTATCGCCGCTTCGCGAGACGGAGCGTAGGCTGCATCCGTGGGGCACTCTGGTCGTGGTTCCCCTGTTTGCGTTCTTCAATTCGGGGATCACGATCAATGACACCGCACTCTCGGAACTTTTGACTCCGGTTTCCCTCGGCCTCGTCCTCGGGCTTTCATTGGGCAAGCAAATTGGGATCATGGGTGCAACATGGGTGGCGGTCAGGCTTCAGATTGCGGAACTTCCGAAAGGGATCAACTGGGCACAGATATATGGTGCCGCGCTTTTAGCGGGGGTTGGTTTCACTATGAGCCTTTTCATTGCGACACTAGCATTCGCGGAGCCCGCAATCATCAACTTAGCGAAATTTGCCATCCTGATTGGATCCCTGCTGTCAGGATTAGTGGGCCTAGCGTGGCTGGGAACTGTGACCATGCCTCGGCCCCGAATATGGGACCGCTGCTAATGAGTTTCGATCGATTGCGTGCTATAAGAGCGTCATGACCTTCCGCACGAATCGACATCGGATCTTCACCCGAACCCTTAAAGGCCTGGCGGTTGCCCTCGCGTCCTTTATTGGTTTCGGTACGGTGACGGCATTATGGGAAAATCCGCTATTCATCCGCATGACCCCAGCCGGCGAATTAGAGATAGTGCTCCTCACCCTTCTCTCCGTCCTGCTTGGGGTTTACGTGGCCATTCGCAGGCCGTTCTGCTCTGTGAAAACGGCGACGGCGAGCGGGATCATAGGATTTGTCGGATTTGCCTGTCCCGTCTGCAACAAGATTCTTTTGCTTCTGTTCGGTGGCGAGTTGCTGCTGACCTATTTCGAGCCTGTTCGCATTTACGTTGCCGGTGCTGGCGTCCTCCTGGCAGCGGCTGCCACCTTGCGCGAATGGATGCTTCTGAAAAGGCAATCTGCGGAAGCCGCGACTTAAGTGTGGGGGTTTAGATCAAATCTGACGGTGATTTTGGTTGGTCTGATTGTCGGCTCAAAGCGACCGCTTAAGTCAGCATAGCGAGGAAACGATCGTGCCGTGCCGCCGTAACGACGACGGCCGTCGCTAGTGCATCATGCAGCGCATATGGCGAGCGCCCTGACAGGCGAGGCTGCGAAAGCTCCAAAGGCTTTTGATGTAAGCGACGAGATCCCTGGCATCATCCTCGGTGATCAGGTCCTTGAAGGGCATCATCCTGGGATTGCGGGGAGATCCGTTCAGAATCGTTCGCATCAAGTTATCATCGCCGTGATGCCATCCGTGCGAGCTGTCGTCGAGCGCCGGCGCAACAAAGCCATACTCGTCCCTGGCATTAGGGTCCTCGGGTCTTTCGCCCACGCCCTTGGCACCGTGACAGGATTGGCAAAGCCTTCCGTAGAGCCGGCCCGCCTCAGCGATTCGCTCCGGGCTCTCCCAATCGTGCCCAGCATAACTGACCCAGGTGCGGCCCCCATCCCGGCTGGTCACGATGGTGCCCGTGTCGGAAACCACATGCAGGACCTCGGGGTTTGAGGGATCGGCTGCCATATGGGTCAAGTACCGGTCGGCAAAATTTTTAGAGCGTAGCTCCCAGTCCTGGGCCTTGTCGTCGCCGGCCAGGAGCCCGACTCCGTAAATGTAGGCATAGACTTGACCATTGCTTGCGACATGAACCATCGTCGCTGGCCTCCGCTGCATGGTGGCAGGCGCCCAACTGAGGCCGCCGTCCTTACTCGCGTAGAGACCGCCCCGCGCTGCCGCGTAGACCGTATCGGGATCACGAGCCGATACGGCTAAATCAAATGTATCCTTAGGCAGTTTGCCGACGACATTCCAACTTCGGCCTGCGTCGCGGCTTACTTGCAGGCCCTGGTATATGCCGTAAATCACTTCAGGATTGGCACGGCTTACGTCCATGGCGTGAAAGTCGACGGGGCCACCCGCTCCAGGAGCAAGCCGCTCCCAACTCCAACCCCGATCGCGCGAGATCAGCACTCCGAGGTTACCACCTCCAGGCGGATGGCCGCTTGCAAAGAAGACGTTCGCGTCAATGGGGTCTGCAGCAAACGACATGAGGTCATCCTGCGAACCACCGACTCGAGTAGCAGTGCCGTTGGGACTCGTCAGGAACAGTCCGGCGTGGGTGGCGAGATAGAGCCGCTTCGGCCGCTCCGCGTCGACGACGAGGCCGTGAATATGGTCGATACGGTCTAGAGGGATCGTCTCGGCGCGCCCGGTGCCGCTCAGGAAAAGGAATGCACAAAGCATTAAAATAGAGAGACAGCGCAATAGGCCCGATCTGGTGTGCGCTCTGTAAACCCGGCCGACGAATTTCAACATGCCTCTAGATCTCCTTGAATCCCCAGCGCCCCATCCAATCTATTCCGTCTTCTGGTGTGTCTTGATCCACTCTCCGGCTAATCGCTCCGCTTTGGCGAGCTGGTCCGGCGTCATCTCTGCTGCCAGGGATTCCTGCAGCGCTTCAGCGACTGTCTGCACGTGGCTTTGCTGGCGTGCTGCAAGTGCCGCCCAGAGATAGGCCTGTATGGGATCCTGGGGCACACCCTCGCCTCGGCGGTACATGAAGCCGAGCCTGATCTGCGCCAGCATGTTGTCCTGCTTGGCAGCCCGGCCATACCATTCGGCGGCGGCTGCCGGATCGGCCGGCAATCCCAGCCCATTTGCATAGATAAACCCCAGGAAGAGCTGCGCCGCGGAACTCTCCGTCTCTCTTTGTGCAAGTGGGCGCCACGTCTCCAAGGCGGTTGCGTAGTCTCTGTTGAGATAGGCCGCGAGGCCCGCCTCATACTGCTCGAAGAGGGCTGGATCACTCGGCACTGCCGTGCGGCCGTGCGCCTCGACTGTGAGCGGAACGACAAGGAAAACCAGCACCGCAAAGACAACCGATCTCATACTCAGAGGGCGCGCACTCCAGCTCTGAGGGATTTCCGCGAACATGTGCATTGACCATCGCTCCCCGGGGGCATTGGGAGGGGAGTATGACCGCACAACCAACTGGGCAACCTTGAGGCAGATCAAATTCATTGCTCCCTGGAGGGCGTGGGTATCCGTTGCCTGAGCCGAGAATCGGGCTCGCGGAACCTTGGCAGAATGGTGGCTAGCGCCAGGGTCCGGTGCGCATGGCATCCGGGCGCAAGCCCGCCCTGTCGCTGCGTAGGCCGCCCGGCAGGTCGTAGCCGCTTTTTCGATGGCGGAACGAGGGGACCAGATTGCCGCTCTGCCGGTCGATCGCGAGATTACTCACCATGAATGCCGAATTGAAGTCCCCTTCTGGCAACATGACCGTGACCAGCCAGACCGCACGCCCGTCGATTTCGCTCTCGCGCACGCCAAGTACCTCGACGGCATAATTCTCCTCGACCCAGAGTTTGGCCTCTTCGTCCGTTACTTGCGCAACCGCACTCCCGCTCAGTACTAATCCGACCACCAGCCCCGCCAGCAGCGCTCGCGTACACCCACGATGGAGTCTACAGCCTCGCATCTCGCTCATCCTTTCAAGCGTTCGAGTCGCTCGATTGGAGGATTTATACCGCGCTCGCAAGGTGGCTTTGACACATTTCTGCCTAGCCAAACCAATCGATGGTCTTGACGATCCTTTCGGCAGTTCTCTGGAGAGCGCAAATCAGGCAACTGTGCGCCTCCTTTTGCGAAATCGTTCCCAGAGAGCATGGCCTCGAATGCTCTCATTTCACGGTCTTAGAATAGGTGCGTTCGAAGAACGCGGCCCGAGAACTTTCAAGCCGAGCCTTCGCTTTGGCAATCTCTTCTTCCGACTTTTGTGGCGGCGCGGCTTTCGAGCTCGTCGTCTGGCCAGCGTCGATCGCCATTTGGCGTAGAGCCTTCACCATCTCCTCGCTCACAGGTTCTTGCGCCAGGGCATTCGCCGTCAAGCTGAGCATAGCTGCCAGGGCAATAAGAACGGTTCGCATAGCAAGTCTCCTCTCCCCTTTGGGGTCAGGCTGGAATTCGGCAGCGTTGTTTGCGGCCATTTGGTAGGGGTGTAAAAGCTTCGAGCTCAGACTCATGGGCAGCACTTTGTTTTGAGTGGAGATTGTTCATACAAAGTAAATAAGAACTGAGAACACAATTACTTCTTCACCTGTCGTTTTTATTGTAACAACGTGTAACACATTGGCGATTTGTGCTTGCCTGTTACAATTTTTCGGAAAAAAGATCTGGGTAATCTGGCAATAATGACTAAATCGGTGTGCTGCAGCCACTGTTCACGGGAATCGGGGCGCCCGCGACTAATCCGACGGGTCAAACGCATGTCGATCAGCATTCAGGATCGGACCAGCTATCTTCTAAGACGGCCCCCTCGACCGCATCCCTATGCGCGCGTTCGTCACGACGCACGCGGTCAATACGTCGATTTTAAGGTGAGGTCGGATCTCATTGAGACGGTGCTAGAAGATTTCACACCGCACAATGCAAATCCGGGAGTTCAGGATTTCTACGATCTCATACGGTATCTGAATAGACCCGGCGCGCCTTTCGAGACAACGGTCTGTGGTCTCTCCGAAAGACTCTTCCGATCCAGCAATTCTCCCTTTCCGGACAAGGCCGGTTGGGTCGGTGGGCGGGTCATTTTGATGTGGCGAGTGTTAGATAGGAACTCTCGACAAAAGACCGTTAGATGGCTGCTCAAACAACTACTGCGACAATTCAGGCGCTTTGAAAGGCAATACGACTACATCGGATTTGTGGTGGGCCCCTTTCCGACACTGTTTCGTGAAACGGGAAAAAAGGGATTTCAGATCGACGTTGAATTTGCGATGTGGGGAAACGAGTTCCAAGAAGCTATGGAACGTTTCTCAGATGTAGTGCTCGTGCTAACAAAATCCATCAAGGAATGTGAAGCGAATTGCTGTAACGCCCTCGAAGTGTGACTTGAGCCTCGAGTTGAGCGACGTTTGGTCTAGACAGTCGAGGAGAGGAGCAGATGTTTCGAAAGAATCCAGCTGTTTATCTCACTTTCATCATGACTGCCCTATTGCTCGGAGCTTGCGATGAGTCCGAGCAAGGCCGAGTATTGCGCTACGAGAAAGGCTCCTATCTTGGACAGGCCGATACTCCACTGCCCGAAGAAAAGGTAGAAGAGCTGAGGCGGCGCGCAACACTACAGGGCGGCAGTTGATCTGGGTTCGAGACGGTGCTGGCGAGAGTTAAGCCTTAGTTGAATTGACTCAAGAAACTGAGTTCGGGGTCCTACCGGGTTGGCGGAAAGACATACAATGTTCCGATGACGAAGCGTCACTGTTCTGCCTAACTGGCAAACGGTGGAGCTTCCGTTTGAGCATCGTGCGCTCTTGAGCGGTAGGCAGACGCCCGATGTCTGCTTCCTGGGCTCGTTGGCTAAATGGCAGAGTGAACGCGCGTGTTTGAGAGCCAGCTCTCATCGATTTAGAGATAGTCCGATTGACGCAGGTCATGGCGGGTAACAATCCATAACCTCCAAGTTGCATGGAAACCTGTGTCGATAGCTTCCGCGAGAGACCGAGCATGACCTCCGACCCCTATGCCGAATCGACTCATGAGGTTGGTCCGTGGGCCAACCGAAAGGAAGAAGGATCAAAACCCTTAGTATCTATCCTGGCACGGTTGGCAGGGCTGGTAATGCTAGGCGGCTATATTTTCACTGTGGCGGCCGTCGCCATCATCGTGCCGGCCTTGATCATCTGGTCATTTGTGGGCTAGGACCAAAAGTCCATCCCGAGCATTCTAGCTATGCCCGATCCCATAACACACCCACAGGGATCATTGCTCAGTCTGTCTATTTTCGGGCAGCTCTTTCGATTAGATGCAGTAGATCCGACAGCGCGATATCGCACCCATATGTCATCAGTCTGGCAGGCAATAAGCCCATTCGATTTTGCATGAACACTGGGCGTATAGAAGCCTGATATTTGCCACTTACCTCAGGGTGTCGTTGGGGTTTCCTCTTTCAAATGCAAGACGACGGCTCCAATGGGAACCGTCGTCTGTAGATGCCGTGCCGGCGGGAATATTTCATTCCGCTTTAATCATCATAGGCTTGC
>JABAHS010147021.1_pt1 | contig 27846 bp, 24 predicted proteins | sample 7062111 | NCBI WGS metagenome assembly JABAHS01 (sample SAMN14534600, study PRJNA622989) | marine sediment metagenome | biome: marine biome [ENVO:00000428]; feature: marine pelagic biome [ENVO:01000023]; material: deep marine sediment [ENVO:00002113]; isolation source: pool of 4 deep marine... | reverse complement strand
CTAACGCAACTCCCGAAGTGGTTTGATATTTGGTTATTTGGGTTTTGAAATTTATTTGTTATTTGTCATTTTTGGATTTGTCATTTGCGGCTCTGCCGCGCTGTGTACATCAGTGTGAATCCGTGGCTTAATTTAAATGTATTTTGATTGCGGCTCCGCTGCGCTATGAGACTCCGCGAACTCAGTTTCTCCGTGTTGAAAGAGTGTCCTCGCCTGACGGAAAAATAATAACTTGAGACACAGACGAGGACGCTTGCTTAACCAATTGGAGGTTCTGTTCAGACATTCCGCTCAAATTTCAATTCCGATATTGTTTCTTTCTCGCTCTACTTGCGCAGCTTCTTGATATGGATGTCCCCGTTGGTCGTAAAAAGTTCGATGACGTCGCCGCCGCCGTTTATGTCGCCCTCGTTACGAATGAATCTGCGACTGCGATATCTGCGTCCACGTTCTTCACCGGGCTCCTCGGTGCTGGTCAATGGGAAGTCGGAATAAATATTGTAGTCTCCCCAACGATCTGTGATTTCGATCTCAGCTTGGATGGTCGCCGGCAGTTTTTCCGGGATAAAGAGCTCCAATTCGCCGCCCGATGACCGCATATCGACACGGTGGTCTTTGCTGAAATCCGTCAGCATGATTTCCACTGAAATATCGCCGCCGGAGGTTTTTGCGCGCACGCCGCCATTAACTGCCGTCAACTCGATGTTGCCCCCAGAAGTAGAAACTTCGGCACCTCCTTGAATGGTGCGACCTTCGACATCACCGCCGGAGGTTGATGCCTCCAGGGAACCGCCGATATTACCAAGCCGAATGTCTCCGCCGGAAGTGTGAACCTCTGTGGCTCCCTTGGTATTGCGGACGTCGATGTCGCCTCCTGAAGTATGGGCGCGAACCTCGCCGCCGACATCAATGATGTCGATATCCCCGCCGGAGGTATGCAGCTCAACCCGGTTGCTGGAACCTTTCAAGGTAATGTCTCCGCCGGAGGTCTTCGCCATGAGTACGCCCCCGATGTTTCGGAGGTCCAGGTCTCCACCGGAGGTTTTCAAATCAACGCGTTGCTTGGAATTGTTGACCTCAATGTTGCCACCGGAGGTCTTGGCCTCGACATTTCCATCGATGTCATCGAGGATGATTTCGCCGCCTGATGTGTGCAGGTCGACGTCGCCCATTAATCCGCCGACACGCAGATCGCCGCCTCTGGTTTCAACATCGACATTGAATTCCTTCGGGACGGTGACCACAAAGTTGCTTTTGATCCAATCGCGGGAGTAGTATTCACCGCCAATTTCAACCACATTGCCGCTTTGCTGATAGCTCGATTTCGATCTTTCGAACACAGTCCTGGCTTCTTTCTCCGTAAACACATCCATTCTCTTGACTTCGTTGACCTTCACTTCGTTCTTAGCCCAGGTCTCGATGCGAACATCTCCGCGCACATCGTAGACTCTGAGCGTACCGCCTTTGTCTACCTTGAAGGTCTCGGTTATTTCAGCGACAAAATAGCGGCCTTCTTTTCGCAACTCTTGGGAAAAAATTGTGCCTGAAAACAATATCACGGCCAGGATTTGCCACAAGATAGATGATTTCAATAATTTGCTTTTCATGTAAATTCTCTCCTTAATAAATATAAAATTCCGAAAATCTAATTTTGAAGTTCTTCTTCAACTTGAGGTTGCTCCACGCGTTCGATGCGACCCTCTTCTCGTCGTTCCAATTCCTTTGCAGCCTTGAGGCGAATAAATTCATTTTCATCGTCCTGGGACGCATCTTGAAAAACATTCAAGACATCTTCATCCGCAGCTTGACTCAGCGCTTCAACGGCTTCAATACGGATGGCCGGATTTGCATCTTTTAACAAGACACGAATAAAAGCTTGCTTGATTTTTGGTGTGATGGGCAGCGTTTTCAGGACCTTGGCGGCTTTCAAGCGGACACCATCCACAGCGTCGTACTCCATTGCGTAAACAAGGACGTCTTCCACTTCATGGTCGGAGAAGGCGTGTTCACCGAGTGCCTTGACCGCAGTCAGCCGTCGCCCCGGGTGAGATTCACTACGAATTGCGTGAGTCAGCAGCTTGCGGATCGGGGGATCATCAATCTGGCCTTGCACAAACATGTCGTTCACCCGCTTATACTTCACGGTCACGGTCCCCGATGTCGGATTATACTCGATGAAGTCAATATTGGCGATCAACGACTCATCCATCTCCCCAATTCTAGTTGTCCTTGCAATTTCGGGCACGAATTGCTGTTTCGTCCCTGTCCAGAAGAACTTGCCCAGAAAAACGCCTAAAATCAGAATGAATACTGCTCCGGCTAACTGGAGGCCAATATGCGGTTGCAGAGATAGATGTCCGATCAGCCTTTGCCACCACGGCTCCTTCATAGCTTCCCTTCGTTCCTCCCTGAGCCGTTCTCTTAACATCAGGCGTGACCGTTCGAGAATGTCTGAGTTTGGTTCTAAGACAGCCCTCTTGTCCAAAACTTTGTGCAAGGACTGCACCTCTTCAAACTGCTGGCGGCAGCTCTCGCAATACTCAAGATGGACTTCCAGCTCCTTGCGTTCAGCCTCGGTTAACTCATCATAAAAGTAGAGCGGGATCCGTTTTTCTAAATGTTCACCCGACATAGACTCACCTCTGATTTTCAGCAATTTTCGCATACGGTTTCAAAAGGACTTGCATTCTTTGTGTGGCGCGAAATAGATAGTTTTTCACGGTTCCTTCAGAACATTTCATGATTTTAGCAATTTCTTTTATTTTATGACCGTGATCATGACGCAAAATGAACACGGTTTTTTGTTGATCGGATAGTTGCTCCACCGCGGAGTTTATCTCATTATTGAGTTCTTCATTGAGCACCGTCTTCTCCGGACTTAGTTCCTCCCCTTTCAGGGTTATTTTCCAGGATTCTTCCTCCGAATTTGTGTCTGCGTCAATGGAGAAATATTTCGCTCGCCGCTTCCTTTTATTAAAATTGATGCAATAATTCACCACAACCCGATAAAGCCACGTCGAAAATTCGCTCTTAAATTGAAACCGTTTGAGATTTTTGTATACCCGCACAAAGACTTCCTGATAAATATCTTGTGCATCCTGAGTGTTTTTTACAAAACTGTAGGCCAATTGCAAAACCTGACGATCGTACTTTTTCACCAAAGATTCAAATGCCAAAATATTGCCCCTCTGAGCTTCTTTGATTCTGGCTTGTTCTTCTTGATCCATCACAATCTGATATTCAATAGTTTGGACAACATTGTTTCATTTTTGGTTTGCACAGCGGAACAGGATCCGCAAGCAAAAGTCCCTTCACACAGATTAAGATAATTGCTTGAATCGGTTTCCCTCAACCCTCAGGGGGCATTGGAAGTTAAAAATCTCTCCCAATAACTTGAACGCNNTAGTTTGGACAACATTGCTTAATTTTGGTTTGCAGGCGGAAAAAGCTCCTCGAGCAATGGTTCATTCGCTACGGATTAGAATGACTTGAAAAGGGCTTGCTATTTGACAAATAATTGGTAAAATTAATCGAGCAAAAATATAAGCAAAAGCAAAATAAGGAATCGGGTTGATTAAGTCAAACTTTGTGGCCATCGCGGGCAACATCGGTGTCGGCAAGACGACCCTCAGCAAACTTCTCTCTGAACGATTTGATTGGAAAGTCTTCTTTGAACCCGAAACCAAGAATCCTTATCTGGAGGATTTTTATGCCGACATGCGGCGTTGGGCCTATCATTCTCAGGTTTTCTTTTTGACCGAACGTTTCAAAGATCATCTGAGAATACAGAGAAGCAGATCGACTTGCATTCAAGACAGAACCATTTATGAGGATGCCGAGATTTTTGCGGCGAATTTGTTTCGGAGGGAACTCATGCCAGCCCGGGACTATGATTCGTACAAGAATCTGTACAGTGCAATGGTCAAGACCTTGAAAAGACCCGCGATGGTTGTTTATCTCAAAGCCTCTACATGGACGCTTTTAAGTCGCATTCGCAGGCGCGGCCGTGCTTATGAGCGTGGGATTGACCGTGAATACCTTGCCCAACTGAACATCAGCTACGACAACTGGATCAAGAGAATTTCGGAAGATTGGAATGTGTTGGTGATCGACACGGATAACTATGACATAAACAAGGATGTCGATTGGCTGGAAAGCATTTTAGAAGAAATCAAAGCCAGGTTGTGACGATCTATTCATGACGTTGGTGCAAAAAGGGCATATTTTCAATTTTGAGAAGTCGTAATTTTAATATTTACAACTTGAGAATTCTTTAATTACCATTTTGCACCTACGTTATTCATAGTACAAATACTTTCTCCAGTATTGGTTGTCTCTGGCTTTGGAACGTACCATGTGCAGGTAGAAATAGCTGTTCAGTGGTTTTGGTTTATTCAAAACCTTCATTCCGGCTTCTCTTGGCGTCAAGTCCCCCTTTCTGGTGTTACACTTTTGGCAGCAAGTGACCAGATTTTCCCAAACACTTTTTCCACCGCGAGACTGGGGAAGGATATGATCCAGCGTAAGTTCATGTGGCGTACCGGATCGTCCACAGTATTGACAAGTGTAGTTATCGCGCAAAAATAGGTGCTTTTTAGAATAGGCCTTTTTTCGGTAAGGGATGTGAACGTAGCTGACCAGACGAATTACCGCAGGCACGGGGATAACCGTGGATGGAGAACGCAGAAAATTGGGTGTATCTTGTTCGCTCCGCGCCATCCCTTTAACGATTAGAATGATCGCCCGTTTGACACCGCATATATGAATCGGTTCAAAACTAGCGTTCAAAACCAGTACCTGACTGTTCACTGTGAAATTCATCTCTTTTTGAGCCATTTAACCACGCTCAACGTCTCTAAGTTTCCTAGGGATCGACTGGTACGTATAAAATGAGATCCCCCCTCTTACATTTTCTAAATTTAAGAATCACAGTGATTTTAAGCAAGAATAATTTTTCTTGTGTGCAAATTTTTTAGCCGTTGAGCCGGTGTTTTCTCCTTGCAATTTAATTGTGAAAATGTTAACATAATTGTTTATTAAATAACTTAGCAAGGAAGTTGAAAATGTGCAGATGATCGATCTTCGAAGTGATACAGTGACAAAACCGTCGCCTGCAATGCGGCAGGCCATGGCAGTAGCCGATGTGGGTGACGACGTCTTTGGCGAAGATCCGATGGTGAATAAGCTTCAAGAACAGATTGCCGCGCTCTTTGGGAAGGAGTCCGCGTTGTTTGTGCCAAGCGGAACCATGGGCAACGAAATATGCATAAATTGCCATACGCGTCCCGGAGACGAGGTGATCTGTGAAACCGGCTGCCATATTTTCAATTACGAATCCGGGGCCGCCCCCTTTCTTAGCGGTGTGCAAATGCGGCCGGTAGTCGGCGAGCGTGGCGTAATGACTGCGGAGCAAGTGGAACAAGTCATCAGTCCGCCCCAGGATCATTTTCCACAGTCAGCGTTGATTACTGTTGAGAACACCCATAACGGCGCCGGCGGCACAATATTTCCCCTGGATGAACTAAAGCGGTTGTTTGAACTTGCACAGAACCGGCGCTTAAAACTCCATTTGGATGGCGCCCGCATTTGGAATGCGTCCGTGGCAACCGATACTCCTCTGAAGGATTACGGTCACCATTGTGATTCGATTTCCGTGTGCTTTTCAAAAGGGCTGGGGGCGCCGGTCGGTTCCGTGATTGCCGGCTCAAGGCAATTGATTGCGGAAGCGCATCGTCTGCGAAAGATTTATGGCGGCGGTATGCGGCAAGTGGGCATCCTGGCCGCTGGCGCACTACATGCCCTCGAACACAATCTGAATCGGCTCAAAGACGATCACAACCATGCTCGTATTTTAGCACAGGCGCTCTCAAACATGCCGGGCATTGAAATCGACCTCGACACCGTACAGACAAATATTGTGATTTTTGACATTGCGAAAACGGGTCTGAATGTGTTGCAGTTCCTGGAACAACTCAAGGAAAGGGGCGTTTTAGTTGTGCCATTCGGAGGCACAAGAATCCGGGCCGTCACGCATCTGGATGTCACCAAGGACGATGTTGAAACCGCTGTGGAGATTTTTAAGGACGTGTTTGATTGAATTCGGATTGGGGATTTTAAACGAACGTCCAACCGGGATTTAAGTTACAGTGAAATAGCGATGGCTTTATTCAAGTAGGAGTTAGTGAGTTTTGAGAATTATCATCATTGGCGCTGGCGAAGTTGGTTTTCATTTAGCCCAAATTTTTTCAAAAGAAAACCATCAGGTCGTCATCATTGAGCCAGATAGCGAGAAAATAAAACGGGCCGAGGCGGCGTTAGATATTCTGGCCATCGAGGGCAGCGGTTCAAGTGTTGGAACACTGGTTGAAGCGGGCATCAAGACCGCGGAGTTGGTCATTGCGGTCTCGGCGATAGATGAGGTGAACATTATTGCATGCATGTTGGCGGACAAGTTTGGCGTTGCGAGAAAGATTGCTCGTGTCAGAAATCCAGAGTACACAAATCCCGATGCGGTTTTGACGCCACAGCAATTAGGTATTAACTTGATGATCAACCCTGAATTGGAAACCGCCCAAGAAATTGTCTGGCTGATTCGGCATGCGGCTGCCACCGACGTGATTGAATTCGCGAACGGCGCCATTCAATTGGTCGGCTTGAGGTTGGATTCCAAGGCCAAGATTCTGTCAAAGAAACTGCGTGATATCAGCGACACCATTCCGGATCTTACGTTTCGGACCGTGGCCATCTCCCGAAACAACAACACGATCATCCCGAGTGGCGAAGACTACTTTCATAAAGGCGATCAGATTTTCGTGGTCTCGAAGACAGATTCCGTGCCGGAACTTTTGGATATTTGCGGGAAAACCGATGTCCGTATGGAAAAGATCATGATACTGGGCGGTGGTAAAGTTGGTCGGTTGGTTGCGAAAGAGTTGGAGCAAGATAAGAGTCTTGATATTCGTCTCATAGAATCCAATCGTTGGAAGTCGCAGTTTGTGGCCGATCAACTCAAACGGACGCTGGTTATTCAGGGTGACGGCACCGATGTCGATTTGCTCGCCTCAGAAGGTCTAATTGATATGGATGCTTTTGTAGCGGTCACCGATGACGAAGAGTCGAATTTGATCACGTCCTTGCTGGCAAAACACCTGGGAGTCCGCCGGACCATCACCATGGTAAAACAGGCGAATTACATTCCATTGATGAGTTCCATTGGTTTGGATGCTGCGGTTGACAAAAGAATTATCACCGCCAACGCGATCGCGCGGTTTATTCACCGCGGAGAAGTGGTCTCCGTGGCGACATTTCGGGGAATCGACGCCGAAGCCATTGAGCTTGTGGCTCAGGAACGCTCGCGCATTGTAAAAAAGCCGCTTAAAGATCTCAAGTTTCCAAAGGGCGCAATCATTGGTGCGGTGATGCGTAATGGCAATGTTTTTGTTCCGGTTGGAGATTCGCTCATTGAACCAAAGGACAAGGTGGTTGTGTTTGCGTTGCCGAAAGCGGTTGCAAATGTCGAAAATATGTTTGAGTAATGGATATCAGATCCGTCTTACGCGTCCTGGGCGCTCTGTTAGTTTTTTGCAGTCTCACGCTGATATTGCCCATTGGAGTTTCTCTTTACTATCAGGATGGTGATTTTCATGCCCTGTTATTCTCGCTGCTGGTTTCGGTAACGCTTGGTGGACTGCTTTGGAAACTGCTTCCTTCGGAAGGTGAGCTACGAATTCGAGAAGGGTTTGCGATTGTCACATTCGGTTGGCTCTTACTTACGCTCTTTGGCACGCTACCTTATTTGTTCAGTGACGTTGAAATTTCTTTCACCGATGCGTTCTTTGAAACCATGTCTGGCTTCACCACCACCGGCGCGACGATCCTGACCGATGTGGAGTCGCTTCCTCATGGAATCTTATTTTGGCGTAGCCTGACGCATTGGCTTGGCGGCATGGGCATTATTTTGCTTTCATTGGCCATTTTGCCCATGTTGAGTGTTGGCGGAATGCAATTATTCAAAGCGGAGGTTCCCGGTCCCTCGGTGGACAAATTTCAACCGAGGATACAAGATACGGCTAAGTCGCTTTGGGGCGTCTATGTCATCATTACCATGGTTGAGGCGGGGCTTCTAAAACTGGGCGGCATGAACATATTCGATGCTTTGTGTCACACCTTCGGAACCGTTGCGACCGGTGGATTTTCAACAAAAAGCGCGGGAATAGGCCACTTCGAAAGTGCGTATATTGAATATGTCATAACGTTTTTTATGATCGTAGCCGGAACGAATTTTGCGTTGCACTATCGCGCCTTTCAAGGACAATTTAGGAATTATCTTGATAACAGCGAGTGGCGGTTTTATTTAGGCCTCGTCGGGGTGGTAACCGGGTTTATTTTTGTTGATTTGTTTTTTTTCAAACATGGCGGTATTTTCTACTCGTTTCAGAAGTCGATTTTCCAGGTGACGTCCTTGATGACGACGACGGGCTTTCATTCTGCAAACTATGAAACCTGGTCAACTTCATCCCAATTGGTATTGGTTAGTTTGATGTTCATCGGCGGATGTGCAGGTTCCACAGGCGGATCGATTAAGGTGGTGAGGATTTACATCCTTTTTAGATATGGTTTAACGCAATTAAAGAAGCTTCTTCATCCGCAGGCAGTGATTCCAATTCGTTTGAGTAACCGCTCCGTTCCTTCGGAAGCGATCACGGAAATTCTCGGATTTGTGCTTTTGTACATCTTGATATTTGCAATCGCGTCGATATTCATGAGCACGTTAGGCTTGGATCTTGTGACCTCCGTGAGTACGGTGATTTCCACATTGGGAAACATCGGCCCCGGAGTTGGCACGATCGGACCGACAGAAAATTATGCCCACATTCCACTCATAGGTAAATGGATGTTAAGCTTTTTAATGTTAACCGGACGGCTTGAGATTTACACTGTTTTGGTCATTTTTAATCGGTATTTTTGGACAAAATAGTCTCCCAAATGCTTGATCGATTAAGAAAAGCGATTCGCGTTTTTCGAATCTATCTTGCGTGTGGTTTGGCTTCTATTTCTGCAGCCAATTTGTCGGCGCAGGAGACAAATCATCGGGATGGCCGGACCCTGGTTGTCGGAGAACTCTTAGGCCGAGTAGATATCCGGGAGATGAAGCTTCCCACGACGGAGGGCCTCTTTCCGGTTTATGGAAGCGGCAACCACAAGCCGTTTCATATACTGGATCAGACTCCCAACAGAGTCGAGTTGGAGTTTAATCGTGCTGCCGACATTCTTGGAAACAATCCGAAGCGAATTGCTTACAAATTTTACGAGACGGAACGAGCGTTGATTTCCGCGCTGATTTTAGATGAAGTGGATTTTGCCATATTGGAGAGCGAAGAATCCGCCGCTGAGGTCGCAAAGTCCAACCATCATTTCTTGCCTTTGCCGGTGACGATGCCATCCAACAAAGTCAAACTCATCTGCTATAACCATCGAAATGCCATTTTTGAGTCGAGCAAGGTGCGAATGGCTCTCGCGTATGCAATTAACCATGACCGCATTATCAAAAAGATCATCCTAGGTGGCAAAGCAAATTTAGCCTATGGGCCTTTCGACAGCGATTCGCCGCTGTACAATTCAGATATGATTTCTTATAAATATGATCCAAAAAAGGCCATCGTCCTTCTTGCACAGGAAGGCTGGCGAGACGTCAATGGCGATGGCATCATCGAGAAAAACGGCGTGCCGTTTAAATTCGATTTTTATTACCGGAAAGGGTTGAGCCTCGACGAACAGATTTCTCGGCAAATCAAAATAAGTCTGATTCAAATTGGTATCGAAATTAACCCGAAACCTTTGACAAAAATCAAGCTCAACAATAAGTTAGCGTCTCATGAGTTTGATGCCGTGCTGATGGACCGTACTTTCGAAGAAAATGTTGAGAGTTTGGAAGCATTTTTTTCTGATACCGGAATGAAGAACTATATGGGATACCATAATTCCACATTCCAAAACTACTTGAAATTCTTTCACGAAGCGAAAGATCCCGATCGAAAAGTTACGTTAATTAAGGGCATGCAAAGAGTTGTTAACCGAGATCAGCCGGTCACGTTTCTATATTTCAAATGGTGGACCCATTACGTAATCAATGTACAAAAATTTGGAAATTTCCGAGACGATAGGGGTCGCATTCGCCCATTTGACGAATGGATCATAAAAACCGGCGGTGAGAATTAGCATGGTAAAGCTCAGCAACAAAATCAAGATACGCCATCGACTCCTCACGCGGCTCCTTGTTTCACATATTCTGATTGCCTCCCTGCCGCTTTTCTTCACGGGCAAAGTCTTGGTTGATTCCGCGAAGAACTCCATTGAACGGACTATTTTGGAAAGAAATTTGGAGTTTACCAGACGTTCGACGCAACTAATCGAACTGAAGCTGGAAACTGCAAAGGACATTCTCAGGAGTCAGGCCAGGAGTCAGGCTATTTACGAATTGAACCGGAATACCGTCGATTTGGCGATTAATACAATTGTCAGCGAATTCGACCTTTTCGACAAGATCACCGTCTTTGATACGTTAAACAATGTGGTCGCCACAACCTCCTTTGAGCATGAGAGTTTCGAAAGCTTTAGCAGCAACGGCGTTTCTTCAACTCTTCTTGCGGGTTTGAGTTATCAGTCCGATGTCTACGTAACGGATGAGCGATTGCCTATGATGGACATCGCTGAGCCCCTTAAACGTCACGGAGAAATCGTAGGCATTTTGTATGCGACTGTGGATCTAAAAGCGATGTGGGATTTGGTGCAGGAAAATGTGGTAGGCGAAAAAGGGCAAGCGTTCGTTTTCAATCAGGAGGGCGTTTACGTTGCCCATTCGGATCGTAAGTACGTCTACTCAAAAAAGACATTTAAAAATCCCACCATTTTAGAACAGATCAGGCTCGGAAGGGATGGCGATACCATTTACAGGACAGATGAAAATGTAGAAATGGTTGCGGCCTATGCTCCTATCGGAAACTACGGTTGGGGATTTATGATTCAGCAGCCCACGTCCGAGGCCTTTGCCCACGCCGAAAGCATGCGTACGCGCATTATCCAATTCATGATGGGAACCATCCTGCTGGCCTCGCTGCTGGCCTACCTTTACACAAGATGGATGGTTAGACCCGTGGATCATCTTGTGTGGGGCATGGAACAATTCTCAAAGGGTGAGCTTGATTATCGCATCGAGAAAGTTAGCAGCGATGAAATTGGCACGCTGGCGGAAAATTTCAATGAAATGGCTGATCGGCTCATCGAGTTTCAGAACACCATGAAACGCACGGAGCGACTGCAAACATTGGGCAAATTGGCATCGGTGCTGTCTCATGAAATCAGAAATCCACTCAATTCGATGGTCATCAACATGCAGATACTCAAACGGGAACTGTCAAAAGAGGTAGTGAATCGTACGCGAGTTGAGAAGTTTTATGATGTCCTTTCCACGGAGATTAAACGGGTGGACCAGTTGGTTAAGGATTTTCTGCTCATCGCGCGGCCACAAAGTCCACAAAAAAACAAGATTGCACTAAATGATCTCCTCGATGAAGTCTTAATGATGCACGCGGCGGAATCCCTGAAGAAGGGCGTTCGCATCGAACGTGACTATGTTAGAAGCTCGGTTATTGCGAATGTGGATGAAGCGAAATTAAAACAAGTCTTTGCAAATCTGATCATAAATTCAATCCAGGCCATGCCCGGGGGCGGCAAGCTCATCGTCGGACTTAAAAAATCCAATGGGAGAAGTAAATCCGAGCAAAAGCAGAAAGGGAAGTCTGTCCTCATTTCATTCAAAGACACAGGGGTTGGCATCCCAAAAGAAGACCTCAGCAAGATCTTCGATTTTTACTACTCAACAAAGGACGACGGGACGGGATTGGGCCTGGCCATTGTCCAACAAATTGTCGAAGATCATGGTGGCACCATATCCGTGAACAGCAGGATCAACGAAGGTACGGTTTTTACCATCCGCTTGCCTCGAGAGTAATTTTATATTGAAAAACAGGAAAATAATACTCATATTTGCCTGATATGGACAAGCTGGAATCGTTTGGCATGGACACAGTTTTTCACAGCTCAGCGGGAGCCGCAACCAAAATAGATTTAAATTACACCACTTATTCGCACTGATGTGCACAGCGCGGCCATAGCCGCAACCAAAGGCCTTGGAGTTTGAGCCACGGATGCACACGGATTTTTGATTGGATTGTTATGAAAGCAACTTGCAGAACACCTTCGAGCAGTTGCAAGATAATTGTTTTCAAAAAATTGAAAATCCAAATCCGTGTTCCATCAGTGTCAATCAGTGGCTAAAAAACTTTGCTAAAACAACACAATGTTGTCGGCTTGTAATACGGATAAATGTGATTGGAGTGGGGAGACGCTTGCAACGCGAATTGAACGTAAGAAGTCTGAACGAAAAAACGACAGAAACAAGTCATTCCGGGAATCTTTTGAGCCGGAATCTCCTTAGGCAGGACATTCCCGCCTAGCGCATGCGGGAATAAGTGCCTTTCTTAGCTTTTGAATGAGTCACTTAATTGAAGCGCAAAAGGGGTTCAATAAATCAGTGTTTCGTCAATGTAAATCCGAGGCAAAAAAATTTGCTGAAAAAAAACACAATTTTAGTCCCGGTTGTCTCTGATTTTGAGATAACTTTTTATCACAAAAAGTGTTTTGGAGATAGAATTTTTTTTTGACCTCCATCACTTTTTTCAGGGTTTTGAATCGGGATGTTTAGAACTAAATCAACAGGTAAAAATTCTAAGGAGATGTGAGAATGCATTTTTCGAAATTGATAAAACTATTTTCAGGCTTAGCGCTAATATGCTTGTTCTCAGCGTCGTTTGCACGTGGAGACGATTCCGAGCCTGGCGAAAGTCAATTCTTATCGAATGTTCGCCAATTGCTTTATGACGGGAGGAGGTCGGGTGAAGGCTATTTTTCGCCGGATGGCAAGGCTCTCGTGTTCCAGAGTGAAAGAGAGCCCGGAAATCCGTTTTTCCAAATTTATATTTTGGATTTGGAAACCGGCGACAGTCATCGCATTTCACCGGGCATTGGCAAGACGACTTGCGCGTTCTTCCGTCCTGGGACAAATGAAGTTCTCTTCGCCTCCACGCATCTTGACCCGCAGGCTGAAACCAAACAGCAAAAAGAGCTCGAATTTCGTGCCTCCGGGAAAGAACACCGCTATTCCTGGGATTACGATGAACAAATGGACATCTTCGTCGCAAAGCGCGATGGCACGAATCTGAGGCGGCTGTCCGACACTCCCGGCTACGATGCGGAGGGCTCGTACTCTCCGGATGGCAGCAAAATCGTGTTCTGTTCTTTACGAGATGCTTATCCCATCGAAAAGCTTTCCGAGGAAGACAAAAAGCGCTTCGAAGTCAATCCGGCCTATTTTGGTGAAATTTACATCATGAATGCCGACGGCTCGAACCAGACACGCTTGACCGACTGGCCGGGGTACGATGGCGGTCCGTTTTTTACGCCGGATGGCGGGAGAATTGTTTGGCGACATTTCGAGGAAAATGGCATGCAGGCCGATGTCTACACCATGCGTCTCGATGGCTCCGACATCCGCAGGCTCACAGAATTTGACGCCATGTCCTGGGCGCCCTATTTTCACCTTTCCGGCAAATATGTAATTTTCGCGTCGAATAAGCTTGGGTTTTCAAACTTCGAACTGTTCATGGTGGACGCACTCGGAAAGCACAAGCCGGTGCGTGTGACTTTCACCGATGGCTTCGATGGCTTGCCTGTATTTTCTCCTGACGGAAAACAACTTTGCTGGACATCAAATCGGACGTCCGACAATCGCTCCCAATTGTTTATCGGCAATTGGGATCACGGGGCGGCCCTGGCTGCCATCAATTCTGCACCGATGCGCGGCGAGAAACCATCGACAAAGAAAATGCCATATGACAGTGGTTCTACAGATGGGCAAAACGGCGCAGACGAAAAGTCGCCTGACAAAGCAGCGTTGTCGCCGGAAATATCACGCGAAGATATCAAGACGATGGTCGGGTATTTGGCCTCCGATGAACTTGAGGGGAGAATGACCGGCACAGAAGGCATCCAATTGGCAGCCGATTACATTGCCGACCAATTTACCGAAGCCGGACTTCAGCCCATGGGCCATGATGAGACCTATTTTCAGGAATTTCAATTTACCTCGGGATTGAAACTGTTGCCTGAACAAAATCACCTGCAGCTCACATTAAGCCACGAAAAACCAATCGAATTTCAAGTTGATGAAGATTTTCGACCGTTAGGATTTACTGCCAACGAAACAGTCGAGGGCGAGGTGGTGTTCGCTGGTTACGGACTGTCCGTGCCCGGAAAGCTCGGAGAAGGTTACGATTCCTATGCTGGACTGGATGTGGAAGACAAGATTGTGCTGGTCTTGCGCTACGTGCCTGAAGAAGTTGATGTGGAACGTCGTCAACAACTCAATCACTACGCCGGGTTGCGTTACAAAGCGATGATCGCTCGGGAAAACGGGGCAAAGGGAATCATGGTGGTGGCCGGTCCGAACTCGCCCAAAGCGGGTGAGTTGGTGCCGCTGTCATTTGATAGAAGTCTTGCCAACTCGGGGATCGTCGCCATGTCAATCAGTGGCAAACTGGCTAACAAGATGTTTGCCGCTGTGGACAAAGACCTGGAAGAAGTCCAAACACAGTTAGATCTGGAGAACCCTCACTTCGAAGGAACGTTTCCTTTGTCAAACGTTTGGGTAAACATGTCCGCCGGCGTGAAACGGATAAAAAAGCCAGACCGCAACGTTGTCGGGCTGCTGCCGGCAAGTGCACCCGGCGCAACAAATGAGTATGTGGTGGTTGGCGCCCATTATGATCACATTGGATACGGTGAAATTGGCTCCCTCGCTCACAAGGGAGAAGAAGGACAAATTCACAATGGTGCCGACGATAATGCATCAGGTACATCTACTTTGTTGGAACTCGCGGCTTCCTTAGCCGAGGCTCAAAAAGCCAATCCTGACGAGTTTAAGCGAGGTATTATTTTTGCCTGCTGGTCCGGTGAGGAACTCGGCCTCATTGGCTCAACTTATTTTGTGGAGAATTCGCCGGTCCCCTTGGAAAACATTGTCGCTTATGTGAATTTTGACATGGTCGGCAGACTCAAAGACAACAAACTCATTTTACAGGGATTGGGTTCTTCAAGTGTGTGGCCGAAACTGATTGAGAAACGAAATGTAGCTGCAGGCTTCAATCTTGTCCTGCAGAAAGATCCGTATCAGCCGACGGATGTCTCTGCCTTCTATCCAAAGCAGATCCCGGTGCTGAGTTTTTTCACAGGGAGCCATGATGATTACAATCGCCCCACAGACGATCCCGAAACGCTTGATTATCAGGGGTTGGAACGTATTGCTGAATTTTCACAGGGGATTATCAAGGATTTGGCCAATCGCGATGAGCGTCCTGAATATGTCAAAGTCGAGCGCAAGAAACAGGAGACCGGAAGTCGCGAGGGACTGCGTGCTTATTTGGGTACGATCCCTGATTATACCGGAGATGCCGAAGAAGGTGTGAAGTTGTCCGGTGTGAGTGCCGGTGGTCCCGCCGACAAAGGCGGCCTCGAGGGTGGCGACGTCATCATCAGATTTGCCGGACAAAAAATTACCAACATTTACGATTACACCTACGCGCTTGACGCGGTCAAAATAGGCGAACCCGTGAAACTTGTCGTTCTTCGAGACGGCGAAGAGGTCACCCTAACCGTAACGCCTGAGGCAAGAGAATAGGTGGTAAAATAAACGTCTCGTTTGTTTTAAGAGTACATATTGGCTGACCGAAAACTCGCCTGTGCCCGTCATTCCGGCACGGTGTTGAGCCGGAATCTCCTGGTTTTAGGCACGGAGATTCCCGATTAAATCACTCGGGAATGACCGTTTCAGTCCGTTTTCGGTCAGCCAATACATAGGAAGGAAAATATGGCAGGTCAAGGTTCTGGTGGCAACGTGTTAGCAGCATTGGCAAGTCTGTTGATTCCTGGGCTAGGCCAATTGCTTCAAGGAAGGCTATTGATTGCGATTGTCCACTTTGTATTAGCAGGAGCGCTTTGGGTGTTTCTTTTGGGTTGGTTAATCCATCTTTGGTCTATTCTTGACGCGGCCAAATATCAACCTAAAAATCCATAATCAATTACTTATCCCAAGACAAAAAGGAGGAGAGGATATGCACATTTTATGGTGGCTCATTGTTGGCTTGATTGCAGGTTGGCTGACGGGCAAAGTGATGCGAGGCAAGGGTTTCGGCATAATCGGGGACATTGTTATCGGTTTGGTCGGGGCCGTGATAGGCGGCTGGCTGTTCGGGCAGCTCAACGTCCGAGTGGATTTTTTGCCGGTGATCCTTGCGGAAATTATCGTGGCGTTCGTGGGCGCGGTGATTTTGGTGGCAGTTCTGAGAGCCTTTAAGAAAGCGTGATTGTACTTAACTCCATTTAAAAACGGGCAACACCGAGGCGCAATTGTTTGTGTTGCCCGTTTTATTCTTAATAATAATGAAGAAGATATGATTCGAAACCTAACCGAACGGGAAATCAGCGAACTCATACAGAAAGTGTTTGCACCCAGCGCCGATGACCGGGTGTTGACTATTTTGGTGGATGTTCCCAATGAATCGATACCGGATGCGCCAAGGTGGAAAGACCGACGATCTCTGGCCAGCCAATGGAAAAGTTTGCTCGAAAAGGTAGAAGGCGACCTTGGTCTCCCGAAGATCAACATCGTGTATTTTGAAAATACCGGTAGCAACAACGCCGATTTGCCAAAAAAATTTTACGAATGGAGTGGTTCGCCACAAACCGCTCATTTTGAACTCCTGGAATCACAAGGAGATGTCAAGACCCAGCAAGAGATATTCTCTGCCTCCGACATCGTTTTAGCGCCAACCGAGTTTTCTGCAACCGCTCCACTAAGAATTCTGGCGAAGCGATACGATTTTCGCGCGGCCACCATGCCAGGGTTCAGTCGCAAAATGATTCCGGCCTTGAGTGTGGACTACGAACTTGTGCACGAACGCGTCATGGCCATCAAGACACGATTGGACGAAGCCCTCGCAATTGAAATGAGGTTTGCGACTACTGAAACAGAGTACCATCTGTTTGTTGACGTGAGATATCGTACAGCTCATGCGAGCAGCGGGCTTCTGCGAGAACGCGGAGTCGCCGGCAATCTGCCGAGCGGCGAAGCGTTTATCGTGCCTTACGAAGGCGAGAAAAGCGAACCCAGCAAAACCGAAGGCAGCTTACCAGTTCAATTCGGAGAGGAAATCGTTGTTTACGAGATCAAAGACAATCGCGCGTTTGAAGTGTCATCAAAAGGCAAAAAATCCGAAAGTGAGCGACAGAAACTGCTGGACGAACCCGCTTACGGAAACATTGCTGAAATCGGTTTCGGGGTCTTACAGCCGTTTGGGATCAAACCTATCGGAGAGCTCTTACTTGATGAGAAGTTGGGTTTGCACATCGCATTCGGACGCAGCGATCACTTTGGGGGCGCTGTTGGTCCGGAAGCGTTCCAGAATCCCAAAAACGTCGTGCATATCGACCGCATTTATATTCCGGAAGCGCAGAATGAGGTGAGGGTAGAAAAAGTGGTGTTTGTGTATCCTGGCAACCGGAAGGAATTGGTCATACGGGATTCCGAGTATGAGATTCAGTTAGAAAAACAGCAAACTCAAAATATCATTAGTTGACAATCGTGTTGAGGGTTCTGATGCACATGCAACGCAGGAGACTTACCAAGCCAGCAGGGTGATACTTTAGCGCCGTCCAACCATAGCATGGCAGTTGTGGGGCTTCAAGATTTTATCGCTGGTTAAAAATAATCTATTCTTCAAGATCTCGGAAAATGTCGGTCAGGTTGATCTGCAAGTCGCACAAAATAGCGCTTTTCAGTTGTTGCGCACTCGATGGGTTAATGCCACCGTAATCATTACTTCATCCGCGCTCTCCGCCGCACACTACATAAGCCCAGCAATCAACGCTAACACAAACGACTTTCGAACCCAAAACCAATCGTGGCCATGGGAAACGCATAGTAAACCCTCCCACCCGTTTTCGTGAACAACACCCTCTCCGTCAGCCTCAGGTTGTCGCAAAAAAACCCATCGATGCCTCCAAATTCGCGATTTTTTGAGAGGATTGTGTGATTTTAGTTGTCTATTTTATTGGGTTGTAAAAAGTACGCGAATCCTACTTGCTTGATTTCTTTAGCTATTATCAATTGGAATCGTTATGGATGATCCAATTGTCCGAGCCAAACGCTTGATGCAGCAAACCTGCAAGCGCCCGCCTCCTATCGAGCAGCTTTGTGAAAAAATTGGCCTACCGTCTCACACTTTCCGCAGGCGTTTTCGCAAAGCGGAAGGCATGACGCCCTCAGAATATATCCAGAAACTCCGCCAGCAGGAAGTAGAGCGGCTTTTACGCGAAACCGACTTGCGTGTCTTTGAAATCGCTTACGATTTTGGCTTTTCCGATGAATCCAACTTCAGCCATTGGTTTTATCGACGCACCAGCCAGTGGCCCACCGAATACCGCAAGCGTCACCAGCACACAAGGGCGAGATAGCGCCGGTTACTTAAAGTCAAAATTTGAACATCGAATTTGCACATCGAAAATTCACATGGTTTTTTGCTCGCCTGTTAGCTGAAATATTTTAAATATAAGCAGTCGCAATTGGCTACAGTTCTAAGTTTAACACCTTCCTCATTGAATCGCATCAAAAAATCCGACGACAAAATAAACTATATCGGAATACGGCCATGAAACTTTGGCTAATGTTCCTGTTTTGCCTGCGCTTCATCTGTGCCTATAAATTAGAACATAAAGTGGAGAGTGAAAAAAGAAATGTGGTCTTGCAAGACAACCGCCGATCAAGACCTTCGATACGTTAGCATAGAAAAATGATGTCACCGCTTAATTTTAAGAATATTTTAGATAAGACTATATACAGACGGGCACTATTAACTATAGTACTATTCTCAATATTTGCTGTTGCGTGGAAATCAAGCTATAACTTTACTTGGAAAAAGACGGCAAATATTCGTTTGGAGAGGCTATATGATTACCACAAGCTCAACTTCGATTTTAGTAACAACGTAACAACTTGGGTAAGTCATTAAAACTAAAAGGAATAACGAATCCTCCAGTCAGTCGTTTGACCGAAACTTAACCGGAAAACACGGCGTCCTCGAACTACGTTTTCAGCTACTGGTTTACTTCGAGACCAATACGCCAGACGGAACAGATGGGGTAGTTTTCGGTTGAGCACTAACTGTCACGTTTGTAATTTTTGTTTATTTTATTTGCGGTCCTCAGAACGGATGATCAAGAGAGTTTCTATGAAAGAACGGTTTTCAATGCAAAAAGAATTTACCGCAAGTCTCAAACTGACCAAAGCCAACCTTCTATCTCCGTTGTTAAGAGCTTTGTCCTCCATCAGCAAAGCCCTTTTCGGACGGATAGATTTTTCCAAGAAAGCGAGCCAAGTGATTTTGGATGCGCGGCAGGAGGCATCGAATCGCGAACATGACACCATTAGATTGGAACATATCCTCCTATCCTTGCTTAAATCAGAACACAGCCCGACCATCGAAATCTTGCAGAACCTTGAGTCCGATGTAAAGAGTTTGCAGCAGCAGACGGAAACGGAGACAAACAAACTTCCGCAAAGGCATGAAATCACGAACCTCCCATTTTCAAGGCAGGCCGAGCAGGCGATGAAAGCCGCAACGCGAATTGCAAAAGATTTTAGAACTAAAGCCATTGAACCAGAACACATTCGGTTGGCGATTTTGAAAACGGACAAAGCTGCCCTTCGGTCTATCTTCCGAAGATTCAATATCACTTATGAAAGATGTTGTGAGCAATTAAAAAGAACCAGTTCGATTAGATGAAAACCTGTGCCCGAGCCATCCTAATCCTCCATTTCTTCACCGCTTATTCACTCGCCCAAAGCCCTTTAAATTTCCTCCGGTGTTTGTATTTGGAGGAGCTATTTAACAAGACTTTCTAATCCTGCTACGACCATCTGCTGTTTTACCAGCCCTTTCAAGTCTCAAAATTCCATCAGAAAAAAAATCAAAATAGGTTAAGACGCCTGTTGCGGATGTCACCGATATTGTTACCAACAAAGAACGCACGCGCTACCAGACCTTGCGATCCCTGCCCGAAAAAATCGACTTTTATGAAGTTTTGGTACATTCGGGATGTCATGCCCGCCACCGAGGCCAACGAACGGCTGATTGAACATTACGGCCGTCTGAATTACGCGAGAAAGAAGTTTCCTTCTTTGAGCTCGCCCGGTTATGATGCCCGCGGCCGTATTTACATTCAGTACGGCCCCCTGGATGAGGAAGTCGTCGATACTATGCCGGGCGGCGCCGACCCGTTCGAGACTTGGGCCTATTACAAATTTGGTGCGCCGGTGACTTTTGATTTTGTGCGAAAGGGGCTAACCTACAGGCTGGCACTTGATGTGGATGAGGGCATCAAATTTACCAAAAGGCCCTTGGCCTGCATAGAAACTCTCTATGAAAGGGTTTTGAGACGTGCGTCTTTGAGCCCAGCCTATTCCACTGTTTTTATGGAGTTGACAAATATCTGAATCTGGATCCTCGCGAGGCTGCGGCGAGCTTTGTACGAATCCGCCATCTGTTAACCGTGGTAGCCCGTTCACCAAATTAACTCAAAACATCCTTCAACTTTGCAATCACAAAATCCAATTGCCGGTATTCTATGGTTAGTGGCGGGAACACCCGGATGACGTGTACGCCCGCCGGAAAAACCAAAATGCCTTTTTCATGCAATCGTTGAATTACCGGTCGGACGTTCTCGTTTAACTCGATTCCGATCAATAGACCCAGTCCTCTGATTTCACGGACCTTTGATAGGTTCTCCGATTGGAGGGATTCCATGAAGTACGCCCCTTTTTCTTCGGCTTGTATGTCCAGCTTGTTCTTTATCATGAAGTCGATAGCCGCGATTGCGGCGGCGCAAGACAGAGGATTGCCACCGAACGTTGTGCCGTGTTTACCAACCGGGATGTTGAGTTTATCCGAACAGATGACCGCACCCATGGGCAACCCACCCGCAATGGCTTTTGCCAAACACAGAATGTCCGGTTGAAAGTCAAAGTGATCGCACGCAAACATTTTTCCCGTTCGGCAGAATCCGGTTTNNGGCGGAAGTACTTTTTTTCCCCGACATGGATGCCACCCTCCCCCTGAACCACCTCTAGGATGACACCGGCCGTATTTGGGGTGATTCTGTCCTTCAACTGCGCCACGTCATTGAAAGGCACAAAGCTGAATCCGGGGACCAGCGGCTCAAAGTCCGCCCTGTATTCGGATTTGTACGTGGCGCTTAAGGCGCCCAACGTTCGCCCATGAAAGCTGCCCTGAGCGCAGATAAAGTCGGTTTTGTTGGTGGTGAAACGGGCAAACTTGATGGCCGCCTCCATGCTTTCCGTACCTGAATTGCATAGGAAGGCTCGTTCGAGTTGGCCGGGTGTGATTTGAATGAGCTTTTCGACCAACAACGCCCTTTGATCATTGTAGAACAAATTGGAGCACGTTATCAGCTTTTGCGCCTGCGTTTGGATGGCTTGGATTACGGATTGATTCGCGTGCCCGAGATTGGAAACGCCGTGTCCGCAGACACAATCGAGATACCGGTTCCCTTGATCGTCCCAAACCATGGCGTTTTCGCCTCGCACCAAAACCACGTCTCTTTTTGGATAGAGATCAAATTCGTAGTTCTTTTCCAGTTCTATGAATCGACTCATGATCGTTAGAATTTTGGCGTACTTGACTGTGTTTCCAAATTACAAAAAATGCGGACGAGACTCAAGAGATAAGTCAGTTTTTCAGTAAGTCAGTGAACAGTAGGGCAGTCATCTGTAAGTCAGTAATCAGTAGGGTAGTTTCCAATAAGTCACTGTGGCTTTGCTCATTCAGATCGACATAGAACATCCAATATTGGGCTTTGCGCAAGAAATAAAAAAACCGCTGCCCAGAACTTTTCCCTTAAGGCCGTTCCAGACAGCGGCTTTGAATCTCTCCGTTCACAAATTGCGGATACTGATCGGCGATCTTAGCGTAGTGATACACGTCGATGCATGGGTGTCAGTCGGGACATCGAATTCCAAATGAACAGTAGTCTTTATGCTGCTGGTGACGCACATGACCACAACTCCAGAGCTGGAAAGCTAGCACGAGAAAGAGGCATCGCCTTGTATTACTCTTACGGTTTCTGAGAATGTACGCTTACCCTCGCTAACCAAACGTATCCCACAGGAATTACCACTAAAACCAATAACGTCGAGCTCAGCAAGCCACCAATTGTGGCCAGCGACAGCGCATACCAAATGCTCTCCTCGGTTTTGGTGAACAGCACCAGCGGCAGAAGGCCGAAGACGGTCGTAGCAGTGGTCATGAGGATGGGTCTCAGCCGGTCGTACGCTCCCTGAATGATCGCATCCAAAAGCGCGAGGCCTTTATGCCTCAGTGAATTTATGTGGTGCACCAGAATAATGCTGTTGTTTACGACGATACCCGCCAATAAGACGACTCCGATATAAGCCGAACGGTCGAAATTGGTATCGGTGAGATAGAACATCCAGAAGACCCCGATGAGCGCCAGGGGTACGGTTAGAATCACGATAAACGGCTGGAGCAGCGACTCGAACAGCCCGGCCGTGACCATGTAGACCAGCAGCAGCGCAAAGGCGATGACCCAGTAGATTTGGCGCTTCTCTTCTTCTTGCAGGAAAAAGAACGAACCGCGCTGCAACTTGTATCCGTGTGGCAGCTTGGTGTTCTCGATGACGCTCTCCACCAGGCGGTCGCCGAATTTCCACGGACCGCGGTATTCGAACGCGATCCAACGCTGGTACTGCTGGTTTTCGCGCACGATGCGCGGGAGCACCTTGCGTTCGCCGATGTGGGCTACCTCGCTCAGACGCACCGTTTCCTTTTGCGGTGTCTCCAGCAGCAGTTCTCCCAATTCTTCCATGTCGAATTCGTGATGGCCGCGCATCTTGATGCGGTAATCGATCTCCTTGCCGGCGAATTTGATGCGCTGCCAGCTCAGACTTTCGCGCAGGTAGCTTTGCAAAGCGTTCAAGACCTGTGCGGCGGTCAGTTGGAAGCGTTGCAGCTTTTGCCGGTCCACACGCAGCACGGTTTCGAATAAATCTTCGCGACGGCCCCATCGGGAAGTATTTGTGTTCACGTCGCGCACACGCGGATTGCGCGCCAATTTCCGGCCCACATCGTCGGCGATACGCTTCACTTCGTTGTAATTGTAGCCCAGCACCTGCACGCGAAATTGCGGCGCCGAGCCACCGCCGCTGTAAAATCCCGGCCCAAAACCGAAGACGCCGACATGCGGCCCGGCGATTTGCACCGCTAGGTTCGTAAGCTGTTCTTTTAAAATCAAGGGGGCCGCCGTGAGCTGCACCTTCCGCGGGAACGTGATGTGAATGCGTGCATTTTCGGCACTAACGTTTGTGAAAATCTTCTCGATATTTTTATTTCCTACAAGATGAGTTTCAAAATGTTTGGCGATGGCATCGGTGCGTTTGATTTCCGCGCCGGTTGGCATGTTGACGCTGACCACCAGATAAGTATCCTCGCCCCAACTCCAAATGCGGCCTTTGGTGACGTATTTGTCGAACAGATGGTAACTGCCAGCAAAGATGAGTAAGATTAAACTGATGACAAATAGCTTGTGACGAAGTGCAAAAGCCAGCAACCGAGGATAAAAACCGGTCTTTGAAGATTGAGGGAAGATAGAAGATGACGGATTGAGGTCTTTTTCTATCTTCAATTCTCTATCCTCTATCTTCATAGTTCCTCTGGGCATAAACTTAAGGGCGAGACTCGGTGTAAACGTAAACGCTCCCATCAACGAGGACAACAAAGAGAGCCCCACGGCTAACGCAAATGGCAGATAATAAATCCGGAGCTCGCCGGTCAAATAAAGAAACGGAATGAACGCGGCCACGGTGGTCAGGGTGGCGGCCAGCACCGGCAGCGCCATTTCGCGGGCGCCTTGTTGGGTTGCTTCGACTGTTTCGAGACCTCGTTCGCGACAACGCTGGATGTTGTCCAGCACGACGATGGAGTTGTCTACCAGCATACCAGAGCCCAACGCCAATCCCGCTAAGGTGATCAGATTGAGTCCGATACCGGCGAAATAAAACAAATTGATGGTGAGCAGGACGGAGAACAAGATGGTCGAGAGAATGATGACCGGACTGCTCCAATTTCTCAAAGCAGCCAGAAGCACCAGAAAGATCACCGCGATACAAAACACCGCTCGTGACGACAAGTTGGAGAGCTCGTCGCGAATACGCGTGCTCTGATCGCGCTGTTTGATGAGCTGCAGCTTGGGCGGAAAGGCCGTTTGCAAATCACTGAGTCGCACAAAAATGCGGTCCGCCACCTTGATGGTGTTGCTGCCGGCCTCCTTTTCGATGTTGACCACTACCGCCGGGTTACCGTTGATACGCGTGTAGCTGCGCGGTTCGGCATACCCCAAAGAAACCGTGGCCAGGTCGCGCACCCGAATGGCGCTGCCGTTGTTAGCCGCGACGATCACTTCCTCGATCTGCTCCGGATCCGTCAGAGCCTCGTCCACAATCAGATCGAATCGTTGTCGACCTCGAAAAATCTTGCCGCTGGCAACCCGGAGGTTCAGGTCTTGCAAAGCCGCTGCTACCTGCGCTTCGGACAGGTCGAATGCCCGTAGTTTATTGGGATCGAGTTCGAGCTGCAGCTCTGGATCTTGTCCCCCAAACACCTGCACGTCGGCTACGCCCTCCACAGCGAGCAGCGGCCCGCGCAGTTTTTCCAGCGCAAAGCGCCGGATTTCCTGCAGGGTGTAGGGGCCGGTGAGATTGTAAGAAAGAAAGCGTCCGGTCTGGAACTCCTCCGGCACATATTTTTGAATCTGCGGCGGCTGTACCCCGTACGGCAAATCGTCCCGGATAACCGAAAGCTTCTCGCTCAGCTCCAGCGCTGCGAAGTCCATATCTGTGCCGCGGCTGAACTCGATGTTGACGGTGGACTTGCCCTCTTCCGAGATTGAATCGACTTTCCTGGCGTTGGTGATAGTGTTGGCGGCAGCTTCAATGGGCGAGGTGACGAACGCTTCGACGGTTTCCGGCGAGGTGTCCGGCCAATAGGTGACGACCGAGAGCTTGGGGAAGCTCACGTCGGGCGTCAAGTCCAACGGCAGGCGCGTAAACGCCGCAAGCCGGGTGCACACCACCGCCAATGTGCACATGGCCACGGCGGTGGGGCGGCGGATGGCGAGGGAAATGAGGTTCATGTGCTTATGTACTTGACAACCAAACGAAGTTCAGACCTGGCCACTGTGTCAATGGTCCAAGAATCCCATTCATGTCTTGCGAAGTAAACTTCAACACGGCTTCGAGTGGGTCCATTTCTGTGAGGATGGTTAAATCGATGTCAGCCGTTGTTCGCGTCTCTGGCCATGAACGTCCTGCCATTTCTTAAAGATCTGTTGCATGGCTATGTGATGCTGCAAGTCCTCTTCCATGTGGATTGCGGTTTTTCCTGACGTCAGCCAGTGACGGTACACCGAGTTAACCAGGTCAAAGAAAGCCTCGCGTGACGATGGCCAATCAACCTCGAGATTGTCCATTACCTCGTACTTGTGCCACCATTTCTTGAGGTGCTGTTGGGAATGTTGACTCAGGGTTGCTAATCGCTTACATTGTTATTGTATCAACTTGGAATATTCATGAATCTGAGATACCAAGATGTGTAATAAACTGACATTTAAGCATTTAGGCACTTGGGGTAATTGTTAGAGTACTGGAACACCAATAGGTAGTTCCAAAAATCCATTGATCCAACACTCCATAACACCTTCTGCATTAATGCACTTACTGAGCGATATTCTGCAAGGATTCTTCAATTCATGAATTATTCAGGTTAATTAAGTTATTACATCTCCCCCAAAAAGTCAATTCAATTCCTGAGGCGCGTCGCGGCATTAGTTGTTCATTCAGAGCTTTGGTCACTATTCTCGGACTGAAGATCCCAAACTCGGCAAGATGTCGGGTGAGTAGGTGATTGCCGTCAATCGGGGGGCTGACGTCCGGGGTGAGGTTCAACGCAGCCGGGGAAACGCCGCAAACCCGGTGAACACACCGCCAGTGCGAACACGGCCACAGCGGTGGGGCGTTGGATGGCGAGTCCGATACGGTTCATAGGCAAAAAGCTTATTTATTTAAATTTTCGCAGAAAAATAATAGAATTCTGCAAAAAATGCAAATTTTGACTTGACAATTATTTTTTTTTGTTACTTTTCCGCAAATCAAAACTCACCTGTGATTTTCTTCCTCCGTTAGTTTTCACCCACCATAAATTAAGGAAGTTGTTATGTTTAAAAAGATGCTTTTTGTCGCATTGCTGTTTGTTGCAGGATATCTGGCGTCTGTTGAACGAGCGCATACGTGTGATGACGAAAAGTGGACAACTTTGCTTCATAACGGAATTGAGTATTATTGCGGTTCCGTTCCAACTAACTGTGCACCCTGTGTATACTGCTGCTAATGTGATATTTTTGGCATATACTTCCGTTTTCACATGAAGTATATGCCAAACTTTCTTTTGTCGTGATTTGTGAGTCATTTTGAAGTCATAAGAATGTGAAGAAAAAATAATTGGTCCGTAAAATTAACTCAATTGTTTCTTGGATTAATTCTGTTCCTCTCAGGAATGTGGAAGTTATACCTTGGTCCCAAAAGTCCTGTGATTTTGTTCTACGAGGCATTCTCCTTACCATACGCGGTCCATATAAACTGGATTTTTTCTGGCCTCGAGATATTGGTCGCCGTATTGTTGTTTATACCAAGCAACGGTCGATTTGGAATAGTGGGTTTGTTTGTATTGTCTTTCGTATATTTCGCAGCATCATTGGTGGCTCAATTGAAGGGTCTTGAAATTGCCTGCCAATGCTTGCCTTTTTCGGAATCGACTTTTGGTTGGCCAAAAACCATAGAGGCTTCATTATTGTTGATTGTGTGCTTACATCTGCTTTATTTAATGAAGGCTGGGATGAGTTCAGTCTTTTTACAAAAGGCAATTCAAAATCATTATCTTGTCATATGCTGCTGTGTTCGCCGTCAATAATTTTGCCCAGATTTCAACTGATGACAATTCCGATTCTCAGCAACTCTCGGCCACTGAATTTCCTTATGTGGAATTGCCTTTCTTGAAAAATGATATCGGCAGCTTAAATATGAAGCAGGGGAAGAATTTAATTGCCGTCTTCTCTCCTACAGATTGTGGCGTCTGTCTTTCTGTTTTGAATTTCCTGAACAAATCTGAAGCTGTAAACAAAGATATCAGGGTCATCGGCATCATAAATACCCCTTACCGTCAGGCAGCCCGGAAATTTCAAAGGGTTTACAATCTCAATTTTCCCTTGCTTTATGACAGTCTCGGAGTCGTTAAAAAGACGCTAAACGTGGATATCAAACCCGCATTGGTGCTCGTGGACTCCGGTATCATTCAAAAAAAAGCCATTGTAGGTGTACGCGAAGATATAGGAAAAGTCAATGAAATTTTGTCCCTCCTCAACACGACTGACGAAAAAAACCATTAACTATTTTTCGTTAATATTGGTTTTGCTGATCTTTCTCGGTTGCGGCGAAGCCGGGCCCTCCCGTACCGCCCCTGAAAGTATACCTGCCACAGATAGAAACCGAGGACGACTTTTAGAGCAAGGCGCCGAGGTCGGGCTGCAACT
>JABAHS010111652.1_pt3 | contig 27900 bp, 27 predicted proteins | sample 7062111 | NCBI WGS metagenome assembly JABAHS01 (sample SAMN14534600, study PRJNA622989) | marine sediment metagenome | biome: marine biome [ENVO:00000428]; feature: marine pelagic biome [ENVO:01000023]; material: deep marine sediment [ENVO:00002113]; isolation source: pool of 4 deep marine... | reverse complement strand
CCACAGGCAACAATTATGATGCCGACTTCAAGTGGAATCTCTTCGCCGTCTTTCTTGGCTGTAACATTAAAGTTTCCGACGTAGCCTTTAACTTCTGATATTGTGGTTGAAGTTAGCAGTTGGATGTTTTTGTTTGTTGTTACCGCCTTGATTGTGGGGTCTAAAATTTCTGATGTGTCTTGCATTGTTGGATACAACTTGTGAAGCCTTCGAAGGTTTCCACCGACCTCTGCTTCTTTTTCAACCAAGTAAACCTTGAAGCCTTGACTGGCTAGGGTGAGCGCAGCGGTCATCCCCGCCATGCCCGCACCAATGACCAAGGCTGAATCTTTAATCTCCAGCTCGGGTTCCTCTAGGGGCCGAAGCCAAGTAGCCCTTGCCACGGCCATCCTTACAATATCCTTCGCCTTTTCAGTTGCTTTCTTTGGTTCGTGTGGATGAACCCATGAACACTGCTCCCGGATGTTTGCCATCTCAAACAGGTACTTGTTCAATCCGGCTTCTTCGCAGGCTGATCTGAAGAGTGGTTCATGCGTTCTGGGTGTGCATGAAGCCACAATCACTCTGTTAAGGTTGTTAGTCTTCATCGCTTCTTTAATGGAGGCTATACCAGCTTCAGAGCAGGTGTATAGGTTGTCTTCAGCATATGTAACATTAGGTAGAGCCTTCGCGTACTCTACAACCTCTGGGACGTTCACTACGCCACCTATGTTGACTCCACAGTGGCAAATGAACACTCCGATTCTTGGCTCTTCCTTCATACCTTATCCCTCCATCAAGGCTTCAGCCACTCTCGCCGCTGTCGCGCTGCCCTGCATAATTGAGTCTGGGATATCTCCGGTTTTTGGTCCGAGACAATAGCCACATGCAAAAATTCCGGGAACCGTAGTGTCCACGGGACTGGTTATGTTGTCTGAAGCCTTGAAAAACCCGTATTTGTCAATGTCTATTCCCAAGACCTTGGCCAGTTCCTTTGCATCTGTTCGTGGCACTAAGGCTGGGCAGAGCACCACTAGGTCGAATACTAGGTTTTCTATTCTTCTGGCTACGGTGTCTTCGTACCACATGTTGAGGTCTTTTGTCGCTGGGTCTTCCATGATTTCGCCTGGGCTGGCTCGAATAAATTTTATGCCAAACTCGCTTTTTGCTCTGTTGATGAACTCTTGGAAGCCCCTTCCGAATGCTCGAAGGTCTATGTAGAAGATGCAGACGTGCGCGTCTGGGTGGTGTTCTTTGACCAAGACAGCGTCCTTAGCCGAATATTTGCAGCAGATGCTAGAGCAATACGTGTTCCCAAATCGTATATCCCTTGAGCCTACGCATTGCACAAAGGCGATCTTTTTCGGTATTCTTCCGTCAGAAAGCCTTAGTAGGTGTCCTCCGGTTGGACCAGATGCGCAGAGCAAACGCTCTAGCTCCAGAGCGGTTATTACATTCTTGTAGCGTCCATAACCATAAGCAGGAATTTCGGAAGGATCAAAAAGGTCAAAACCGACGGCTATGACAATAGCCCCAACATTTAGGTTGACCTCTTCTGGTTGTTGTCCAAGATCAACGGCTCCAGCTTGGCACACACCCTCGCAGAGCCCACACTCCAGGCAGTTGTCTTTGTCAACCGTTACTACTCTTGGCACCGCCTGCGGGAAAGGCATGTATATTGCTTTTCGCATTCCAAGTTTCTCGTCGAACTCGTTGGGAACCTCTACAGGACAGTGCTCAATGCATACTCCACAGCCCGTGCACTTCTTTTCATCCAAATATCTAGGCTTTTTGAGAACATTCACGACGAAGTTCCCTGCAGATCCGCTAACCTCTTTCACTTCAGAGTAAGTGAGCAAATGAATGTTGGGGTGATGAGAACACTCGATCATCTTTGGCGCAAGAATGCATATTGAACAATCCAGCGTTGGAAAGGTTTTGTCGAGTTGGGCCATCCTCCCACCTATGCTGGGAGACTTCTCGACAAGGTACACTTTGATTCCTCTGCTTGCTAAGTCCAATGAAGCCTGTATACCCGATATTCCGCCGCCGATAACCAACACTGCTGGTTCTTTCAATTTCATCCCCCTACAACCGGCCTTTTAAGAGGTTACCTATCGGAATTCTGTGGGACTTGATTTCCCAATCTTCTAGTTTCATTCCCATCGCCATCCTGAGGAGTTCAACAAAATGCAGAACAGGTAAATTGTATTCTTCTTTAAAATGCCTTTTGATCTCTAGTTGACCTAGATCAAACTGTAGAAAGCAGAACGGGCAAACCGTGACGATGCTCTGCACACCAGCATTTTTAATATCCATCAGCTTTTGCCTTGCAACGCTTCTGGAAAGTTCATCGTTTATGTCTCGCAAGGGTCCTCCACAGCACATTTCTCTCCGATCGTAATCAACCGTTTCGGCGCCTGTTGCCCTCACAAGCTCATCAAGTGCGCCAAACTCCTTCAGAAAACCTAGATGCAGCCTCTTGGGCTTGGTTAAGTGGCAGCCAGGCTGCGTCGCAACCCTCAGTTTTGTGAGAGGTTCTTTAATGGCATTCTTGATTTTGTCTACACCCACATCGTCGTGTAGGACGTCTACCAGATGCTTCACGTCTGTTTTTCCCTTAAACTCTTTGCCTACCTCGGAAAGTATTTCGTTCACTCGATTTTTCAAGTTTGGATCTCGTTTTAAAGTGGTGTTCACCATGAGAAGCGATTCGTAACAGTCATTGCATAAGGTTAGAATGTCAAGCCCCATCTCTTCAGCAATGCTTAGATTTCTTGCTGCAAGCGCTAGCCAGCTTGCATAGTCAAGGGACTGAATGCTAAACGGAGCACAACAGTTTGTTCCCTTCATGTCAACTAGCTTGATTCCCAAAGCAGGCAGAACTTTTCTAACGGAAGTTTCGTAGCTTAGTTCCCTCGCAGGGATGAGACAGCCCAAGAAGAATGCGTACTCCATTTTTCACTACCTAGATTTAATTAACTTATGAAGCGCTGTTCTCTTCAAAATCTTTTGAACATCCTCTACTCCTGCTGGAGTTATCTCAGCCAAGCCGAGGCTCTCTCTCTTGTTTAAAATGCTTCTAACAGGATTTACGACACGCCCGGTTTCGATAAGGCTTCTGGCTTGAGCCACAATCCCAGCGGGCATATTTCCCTCTCTTGCAGCCAAGTTTCTGATCGCAAACATCACTTCGCCGACATCGCCGCCTTGAGGGCATCGATCCAAACATGTGAAACAAGATAGACAATACCACGGCAACCCTTGAGGCAAAACTTCAGAACGCAAACCTAAGATGACCATCTCCATCAATCGTCTCGGGTTATGCTCGGTAACCACCCTCGCTATGGGGCAGCTGCTTGAGCACCTTCCGCACTGGATNNCCTCTTCCTCTCGGAGTGTTGGCAACTTTGCGCATAAAACCAAGGTCAAGCTCACTCAAATTTCATCCCTTTTATATCCTTTAATGCAGAACCAAACAGCTTAATATATTTTGTCTCATAGCAAACTTGCCACGTTCGAGGCTTGAAAAGGCTCTGGTGAGGACTTTCTTGATGGATTTCTTGAATGAAATCCTGTTGTGCCCCTCGTCGGCATTCCTCTTTCACGATGTTTTGACCTAACGTGGCGAACACATCTTGCTTGGCTTCTCAAGCGCTCTGTTTATAGCCATCACAGCGATGCCCGCGCCGTTGTCCGCTATCCTCGTTAATGCCCAGACGACAGCTCTTAGGTGTGGGATTGCAGGGAGTTCCCTCATTAATATTTCATGTTCTTTCTTGATGTTCTTCCTTATCTCTAAAAGATTGTGGGCGATTTTCACATCGCCGGTGAAAAAGCAGTCCATGGCTTTTAAGAATATGTTATGGGCTAGTTCGCTTAGATTGTCTACTCTGTTTATTATGTGTTTGCTCAACCTCTCTTTACAACACTCTTTGAATTCGATGGCTGTCCTTGCGATGTTTTCGGCGTAGTCTGCAATCAACTCTAGGTACCTTATGATCAGACCATAGTACAGAATGTGTAGCGGGTCTTCTAAACCCGTTTTCTCAGCTATCGCACGAACACGTTGTGCGGAAAGGAGCAGTCGCATCGCAAGCCAATACACCATGTCCGCTTCGTCTTCCCGGCGAATGGCGTCCTCTGCCAACTTAGGGTCAAATTCTAGGAGTGCCTGTACTGCTTCGCTCTGCATAGTTGAGGCGATCACCGACAGTCTTCTTATTAGCATGTCTATTTTGAATTTCGCGGGGTCTATAGAACATTGGAGAACGATTCGGTTCGGAGTTTCCTCTACTATGCCTAGTCCAAAGAGTCTTCGCACTACCCCTCTAACTTCCTCAACATGCGCGCTCCTCAGTCGGCTAGAAGAAATTATCGTAATCACGTCTCGACCGAGGATGTAGTTTCCAACAACAATTCTTTCCAACATTCCTGGTTCTTCGCACAAGTCCGAGTTAATAACAAATTCCTCAACCTTTGCCTTACGTTCGACCAACTCGCTCGGCATCAGTTTCAGTGAGCCGTCCCTTTCTCGGAGAAAATTTACTAGGTCACCCTGCTTAAGCCCGACATCTTTCACCCAGTCCTTAGGCAACGAAACGCTGAGCGTGGAGTAGCCGACTCGTTGCACTTTTCTGCTTTCCAATCCAACTCATCCTCTATTTATTGTAAATACTACTATGTAAAATATAAGCACACTATATATACATTACGCTTGATTCACATATGACGCAAAAGAGGGATGAAAAATGCGCGATTGGGTGACCGTAAGTCTCCGTGAAGAACTCATTAATGAAGTCAGAGAACTTTTGAAGGCTGGACGCTACAGAAGCGTCTCCGAGTTCGTTTCTGAGGCGATTCGACTTCGGTTGGAAGAAATTTCACGCAGCAAGGGTCTCCCCAACCCTCATGAAAATTCTTCAACAATAACCATGTCCCCGAGGACAGAGCACGAACCCCATCCGGACATAGCAGTAGACCGATCAGAACAGATTTGGCTGATTTTGACTAGGCTTTTCGAAGACATGATCCAAAAAGATCTGAACGTAAATGTCGATATTGCACCTAAACTGCGAAACTGCAGAACCCTGATCAATTTCATTCGTGCGCACACCTGTCCTGGATGCGATAGGGAGGCAGTTGAACACAGGCTGCAAGACTTGCAACATAGCTTGGAAAAAGTAAAAGAAAATTTGGTGGCAACAGCTCACAGGGTTAGTGAGAAATACGCAGAAGAATGGATAAACAAAATCGACGAAGCTGAACGTGCTGATCTTCAGATTATGACCAGCCCTGTGTACACTTTCGTTCCGGGCCTGCCCAAAGACTCTGAAACGGAATGGATAAGACTAACGCTATCAAAGCCGATTTCCAAAGAAAAAGCGCAAGAAATCTCGAAACAGTTTGGCGTAACCACCGAGTTCACTGGTGATTCTCAGCTGGTCGTCAGAGGAGACAAAAACTCGGTTAAAAAGGCGGTTCGGGTTCTCTACCAACTACAATCTTAACAAAAAGGGAGAATCCAACTTTGAACAAAACATCTGGAATCCTAGTCATCGGAGGAGGCATAGCTGGCATACAGGCCGCGTTAGACGCGGCTGAACAGGGTGTCATGGTTTACCTAGTGGAAAGAGAGCCAAGCATCGGTGGCCACATGGCCATGCTGGACAAGACGTTCCCGACGCTGGACTGTTCCGCCTGCATTTTAACCCCCAAGATGGTTGAAGCCTCCAGACACCCAAACATAAGACTCCTAGCCTACAGTGAAGTGCAAGAGGTCACGAGAGAAGGAAAAAACTTCAAGGTAAGGATTCTCAAGAAGCCGAGATTCGTTGATGAAACAAAATGCAGGGGGTGCGGAATCTGCGCCCAACATTGTCCGATAGAAGTCCCCAACGAGTTTGACGCGGGACTCGGTGTTCGCAAAGCAATTTACGTCCCTTTCCCGCAGGCCATTCCTCTCAAATATACAATTGACAAAGAAAACTGCATAAAATGCAGATTGTGCGAAAGACTATGCGAAGCTGGGGCCATTAACTTCGATCAAAAACCAGAGGCTATCAGCCTCACAGTTGGAGCCATCATCGTCGCAACAGGATACGAAACTTTCGACGCTCATAAAAAAAGCGAATACGGCTACGGTCGATATCCAAACGTCATAACAAATTTAGAACTAGAAAGGCTGCTTAACGCTTCGGGTCCAACCGGCGGGCACATCATAAGGCTTTCAGATGGACGCATCCCAAGAAAAGTCGCGTTTATTCAATGCGTAGGGTCAAGGGATCTTCATGTCGGAAATCCGTATTGTTCAGGAGTTTGTTGCATGTGCGCCATCAAAAATGGTGTACTGCTAAAAGAACACGTTCATAGCATTGATGTCACCGTATTCTACATGGACATCCGAACTTTCGGCAAAGGATTTGAAGAGTTCTACCAAAGAGCGAAAGACGAGTTCGGCATCCACTATGTTAGGGGCAGAGTCGGCAGAACAGTGGAAATTCCGGAAACAAAAAATCTCTTGCTCCGCGTAGAGAATACTGAAACCGGTGAGGTGATCCAAGAGGAATTTGACATGGTGGTTCTCTCAATTGGTGTGGTGCCGTCAGGTGGCATATCAGAGATGAGCAAAATCCTCAATGTACCAATAGATAGATACGGCTTCTTTGAGGAGAACGACATCAAGACCAACCCTATCGCATCTAAGGCTGAGGGCATTTTTGTCGCCGGAGCGGCACTTGGACCAAAAGACATACCGGACAGCGTGGCTGACGCCAGCGCAGCAGCCATAAAGGCGGTGACTTTTCTGACGGGGGATAAGTAGATATGGAAGAAAAACCGCGAGTTGGAGTTTACGTCTGCAGTTGCGGCTTAAACATAGCAGGCATCGTAAACGTTGAAGAGGTTGTGGAGCACGCCAAGACTCTTCCAGACGTTGTAGTGGCCAAAAACTATGTCTACACTTGTTCTGAGCCTGGTCAAGCGATGATAAGGGAGGACATAAAGAATCACAAGTTGAATCGCGTTGTTGTAGCCTCCTGCTCACCGCAGATGCACGAACCTACGTTTCGAAGAGTAGTTGAAGAAGAAGGACTCAACCCATATCTACTTGAGATGGCGAACATTCGAGAACAATGCTCATGGGTTCATTTTAATCAACCAGAGAAAGCCACGGAAAAAGCAAAAGATTTGGTGCGCATGGCAGTTGCTAAGGCGCGGCTGCTTTATGCCTTAGACAAAAGAGAAGTAGGAGTAGAAGCAAAGGCACTTGTTATAGGTGGAGGCGTAACCGGAATCCAGGCAGCCATAGATCTGGCGAACCGTGGCTTTTACGTGTACCTCGTTGAGAAAACACCTTATCTTGGCGGAAGAGTAGCCCAATTAAACCGAGTTATCTTAACCAACGAGGAAGCCTTAGAACTTTTGAGTCCAATGTTAAAAACCTTGACAGAGCACCCCAACATCAAAGTTTTCACCAATTCAGAAATTGAGAACTTAGGCGGATACATCGGCAACTTCGAGGTAACTTTAAACAGAAAACCTAGGTACGTCACTGCAGAATGCACTGCTTGCGGAAAATGTGCAGAAGTTTGTCCAGTTGAAGTATCCGATGAATTTAACCTTGGATTAACCAAGAGAAAGGCCATCCACATGCCTTACAGGGAAGCTGTGCCAAACATATTCTGCATCGATGAAGCTAATTGCACAAAATGCGGCGAATGCCTTAAAGTGTGTGAACCAAAGGCCATAGTTTTAGGTAACCAGCCTAAAAACGCCAAGTTTCAGGTTGGAACAATAGTCGTTGCTACTGGCTTTGACCCATATATGCCAGTCGATGAATACTGCTTCGGACAACACAAAACCGTCATCACCCAGCTTCAACTAGAGAGACTCTTAAGCAAAAACGGCCCTACTAAGGGTCATTTAGTTCTACCATCCACCGGAAAAGTGCCAAAGAGCGTGGTGTTCATCTTGTGCGTTGGTTCAAGGAATCCAGATCGGCCGTATTGTTCCAGAATTTGCTGCACCGCTGCCCTGAAAAACGCCATGCTCATCAAAAAGCAATTCCCAGAAATAGAAACATTCGTTTTGTACCGAGACATCAGAGCCTTCGGCAAAGATCAAGAAGTATACTATGGAGAAGCCAGAGAACTCGGCATAAACTTCCTCAAGTTCTCAGCTGAGGATCCGCCCCAAGTCTGTAGGAAAAACGAAGATGGACAACTCCAGATTCTAGTCAACGACCCAATTCTGGGGATGTCTGTTGAAATCCCAGCTGATCTCACAGTCTTGGTTGAGGCAATGACTCCAAGGCAAGACACGGCTAAATTAGGATCTACACTGGGCATTTCCAGAAGTCCAGACGGCTTCTTCCGGGAGGCTCACCCAAAGCTTAGGCCATTGGACACAAGTACTGACGGAATTTATCTTGCAGGTGTCGCTCAGGGACCGAAAGACATTACTGAGAGCTTGATTCAAGCCAGCGGCGCGGCTGCAAGGGCGGTAATCCCGTTGTCAAAAGGTAAGATTGAAGTGGAGCCTATCATTGCCGTGACCGACGAGAAACTTTGCAGTGGATGTGGAACCTGCGTGGCTCTCTGCCCCTATGGCGCTATCAAAAAGGATGAGAAGGGCATCGCTAGAGTAACCGAGGTTGCCTGCAAGGGATGCGGCACCTGTGCAGCCAGTTGCCCGGAGAGAGCCATCACAATGCGTCACTTCACTGATGAACAGATCGCTGCTCAGGCTATTGCAGCGCTAGGCAAGATGCTCGCATAAAACTTTGGCTGAAGACCACAAAGGTTTCTTTGCCGCTGATGTGCCCATGTGATGCGCAGCTCCTACCGCTAATTCAAAAAACATACATTTTTAAAAGCCTTCACTACATTTAATAATAGCAGCTAGAATCTTTTACTGGAGCCGAGTGGTCAAGTTGAGGAAGCGGAAAGAACTCTTAAAAAGGACCGACGCAACAATTGAAGCCTTTAAGACAGAGAGGCTTAGATGGACGCTCGGAATATCGCAGATGGATGTAAAAGTAGATGAAAAAAAATATCGCGCCGCGACAGGACACATAATGAAAGATGAAGTGGAGCGACAGATGATCATCGGCGAGATAAAGGAAAAGGGACCGCTAACCATCAGCGAACTATCAGAGGCGACAAAAATCAGTCCTAAAGAAATATTACGACACATAATTGCTCTCAGAAAAACAGGTGTAATCTCGGAAGCAGGCGAAAAGGAAGACGAGTACCTCTACGAAACCACGTAGCTTTTCTGCATCTCATCCATTAACTTTTTCGCTGTATTTTTTTACACAGCTCGGATGGACATCACCCGGATAGTCATGGTTGTAAAGGTAAATCCTATTTTCTTCGAGATCTACCTCAACGCGATCATGTGCCCTTGCCCTTACTAACAGATTTTCGTAATCATCGTGACCAGATATTTGAATCGTCGTCACTTCTCTCTCTTCTCTGCTCAACGGTTTCTCGCAAAACTCGCATAGTTTTTCAGTGACCTGCACCGTCGCGAATACCTTATTTTCCATTTCCTTAAATTTGACTGTCTGAAGGGGCTTTCTCACTTGTGTTATCTCTCCTCTGATTGGAACTGTGCAAAAAGACTATTATTGTTTCCCCCAGTTTTTGATTTTAGGCCCCTTCCAGCCTACATCAGCAACCTTTTGAGAAACTTAAACGCAGCCCACCAACTAACATAAAAACATTTATTCTTACTTCGATCATATTGTACGCTCAAAATGGTGGTTGGCTTGGTTTCTGCATACATAATGGTAAAGGTTGTTGCTGGAAAGGATGACGAAGTCTTTAGCCAAGTCCAAAAGCTGAAGCAGATTAAAGAAGCCAGCGTAACCTATGGAGCATACGATTTAATTCTCATGGTGGAATTCCCAAGAATCGAAGAGGTCGACGATTTCTTGTTTAACGTGGTGCGGCGAATTCCAGGCGTGTCAGAAACAGTGAGTATGATCGTGGCGAAAAAGATAGTGTAAACATTTGACAGGAAACGCTTGGACTCTCTTACATGACAGCCAACGGCTCGAAAGTGTGATATTCAAACCCTTCTTTCTCACATATTTCTAAGATTTTGGATATGGCCTTCAAATCGATGTTTTTTATTTCCGTTTCCTCTGGTCCTGAGACTTCTATAATCAGACCTATGCCTGAGACTCCACAACACGCGTAAACATTTTTGTAGATCTTTATGTCGTATTCGGATGGAACGCCGAGTTCCTCTATAGCTGACTTCACCTTGTCTATCAGATAGTCAATTTTCGGACTTTTCACTTTGATGAAGTAACATTCCCTGTAGCTAACTTTTGCCATTTACACACCCCGTAATAGGATGCTTAAGGTCGTATTTGACGTGGGGAACTTAGTTTTCAAATTCTCTTATATAATATTAGCCCTTCCATAACTTGCAAATAAGCCCTCACGCTGGGTTTTCTAATGCCCTATGGAGCGACGAGTTGTTCTTTAATCTTTGAACGTACCTCATCTGATATGGGACCCATTTTCGAAATCCTTGCGTTAAATGTTTCGAATATGTTGAGTACCTTGTTATATTCTGGAAGCGTTGTGGTGATCGAAATCAAGCGGAGGGACTTGACATCATACTTCCTCAACTCCTTTTTCAATCCGATAACGTGCTCCCTCAGAGTGCCCTCTTTGAACACACCACCGTGGTCCTCAACGAGTATAATACCGTCGGCTCCAGCGGCAAACGCGTGCAAAAGGTGTTTTAAGCCTATTCGCCCCGTGCTTGGCACACCAATTATTCTGACGTTGGGGGAGTAAGATTCCCTAGTTTGTCCAGCCAAGTCCGCCGAACCGTAGGCTATGTTTCCTTCTACGAAGGCTATGATTTTTGGCGACTTTCCGCCCTCACACACCCCGCGGATTTGCGCCATCAACTGGGCTTCAGTGCAATTGTTCAGATCAATCGCCTGCCTCGGGCACGTCGGCACGCATATCCCGCATCCGACACATGAGATAGAGTCGATTGTTACATCGCTTGTAGACGTTTCGATTGCTGCCACTGGACAGACTTTTATGCACTCTCCGCAGGCGTCACATCTATCTTGGATAACATAAGCCACTTCCGGTGAAATAGAGATCTCGCCCTTACCCACGAAAGTTGCAACTCTGGAGGCTGTCGACATTGACTCTAGAGTTGTTTCTCTAACGTCTTTTGGGCTCACGGCACACCCTGAGATAAACACTCCCTCACGTTGGCTGTCTACCGGACCAAGCTTATAGTGTCTTTCTAAGAGGAAACCATCGGAGCCAACCTGGATACTCAATTTTCGAGCTAACTCCTGGTTTGTGGAGTTTGGGATAATGGCTGCGCTAAGCACAACAAGGTCGAAGTTTCCCTCAAAGTCTCTTCCAAGCAGGGTGTCTTCAGCTCTCACCAACAGTTTTTCTCCGTTTGGAACGACTTCCGCCATCCTGCCTCTGACGAATCGCACGCCGTGATCCTGAGCTGTAGCATAGAATTCCTCGTATCCCTTCCCGTCTGCTCTTATGTCGGTGTAAAATATCCATGGTTCAGCATCTGGAACGGCCTTTTGAAGCAACATCGCTTGCTTAATCGCGGCCATACAACCTATTTTGCAGCAGTGTTCCACTCCTCTGTCGGTGTTCATCATTCGGCTGCCCACGCAGAGTATATAGGCCACTTTCTTCGGCACCTTTCCGTTTGACGGCTTGTGTATTCCCTGCAACATAAGTCGCTCGAACTGGAGGTTGGTTACTATGTCGGGGTGTAAGCCGTAACTGAACTCCTCAAGTCTTTTTGGGTCAAGTTGCTCGAATCCGGTGCAAGCAACAATCGCGCCCACATCCAACTCTATGGTTTCTTCTTTTTGATCGAAGTCTACGGCGTGCGCTGGGCAGAACTTTTCGCAGACCTTGCATACTCCCTTTGTGAAGTATAGGCAGTGCTCCGTGTCTATTACATATGCTCTGGGAACGGCTTGTCTGAACGGAGAGTATATGGCCTTTCGCTCAGTCAACTCGGCTTCGAACTCGCTTGGAACCTTGACGGGACACTTCTTTGCGCACTCTCCGCAAGCCGTGCATTTGGCCGCGTCCACGAACCTTGGTCGCACCTTGACCAAGACCCTGTAGTTGCCGGGTGTCCCTTCAACCGCTATCGGTTCAGCCATGCTGATGATCTTTATGTTTGGATGCTGTCCGGCATACACCATTTTCGGTGTGAGAATGCACTGCGAGCAGTCGAGGGTGGGGAAGGTTTTGCTGAGCTGAGCCATATGCCCGCCTATGCTGGGGCTTCTCTCCACAAGATACACCTTATACCCTTTGTCCGCCAACTCAATGGAGGCGATGATGCCTGCGACACCTCCTCCTATGACGAGAACATCCTGCTTCACCGGCATACTTTTCGCCTCTAGAGGTTGAAGATAACGAGCCCGCTCCACCGCCCCCCGAACGAGGTCGATTGCCTTGATTGTTGCGGCCCCCTTGTCGTCGTGAACCCAGCTGCACTGCTCTCGAATGTTTGCCATATCGAGGATGTATGGATTCAAACCTGCCGATTTGACCGTTTGCCTAAAGGTGCCAAGGTGCATTCTAGGTGAACACGACGCCACTACAATCCGGTTGAGCCCGTGCTCCTTTATTCCCTTCGTTATCATTTCCTGACCGGGGTCGCTGCACACGTATTCGTAGGTTTCCGCAACGTTCACGTCCTTTAATTTGGCAGCGGCTTCCTTCACCTTCTCCACATCTACCGTGTCACTGATGTTTCCTCCGCAGTGACAGATGTAAACTCCTACTCTTGGTTTTTCTTCTGTCATTTTCGTGTCACCATGATGTACGTGGTTTATGAGTGATCTCAGAGATTAAGCGTATTTTGCTCTTTTAAACTTTAAGAACGTTTGGTGAAAGCTGGCTCAGACCTGACCTAGCGGTTTTAAACGAGATTATTGGTTTTCTCGAAAAACTTTTAATCTATGTTCGTCCTTTCATAGCAGAACAAACGTGGAGGCTTGGATGTGGCTAAACTTCAGAGTAACGTTATACGACTAGACGAGTTGGACATGGATTTTGCGGAAGCCGTGGCCAAAGCTGGTGGTGAAAAGATAAATCTCTGCATTCAATGCGGCACATGCACAGCTAGCTGCCCATCCGGCAGAAGAACAGCCTTTCGAACACGCCAACTGATGAGAAGAGCAATTTTAGGCTTTCGAGATGAGGTTCTTTCAGATAAAGATCTTTGGTTATGCACGACATGTTTCACATGCCTAGAAAGATGCCCTAGAGGGGTTGACCCCACAGATGTAATTTTGGCTCTGAGAAACATGGCGGTAGAAGCTGGATACATGCTTGATCAACACAAACGCGTTTCCGGATATTTTGTGAAATACGGCCATGCGGTTCCAATTAATGAGGAAAACCGAAAGCGGCGTGTAAGCCTTGGTCTCAGCGAAATCCCTCCAACAACGCTTAAGTCTAAAAAAGCCCTTGAAGAGGTTCAGGGTATCATCAAGAAAATGGGCTTTGACAAGTTGATTGGTTTCAAATGGGAAAAAGGTGGTAAATGACATGAAGTATGCCTTTTTTCTAGGTTGCATAATGCCTAATAGATATCCAGGGCTTGAGGCAGCTATGCGTAATGTTACTGAAGCGCTTGGAATTGAGCTTCTGGATATGGAGGGAGCGTCTTGCTGTCCTCCTCCAGGTGTGGTAAAATCCTTCCACCAACCTACGTGGCTAGCCATAGCCGCTCGAAACCTCACTCTGGCAGAAGCCTTGAACACCGACGCTACAACACTCTGCAGCGGCTGCTACGGTACCTTGAAAGAAGCAAACACGATTTTGAAGGAAGATAATGCTATGCGAGAGAAGGTGAATAAGATTCTGCACGACTACAACAAAGAGTTTCAGGGCACCATCAATGTGAAACACATCGTGGAAGTCTTGTACCATGATATCGGAATTGGAAAAATAAGAGATCTTGTTAAGAGACCCCTAAACCTGAAGGTTGCGGTTCATTATGGTTGCCACCTGTTAAAGCCTACCAGATACCGAACAGTTGAGAGCTCTGAACGCCCCAAGTTTCTAGACGAACTAGTTGAAGTGCTAGGCGCGAAAAGCATTCCGTACCGAGACAAAATGATGTGTTGCGGCGCTGGCGGCGGAGTGAGATCCACTTCCCGTGAAGTTTCAGCGGACATGACCAAGGAAAAACTTGAGAACGTAAAAAATGCAGGTGGAGACTGCATCGTCACCCCTTGTGCCTTCTGTCACCTTCAATTTGACATGGGGCAAATAGAAGTTGAAAAACTATTTGGAGTCAAATACAACATTCCGACGCTACATTATGTCCAGCTCTTGGGACTAGCTTTGGGGTTAGAACCAGAGAAACTAGGCCTCTATAGCAACGTAATCCCCGTTGATCCAATTCTAAAGAAATTGTAGCTGTTCTTTCGTGAGCGAAAAGTTCCAGACTTTTCTGCGGCGCACACTCTGAAGTGGAAACCAAAAAGTATTTGGGAGCGCCAACTCTCAGAGTGACAGATACGCATTCACAAATGCGAATTGTTACAGATGGAGTCGATTCTCTATTGCGTGCCGAAATCAAGGTCAGCGGCATCGTTCAAGGGGTAGGTTTTCGACCCTTCGTCTATCGAATCGCCGTGGAAAATAGACTGATCGGATACGTGCGGAACCGAGGGGACGCGTTTGTGGAAATCGTTGTTGAAGGAAAAAAGGACGATGTGAAGCACTTTCTTAAGGATCTGAAGGAAAACAAGCCTCCTCTCGCTAGAATCTACCATGTGACCACCAATTACGCGGAAGATAAAAAAGAATTTGAGAAGTTTGCCATTCTCCAGAGCTCCGAAGACGTAGAGCATTCTGGCTCCGTTATTCCGCCAGACATTTCCATCTGCGACGAATGTTTGAGCGAGCTTCGGAACCGAAAGAACGAGCGGTACAACTATTTTTTCATCACCTGCACCAACTGCGGTCCCAGATACACCATCATAAGAGGACTTCCCTACGACCGACCGAACACCACCATGCAGGATTTCCCCATGTGCGACTTCTGCTCAAAAGAATACGGAGACCCGTCTAACCGCCGATTCCACGCCCAAACCGTGGCGTGTATCAAGTGCGGTCCAAAAGTATACCTCACATCCAACGACGGCCAAACCATCGAAGACAAAGACCCCATTAGGGAGGCGGGCAGACTCCTCCAAGAGGGCTACATCCTTGCGATCAAGGGAAACGGAGGCTTCCACGTCGCAACTGCAACAACCCTGTCTGAGCCTATATCCAGACTGAGAAAGGTTAAGCATAGGGCTCAGAAGCCGTTCGCCATTATGGCTCGTAACCTCGAAGCCGCAAGGTCGTTTGCGGAGGTAAGCCGTGAAGAGGCTGAACTGCTGACCTCGTACATCAGACCGATTGTTCTGTTAAGGAAAAGCGAAGACTACTACCTGTCAGAGCTGATCTCTCCGGGACTACACAACATCGGCGTGATGCTTCCCTACACTGGTCTACACGTCATGCTGTTTGACGGTGCGCGTGAACCCGCCTTCGTGATGACAAGCGCCAACCCCCCAAACCAGCCTATCGTCACACAGAATCAGGAAGCCCTAAAAAGGCTTGGACCCGTGGTTGACTTCTTCCTATTTCATAATCGAACTATCGCCCAGAGATGCGACGACTCGGTTGTCCGTCTTCACGGTAAGAACCCGAGCGTAATCCGTCGATCAAGGGGATACGCCCCTGAGCCCATCCGTCTGAAACGTTCAGTTGATAACTGCGTTTTGGGTGTGGGTGCAGAGCTCAACGCAACGTCCTGCGTGCTACTGCGAGACAAGGCTTTCATTTCCCAACACATTGGAGACATGGAAAACCTTGAAACACTTGAATTCCTGAGAGAAGCCACGCATCACCTAATGAGATTAACGAACAGCAAAATAGACATCATTGCTTGCGACTTGCACCCGAAATTCACCACCACCAAGCTGGCTCACGACCTAGGAAAACAGCTTGAACGCTCGGTTGTCCCGGTTCAGCATCACCACGCTCACATAGCGTCTCTTATGGGTGAACACAACGTTTACGAAATGATAGGCATAGTTTGCGACGGCTTCGGCTACGGATCAGACGGCAACGCTTGGGGCGGAGAAGTCCTCCACTACAACCGCGAAGGCTTCCAGCGCCTAGGCCACCTCCAAGAACAACCTATGGTTGGGGGCGACCTAGCCACTATTTATCCCTTGCGAATGGCTGCCGGAATACTTCACAACACGGTCGAAATCGAGGAATGGCTGCAATCTAACAGCAACCGTTTCCTACACGGCGAAAAGGAAGTTGAGTTGGTCATCAAGCAACTGGAGAAGGGGTCGGTGCCAAAAACCACTAGTTGTGGGAGGGTGTTAGACGCGGTCTCAGCCGTGCTAGGCATATGCTATGAACGCACTTATGAAGGGGAGCCAGCAATGAAACTGGAATCCGTTGCAACAAATGGAAGGAATTCGCTGAACTTGGAACCCGAACTTGCAAGCAAAACACTCGACACAACGGCTCTGGTTCGTGAAGTGTACAACCAAAGAGGCAATCACTCGATTGCCGACCTGGCTTATTCTGCTCAGTCCTATCTTGCTAAAGGATTGGCGCAACTGGCGGTGGAGGAAGCGGAGCGGCTGGGCGTTAAAGCTGTGGGTTTCTCTGGAGGTGTAGCTTACAACGAGCAGATTACGCAAACCATTAGAAAGGCTGTTGAGGAAGGCGGTTTCAAGTTTTTTGTTCACAGTTTGGTGCCGCAGGGAGACGGAGGCGTCTCCTTCGGGCAGACGGTTGCCGTGAACCTTTCAAAATGGTGACCAACAATAAGTTGTTGGTATCATCTTCTCAATCTTGGTATCAACATTGGCACCTTTTTCTTGTAATCTTCATATTCTTTGCCAAATTCTCTAACCAGCTCTTCCTCCTCCTTCCTCGAGATGAGATAAACAAGTATAACCATCAAAGGAGTAGAGAGTAAAGAATACCATGCAGATAATAAAAAGGAAATTCCCATGTGTGCCAATAATCCGCCAAGATATTGGGGATGTCTAACAATAGAATAAACTCCGGTAGTAACAATTTTATCGGTCCTGTGCGTTTCTGCCACTCTTAGTGTTGCCTTTTTTACTGCATTGATTGCAAGCCAAGCGCCCAGAATAAGGAATGATATACAAACTATCAGGTGAAGCAAAGGAATCGAGAAATTGACAACAGGAACTGAAACTGATAGATTTTGAAGAATTGGAACAGTAAATCTGGGCTGAGGTGAGACCCAGATTCCCATCCAAAAGAAGAAGAAAGACCATCCCGAAATGAGACCATAAATCTCACCAATTTTAGTTCCTTTCTCCTTTCCATATCTTTCTTGAAGTTTTAGGTGTTCAACTGACAAAAAATGAAGTGGTACTGCTGCAATTGCACCTAATACGCAAATGAAAAACCAAATGTACATTTTGCCACCATCGAATTTCAATAGCTCATTAATTCTAATAATTTACTGCTCTAACATCGATGCCAGTTCCAAATAAAGACTTACATTGATATTCGATGCTAGATATTAACGCGTGCATACTATTATATTTGACCAGTTGATAATTGTTTTCTGAGTGTAAAACAAGTGCAGGAAGAAAGAAGGGTCACGTGGATTCTGATAGTTTCACTTGTCTCGCTCTATATATCGACGATGTTTTCCTTTGCTTATTATCCGTTGAGGGACGGCGTTACTACATTGGAAAGAGTTCTTTCATATATCAGTCGCATCGACACTCTTCTTTTCGTAGCTACAATAACGACAGCCACGGTCTTCACGACGGGTTTGGAAAAGAAAGATTTAATATTCAAGGTTTCAGTTTACCTTTTCATAATTTCGATGGCGCTGTTCTTTGTAAGTATCCTGAGGCTTATGTTCTTTCGTGGATATTGAACCCGCCGTCTACGTCTGCGCACGCACCTCTCCCCAATTTTTCTAGATTATTCAACCTTCACTTAGCTCTTCTAAAATCGCTTGCAATAAACGATAGATGCGCGCATCCGTAATGGATTTATCTTAGGCGTCTGTCTTATAGGTGATACAAATGTGTCTCGCAGTTCCGGCTAAAGTTCTTGAGGTCAAAGGAGACATTGCGAAGGTCGACTTCGGTCAGGGAATCGTTCGAGAAGTAAACGTCATGCTGGTGGAGGCTCAGGTAGGAGAATACGTTTTAGTTCACGCCGGATACGCTATCCAAGTTATTGATAGAGAGGCAGCTGAGGAAACCCTGCGACTCTGGGATGAAATCCTCAAGTTTGAACAGCCAACTCTGTAGCGGTGGAACCGATGAAAGAAGTGGTGAAGGCTAAGGAAGGAGAAGTTTTCGACATAGAACTGGAAGCGGACATTCTCGAGGCAAACGAAAAACTCGCCGCGGAGAACAAGAAACTTCTTCGTAAACACGGTGTACAGGCAATCGACATCATGGGCGCCATCGGATCGGGAAAAACCTCCCTCATCGAGAAACTTGTTCAGGAGTTGAAGGGAAAATATCGAATGGCGGCTTTCAAGGGAGACCTAACGACCACGATAGACGCGGAGCTGATTGCGAGACACGGCGTAGAGGTTGTTCCAATAAACACGGGAAAAGAATGCCACCTAGACGCCAACTTAGTGAAGAAGGCTCTTCAGAGACTCGACCTAGACAATCTTGACCTCTTGTTTATCGAAAACGTTGGAAACCTCATCTGTCCAGCTGAGTTTCCCCTAGGCTCTGAAAAACGAGTCGTGGTGATCAGCGTTACGGAAGGACCCTACATGGTAGTGAAGCATCCATTCATCTTCATGGACGCGGATGTAGTAGTCATCAACAAGGTGGATCTTGCTCAGCCGATGGGAGTGGATGTGAGAAAGCTGGAGGCAGATGTTAAGAGAATAAATCCATACGCTAGGGTTGCGGTGACGAACTGCAGAAGCGGAGAAGGCGTAGGGGAAGTGGTTGAAGCGCTGGGACTCTAAAAATGCGTATAGAGCGTTTGGAAAGTGCACGAATTTTCTATGACCACCCAAATCGTGGAAAGCATTCTTGAAGAGGCAAAGAAACACAACGCAAAGAGAGTTGACGAGGTTCATCTAGTCATAGGTAAGCTTACTTTTCTGAGTCTTGAACAAGTTAGGTTTGCATATGAAGTGCTGGTGAAGAACACCATAATGGAGGATTCAAAACTCTACATCGAGGAGAAAGATGGCGTTGTGAAATGCAGCAAATGCGACTACGAGGGAGACTTCAAGTACGAAGACGACCCCATGTATCACCTTCCAACCCCGACGCTTCACTGCCCAAAATGTGGAGAAGTAGTAAACATCGTGGGGGGTAGAGAGTGCACAATAAAAAGCATAAGATTAGCTGTTTAGAAGGTTAACGTTGATGAGGGAGCAGTTGAGACTAAGAGAACCCGCGTTGGCTAAGAAAGTTGCAACCCGCATTAGGAGTTTGGCTCCACCTCACAACGTCAAGTTTTGTCATGTGTGTGGCACTCACGAATGGACCATCGCTCATTATGGGCTGAGAAATCTTCTTCCAGAAACGGTGGACGTAATTGCTGGGCCAGGTTGCCCAGTTTGCGTTGTTCCAGCTGCCGAGATCGACGAGGCGATAAAGCTGGCTTTAGATGGGGTAACAGTGACAACCTTCGGTGATGTGGTTCGGGTTCCCAGCTCTGAGATGTCACTTCAGGAGGCCAGAGCTGCTGGCGGAGACGTTCGAATCGTTTACAGCGTGAGGGACGCCGTGAAAATGGCGGAGAAAGAGCCTAACAGGGACTTCGTTTTCTTCGCGATCGGCTTTGAAACCACAGCGCCATCCACCGCTATTGAAGTCTTGAACAAGCCGCCGGATAACCTCAGCTTTCTCGTTTCACACCGGTTAATTCCCCCAGCCATGGAACTTCTCCTCGGCGTAGGCGATCTGCACATAGACGGTTTCATTGCTCCGGGGCACGTTTCCACAATAATTGGAATGAAACCATACGAGATTTTTCCGAAAGCTTACCGCATGCCCACCATTGTAGCCGGCTTCGAGCCTCTGGACGTTCTGTTCACCATTTCCATGTTGCTCCAACAGATACGGAACGGCGAGGCAAAACTTGAAAACGAGTACACACGTTCTGTAACGTGGGATGGCAACGTGAAGGCTCAGCAACTCATCGAGAAAGTTTTTGACATGGCTGATGGACACTGGAGAGGGTTGGGAAAACTTCCTTCATCAGCGTTGGCGTTAAAGGAAGAGTTCGCTCCGTATGATGCGAGGAGAAAGTACAATTTAAAAATTGAGCGTTCTAGAGATCTGTTGCCCGGTTGCCTCTGCCACTTGGTTATGATTGGAAAGATAAAGCCGCCTGAATGTCCTCTCTTCATGAAGGCATGTACGCCTCAGGCTCCAAAAGGCGCGTGCATGGTTTCCATTGAGGGCACGTGTAGAATTTGGTTTAGATACAAAATTACAGAGGCTTGAGTAAAATTGTTTAGCAGATTCTGGGAACAGGATCTCCGATTGGTGGTGCGAGGATTCTCTTTCCGCCCACCACTGTTTCGAGGACAACTCCGTTGAACTGATCGGTTGCCTCTCCTATTATCTGGGCGTCCTTACCTTCCTTCGTTTGCTTTAACGTTCCCAGCAAATCCTCAGCTTTTTTCGGCACCACTCCTATCACTATTTTTCCTTCGTTTCCCACTTCTAGGGGGTCGATGCCCAGCATTTCGCAAGCCGCCCTAACGTCTCCGCGCACCGGTATTTTCTCTTCATACGTTAATATTCCAACACGCGACTTTTCACTCCACTCGTTCAGTGCGTTGGACAAGCCTCCTCGTGTCGGGTCCTTCATCGCCACGATTCCTCCTACGTTTAAAAGCCTCATGACAAGCTTGTTCAGCGGGGTGACGTCAGACGTGATTTGGCTTCCGAAGTCGTAGCCTTCTTGAGACGATAGCACTGCTAGTCCGTGGTCTCCTAGGGTGCCTGAAACGATGATTTTGTCTCCGCTTCTGAGATTGGAGTCGAGTATCCAGCGGGTATCAAAGGAGCGATGTTTCTTCACTTCACTGATGTTTTTTTCCAGAGCCTCGTTTCGCTTGCCTATCCCGGAAGTGTTAACGACACATCCTCCTAAGGCTCCTTTCTCCACCACCTTCGTGTCCCCAGTGATTATGTGTACGCCGGCTTCTCTGCAGGTTTTGCTCATGCCTTCCACAATCCTCTCCAAATCGGCTATGGGAAGTCCCTCTTCTAGGACGAAGCCACAGGTGAGAGCAACGGGTTCAGCGCCCATCACCGCTATATCGTTGATTGTGCCTGCCACCGCGAGTCTTCCGATGTCTCCGCCTGGGAAGAAGATGGGCTTCACGGCGTGTGAGTCTGACTTTAAGACTATGTCGTCGATTACAGCTGAGTCGTCCAGCGCTTCCAGCGGAACCTCAGCGCGGCTTCCTCCCAGATGTGTTAACATGTGCTCCTTGATCAGCTCGCTCATAACTGTCCCGCCGGCTCCGTGAGCCATGGTGATGCGTTCCATAAACCATCTCTCCTTAACGAACAGTGGAGGATTTGACTCTCTTAAACTCTACTGAAGCTTCAGCGCGGATGTATCATTAAATATAAATAATACATTTACATCGCTTAATTACTCCCAAAGAGTTTGTGGCGCCTCTCAGCGTGGTAGACAGAAAATGCCTATGAAACTGTTGAAAACAGAGACGGAGAATCAACTCGTTGTTGAGAGGATTCTACATGCAAAACGCTACTCTCTTACTTTAGATAGAACCCTGTGCACGGGCTGCGGAATCTGCAAGGAGATATGCCCACGAGAAGCCATTGAAATCAAAACGGTTCTGAAGGCAGAAGGAGAAAAGACGAACCCTCCAACCATCGATGTGAGTGAGGAGAAGTGTCACTATTGTGGAATCTGCGAATCCATCTGTCCCTTCGGAGCGCTGAAGGTTAGAGTCGACGGAGAACACGTGATTCCAGTGATCAAGACCGAGAGCTTCCCTCGGCTTCTTCGCGAAATTGAAGTTGACGCAACTAAGTGTAACGTGGGTTGCGTAGACTGTGAGGAGGCTTGTCCATTGAATCTCATTAAGGTTACGGTTAGAACCCCAGAAGGCGAAGAGGTCAAGGACTTAGAATCAAGGCCAGACAAAGAAAAACTCAAGGTTGACGTGGAAATAAAAAAGGAACTCTGCCCGTGCTGTCGCCTGTGCGAAGTGAAATGTCCAGAGGGCGCCATTCATGTCCGAAAAATATTTCACGGGATCATAGGGATAAACCGAGAAAAGTGTCCAGAGGGCTGTCAAGACTGCCTAGACGTTTGCCCGATCCCAGGAGCCCTCTACCTTTCAGAAGAAGATGGAAAGGTGCATGTCAACGAGTTGTTCTGCGTTTACTGCGGCGCCTGCAAGATTGTTTGCCCGGTGGAGGAAGCATTAGAGCTTCGGAGGACGCATATACGCCACACTCCGGTTAGCTCAGGAGCTTGGAACAAGGCTCTTGAAAAGTTGACATCCACCAAAGAGATGACTAAGGAGTTGCGGGCCAAGGGCTCGGCTAAGGTCCAAGAGAGCGTGAAGAAAAGACTTGCTTGGATGAGTGGTTAAATGTCGAAAGAACCGAGAATAGGGGTTTTCATCTGCCACTGCGGTCTCAACATCGCCGGTGTTATTGACATAAATGAGTTGGTTGAGTACTCTCGCAAGCTGCCAAACGTGGTTTACGTAAAAGAAAACCGCTACACCTGTGCTGACCCAGGGCAAGACGAGATTAGGAAGGGGATAGAAGAGTATAATCTAAACAGGGTCATCGTCGCGGCTTGTTCGCCACGCATGCACGAGCCAACCTTCCGTCGATGCGTGGAAGAGGCCGGGCTAAACCCTTATTTCTTCGAGATGGCCAACATCCGAGAGTTTTCTTCATGGTGCCATCCGAACATCCCGAAGGAAGCCACTGGAAAGGCAAAAGAAATAATAAAAATGGCGGTAGCGAAGGCAAGACTGCTTCAAGGACTCGATATCATCGAAGTTCCAGTGACGAACAAGGTGATGGTTTTAGGCGGAGGAATCGCCGGAATCAGCTCCGCCTTAGATGTCGCCGACATGGGTTTCAAGGTTTATCTTGTGGAGAGAGGTGAGAGCATTGGCGGTCACATGGCTCAGCTGGACAAGACCTTCCCGACTTTGGATTGTTCTATATGCATAGAAGGACCAAAGATGGTAGATGTCTCTCGTCACCCTAATATCGAAATAATATCGTACGCCGACCTCCTAAGCGTTGAAGGGTATGTGGGCAACTTCAAGGTGAAGATTCGAAAGAATCCGAGATACGTGATAGCTGACAACTGCACTGGCTGCGGCGAGTGTCGAGACGTTTGTCCCATAGAATATCCGAACGAGTGGGACGAGAATATGGGGGTGAGGAAGGCCATTTCGGTTCCCTTCGATCAGGCTGTTCCCCTGGTTTACACAATAAACATGGACCACTGTATTGAGTGTTACAAGTGTGTTGACGCTTGTGGTGCACGCCAAGCCATAAACTTCGACCAGAAGCCGGAAGAAGTTGAACTTGAGGTTGGAGCCATCATAGTGTCAACGGGATACGACATCTACAGACCCTACGATGACAGCCTGTACGGCTATGGTCGATACGACAACGTCATCACCGCTCTAGAGTTTGAGAGGTTGATTTTAGCGGCTGGTCCAACAGGCGGGAAGGTTATGCGGGCCTCAGACGGTCAGAAGCCTCACACCGTGGTCTTCATTCAATGTGTGGGTTCAAGGAACGTGAACAAGTATCCTTACTGCACCGGATTCTGCTGCATGTACGCTCTGAAAAACGCGATTCTGTTGAAGGAGAAATACAAGAACGACGTAGAGGTTTACATAATCTACATGGAGCTACGTGCCCACTTCAAAGGCTACGAAGAATTCTATCAGAGAGCCCGCGACCTAGGAATCAACTTCATTCGAGGAAGGGCAGTGCACATCTTAGAAGACCCGAAGACCAAGAACCTGACAATCCGTACAGAGGACATGACACTGGGAGAACCTATTGAAATAGGAGCGGAACTAGTGGTTCTCTCCACCGCCGCAGTTCCCAGCAAGGGCACCGACGAGATGGCGAGAATTCTAAGCCTCACTAGAGGAGCTGACGGCTTCTTCATGGAAAGCCATCCGAAACTAAAGCCCTTAGACACCCCTGTGGACGGAATTTTCTTGGCCGGATGCTGCCAAGGAGCCAAGGACATACCCTACAGCGTTTCTCAGGGGAGCGGAGCCGCGGCACGAGCGGCAACAATTCTCTCTCATGAGAAGTGGAAGATTGAACCCATCATAGCGGTGGTGGACCCAGACAAGTGCAGAAACACTAAGGTGAAGTGCGGCATCTGCGAGCAGCGTTGCGCCTACGGAGCCATAAAAGCCCTTGAGGGAGAGCCTGCTCGAGTCACAACAGCTATGTGTCACGGCTGCGGCACCTGCGTCGCCGAGTGTCCATCAGACGCCATCACCCAGATGCATTTTACCGATGTCCAAATCTTATCGCAGATTCGATCCGCCTTGGAGGAAAATCCCGAGGAAAAGATACTGGCTTTTCTCTGCAACTGGTGTAGCTATGCAGGCGCTGATCTTGCTGGCACCAGTCGCTTCGAGTATCCTCCCACCCATCGAGCAATACGGGTTATGTGCTCGGGACGAGTGGACAAAGATTTCATTTTAGAGGCTTTCAGACTGGGCGCTGGCATGGTGCTTGTAGCTGCTTGCCATCTTCCCTACGACTGCCACTACATTTCGGGGAATGTGTGGATGAAGAAGAGAACGGATGCCTTGAGAATGGTTTTAGAAAAACTGGGGCTTAGCCCTGAGAGGTTTAGAGTTGAATACGTGTCCGCGGCGGAGGGAGTGAAGTTTGCTGAGCTCATTAAGGAAATGACGGAACAGATGAAGACATTGGGAAAGGAGAAGATTGAAGCGGAAAACGAGAAGCTGCGACCAACACTAGAGAGAATGCTGTCGCGAAAGAAGAAATGATTTTCTAGAGTAAGATGTTTCGGTATCTCACGACGCTTCTTCTGAGCTCGAAATTAAAATTAGTGGGTTAGCCTCGTATTTCAAGTGAATAAAAATGGATGAATGGAGAATTATGAAGCTGAGGGTCGCGGATGCTTTCACAAACATGGCTATCGACGAAGCTATTTTAAGAGCTAGAATAGAAGAGGCGGTGCCAAATACTATACGCTTTTATCAGTGGAGACCATCTGCGGTTTCCATCGGCCGCTTCCAAGACGTTTTCCAAGAGGTCTACGTAGAAAACTGCGAAAAACACGGAGTTGACATAGTGAGGAGAATTTCGGGTGGAGGAGCCGTTTACCACGACTGTAGTGGTGAGATAACCTACAGCGCGGTGGTAAGCGAAAAGGACTTAGGGTCAGAGGATGTGGTCGCCGCCTACCATTTGATGTGTAACGGCCTCGTTGAAGCATCTAAAATCCTAGGCGTCAGAGCCGACTTCAACCTTGGAGACCCGAAGCGCTGTCCAAACATCACAATAAGCAGGAGGAAAATCTCTGGGAGCGCCCAATCTCGTAAAAGAGGGGTGCTGCTTCAACACGGATCATTCTTGTTGGATCTAGACTTGGAGAAGATGTTTACATTTCTCAGGGTTCCGTGGGCCCAATCTCTCACGGATGTTTTGAGCATTGCTCAGAAAAGGTTGACTTCCATTAAGCAAGAGCTTGGATCAACTGTATCAAAAGCCGCGGCTTGTCAAGCATTAATAGCAGGCTTTCAAAGGGCACTGAACATCCAACTCATAGAGGGAGAGCTAACGAGTTACGAGCAAAGCCTCGCTGAAAAACTGCGCAGAGAAAAATTTGTTACAGACAAATGGAACCTCAAAGGTAAAGCTTGACTCAGCTTTTCATTCGTATCGCAGCGCTTCCACTGGATGCAGTTTCGCTGCTTTCCTCGCTGGATACAAGCCGAAGAGAACGCAAACAGCTGTTCCAAAAACTATAGCGCCCACCGCCCAGGGAAGCGAAAAGATGGGCGTAATGGACATGCCTGGGGTTTCTGGTGCTTGAAACGCAGAGTCTTGTTGTGGCGTAAAGAAGCCGGACAAGACATAATTCAGGACATGAGCAAATCCATAGCCGCTTAGTACGCCTACTAGGCTGCCCACGAGTCCTATCAGTATGGTTTCAGCGAGAAACATAGTTAAGATTGTTCGGTTCTTAGCTCCTATGGCTTTCAGTACTCCTATTTCACGGGTCCTTTCCATCACCGAAACGGTCATTATGTTCATTATCCCGATTCCTGCCACGAGAAGAGCGATGGAAGCTATGGAGGTGAGGAAGATTTCAACCATGTTCAATATGAAATCAACTTGTCTCACAAAAGCAATTGGCACAAGCACCGTAAGTTGGTATCCGAAACGAGGCCGCAACAGGTCTTCAATTTCTGTTGCGACTGTCTCAGAAGATCCTGAGTTAACCAGCTTAACAAAAATAAGGTCCACATAGTCTTGTTTGTCTGAAGGCACCTCATAGATTTCCTTCGCGTGTTCTAATGGTATGAAGACACAATAGTCGAAGTTTGTCACCCCGGGTGCGCCGCTTTTTTCCAACAATCCAGCCACCTTAAACGTGGAGTTTTTCGGTAGTCTCTTGTCGCTGAAAAATTGCATTGTTACATTGTCATTGGGATGGGCAACGGTTATGTTTTCGCTGGGATGATTGACCTTGTAGCCTAAAACCATAGTATTGTTTTCAATTGATTCTGGGAGTTCTCCCTCGGAAAAAATCAGTCTGTCCGCAAAGACTTTCCAAAAATCGGTGAAGTTGATAGCCGTCACAATTAAAGCTGTGGTGTTTTTGTCTTCGTCTTCGTTGTACAGCGTTACAGTGCTCCTTTGCATAACTGGTGTTGCTACTGCAACCTCTTCAATATTGCTAATGTTTTGTACATCCTCCTCAGTAAAGCGGTTACCTAAGCCAGCGAAGAAGCTTCCTGGTATGACCGTCAGAACGTCTAGCTCAAAGCCCTGCTCCATCCGAGTCTTCACGGTTGTGCGGAATCCCTCGCCAAGCGAGGCTAAAGCTATGATGGCTGAAATGCCGATGATCACGCCTAGGGTGGTCAAAGATGTCCTAAGCCTTCGTTGCTTCATGTTTTCAGAAGCCATGGAGAAAATTCTCTTCCACCTCATAATCGTACACTTCCTTTCTTTACGCCCGCAATCAAGCCGTCTTTCAAGTAGAGGATGCGATCCGCGTTCTCTGCTATGCTTGGGTCGTGGGTAACCACCACGAAAGTTTGCGCTTTTTCCTCGTTCAGACGTTTCATCAGTTGAACAATTTCCCATCCTGTGGTTGTGTCTAGGTTTCCCGTGGGCTCGTCAGCTAAAACAATTTTGGGATCGTTTATCAGCGCCCGAGCTATCGCAACTCTCTGTTGCTCTCCACCGCTGAGTTCTGAGGGTCTATGATTCATTCGATCTTCAAGTCCCACAAGCCTCAAGACTTCTCTAGCTTTCTCTATGCATTCTTTCTCCGGCAAATCCGCTAGTGCCAGCGGCAATTCCACGTTTCTAAGCGCTGTAAGCCTAGGAAGCAAGTTGAAAAACTGGAAAACAAACCCGATCTTGCGCAGACGAACTTCAGCCAATTCGTTGGCGTTCAATGTGGAAAAACTAATTCTGTCTACTAACACCTCGCCTTCGTCTGGCCTGTCTAGTCCGCCCAACACGTGAAGAAGGGTTGATTTCCCGCTTCCCGAGGGACCGAAAATAGCCACGAACTCTCCTTTCGCAACGTCAAACGTCACTCCTTGCAAAGCTGGAAC